>Ga0075421_100008592_pt1 | contig 12559 bp, 7 predicted proteins | sample SoiMetdeltSBSDD5_FD_75292 | JGI IMG/M metagenome (GOLD analysis project Ga0075421, IMG submission 75292) | Bulk soil microbial communities from a Populus tree surrounding site in Tennessee, USA - Soil MetaG P. deltoides SBSDD5 | ecosystem: Environmental > Terrestrial > Soil > Tree plantation... | reverse complement strand
AATACCCGCCAAGCGTTCGCAGGAAACATCATTCCCAAGGGCAGATTCGGACTAATTGGCAACTCCAGCCTCAAGTACTATCCGATCCCAAACACGCCCGGGTCGGCTTCTTTCAATCACGTGACCAGCGCTTCGTCGCTCAACGATCAGGATCAATACCACACGCGTATCGACCACCAAATTGGCGACCGCGACCTATTATTCGGGCGCTACTCCTATAGCAAGAGCAATGCGGAAACCCCCAGTGGATTGCCTTTGACCGGCTCGCTATCGAAAGGCAGCGCACACAGCGTCACGATACAGGAATCGCACACCTTCGCACCCACTAAGGTGAACCAGTTACGGATCGCTTGGACGTACTACCGGATCGACGGCACGTTTCCTCTAGCCGACCGTAATCTGACGCAAGAGGAGTTCGGTCTCCTAAATCTCTCACCGTCGTCGACCGCGTACGGCCTGCCGCAATTGGTGGTGCCTGGTTTGAGCACCATTGGCGCAAACCCCTTCAATCCGAACGGCCCTAAAGATAACGTCTACACGCTGGCGGACGACTTCAGTTGGATCGCAGGGAAACACACGATGAAGTTCGGCTTCGACGGGCGCTACTACCGCCCCGCAGGCCAGGTGCAGCAGACGCCAAACAGCATCCTGACATTCGAAAACCGATTTACCAACCAGCCCGGAGTTGCGGGAACGGGCAGCGCCGTCGCCGATCTGATGCTCGGCTTTCCATACAGCGGCCGTGCGACGCAATTCGCGGAGAGCAATGGCTGGGTCACGCTGAAGTACTACTACTATGGCTTCTACTTCCAGGACGAAATCCGATTGACTTCCAAACTCACGGCCAATCTCGGCCTCCGCTACGAATATCAGACGCCATATTACGAACGTTTCGGCGATCTGGCGAGTTTCGACTACATCAACGGACGCTTCCTGAAATTGGACGAAGATATCAGCCGCCTTCACGATCCGGATCGGAACAACTTCGCGCCACGAATCGGGCTGGCATACTCACTCACGCCAAAGACCGTCATTCGCACTGGCTTGGGCGTGTTCTACGGCCAGCCACGCGGCTCGGAGTTCTCTTCGTTCCAGCTCTCGCCACCGTTCGTCGTGGACACGACCATCGTCTCCAACCCAACAGTGCCCGACCTGATCGGCAAGCTGTTTCCACGGACGCAGGTTCGCGACGCAGCAGGCAAGATCCTTCTCTCGGCTAACACCAATGTGTTTGCGTTGGACCCACACTTCCGGACGAACTATACCTTTCAATGGAACTTCGGCATCCAGCGCGAACTAGCCAACAACTGGCTGCTAGAAGTTGGTTACGTCGGAAACGGCGCCCACAAATTGACCGGCCGCGATCTGCCGAATCAAGCCTTTCTTGACGTCGATCCCACCAGGCCTACGCCCGTTCTTAACCGCCGTCCCAATCCCAACATCGGCGACGTGAGCATGGTGAGCGCACTGGACAATTCCAACTATCATGCCCTGGCTGTCAAGGTAAATAGGCGCTACTCAAACGGGCTCTCCATTCTGGGCGCCTACACGTATTCGAAAGTAATGGGCATCGGTGGAGCCCTGTTTGGCGATCAATCGCGGCAGCAGGATGCACGCAATCGACGGGCAGAGTACGCCGCCCTTGAATTTAATCAAACTCAACGATTGACGATTGCGGGAATCTACGAACTGCCGTTTGGAAAGGGCAAGGCGATCGGTTCCAGCCTCACAGGCATTGGCGGCGGCCTCGCCGGAGGCTGGTCTATCCAGGGCGCCTACACGGCACATACAGGATTCCCACTGACACCGACTTCCTCCGTATCCACAAACGTCGGCCGCCAGGACACCAATCGCGCAGACCGCGTGTGCGACGGTAACATCGGTAACTCCACGATCGATCGCTGGTTCGATACCAGTTGCTTTGTCAATCACCCGTTCGGCCGCTTCGGCAATTCCGGCAACGGCGTTATCATCGGGCCTGGTCTGAATAACATCGACTACACGATCATGAAGAACACCGCAATTCCGCTGCCTGGCCGCGAACCCGGCAACCTGCAGTTTCGTGCGGAGTTCTTCAATGGCTTCAACCACGCGTCGTTCGGCGATCCGGGCCTCGGCGCTGCCACGGCACAATTCGGCGTGATCCGCAGCACCCGCATCAATGGACGGGAGATTCAATTGGCACTGAAGTTTCTCTTTTAGAATTGTGACCGGGAACCACGGTGATTGAACAAAATCTCGCGCGTCCAGAGAGCGCCCGCCTACGAATCACGCGGCGTAAGCCGCTGACCGCGCGCGTGGGCATGTTCGGGGTGGGCCATGCGAGCTACTGGCCGCAGTTTCCGGGGCTGCTGGAGGAGATGAGAAGCAAGCTCTCCCGGTTTGCTGACAAGGTGCGGGGCAGCGGAGTCGATCTGATCGATTTCGGACTTGTAGATGACAGCCGCTCCGCCTACGCGCTGCGCGCCCAACTGAAAGCGGCGTCGCTCGACCTGATTTTCTGCGATCTCGTCACTTATGCAACGTCAGCTACCTTTGGGGTGATCATTCGCGACCTCGACGTTCCCATCGTATTAGTGGCGCTGCAGCCCATGAAAGCGATGGACTATGAGAACGCTACAACCTACATGCAGCTCTGTAATGACGATTTCTGTTCGATTCCGGAGTTCACCGGCGTGGCGATTCGCATGGGCAAAAAGCCTCCACCGGTGATCCTTGGCGTGCTCGACGATGACCCGGAAGCGGACGCCGAAATCGCCGGCTGGTGCCGCATTGCGCGTGTCCTGCACGACCTCAAAAATGCGCGTATCGGCCATTTCGGACATGTGCTGGAACACATGCTCGATATGCAAACGGATCACACGGCTCTCACCGCGGCATTTGGCTGCCATATCGTGCAAACGGAAGCAGATGATCTGCTGCGCCATTTTCGTAGTGTTTCCGATGCCGACGCCAAGGTGAAGAGGAAACAGATTCTCGATGTCTTCGACACGCCCGTGCCGCGTTCCGATCCGCTGACGAAGCAGGTGACTCCGGAAGATTTAGATATGGCAGCGCGAGTAGCCTCCGCGCTTGAACGCTTCGTTGACGAGCACGAACTCGACGGACTCGCCTACTACTACGAGGGTGAGCCCGGCAGCCAGATGCGCCAATTGATGTCGAACCTCATCGTGGGCAACTCGCTGCTGACGGCCGCCGGCTTTCCCATGTGCGGCGAGTCCGATTTGAAGACGTGCATTGCGATGCTGATTCAGGACCGGCTCGACATTGGGGGAAGTCTCGCTGAGTTTCATCCGATCGATTTCAAAGAAGGGTTTGTGCTCGTGGGTCATGACGGCCCGCATCATCTCAACATTGCCGAAGGCAAGCCGGTGCTGCGCAGCCTGACCAAATACCACGGCAAGCCCGGATCTGGCGCGAGCGTCGAATTCAAGATCAAGGAAGGCCCGATCACCATTTTGGGCATTGGGATCACCTACGGTGGCAAGTTCAAGTTCATCATCGCCGAAGGACAGAGTGTCAGCGGTGCGATTCCCGCAACGGGAAACACAAATACGCGCGGCTTCTTCCAACCCGACGTTCGCACCTTTTTGAAGAAGTGGGCGGCAGAAGGCCCCACGCACCATTTCGCAATGGGCGTGGGCCATCAGGCGACCCAAATTGAAAGCATTGGGCAACTGCTTGGTCTGGAAACGGCGGTCGTGGCGCGGGAGTCGTACTGACATGCGCGGTGTGTGGCGAATGCGTTGGATCATTGCCGGCCTTCTCTTCTGTGCGTCTGCGTTGAGCTTCTTCGATCGCCAGGTGCTATCAATTTTGGCTCCCCGCATCCTCGCCGACCTGAAGATGTCAAACGTCGACTACTCGAACGCGGTAGCAGCATTCACGCTCGCCTATAGTGTCATGTTCACAGTAGGTGGACGAATGATTGACTACGTCGGCACTCGATTCGGACTCGGTCTGTTGGTCCTATTCTGGACAATTTCCAGCTTCCTGCATTCCGTCACAACTAACAGCGGCCAATTGACTGCGTTTCGGTTCCTGCTCGGTGTTGGAGAGGGCGGGTGCTTTCCCGGCGCCGCTAAGGGCGTCCTCGAGTGGTTCCCGGAACGCGAACGGGCTTTTGCCATGGGCGTGGCAACAACGGGTGGTTCGGCCATGGGCGCAGTTCTGGCTCCTCCGGTCATTGTCTGGCTCGCATCTCAATTTGGATGGCGCGGGGCATTCCTGGGTACCGGCATTGTCGGTGCGATCTGGTTAATCGCCTGGTTTGCTCTCTATCATTCGCCAGCTCAGTCGCGCCTCGCCTCGAGCGCGGAGAGAAGCGAGATTTTCGGAGGTCGACCAGGCTTGGACACCGCTTCGGAACGGCCTTGGCCGCTGGCCCGACTTCTGTCAAGAGTTGACGTGTGGGGTTTTACCGCGACGCGGTTTTTGCTCGATCCGGTCTTTTACTTCTATATGTTTTGGATTCCGCAATACCTTCACAGCGAGCGAGGGGCGTCGCTCGACGAGATCGGGCGGCTGGCCTGGATTCCCTTTTTCACGCTCGGCGTCTCTTCGCTGCTCGGGGGTGCGATTTCCGATGCATTTGTACGGCGAGGCTGGCCGATAACGCGCGCTCGAAAGGCGATCATGGCGGCAGCGGCCCTGCTCACGCCTGTATCGATTCTTGCCATGTACACTCCAAACTCACTATGGGCCGTGATCCTGCTCGGCGTGCTGATGTTCGCTCATGGATTTTGGATGACGAATTTCATGACTTTGATTGGCGACCGTTTCCCCGCATCGAGCGTGGGCACAGTCGTCGGATTGACGGGTACTGCGGGCGGGCTCGGCGGCTTCCTGTCGACTCTGATCGTCGGGCGCCTGGTCGAAGCTTATTCCTTCGCTCCCGCCTTCGTTGTTTGTGGGCTTCTGTATCCGATAGGCTTAGTGATTATTCTGCTTACCGTAACTGAAGGGAAGTCCGTTCCGGAGTGTGTCGAGGTTTAATATGAACAGCTCCTGGAAAAAGTCCTTGGGCCGGCTGTTCCTGGCGCTGCTGGGAGCCTTACCTGCCTGGAGTGCGTCTCCCTCGTCGAAGGCATTCACGCCGCAGGATCGCAGTTACTGGGCATTCCAAGCCGTCCGCCGTCCGCCGCTGCCCGAAGTGCGGAACCGCGGCTGGGTTCGCAACCCAATCGATGCGTTCATCCTGCGGCGCCTGGAAGCCGAAGGTATTGTTCCGGGTCCGCAGGCCGACAAGATCACGCTTTTACGGCGCGTGAGTTTCGATTTGACAGGACTTCCTCCGGCTCCCGAAGAGGTCCAGGCATTCCTTTCCGACACAACCCCTACAGCCTATGAACGTGTGGTCGATCGGTTGCTTTCTTCCCCTCATTATGGCGAACGCTGGGGCCGTCACTGGCTGGATGTTGCGCGCTACGCCGAAAGCGATGGATTTCGCGCCGATGAGCCCCGGCCCAACGTTTGGCGCTATCGCGACTATGTTGTCCAGTCTTTCAATGAGGACAAGGGATACGATCGCTTCATGCGCGAGCAAATCGCGGGGGATGAGCTGTGGCCCAACGATCCCCAGGCCCGCACTGCTACAGCCTTCAGCCGCCATTATCCGGAGGAATGGAACGCTCGCGATTTGGAACAGCGCCGCCAGGAAGCTTTGCAGGACATCACCGATGCCGTTGGCTCGGCGTTTCTCGGCCTCACCGTGGGATGCGCCAAGTGCCACGACCACAAGTTCGATCCCATCCTGCACAAGGATTATTACCGTCTTCAGGCATTCTTCGCCCACACAACCAACGACGATCGAATTCCCATCTGGACGGAGAGCCGCATTGCGGAGGAAAGGCAGAAGTCGCAGGAGTGGGAGGCTGCTACGCGCGAGATCCGCAAGGAGATTGACGCGCTGATGGAAGAGGGCCGCCAGGAGGTGATCCGCGGTGAATTCTTCAAGTTCCCGGATGGCGTCAAGGCAGCAGTAGCCAAGCCGGCCAGCGAGCGAACACCCTTTGAACAGCAGTTGGCGCACCGCGCCGAGATCATCTCGAAGCCGAGCGACTTCCTCGCGCTGCTTCGATTGAAGCCAGACAAAAAGAAGCGCCTCGAAGCGCTGCAGAAGCAACTTGCCAGCTTCGACAACCTCTACCACACCGAAATACCCATCAGTGTGGGCATGCGTGACCTGGGTCCCGTAGCGCCGCCCACACATGTGCTCGCGGTGAGTAATTATGCGCGGCCGCTTGAAGAGGTCGAGCCCGGATTTCTCAGCATTCTGGATCCGGCTGCAGCCAAAATCGTCCCGCCCGCTGACTCAGCTTCAACGGGCCGTCGAACGGCGCTCGCCAACTGGCTAGCCGATCCGGCGAATCCACTCACCCCGCGCGTGATGGTGAATCGCATCTGGCACTATCACTTTGGCACTGGAATTGTCGCAACGCCGGGAGACTTTGGCAGAATGGGCCAGCGCCGCACCCATCCCGAATTGCTCGACTGGCTTGCCGCCGAGTTCGTGCAAAACGGCTGGAGCGTGAAGAGAATGCACCGGCTGATCGTGACGTCCAGCACGTATCGTCAGAGCTCGCTGAGCAGGGATGACGCGTTCACCGCGGATCCGGCAAACCGCCTGTTTTGGCGATTCCCACCGCAGCGCTTGGAAGCAGAGGCCATTCGCGATAGCGCACTCGCCGTCTCTGGATTGCTCAACGCGGCCATTGGCGGACCGAGCGTCTATCCCGCACTACCGCCCGGCATGCCGCCGCCTGCCGGTGGATGGAAGGTTTCGACGAATGCCGCCGACCATCACCGGCGCAGCCTATACGTTTCGGTGCGACGCACCGCGTCATATCCCCTGATGAACGCGTTCGACGTGCCGGACAGTCATGAAAGCTGCGCACGACGCGCGCATACGACCACCGCGCCTCAGGCTTTAACGTTGCTGAACAGCGATCAATCACTCGAATGGGCGCAGGCTTTTGCAGGCCGCGTCATCCGGCGCGCAGGAGAAGATCGCGGAGCCCAAATCCACGAAGCCTTTCGACTCGCTTTTTCGCGACCGCCCGACGCTACCGAGAAGGACGACACTCTTACTTTCCTGAACCATCAGGAACGACTCATTATCGAGCGTCTTACGCGCGGCGAGCCTGTCGCCCATCCGACGCCGGACGCCGGCAAGCTCAATGCGCCGGCCGCCGCGGCCCTCGTCGATCTGTGTCTCGCACTTCTGAACTCCAACGAATTCGTCTACCGCTACTAATGCCATGAAATACCCACTCTCAGCACGGCGCGAGTTTCTGTTGCGAGGAGGCAGCGGCCTTGGTGGGCTGGCGCTACTGAACTTGCTCGATGCCTCTCGGTCTCCGCTCATCGCAGCCCGTGAACCGAAGGATCCGTTGGCTCCCAAGCAACCGCACCACAAGCCGAAGGCCAAATCGATCATTTGGCTATTCATGGAAGGCGGCCCTAGTCATATCGACCTTTTCGACCCAAAGCCCGAATTGGAAAAACTTGCGGGCAAGCCGATGCCCGAATCGTTCGGAAAACCGCTCACGTCAATGGGCACTGTGGGCAACACAATCATGCCGTCGAAGCGGAAGTGGGCGCGACACGGCCAAAGCGGCACGTGGGTCTCCGATTGGTATCCGCACATTGCGAAGCATGTAGACGATCTCGCGGTCATCCGCTCTTGTTGGGCAGATGGGTTGAACCACGTCGGCTCGGTTTGTCAGATGAACACCGGCTCGATCATTGCCGGGCGTCCTTCCCTGGGCTCCTGGCTCACCTACGGATTGGGCACGGCCAATCAAAATTTGCCGGTCTTTGTCATCCTCACGGACAACAAAAGCGTTGTAGGCGGTACGCAGAACTGGAACTCTGGTTTTCTTCCGGCAACGTATCAGGGCACGCTTCTGCAGCGTGAGGGTCCACCCATTCTGAATCTCACGCGGCCTGAGCGGATCGGCGCGGCCCAACAACGCGGACTCTTGGATCTACTCTCCGACCTCAATCGCCATAAGGCCAAACAGCGCCCAGGCGAAACTGAACTCGACGCTCGCATCCAGTCCTACGAACTCGCCTACCGGATGCAATCGTCGGCGCCCGAAGCCGTGGACCTGTCGCAAGAAACAGAAGCAACGAAGAGCCTGTATGGCCTGGACGATCCAACAACAGAACCGTTTGGCAAAAATTGCCTGCTCGCACGCCGCCTGGTCGAACGCGGCGTTCGCTTCATCGAGCTTTATTGTGGAAGCGGCAGTGGCTGGGACGCTCACCAGGACATTGAGGGCAACCATGGTAAATGGTGCCGTGCATCCGACAAGCCCATCGCGGGATTGCTGGCCGACCTGAAGTCACGCGGCTTGCTCGGCGAAACACTGGTCGTGTGGGGCGGCGAGTTTGGCCGCACACCCTTCAACGAAAGCGGTAACGGACGCGACCATAATCCGTGGGGTTTCTCCATGTGGATGGCAGGCGCCGGAATCAAGGGCGGACAAACCATCGGCAGCACGGATGAAATTGGGTTGCGCGCCGTGGAAAACGCCTATCATGTGCACGACCTTCATGCGACAATCTTGCATTTACTCGGCCTGGACCATTTGAAGCTCACCTTCCTACACAATGGCCGCGCGGAACGGGCGACGATTAATGGTGGGAACCTCATCACCGGCGTACTCTGATTCAGTCTTCTGCGATATAACAAGTCATGACTGAAAAGAAAGACGTGACGGTGACGGGCGTAGTCTGGAAGGTCATCATGGTGCTTGTCGCCGTCTGGCTGATTATCTGGATGCTACGGATGTCCGGCATCAACCTCCTTTAGTTCTGCAGTTAACCTCATGACTCTGGTGAATATGGCAATCGTAAGACTTCCTTTGCTGTTCGCGATCGCAGCAGTCTTTACCTGGGCTCAATCGCCCGACGGCCGCGCATCGTTTCTGAGCCGGTGCTCGGGCTGTCACGGTGCCGACGGCAATGGCGGCGAGCACGCGCCCTCCATCCGACCTAGCTTGGCGTCAAAGAACGATGACGACCTGAAACAAATAATTCGCGACGGTGTTCCGCGCAAAGGAATGCCTTCGTTCCAGCAATTGCCGCAAGACGAATTGGTCGCGCTAGTCGCCCACATGCGATCACTGCCTCGCGGGCGGCGCGGATTTGCTCCAGTCCGGATGCGCGTGAAACTCGTCGATGGGGGCGAGTTGGAGGGACTGGCGTCCGCCACTACCGCGCGCGAGTTACAGCTCCGTACTGACGATGGAAGGATTCGTCTGTTGCGCAAGTCGGGCGAGCAGTATCGCCTCGTTACCAGCCAGGCGGATTGGCCAAACATGCACGGCCAGTTCAGCGGAAACCGTTACTCGGCCATGACTCAGATCAACCGCGAGAACATTTCGCGGCTGGCCGTGAAGTGGGTCTATGCCGTGCCCAACGCCGGACGGCTGCAAGGCACGCCACAGGTTCACGACGGTGTGATGTATGTCACAAATACAAACACCGTGATCGCGCTCGATGCCGGATCAGGCGCCCGGCTGTGGGAATTCACGCGGCCGCCGACGCAAGGGTTGATCGGAAATGCACGTTCGCCCGGCAATAACCGCAGCGTCTCCGTGGCCGGCGATAAGGTCTTCATGCAAACCGACCATGCGCACCTATTGGCGCTCGACCGCCATACCGGCCGGCTGCTTTGGGACACCGAGATGGCGGACTACAAGTTGAACTACAACGCCACTGGTTCCGTATTGGCGGTGGAGAACCTCGTCGTAGCCGGAACGGCCGGCGGCGAAGAGGGAGTGCGTGGATTCCTGGCCGCCTACGATCAACAGACGGGCAAAGAGGTTTGGCGGTTCTGGACGATTCCGGCCCGCGGCGAGAAAGGCTCGGAGACCTGGGATGGGCCCGACATCGATCATGGCGGCGGACCGACGTGGCTCACCGGCAGTTACGATCCCGAGACAAAGACCGTGTACTGGCCCACAGGCAACGCTGGCCCCGATTTCAACGGCGACAATCGCAAGGGCGACAACTTGTACACCTGCTCCATCCTCGCGTTGGATCTAGCAACGGGCAAACTAAAATGGCACTTCCAACCGACACCGCACGACGAATGGGATTGGGATGCGGTACAACCGCTCGTGCTTGTAGATGCCAACTGGCTGGGGATGCCCAGAAAGCTGCTGCTACAAGCAAATCGAAATGGGTTTCTCTATGTGCTGGATCGCGTTGACGGCAAAATGCTGATGGCAACGCCACTTGTGAATAAGTTGACTTGGGCAAAGGGGATTGCGCCGGACGGACGGCCGATCATGAATCCTAATCAGGTTCCTACACCTGAGGGAACCTTGATTTGTCCTGCTGTGGAAGGCGCAGCCAATTTCTTCTCGACCTCATTCAATCCCGCCACGCAGCTGTTCTATGTGAACACCCTCGAGCGTTGCGCTGTTTACATCAGACGCGCGTCCGGGGATTGGCGGGCTGGCCGCGGCTATAGCGGAGGCGGAGGTCGCCGGGACCCTGCCGACCGGCCGGTTAAGATCCTTCGGGCATTCAATATCGAGACGGGCAAGCCAGCCTGGGAGCTTCCGCAGGAGGGACCCGGCAATACCTGGACCGGAACGCTGTCCACAGCCGGCGGGCTTGTGATCTTTGGCGACGATGGCGGAGCGTTGGCAGCGGCGGATGCGGCCACGGGCCGGCGCCTATGGAGCTTCCCGTTCACCGAAAACCTGCACACGTCGCCGATGACTTATATGTTCGACAACCAGCAGTATGTGTCGATCGTCAACGGCAGCATCGTGTACGTGTTCGGGCTGCTCTGACCGGGTAGATCACATCCTTTTTGTGTGGAGCACGGTGGCTGACTGCTCAGCGGCGGCTTTCACAAGGGCACCCATTTTCGGATGAATCGGCATGATATCGGGCGGAATGCCGGCGGCGGTGAGGGCGTCGGTCATGATCGGGCCGACGGAGGCGATGGCGACGTGGTGCAATTGTTCCATCACTTCGTCTTTCAGGCCCTGCTCGGCGGCAATTTCAAACAAGTGGTCCAACTGGATGGAGGAGGTGAAGATGACCACATCGAGGCCGCCTTCTGCCAGCCGGCGCACGGCTTCTCGGAGTGGTTCGAGGTCGTCGGGCAACTCCCAGCGGTAGAGCGCGATGGGAGTCACGATGGCGCCGAGAGCTTGGAGGGCCGCATTCAATTCCATGTTGGGCCGGCCGTACTCCTGTATCGCGATGCGGCGCTCCGCCCTGTCTCGAATGGCAGCGACGATTTCCCGCCAGGTGTTGGGTTCGGGAATCATCACGCCGATGGGAACCTGGAGCGCCCGTAGAATAGGCACGGGCTTGGGACCGCGCGAGATGATAGTGGCCCGGCGTAGGGCGGCGGCGAGACGCTCTTCGGGCATGCGCTCCTTGACGACGTCACGGAGAAACGCAAGGCCGACGCCTGTCATGCAGACGACGATGTCGAGTTCGCCGGCCTCCAAACGCTCCACAAACTGAAATGCGATGGAATGGTCGTCAACCGAGCGCTCTTTCACGGACGGGGCAACGAATGGCACGCCATTCTGACGGAGGATCATGTTCTCCATATCTTTGGCGCGACGGCTTTCCAGACTGAGCACGCGGAGGCCGGCAAATGACATTCAGGGTTCGGATGAGCCTTTCAAAACGAGTATTGCGCAAACACGTATGGGAACGTCTGCCCCGATCCGGGCGAGTTTTGTTTCAGGAACTCACCGGCGAACAGATGGCCGATTCCGCCGCCCGCCTTCCATTGCTTGTTAACGGTCCAGACGAACGTCGCATCGAGTTCCGTCCCGATGGAGCGGGCCGTGTTGCCGGCCTTCGGACGAACTGTGGAGCGGCCGGCGACGTCGTATAGCGCGTCGGCGGCGTTGGCGAGCCAGAGCCAGTGATAGTCGAAATTGACCTGCAGAGCCTTCGTGGGCTTTGCGTCGGCGCCCAGGCGGACGTTGTGCATGTTCTGCCAGCCGACGGCGTCTACGAGTCCGTAGAAAAGGTGGTTCGTGCCGAGGAGGTGGTCGAAGGTGCGGTGCGTGCGATCGTTTGGGTTCGCGTCTCCCGAGGCGTAATTGTACTCGCCGGAAACGCGAGGTTTCCAATCGTGCGAGGCGATCGTTCTTCCGCCAACGAATGAGGCGGCCCAAGCCTGGTGGCTGAGCGACGCGACGTTGCCCCATTGACGCGAGGATTCGATCTGATAGTCGAAACCGTGGAGCGCCTTTGCGCCGGGAAGCGACGCGAGGCGGAAGCCGCCGGTCCAGATGCTGGCGTTGCCGGTTTTCCAGAGCAGGTATGGTTCGAGCGTGGAAGCTGGAACGATTCTGTTGAGTGAGCCGTATGCGCCATGAATATTGAAGCCGCGGCGCGGCTGATCGAGGCGGCGGGTGGAGTCGGGCTGCACGACCGTGGAAGCGAAGAGATCGACCTTTGCGCGCGTGTTGCCGAGCTCCAGCTTGACGGCGTCCCAGTTGCGTGAGTTGTTGGTCCAATCGAGCGGCCCGAGGATGCGCTGAGCGCCGTAGTTCAGCAACTG
>Ga0075421_100008591_pt1 | contig 12560 bp, 9 predicted proteins | sample SoiMetdeltSBSDD5_FD_75292 | JGI IMG/M metagenome (GOLD analysis project Ga0075421, IMG submission 75292) | Bulk soil microbial communities from a Populus tree surrounding site in Tennessee, USA - Soil MetaG P. deltoides SBSDD5 | ecosystem: Environmental > Terrestrial > Soil > Tree plantation... | reverse complement strand
CGGCTCGGGCGCGCCCTCGGGCTGTCCAAGAACATCGGTGAGCTCTTGAACGATCCGGCCCAGCTCCCCGGATTGACTTGACTCAAGTGCGGCGTCGGGAATAGGCTCGCCCTCGTCCATAGGTCGGTCAGCTACACCTTTTACCTGAAGCCGGCCGAGAGGGGAGACCGGAATGCCAGATCCGACTGTTGACCGCGACGCAGAACGCCTCGCCGAGCTCGGCTACGAGCAGGAGCTGGAGCGCGGTTGGACGAGGTTCACGAACTTCGCGATCTCGTTCTCGATCATCTCGGTCCTGGCTGGCTGCTTCACGGTGTTCTACGTGGGGTGGAACAACGGTGGCCCGATCGCGATCTCGATCGGCTGGCCGGTAATCGCGGCGATCATCCTCACGGTCGCCGTCAGCATGTCCGAACTGGCGTCGGCATTCCCGACGGCCGGCGGTCCGTACTGGTGGGCACACAAGCTCGGCGGCGCCGGCTGGTCGTGGTTCACCGGCTGGTTCAACGTGGTCGGTCTGATCGGGATCGTTGCCTCGGTGGACTACGTCCTCGCGTTCTTCCTGAACCAGCTCTTCGGCCTCTGGGGCTGGGATCTGGGCTTCATCAACTTCGGCGACACCGAGCACGTCATCCAGGAGATCTTCTGGGTTTACGCGCTAATCCTTTCCCTGCACGCCCTGATCAACATCTTCTCCCACCGGTTGATCGCGTTATTCAATGCCATCTCGGTCTGGTGGCACGTGATCGGGGTGCTGATCATCATCGGAATCCTCATCATCGTCCCGGATAGCCACCAGAGCGCCAGCTTCGTCTTCGGCGAGCGGATCAACAACTCCGGCTTCAACGACGGCTTGGTCTCTGGCGGCCTCTATTGGTTCCTCGTCCTGCCGGTCGGCTTCCTGCTCACCATGTACACGATCACCGGCTACGACGCCTCGGCGCACGTGGCCGAGGAGACGGTCGGCGCCGAGCAGGCGGCGGCGAAGGGCATCTGGCAGTCCGTGGCGCTTTCCGCCCTGATCGGCTGGTTCGTTCTGCTCGCGATCCTGTTCGCCGCCACCAACGTGGATGCCGTCAACAAGGGCTTTGGCAGCTCCATCTCCGTCTTCACCTCCGCCGACATGAACCAGAACTGGGCCGAGGCCATCCTCGTGATCGCCTGCGTCGGCCAGTTCTTCTGCGGCATGGCATGCGTGACGAGCTGTTCGCGGACGTTCTTCGCGTTCTCGCGTGACCGTGCCGTTCCGGGCCACCAGCTGTGGAGCCGGGTCACCGCGAACGGGGTGCCCGCGATGGCGGTGCTCGGTAGCGTGGGGCTCGCGTTCCTGATCGTGCTGCCCGCGCTGTTTGCGCCCGACACCCTTGTGCCGCCGGTTGCCTTCTTCGCGGTCACCGCGATCGGCACGATCGGCCTCTACATCGCGTATGTGACGCCGGTGTACCTGCGCTGGCGCGCCGGCGACTCGTTCGAGACGCGCTCGTGGACCCTGGGGCCGAAGTACAAGTGGATCAACGCGATCGCGGTGATCTTCGTGATCCTGATGTTCATCATCCTCTGCCTGCCGGCCTACAGCACGGGCGTTCCGTGGGAGGACGACTTCGACTGGAACGCCTTCAACTACACGCCGCTCGTCGTCGGGGTGGTCCTGCTCGGCACGGGCCTCGCGTGGGTGCTCGGCATGAACAAGCGCTACACCGGCCCGATCCGCCAGATCGAGTTCGACGAGGGCATGGGGATCGTCGAGGAGAAGCCCGCCGATCGCGAGCCGCCGCCGCCCGCCCCGGCCGGCTAGCCGCAGCGTAAGCGCCCGCCGCGCCCAATCCGCCTAGAGCGGGTCGAGCGCGGCGGTCGCCTGGACGAACTCGCGCCAGCGCTCATGCTCCGCGAGGCGCCACTCGTCGTCGCGCCCGGGGTCGACGGCACGGTCGACGGGCAGCAGCTCGGCCTCCTGCGCAAGCGAGTCGATCGTCCCCGACCCGACGGCGGCCAGCGCCGCGGCGCCGAGCACCGTCGCGTCGGCGCCCGCCGCCTCGACCCGCGCCCCGATCGCGTCCGCCTGCAGCTCGAGCATCAGCGGCTCGTTCGTGAGCCCGCCGTCGACCCGCAGGCTATCGACCGCGACCGACTCCCGGATCGCCGCGACGACGTCCGCGACGCGCCAGGCGATCCCCTCGAGCGCCGCGCGCGCGACCTGCGCGGTGGTCGTCCCACCCCCGATCCCGGCCAGGACCGCGCGGGCGCTCGGCCTCCACCACGGCGCCCCGAGGCCCGCCAGCCCGGGCAGGACACGGACCCCGCCGGAGGAGTCCGCGTCGCGGGCGAGCTCGCCGAGCGCCGGCGGGTCGGCGGCGACGCCGAGCTCGCGACAGAGCCACTCCAGCATCGCCCCGGCCGCGAACACGCCGCCGTCGAGCGCGTACTCGGTCCGGCCGTCGATCGTCCAGGCGACGGTCGGCAGCAGCCCGCCGGCGGGCTCGGGCACCTCCTCGCCGACGTGGGCGAGGACGAAGACGCCGGTGCCGTAGGTGGCCTTGACCCGTCCCGGCACCACCGCCCCGGCGCCGGCAAGCGCAGCCTGCTGATCGACGGTCTGCCCGCGCAGCGGCACCTCGGCCGGCCAGCTCGGGTGCGCGAGGACGCCGAGGTCGCCCGCCGTGTCGCGAATCGCCGGCAGGACGTCGATCGGGACGCCGAAGATCTCGCACAGGCCGGGATCGAAGCTACCCGGGGCGTCGATCCGCTGGAGCTGGGTCCGCGAGGCCGTCGAGGGATCGGTGGCGAAGCCCGCGCCGAGGCGGTCGCACAGGAACGAGTCGACGGTCCCCATCCGCAGCGTGCCCCGCTCCCGAGCGCGCGCGACCCCATCGTCGTGCTCGAGCAGCCAGGCGAGCTTGGCGGCCGAGAAGTAGGGATCGAACGGCAGGCCGCTCGCCGCGCGAACCTGGTCCTCGCGGTCGGCCAGCCGGTCGAGCACCTCCTGCGAGCGCTTGTCCTGCCAGACGACGATCGGCGTCAGCGGTTCCCCCGACTCGGCGTCCCAGGCGAGCACCGACTCCCCCTGGTGGTCGAGCCCGCAGGCGACGACGTCGCCGGGGGGGTCGGCGAGCAGCTCCGCCACCGCGTCGACGACCGCGGCCAGCACATCCTCGCCGTGCTGCTCTACCCAACCGGCCTGCGGGTGACGGTTGACCTTGTCGCGGCGGGCCTCGCCGACCTGCTTGAGCTCGCGGGTAAAGAGGGCCGCCTTGACCCCGGTGGTGCCCTCGTCGATCCCGAGCAGCAGCGGCTCGGCCATCAGGCCCTCGCCTCACGCCGGCCGGCGCGCAGCCACCAGGGCTCAGCCGGCTCAGGGACCGGAGCGCCGGCCGGCGGCTCGCGCTCCGACCGCAGCTCGAGGCCGGCGTCGGCGAGCAGGCCGACGACGTGGTCGGCGATCCCCAACGACGCCGTGACGCCGGTCGAGCGGATCGCCGCGACGTTGATCAGCCGCGGGCACGGCGACGAGCGGCCGATGACGTAGTTGCAGTCACGGCCGGCGGGCCGCAGGCCGGCGTAGCTGGCGATCGGCTCTGCGCCCTCGAGCGCCGGCAGCATCGCGCGGGCCTTGGACATCACCTCGTCGAAGGCGCCGTCGCGCACGGACCAGTCCTCCTTGTCCTCCTGGTCGCGGGCGGTGGGCCCGGCGACCCACTTGCCATCCACGGTCGGGAACACGAGGACTCCCTTCGTCCGCTTCGTGGGCACGGGAAGCAGGATGCGCTCGAGCGATTCGCCGTCCGGCGGCTCGAAGACGAAGAACTCCCCCTTGCGCGGGTAGATCGAGAAGCTGTCGTCGCCGACGAGGCGCGCCACCTCGTCGCCGCGCAGCCCGGCGCTGTTGACGGCGAGCGAGCAGTCGAGGCGGTCGCCGTCCCCCGTGTGCAGGATGAGCCGGTCGCCCGCCGGCTCGATCGCCTCCACCCGGGCGTCGCGGCGGACCTCGGCGCCGGCCGCGGCCGCGAGCGCCGCGAGGCCCTGCGTGTAGGCGACCGGATCGGTGACCGCCTCGCCAGGGACCTCGAGCCCGCCGTCGTCGCCGAGTGCGACCTCCACCCCGTTGCGATCCGCGTTCGCCTTGAGCGCCGCGACGGTGCCGGCCTCCTCCCGATCGCGCGGGCGGATCACCGCGCCGCAACGCAGCACTGGCACCCCGAGGCGATCGAGCACCGGGTCCCGCAGTCGAGCCGAGCGCAGGATCAGCTCGGTCTCGAGCTCGGCCGGTCCCGAGTCGAAGCCGACGTGGAGGATCCCGGAGTTTGCGCCGCTCGCCCCACGGGCAAGCTCGGCCTCCGCCTCGAGCAGGGTGACGTCGACGCCGCGAAGCGCCAGTGCGTGCGTGATCGCGGCGCCGACGACGCCGCCGCCGATCACGGCGACCTCACTCCGCAGCGGTCTTGACAAGCCCCCGCCGGGGGATAGGCTGCCGCGCAAAGGTGCGATCCCCGCACCATATAAGCGACGACCTAGGTGATGCATGAAACTGGATGAGCTCGAGGGGGCGGTCGAAGACGGCTCCGTGGATACGGTCCTGCTGACGATTGCCGACATGGAGGGGCGACTGCAGGGCAAGCGGCTGACGGCCCATCACTTCCTCGACGAGGTCGTCGAGCACGGCGCTGAGGGCTGCAACTACCTGCTCGCCGTCGACGTCGACATGGACACCGTCGCCGGCTACGAGATGTCCTCATGGGAGCGCGGCTACGGCGACTTCGTGATGAAGCCCGACTTCGACACCCTGCGCCCCATCCCCTGGCACGAGGGGACCGTGCTGCTGATGGCCGACATCCTCTGGGAGGACGGCTCTGACGTCGTCGCCTCGCCGCGCCAGATCCTCCGCCGCCAGCTCGCCCGGCTCGCCGAGCGCGGCTGGAGCGCCGCCGCCGGCACCGAGCTCGAGTTCATCGTCTTTCGCGACACCTACGAGGAGGCCTGGGAGAAGGGCTATCGCGACCTCGACCCGGCCAACCTCTACAACGTCGACTACTCGATGCTCGGCACCGCGCGGGTCGAGCCCCTGATCCGGCGGATCCGCAACTCGATGATGGCCGCGGAGATGCAGGTCGAGAACTCGAAGGGCGAGTGCAACTTCGGCCAGCACGAGATCAACTTCCACTATGGCGATGCCCTGGCGACCGCCGACGACCACGTGATCTACAAGAACGGCGCCAAGGAGATCGCCGCCCAGGAGGGGACGGCGATCACCTTCATGGCGAAGTTCAACGAGGCGGAGGGCAACTCCTGTCACATCCACTGCTCGGTCACGGACGAGTCCGGAGAGAACGTGTTCGCGGCCGAGCCGCAAACGTTCGACCGCTTCCTCGCCGGCCAGCTTGCCTGCCTGCGCGAGCTGACCCTGTTCTTCGCCCCGCACGTCAACTCCTACAAGCGCTTCGCGCCGGGCTCGTTCGCGCCCACCGCGGTCGCCTGGGGCCATGACAACCGCACCTGCTCGATGCGCGTGGTCGGCCATGGCAACTCGAAGCGGCTCGAGAACCGGCTCCCGGGCGCCGACGTCAACCCCTACCTGGCCCTGGCGGCAATGATCGCCGCCGGCCTGCACGGGGTCGACTCCGAGCTCTCGCTGGAGCAGCCGCTGGAGGGCAACGCCTACACCGCCGACAAGCCGCACGTGCCCCGCAACCTGTACGACGCGCGCGACCTGTTCGCCGAGAGCGACGTCGCCCGCGAGGCCTTCGGCCAAGAGGTCGTCGACCACTACCTCAACCGGGCGAACATCGAGCTCGCCGCCCTCGAGTCCACCGTGACCGACTGGGAGCGGGTGCGGGGCTTCGAGCGGCTCTGATGCCCCGACGGCCGGTCGTCGGGATCACCGCGGCGGTCGAGAGCGCCCGCTGGACCGTGTGGGAGGACGTCGAGGGAAACGTCTCGCAGCGCACGTACTCGCTCACCGTCGGCGATGCGGGCGCGATCCCGCTGGTCCTGCCCGCCGACGACGCCAGCGCCGCGGACGCCGACCAGCTGCTCGACCTGCTCGACGGCCTGGTCCTCGCCGGGGGAGCGGACATCGACCCGGCGACGTACGGCGCCGAGCGCGATCCCGCCACCAGCGGGTTCCGCGCCGAGCGCGACCGATTCGAGCTCGCCCTCGCCCGCGGGGCCCTCGAGCGCGACCTGCCGCTCCTCGGCGTCTGCCGCGGCGCGCAGATGCTGAACGTCGCGTGCGGCGGCGACCTCCTCCAGCAGGTCCCCGACGCCGGCACGCACCTGCACACGCCCGGGCGGTTCACCGACCACGAGGTGCGGCTCGAGCCCGGCTCGCTCGCGGCGCGCGCGGTCGGCGCCGAGCGGGTCGCGGTGCGCTCCCACCATCACCAGGGCGTCGACCGGCTCGGCGCCGGGCTGGTCGCGAGCGGCTGGGCCGAGCCCGGCGGCCTGGTCGAGGCGATCGAGATCCCCGAGCTGCGCTTCGCACTCGGGGTCCTGTGGCACCCGGAGGAGGACCGTCGGAACCCGGTGATCGGGGCGCTGGCGGAGGCGACCCGGGCCCAGCGGGTGGCCGCATGATCGCCGTCGTCGAGCCCGCCACCGAGCAGGTGCTGGCAGAGGTGCCGCGCGGCGGCGCCGAGGAGACGGACGCCGCGGTCGCCGCGGCCAAGGCGGCCTTCGGCGCATGGCGCGACGTGACCCCCGCCGACCGGGCGACGACGCTGCGGCGGCTCGCGGACGCGCTCGCGGCACGGGCCGAGGAGCTGTCGACGCTCGAGGCGCGCAACGCCGGCAAGCCGATCGGAGACGCTCGCGGGGAGATCGCGATGGTGGTCGAGTGCTTCCGCTACTACGCCGGGGCCCCCGAGCGGCTGCTCGGCCACACGATCCCGGTCGCCGGCGGGGTCGACATGACCTTCCGCGAGCCGCTCGGAGTCGTCGGCCTGATCACCCCGTGGAACTTCCCGCTCGTCATCGCCTCGTGGAAGGTGGCGCCGGCGCTCGCGGCCGGGAACACGATCGTGCTCAAGCCGGCCGAGCTGACGCCGCTGACCGCGCTCGAGCTCGAGCGGATCGCCCTCGACGCCGGGCTCCCCGAGGGTGTGCTCAACGTCGTCGCCGGGCCCGGGTCCGAATGCGGCCGGCGACTGGTGGAGCACCCCGACGTCGCCAAGATCGCGTTCACCGGCTCGACCGAGGTCGGGCGCACGATCGCGGCCGGGGCCGCGCAGACGATCAAGCGGGTCACGCTCGAGCTCGGTGGCAAGTCCGCGAACGTCGTCTTCGCCGACGCGGACCTCGAGGCGGCGGCCGCGGCGGCGCCGTTCGCGGTCTTCGCGAACGCCGGCCAGGACTGCTGCGCGCGCTCGAGGATCCTGGTCGAGCGCTCCGGGATGGACGAGTTCATGGATGCGCTCGAGCGGTCGGTAACGGGGATGCGGGTCGGCGATCCGCTCTCCGACGAGACCCAGATGGGGCCGCTGATCTCCGAGGACCACCGGCGGACGGTCGCCGACTACGTGCCCGACGACGCCCCCGTGGCGATCCGCGGACCGGCGCCCGACGGGCCGGGGTTCTGGTATCCGCCGACGGTGCTCGCGCCGGTCTCGAACTCCGACCGCGCGGCGACCGAGGAGATCTTCGGCCCGGTCGCCTGCGTGATCCCGTTCGCGGGCGAGGCCGAGGCGGTCGAGCTGGCGAACGACACCGTCTACGGCCTCTCGGGCTCGATCTGGACCCGCGACGGCGCCAAGGCGCTGCGGGTCGCGCGCGCGATCGAGACCGGGGTGATCTCGATCAACTCGAACAGCTCGGTGCGCGTGACGACCCCGTTCGGGGGCTTCAAGCAGTCCGGGGTCGGCCGCGAGCTCGGCCCCGACGCGCTCGACCACTACACCGAGCTGAAGAACGTGTACTACGCGACGGAGACAGGATGATGGGACGTCTCGAGGGGAAGGTCTGCGTGATCACCGGGGCGGCGAGCGGGATCGGCGCCGAGTCGGCGCGGGTCTTCGCGGCCGAGGGCGCCCGGGTGGCAGGGGTCGACCTCGCCGAGGGAGCCGAGGGCGAGCTGGCGCTGGTCGCGGACGTAACCGACGAGGACCAGGTACGCGAGATGTACGAGCGTGTCAGCGCCGAGCTCGGCCGCATCGACGTGCTCTTCAACAACGCGGGCATCAACCCGAACGACGACGCCTCGGCCCTCGAGACCGACCTCGACGCCTGGCAGCGGGTCCAGGACGTGAACGTTCGCTCGGTCCTCCTCTGCTGCAAGCACGGCATCCCGCACCTGCTCAGCGCCGGCGGCGGCTCGGTGATCAACACGGCCTCCTTCGTCGCCGTCATGGGCGCCGCGGTATCCCAGATCTCCTACACGGCGTCGAAGGGCGCGGTGCTGGCGCTCTCGCGCGAGCTCGGCGTCGAGTTCGCCCGCCGCGGGGTGCGGGTGAACGCGCTCTGCCCCGGGCCCGTGAACACCCCGCTGCTGCAGGAGCTGTACGCCGCCGACCCCGTAGCCGCCCAACGGCGCCTGATCCACATCCCGATGGGCCGCTTCGGCGAGGCGCGCGAGATCGCCGACGCGGCGGTCTTTTTGGCGAGCGACGAGTCCTCGTTCGTGACCGCGTCCACCTTCCTCGTCGACGGAGGCCTGTCGAGCGCGTACGTTACGCCCGAGTAGCCTCTCTAACGAGGTTCTTACCTCGCCCGAAGAGAATCGAGCTCGGATGACGGGAGCGAACGGAGACGACGGACGGCCGCGGGTGCTCGTCGTGGACGACGAGCCGCCGATGCGGACCGCGCTCACCCGCGCGCTCGAGCTGGGCGGCTTCGGTGTCGACCTGGCAGCGAACGGCGACGAGGGCCTCAGCCAGGCCTCCGAATGCGGGCCGGACCTGATCGTGCTCGACGTGATGATGCCGCGGCTGGACGGGATCGGCGTCTGCCGCCGGCTGCGCGAGCGCGGCGACCGCACCCCGGTGCTGATGCTGACCGCGCGCGACGCGATCGCCGACCGGGTCGAGGGCCTGGAGGCCGGCGCCGACGACTACCTGGTCAAGCCGTTCGCGCTCGAGGAGCTCTTGGCCCGCATCCGCGCGCTGCTGCGCCGCACGGGCGCGCCCGAGGACGAGGAACCGCTCGCGTTCGCCGATCTGACGCTGGACCCGGTCGGCTGCCAGGTGCGCCGCGGCGACCGAGAGCTCGAGCTCACCCGTACCGAGTACCTGCTGCTGGAGCTGCTGCTGCGCAACCCCGGGCGCGTGCTGACCCGCGAGGTGATCTTCGATCGCGTCTGGGGCTACGACTTCGGCCCGCGCTCGAAGGCGCTCGACGTCTACATCGGCTACCTGCGCCGCAAGACCGAGGCCGGCGGCGAGCCACGCCTGATCCACACGGTGCGCGGTTTCGGCTACGTCCTGCGCGAGCGATGAACTTCCGCACCCGGGTCGTGCTCTTCTCCGCGATCGCGGTCGCGGTCGGGATCGCGGTCGCGTCCGTGCTCATCTACGTGCTGGTGCGCGGCGAGCTGCGCGATCGCATCGACTCCGATCTGCGAACCGACGCCGCCCGGACGTTCGCGGACCCGATCGTGCGCGACGGGCGGCTCGTGCTGCCCAGGGGGCCGCTCGGCGGGCCGACGCTCACCGCCCAGCTCGTCGCGCCCGCGGACGGCACCGTGGTCCCGCCCTCCCAACAGACGATCCGCCTGCCGGTGACCACGGGTGCACTCGACGTCGCGAGGGGCGACCGCGAGGCGTTCTTCGAGGACGCCGAGGCCGACGGCACCCACATGCGTGTCTACACCGCCCCGCTCGAGCGCGGCGAGGCGATCCAGATCGCGCGTTCGCTCGAGGAGGTCGACGACGTGCTCGACGAGCTCGCGCTGATCCTCGCCCTCGTCAGCATCGGCGGGCTGGGCCTGGGCGCGGGTCTCGGTGTACTGGTCTCGCGCGCCGCGCTGTCGCCGGTCGCACGCCTCAGCCAGGCCGCGCGCGAGGTCGCCGCGACCCTCGACCTGAGCCGACGGATCGACCCGCGCGGCGGCGCCGAGCTCGGCGGCCTGGCGCAGAGCTTCAACACGATGCTGAACGCGCTCGAGAGCTCGATCGACGCCCAGCGCCAGCTCGTCGCCGACGCCTCCCACGAGCTGCGCACCCCCCTGGCGAGCCTACGGACCAACATCGAGGTCCTGGCGCGCTCCGGGGACATGCCCGACGACGCACGCGAGCGGCTGCTGGCGGACGTGGTTGCGCAGCTCGATGAGCTCACGGTGCTCGTCGGCGACCTGGTGGACCTCGCCCGCGATGCGGAGCTCGACCAGGAGGCATCCACCTCGCTGCGGCTCGACCGACTGGTCGAGACCGCGATCGAGCGCGCTCGGACGAGGCCCGTCGCAGTCCGGATCAACCTCGAGGCGAGTCCGTGCACCGTGCGCGGCACGGAGAGCGCGCTGGAGCGCGCGATCTCCAACCTCCTCGACAACGCGATCAAGTGGAGCCCGGACGGCGGCGAGGTCGACGTCGAGGTGACGGCGGAGGGCGAGGTGTCGGTCGCCGACCGTGGGCCGGGGATCGACGCCGAGGACCTCCCGCGCGTCTTCGATCGCTTCTACCGCTCCGCGACGGCCCGCGAGCTGCCGGGCTCGGGGCTCGGGCTGGCGATCGTGCGACGGGTCGCCGAGAGCCACGGGGGCACCGTGCACGCCGAGGCCCGGCCCGGTGGCGGGACGCTGATGCGCATGCGGCTGCCGGTCGTCCCCAGCCGTGAGCCGGCGGCCGTCGGCTGAGCCGCGGCGCGACTTACTGGATTCATAAGCGCCCCTAGTGCCGCTCTCACCTGCCCATGGGTTGATTGCGGCGGGGGCCGAGCGTCACGACGGGAGGATCGAGGATGAAGAGCACCGAGCGCGGCGGACGACGGCCGGCGATCCGGGTGGGTGCGGCGGCGCTCGGCGCCGTGGCGGCGCTCACGATCGCGGCGTGCGGAGACAGCGACGACGAGGGGTCGGCGACGGCGGAGGGCGGCGAGGTGACGATCGCGCAGACCTCACAGCCAGACTTCCTCGACCCTGCGCTGACCTATACCGCCAACGGGATCGAGCCGCTGTGGCTCGTCTACACGCCGCTGCTCACCTACCGGCGCGCCGAGGGCCTCGCCGGCGCCGAGCTCATCCCCGGGCTTGCCGAGGACCTTCCGGAGATCTCCGCGGACGGCAGGACCTACACCCTGACCTTGCGGGACGGGCTGCGGTATTCGGACGGCAGCGCGGTCAAGGCATCCGACTTCGAGCACACGATCAAGCGGGTGCTCAACCTCGAGTCCGGCGGCGCGCCGTTCTACGAGATCATCGTCGGCGCCGACGCTTACCTGAAATCGAACGACCCCGACGCGGACATCTCCGGGATCGAGACCAACGACCAGACCGGCGAGATCACGATCAAGCTGATCGAGGCGGACTCCTCGTTCCAGAACGTGCTCGCCCAGTGGTTCGTGGGCCTGGTGCCCGGTGACACTCCGTTCCGCAACATGACCGCCTCGCCGCCCCCCGGCGTCGGCCCGTACATGGTCACCGAGTCGGTACCGAACCGGCAGTTCGTGATGGAGAAGAACCCGGAGTTCGCGAGCCTCAACATCCCGAACATCCCGGTCGGGCACATCGACAAGATCACGACCGAGATCGTTCCCAACCTGAGCCAACAGGCCCAGGACGTGCTCGACAACAAGCTCGACTACATGCAGGACCCGCCCCCGGCGGACCTGAAGCCAACGGTGCTCGAGCAGGCGGACGACCGCTACGAGGAGATCACCACGTCCTCGACCTACTACTTCTTCATGAACCTCCGCGAGCCTCCGTTCGACGACCCGCGGGTTCGCGAGGCCGTCAACTACGGGATCGACAAGCCGGCGCTGGCGCGGCTGTTCGCCGGCGAGCTGGCGCCCGGCTGCTCCTTCCTGCCCCCCGGCATGCCGGGCTACGACGAGGCGTTCGACACCACGGAGTGCCCGTACGGCGACCCGATGCAGCCGCCGGACATCGACCGCGCGCGGCAGCTGATCGAGCAGGCCGGGGCCGATGGAGCGGACGTGACCGTGTGGGGGAACACGGACGAGCCGTCACCGAAGGTGACGGAGGCCTACGCGGACATGCTCAACGAGATCGGGCTCGACGCCGAGGTCGAGGTCGTCAACGGCGGCGTCTACTTCCAGACGATCGGCAACGCGGACACCGCGCCCCAGACCGGGTTCGCGAACTGGTTCCAGGATTTCCCGCACCCGCTCAACTTCTACTTCCTGGTTGACGGGGACACGATCCAGCCGACCAACAACCAGAACTTCGGGAACGTGGACGACCCGAAGATCAACGACGAGATCGACCGCCTCAGCCTCGAGACGGACACCGAGTCGGTGGCGAGCGACTGGTCGGAGCTCGACCGGTACCTGGTCTCCGCGCCGCAGGCCTACATCGCGCCCTACGGGCACCGCAAGCTGGCGACCTTCCTGTCTGAGCGGATCGACCCCGAGACGGCGATGTTCCACCCCGTGTACTTCAACGACTACTCGAGCTGGTCGCT
>Ga0075421_100008590_pt1 | contig 12561 bp, 9 predicted proteins | sample SoiMetdeltSBSDD5_FD_75292 | JGI IMG/M metagenome (GOLD analysis project Ga0075421, IMG submission 75292) | Bulk soil microbial communities from a Populus tree surrounding site in Tennessee, USA - Soil MetaG P. deltoides SBSDD5 | ecosystem: Environmental > Terrestrial > Soil > Tree plantation... | reverse complement strand
GGCAGGCGATAGAGCTGGGCGCACGACACGATGCCGTTGATCGACGCGAGGAAGCCATGATTCTGCATCAGCATCGCGGATTTCACGCCCGCGAGGTGCGCCCCCGCTGAGATGCCGACGCCTTCCTCTTCCTTGGCCAGGCGCACGAGCGTCATGTCCGGGTCGTCCTCGGCCATGCGGATCAGGTGCACGAGCCAGGTTTCCGGCAGCGCGGACACCAGCCGGATTCCGCAATCTTTCAACGCGCCGTAGATGACGTCGGATGCTGCTGTGGAAACGGGCATCGTTATCGGCGACCGGAATCAGGACTCCGCTTTCGCGACGTAGCTCTTGCGCGCGCGCGCGGTCATGCCGGGTTGCTTCAACTTTACTTCGAGTTTGTGGGTCTTCCCATCCAGTTTTGCCGGCGCAAATCCGAGCAGGTATTGCCGGTGGAGTTCGTCGGCCACGCGCGCAAAGCTCGATTTGAGATCGTTCGCATTCGACAATTCGATGTATCCACCACCGGTTTCGCCGGCAATCTTCGCCAGGCCCTCATCGGGTTTCTGCGAAATCATGTTGCGCTGTCCGAAATATCCACCGCCCAGGCCGCCCACCGGCGCGCGGCGATTGCCATACGGCACGCGCCCTTCGAGGCCGATGGCGTAGACCATGACGTCATCTTCCTGCGCCCGCTTGATCGCATCCTTCAGGCTGACGTTGTTGCTGCTGAAATTCATCGGCGCATCGACGCCGTCGGTGAACACCAGCGTCACCCGCCGCCCGTCCTGCCGTCGTAACGCGTTTATCGAGACCTGGACCGCGTTCCACAGGGGCGTCGGGCCGTCGGGTTGCAGCTCGGTGCTCAGGATCATGAGCATTTCCCGCTTGTCGCTGGTGAAGTCCTGCGGGTCGACCTGAATGCGCGCGGCAAAACTCCCGATGCGCACCTTGTCCGCCGGCAGCAAACGCGTCACGAACTCGGCGGCCGCCTCTTCGACGATGCGGAATTGCGTCTTCATGCTGCCGCTGCGATCGAGCATCATCACGAGCGTGATCGGCTGCGTGTCGCTCGCGAACTGCGTGATCGTCTGCAGCTTGCCGTTGTCGTAGATCTCGAAGTCATCGCGCGTGAAATCGGGAACCAGCCGGCCGCGATCGTCGGTCACCGTGGCGTAGACAGCCACCGTCCGGGCACCGCTGCGAAACTGCGGTTCCTGGGCAAGGAGTGGAATGGAAAGTACCAGCGCGAGGCTGCAGAGCGCGGGCATCTGCCAACGCGGCGGCGACGAGCGGTGATGGTCCAGCATGGAACGACCTCGGGGGCAGGCTCTTCATCATGACACAGACGAGGCGTTGCGCGCGGGACAAGGGGCGAAGGTTGTGGCGGAATGAGGTGGAGGCAGTTCAGCTGTGATATGACTGCGAATGACATGGCGAATACGATTCCGGTGCCCGTGCTCCTGTCCCGAGCAGGTCGGTGTGGGTGTTCGAGGCAATCAGGCGTTCGGGCGGGTGTGCGATGAGCCTGCGGCGCGATCTGTCACGGCTGACGGACCGGCTGAATCATCTTCGCCGCAACGAAGATTTCACCGAGGTGATCAAACGCGGGAGTGACCGGCTCTGGGTGTACGCGTCCGCGCCGTTGGCGAGAATCAAGTGGCGGGAAGAGACGTTTCGCTGTGATGGCAAGAGCTACCGCTACTTCATCCATCCGTACAACGCGACGTGGCGCAACGAAAGGGCCGTGGAGGTTGCGCTGGCGCTCGATTTTCTCGCACAGCTTGGCTCGCGGTCGATTCTCGAGGTGGGCAATGTGCTGTCGCACTACATCGGGTCGCCTCGCGGGGCACACACACGAACGGTCGTGGACAAGTACGAAGATTCCGCTGACGTGCTCAACGTGGATATTCTCGACTACCAGCCGCCAGCGAGATTCGGAGCATTCGTTTCCATTTCAACTCTCGAGCATGTCGGCTGGGATGAGTCGCCACGAAAGCCCGAGAGCGTGGCCAGAGCTTTCGCGCGGATCGGAGACCTGATCGAGGCGGATGCGCCGTGCCTGGTGACGATTCCCTGTGGCTACAACGACTATCTGGACGAGTTGATCCGGCAGGAACAGCTCCCCTTCAAGAAGTCGTCGTTTCTCAAACGGATCGATGAGCACAACAGGTGGGAGCAATGCGATGGCGTGGAAGCGCTGAAGCGCAAGTACTCGAGGACAGTTGGAACCGCGACCGCGTTGTTCGTCGGGCGTCGTTGAGAATAGCCCTCTGGCTCGTATACGGGGGAGCGAGGTTATACTTTCCCCATGAAACCTGCGTGTCTCGCCACTCTTCTCGTCTCGACCCTGCTGGCCGCCCCGCTGGCGGCCCAACAACGGCCTGAAGCGGACCTGTGCGCGGTGCCGCCCGGAGCCCAGCCCCTCCTGCCGGCCAAATTGCTGCCAGGCATGGGCGACACGAACATGCCGGTCACCACGTCGTCCGACGAAGCGCGGAAGTTCTTCAACCAGGGCGTCTCGCAGATGCACTCGTTCTGGATGATCGAATCCGAGCGATCGTTCCTGCAGGCGGCCGCGCTCGATCCCGATATGGCAATGGCCTATTGGGGCATCTCGAAGAGCGCCGCTGGAGACTACCGGCCGGCGTTTCAGCTGCTGCGGGATCCGTACGACGGCGGCCGCGCGGGCACACCGATGCGGACTGCGGGGCCCGACGCCGTCCAGCGGACGTCTAACGGTGCGGCGGTCGACGGCCGCGTGCGCGCGCGCGAGGCGATCGCCAAAGCCATGTCGCTGCGCTCAAAAGTGACAGAGCGTGAACGGCTCTATATCGAGGCAGAAGCGGCTCGCCGGAGCCAGACGTCCAAGAATCCTGACGCCGATCACATCAAGGCGCTGCGCAAGCTGGTCAAGGCGTACCCGGACGATCTCGAAGCGAAGTCCATCATCGGCCTGGCACTGCTCGATGGATACGATTCGGTTTCGAAGCGGCCGAGAAAGAACACTGAAGAGGGTCTCAGCCTTCTCGAGGCGGTGGTCGCCAAGGACGACAATCATTTCGGGGCACACCACTATCTGATTCACGGGTGGGAAGGCAGCAAGACGCCGGAGCGCGCGTGGCACGCCTGCAAGCGCTACCCGGAGCTGGTCACGAACATCCCGCACGCGCTCCACATGCCTGGCCACATCTACGCGCAGAGCGACAAGATCGATGAGGCCATCGGCGCGTTCAGCGATGCGTCGGCCAACGAGCTCGGCTGGCTCGGCACCGATGTGTTGTATCCGAACGGGCATCACGGGCACAACGTGCACTTCCTGGTGCATTCGCTGAATCTCGACGGCCGCTATCAGGACTCGATGGTGCAGGTGCGCAAGCTGATGGAGTTCCGCGAGACGCCGCGCGAGCGCAGCGGGAACAGTCAGCGAACCGTGTACCGGCAGGGTTACTTCACTCTGGTCAAGACGCTGGTGCGCTTCGAGCGTTGGGATCTGGTTCTCGACGGCCAGACCATCCCGGTCTACGACAAACCGGAGCAGCAGGCCTGGCGCACGTGGGCCATCGGGATCGCGAACACCGCGCGCGGCAATATCGAGCAGGCGCGTGCCGCGCAGGCCGAGATGCGCGGGCACCTGAAGAACATCACGGCCAGCAAGCGCGCGTTGACCGTCGCCGAGATCGAATTGGATGGGGCGATTCAGGCGCGCGCCGGTGAGCGCAAGAAGGGCTATGCGCTCTACCGCAAGGCTGCTGAAATGGAGGCCGAGCTGATTTACACGGAGCCGCCCTCCTATCCACGTCCGGTCGTTGAGGGGCTGGGAGAAACGGCGCTCGCGCTGGGTGACTTCAAGGTGGCGGAAAAGGCGTTCCGAGAATCGCTCACGCGCGAGCCAGGCAGTGGACGTGCCTATTTCGGACTCGCGGCCTCGCTGCGCGGACTGAACAACGCGTCAGCCGCCAACGCGATGGTTGCGCGCGCACTGCAGGCGTGGAACAAAGCTGACGGCGATCTGCCGCAGCTGCGTGCGGCGGTGCCTACCGCAGGCGGCGGGCAGAAGTAAAAGGGGCGATGGGCAAGGGGCGATGGGCGATGGGCGATTGGAAAGGGGCAAGACAAGGAACGCATAGCCCATTGGTCCCTTTCCCATCGCCCATCGCCCATTCCTACCGTGGCAGCAACTGCTCGATGAGATCCCCGAGCTGCTGACCCGAATAGTCCTTCCCTTCGACCGTTGCCGCGAGCCGACCGTCGCGATCGATGACGGCTGTCTGTAGTGTGTGGGTGATCAGCCCCTCGTCCGGAAAGTACTCCACCCCGAAGAGACTGCAGACCCGAGCGATGTTCTCGGCCGATCCGGTCAGGAAGTGCCAGCCCGGCACGTTGGCCTTGAACTGCTCGGCGTACAGCTTCAGCGTTTCCGGCGTGTCGTACTTTGGATCGAACGTGACTGTGAGCAACGTCAGATCCTTCCCCATCCGATCCGCAAAGCGCTTTCGAACCGCATCGAAGTTCGTCATCATCCGAGGACAGTAGTCCGGCAAGGGGCATCGTGAGTAGATGAACGTCACGGCCACGACCGTACCGCGCAGGGATTCGAGAGAAATGGTCGTGCCATGCTGATTGGTGAGGGAAAACGCCGGGACATCCGTGCCAATGCGGGCCAGTGTCGGCGACGGCGGGCTGAGCGTCATCCCTGAATCGACCGACGCCGCCGACACCAGACGGACTCGATCGACCTCGGTCGTCCCCTTCCGAACGGTGATCCGAAAGGCGATGCGATCCCCCGGACGCACGTCGGTCAGGTCCTCCGTGTCCTTCACGATGAACGGCATGACCATCGCATCCATGAACCCGGGAATCGGCTCGTGCGAGACAGTGACGGCTGCCCGGTCAGGATCGACCTTGAGCACGAGCCCGCGCGCCTGGTGCCGTGCGGCGCAGGCGGACGCCGCCATCAGCACGCACAGCGCGCATGTCACTCTCAACCGCGCGCGGTCAACTCCCAACTTCCAACTCCCTACTCCCAAGGCGAGCCGCTCCAGAGCCGCCTACCGCCGGGGCATCGTCTTGACGTCTCGATACCGTTCGAGAAGCTGACGCTGACGAGTGTCCTTCGGCATCTCGCGTCCCTGAATGAAAACGCGCTCGGCCGTCGTCGTCAGCTCGAACGGGTCTCCGGACCAGACTACGAGATCCGCATCCTTCCCGGGTTCGATCGAACCGAAGCGATCGGCGACGCCCCAGATGCGCGCGGCACCCAGCGTGACCGCGCTCAGCGCGGCGCCACGGTCGAGGCCGTAGGCAATCGCGTTCCCGCCTTCCTGCCGCAGGGTCCCGGATCTATGCGTTTCGAACGACGCGAGCGCGATGTCAACACCCGCCTTGACCAACCGTCCGGGGTTCTCGAGCGTCGCCCCCAGCGAATCGAAGTTCGGGAGGTTGGTGAGCGGCTTGACGATCACGGGGACTTTGTGCCGCGCGATCTCGTCGGCGACCATCCAGCCCTCTGACGCGCCGACGAGGATCAGCCGCAGCTTGTACTCCTCCGCGAGGCGCATCGCGGCGAGCAAATCGCTCGCTCGGTTGGCTTGAATCGCCAGCGGCACCTCGCCGCGGACGACCGGCGCCAGCGCTTCCAGATCGAGGCGGCTGAGGGCGTAGTCGCGGCGCTGCGCCGTGTTGTAGGCGGCGCGATTTGCGAGGTAGTCGCGCGTGTCCTGCAGCGATTCCCTCAGCCTGAGCATTGCCGACGCGCGCGAGCCACCCGTGACCGCTGCTCCCGCTTCGCCCAGCAGCGCCACCATTGCTGCGGGTGTTCGATGCACGCTCGCGGGAGCGTGAGCACCGCTCAGATCGATGACCGCCGCCTGGCCGATCAGAACGTGACCCGTTCCAGCCGGCATGACGACCGTGCGCGTCACGCCCTCGACTCGCGTCACCGGCAGAACCGTGGAATTCGGATTGAACGCGTCGACGACATTGAACGCCGCGCTCAGACCCTTCTCGGTGCTAGCCCCGTCGGCCGTGCCGTCGGCGGACAACGACACTTCCACGATCCCGACTTGCGTCGACGAATCGAGGAAGCCTGGCGTCACGACTTTCCCTGCCGCGTCGATCGTCCGGGCGCCGGCAGGCACTTGCACGTTCGACCCGACCGCGAGGATGCGGCCTCCGCTGACGACGACCGTGCCCTTGTCGATGACCGGTCCGGACACCGGGTGGATGCGCGCGCCGGTAATAGCGATAGTTTCGCCAGATGCAGCCGGCTGTGGAGGACGCGGTGGTGCAGGTTTCGTCGCGACCGGTTGTGCTGGCTTCGACGGCGGTTGCTGCGCTCCCGCGTGAAGGGCTGCGGAGGCGATCAGCGAGGACGCCACAAGTGACGACGCAAGAGTGAGTCTCATCGGCCCACCCCCGTCGGCAGGATACCAAGTGTGAAGTCGCGGCGCGGCTGACGGGACGCGTCGTTCCGATCGTAGACGAGCGCGCCATCGATGAAGACCTGCTCGGCACGCGAGTAAACGCTGAACGGGTCGCCGGACCAGATGACGACGTCGGCGTTCTTGCCCTGCTCCAGCGAACCGGTCCATTTATCGATCCCGAGGGCCCGGGCCGGGTTGATCGTCAGCCATCGGATCGCATCGACGCGATCGATCTTGATGCCCGCCTCCCAACCGGCGCGCATCGATTTCGCCGCCTCCTGATTCAGACGCTGAATGCCGTCGGCGCTGTCGGAGTGCACGATCGCGCATGCGCCAGCCTCGTGCACCAGGGGAATGTTCGCCTGGATGCCGTCGAACGCCTCGAGCTTGAAGCCCCACCAGTCCGACCACATGCTGGCGCAGATGTTGTTCTCGGCGAGAAGGTCGCGGACCTTGTAAGCCTCGACCGCATGGTGAAACGACGCGATCTTGTAGCCGAATTCCTTAGCGACGTTGATCATGATGGCCATCTCGTCAGCACGGTAGCAGTGGTTATGGACGCGAATCTCGCCGTCCAGCACACCGGCCAGCGTTTCGAGCTGCAGGTTGCGATCCGGCCGCTTCTCTTCGTCCATGCCGGCGTCACGCCAGCGGCGCCAGCGGTCGCGGTACTCCTTCGCCGATTGCCACGCCCGGCGGTAGCCGGCCACGTTGCCCATGCGTGTGCTCGGCGCCGTGTTGCGCTGGCCATACACGCGCTTGGGATTCTCGCCACAGGCCATCTTCAGGCCGTACGGCGCGCCCGGGAACTTCATCCCCTCCGGCGTGCGTGTCGGCACATTCTTCACCGTGACGCCGCGGCCGCCGAACAAGTTCGCCGATCCCGGCAGCAACTGCATCGAGGTGACCCCACCCGCCAGCGCGAGATCGAATTGCGGATCCTGCGGCCAGATGGAATGTTCGGCGGAAACTTCCGCCGTGTTCGGGCTCGACATCTCGTTGCCGTCCTGGTGGGCTTCGACACCTGGCGATGGGTAGACGCCGAGGTGGGAATGCGTGTCGATGATCCCGGGCGTGACCCACTTTCCGCCGGCATCAATCGAAACCGCGTCAGCCGGCGCGTTGACGGTCTGGCCGACCGCCGTCACGCGGCCGTCCTGCAGCAGGATCGCACCGCGTTCGATCGCCGGACCGGCCGCAGTGAGGATGGTGGCATTGCGGATGACCGTGGGGCGGGATGGCAGCGGTTGATAGGTCGAATCGTAGGCATTCGCCGGCTTCGGTGCCTGCGCCGCCGTTCCTGTCGACTGCGGCACGGCCTGGACGCTTGCTGCACGTTCGCCGGCGATCGCCGCGGCGACGACGACCGCGACGGAGAGACCCCATCGAAACACTCGTAAACGCATCCGACCTCCTCGATTGGCTACGGTTAGAAGATCATTTCCGGTGATTATTCCGAACTTCCAGGATCCAACTCACCAACGCCTCAGAGAACAGACGCGTGAGCGAGCTCGCACGATGATTACCGCGAAGTCAGTTTGACGCCATTCTGGATGGCGTCGCTCGGGTACACGACAATCTGATCGCCCTGTTGAATACCGCTCAGCACCTCAGCCTCGAGACCGCTCCGCTGACCAATTTCCACCGGCGTACGCACAGCTGCGCCGTTGACCACCTTGTAGACGGCCCACTGAGTCTCGTCCCTGAAGAGGCTGCTAGCGGGAATCTTGAGCACATCCGGTTTCGACCACACGATGATGCGCACCTCGACCCGATAGCCGTCGCCGATGGCTTTCCACTGCTCGCGCGGATCCTCGAAATCGATCAACACGTTCACGCGCTGCTCCTCGACCCCCAGGGCCGACACTTTCGTGAAGCCTGACGGCTCGACGCGACGCACGCGGCCGTTGAGCGCGCGATCGCCGCCCCATTGCTCGATTCGCACCGGCTGGCCCGGCTGCACGCGCACGGCCGCACTCGACAACAGATCCGACACGATCTCCAGGTCGGCGAGATCGCCGACCTCGAGCAGGGGCTGGCCGAGAGGCACGACTGCCTCGCTCTGCTGGAGGCGCCGGAGGACGACACCGTTGACGGGCGAAAACAGCGGAATCGTTGCGACCTGACCGGCGCGGGTCTGCAGCAGGCTCGCGCGTGCAACCTCCAGCTGATACTGCGCTGAGCGGACGCTAAACTCCGCCGACTGGTGGGCGCGTTCCTGCGCCTTGACCTCACGTTCGGCCGCTTCGAGATCGCGCGCCGCCAACGCGCCGCCGGCGACGAGCCCCTGGGTCCGCTTCAGCTCTGACTGCGCGAATGCGAGTTCCGTCGCGAAGCGGTCACGCTCCGCACGGGCACTGCCGATGGCCGCTTCCGCCGCCTTGACGCGTCCTTCGAGCTCCGCGCGCGTCCTGACATCGAGCAGCTGCGGATCGACCGGCCGGAATTGCGCGAGGATGGTCTTGCGCGCGATGACCGGATCGCCCGGTTCGAGCTCGATCCGTTCCATCCGTCCAGGTACGGGCGCCGACACTATGTATCGATCGCGAATGCGCGTCTGCCCCTCCTCGTCAACGGTCACCTCGAGCGGTCCTCGCGCGACGGTGGCAAAGTCCGCGGGCACCGGCGCCGGGCGGAATGCCCACACGAGGATCGCGCCCAGGACGAGCACGACGACACCGATGCGCACGAGACGTTTGGTCATCCGATTGAGGAGAGCCGGGCGTCCACCGACGGCTCCGTTCCACGAACTACGAACTACGAACCACGAACCACGGCATGCGACTACTCCCGCGTTTTCAAAACAGCCACCAGATCCAGATGATCCAGCTGCCTCCGGACCGCCAGCCCTGATAGGGTCGCCGCGACCATCACCGCCGTCGCGGCATATGCGAACGTCCGGGTGCTGACAACGAGCGGAAAGCGATACAGCTCCGTGTTGAACGCGGCCACGAGCAGCCCGGCGAAGAGGTAACCCATCGTCAAGCCGATCGGAATGGCCATGAACGTCACCACCGCCAGCTCGCCCAGCAGGATTGCCGAGATCTCGCCGCGCGTGAACCCGAGCACGCGCAGGCTCGCCAGCTCGCGGCTGCGTTCCGAAAGAGACACCCGCGCGGCATTGTAGACGACACCTCCCGCAATGACGCCGGAGAACATGAGGTTGAAGAAGATCATCACGTAGAACGTGTCCTTCAGCGTCTTCTCGAAGCTCTCGATCGCGGTGCCCTTCAGGCTGACACCGGCCACCGCCGGAGTGTCCTTGAGCCTGCGGTACAACGAACCGGACGCGCTTTCATCGATCTTCAGGAATGCTCCGGTGAGCGTCTCGCCTTCACGAACCATCCGCCGCACCGCGTCGATCTCCATGTAGGCGGATGTACCCATGTACTCCTCGACGATACCCGTCACGGGAACGTAGCGAACGGGCCGGCGGCCATCGAGCACTTCGATCGTGATCACGTCACCCACGCGGGCACCGAGCACCTCGGCCAGCTTCAGCGACAGCACCAGCCCATCGTCGGGAAGGCGGACAGGGCCGGACTTCACATCGACCACCCGATTGAGCTCTGCCGCCGCGACCAGGCCAGTGATCGACACGATTCGCGATCGTTGCGCGCTGCGCAGGCGCGCCGGAACGGCGCGCATCGGCTCGGCGTAGAGCACGCCTGGCAGGCGCCGCACTTCGTGCAGGGCGCGCGGCGAGACGGGCTCGACGAACATCACCGTCGCGTCCTGCCGCTGCAGGACGTTGAACTGCAGATCCATAAGCACGTCGATTGAATCCAGAAAAAACGTGCCGAGCACGAGCATCGACACCGCGGCCGCGATGCCCATCACGGAGGTCGCTGCACGGACCGGATGCCTGCCGACGTTCCTGAGGATCATGCGGACAGGTGCGGAGAGCAGGTGCTCGAGCCCTGCGCGCTCCAGCCAGCTCCGGCGGTATCGTGCTGGCGGCTCCGGCCGCATGGCTTCCGCGGGCGGCAGCGCCGCCACGCGGCGGACGGCGTTCAACGCGCCGAGAGCCGCGGCGACGAAGCTGACCGCCACGCCCCCGGCAACCACGCCGGGCGGCAGCCGGTAGCTGAGGGTCGGAAAACGGAAGAACGCGTTGTACATCGAGGTCATTCCGGACCCGAGCCAGGCGCCGAAGAACATGCCGAAGACCGCACCGGCCGCTCCGACGACCAGACTGAGCTTGATGTAGTGCCACGCCAGCTCTCCGTTGGTGTACCCCAGCGCCTTCAGCGCGGCGATCTGTTCCCGCTGCACACCCACGATCCTGGTCAGCACGACGTTGAGGAGAAACGCCGCGACAGTCAGAAACACGATGGGCAGGATCAAGCCGACGCCCTGCAACTGCGAGAGCTCGTTATCGAGGTACCAGTGACTCGTTTGATGAGCGCGGGCGATGGCGCCGAGCCCGCCGTAGGAGGCGAGCAGCCGATCGACGGTGGCGATGACATCTGCCTCGCGGGCACCAGGCAACAGTGTCAGCGACAAGCTGTTGAAGCCGCCTTCCATGTCGAAGGCAGCCGCTAGCCCGCGTCCGTGCATCCAGAAGACGCCGAATCGCGAGTCATCGGGGATGAGCTCCCCGGGCCGGATGCTGTAGACATACTCGGGCGACAACGCGACGCCGACGATGAGCAGCTCGCGGCGCCGGCCGTTGATGATCGCCCCGATGCGATCGCCGGGACCGAGCGAGCGCGAGAGCGCGAATGCCTCGCTCACGAGCACTTCGTCGGACTGGCCCAACGTGGGAAACCGGCCACGCCGGAGGAACACGTCGTTGAGCATCGGCTCGTGCGGAATCGGGATGCCGATCAGGCGTCCGGTCGCCGGCTCGGTGAGACCGGGCACATCGAGCGTGACATCCACGACCACGCGCGCCTGCACGCGTGCGACCCCCGCAATCTCTTCGATGCGTGGCACCAGGGTGAGCGGCGCCCGAACCAGCGGAGCGAACACCTGGGCAAAGCGGTAGCGGTCGTAGTAGGTCTGCTGCGTCAGCCTGAGAGAGGCGAACGTGCTCAGATACATGATGAACATCGCCACGCCGGCGCCGATGACGAGGCTGATGGCCAGCGCCTGTCCCTTCAGGTTCCAGAGATCGCGAAGGAGTTTTCGATCGAGCGGGCGCATTACCAGGTGAGCTCGGAGGGCGCCAGTTTCTTCTCGTTGCGACGCTCGCTCAGGATGCGGCCATCCGAGAGCGAGACGACGCGGTCGGCCATCCCTGCCACGGCCGCGTTGTGCGTGATGACTGCGGTCGTCGTCCCCAGCTCGCGGTTTACGCGCTGAATGGCTTCGAGCACCAGGATGCCGGTGGCGATGTCGAGTGCGCCGGTTGGTTCGTCACAGAGCAGCACGTCCGGCCGCTTTGCCACCGCCCGCGCGATGGCCACCCGCTGCTGCTCGCCACCCGATAGTTGGGACGGGAAGTGATCGAGCCGGTCGCCGAGCTTCACGAGCTTCAGAGCCTCGGCTGGCGCCATCGGACGATCCACGATGTCCGTGACGAGCGCGACGTTCTCACGCGCGGTCAGGCTCGGGATGAGGTTATAGAACTGGAACACGAAGCCGACATGCTTACGCCGATACATCGTCAGTGCCCGCTCGTCGGCCGAGGTCAGGCTCTGGCCGCGATAGGTGACGGTGCCCGAGGTCGGCACGTCGAGTCCGCCGAGAATGTTGAGAAGCGTCGACTTGCCACTGCCGGAAGGTCCGAGAAGAACGAGGAACTCCGCCTCGAAGAGGTCGAGGCTGATGCCACGCAGCGCATGAACCGCCACTTCGCCCATGTTGTAGACCTTGGTGATGTCACGGGCGAGGAAAACCGGGGACTGACCTGACGATTCGGTGGGACGCGCCGCCGCGTTTGCGTAGAGGTCGGACACGGGTGCTGCCTCGGACAGTGTATCCGAGGCGGGGATGTCCGTGGTCCGTGGTTCGTGGTCCGTGGTTCGTGGTTCGTGTCTCGTCGTGGGTTCAGAGTCGTTCGGCGAGACACGGACAACGTAAACACGGACCACGGCACGCATTACTACGGAGTCATGACCACCTTCATGCAATCGTCGGTCTTGTGAAGGAACATCTCATAGCCTTCCGGCGCATCCGAGAGCTTCAGACGGTGTGTGATGACGAAGCTCGG
>Ga0075421_100008589_pt1 | contig 12562 bp, 7 predicted proteins | sample SoiMetdeltSBSDD5_FD_75292 | JGI IMG/M metagenome (GOLD analysis project Ga0075421, IMG submission 75292) | Bulk soil microbial communities from a Populus tree surrounding site in Tennessee, USA - Soil MetaG P. deltoides SBSDD5 | ecosystem: Environmental > Terrestrial > Soil > Tree plantation... | reverse complement strand
ATGCCGACCCGCAGCGTGGACTGGCCCCAGCCTGTCGACCAGTCATACTCGTCACCGGATCGGTTAGCGCCGGCCTGGACGCCCAGCTCCAGCTGAATTACGGCGCGGCCGACCAGATCCTCCGAGTCACCGATACCAGGACGGTTGGAGGTCAGAGGAGGCGGCGCGACGGCAGCCTGTCCCTGCACCTGAACGTTGGAGAGACCAACGACACAGGTTGCGAAGGCCACGAAGCGGCAGAAGTCATGACGCCGCCATGCGACGCCCTTCAACTGGACATTTGCGGCGTACAGCTCCGCCACGTTCTGCATGATGCCTTGTTCTTGAGGGCGGCAAGTTTCCCGCCAGACCGGCCGAAGCGCGCGGACTTTTACTCCTGCTGCGATCAGCAACTCCGAGACTCGCGTCCGATATGTCCGCTGGCTCCCATCACGGTAATCATGCGACCTCCCTCTTGCCGCCGGCTGCGACGCGAGGCGTCGGCTCAGCGGACAAGGTGCGACGAACTGCGCAGCAAGTCCAAATGGCGCGACCACGCGTAAAACGGCAACCGGGATCCCTCGTGGACGGGTGACCTATCTTAAGGGATAGTTTCTAATCAGGGAGTTGGATCGAAGGGTGCCGTTGTCGGGTGCAGCGACCATCTGTCTCGCGGTCAGCGAGGCATCGATCCAGATGCGCTCGGGACTGCCGTCGTCGAGCTCGGTCCGGCACCTCGCCGCTCGCGCTCGGCGCGCAACATGAAGCTGCCTCTCGAGACAACGACGTCGCCGGGCTCGAGTCCCGAGAGCACTTCGACCTCGGTCTCCGCGACCCGCCCCAGCACGACCTCACGCTCGAGGAAACGTCCGGGCTGTCCCTGCTGCGGCAGATACACGAAATGGCGATTGCCAATGGTTTGCACGGCTTGCCGAGTTAGTACCGTAGTGGCGCCAGTCCGTGCATCCTCGACAGCGATGTTCACGTACATCGCGAGCCGCAGGCGCTTTTCGCGATTCGGCACCTCGACCCGAATCCGGGCGGTGCGAGTATCGGGGGCGATCTGTGGGTCGATATAGTTGACGCGGCCTTGCCAGACACTGCCGGTCGACGCAGGCGATGTCACGGAGGCAGGACTTCCCACACGGACGCGTTCGAAATCGCGCTCATACACGCTGCCGATCGCCCAAACTGTCGAAAGATCGACGACGGTGAATAATTCCGTTGTCGGTTCGACAATCAGCCCTGGATTAGCTTGACGGCTGATCACTACTCCCGAGGACGGCGCCAACACGTCCATGGTCGCCATGATTTGCGCCGGCATGGTCAGGCGCTTCACCCGGTCGCTCGAGAGGCCCAGCAGTTCCAACCGCGTCCGGGCGCTTTCGACGTCGGCCGCATGGGTCATGTGCTCGGCGCGACCCTGCTCGAGCTCCTGACGACTCGCCGCTCCTATGTCCGCAAGCCGTTCGAGTCGTCGCAACTTCTGATCGGCGGCCCTGAACCCTGCCTGCACGGACAGATACGACGACTGCGCCTCCGCAACTGTCGGGCTATAGATCTGCGCGAGGACTTGACCCTGACTTACCCGCTCACCGAGTACGGCGGACACGGTGGTCACCCTGCCTTGCACCGGCACCGTGACAGCGACCTGACGATATGCATTTGGCTCGATCGTACCCGGAATGCGGACATGACTGCGCGCGGTCGAGGAACGAGTTACCTCGGTCTCGATCCCTGCCCGCGCCACGACTTCCGCAGACAGTTCGATCGCACCCTGTTCGGTTGCTCCCGACTTCATGTTTGTGTGATGGCCGTCATGCGTCCCTTTTGGAGCCGACTCGCTCGACGGCGCCTGCTCGGACGCCTTCGCAACCGCCGCCACGGTGTGGCGAGCCCCATCTCCCGCCCCCAACCACCAGAACGCAGCGGCCGCTCCGGTCGCGAGCAGGCCCACCGCCGCGATCACCAGCGCCGACCACGACAAAGAAACCGACCGAGCATGACCGATCACAGCGACACCCCCAGTGCCCGCTCCAAGGCCTTGCGCGCATGAAAGGCCACCGCCAGCGCATCTGTGTATCCCATTTCCAGCTCGAAGTAACGACGCTGTTCAGCGAAAACGTCAAACTGCGTCATTCGGCCAAGTTGATAGCTTTCGCGAATGACGTCGAGGTTTCGGCGCGCGGTTTCCCTGACGCCGGATACATATGAATCCAGCGCGCGACGCGCCTGGACGTCGCGCGCCCATGCCGCATCGATTTCCGCGCGCGCATCCAGCAGGCGCGCATCGCGCTGGTGCTCGGCGACGCGGCGTTCCGCCTTGGCGGCGGCAACCGCACCCTCGTTGCCGTTGCGCCACGGCAGCACCACCATCGCACCCACCGAAAGATCATGAAAAATGTCGTGGACGCGAGCGAGGTCACCGGAACTGGTCAAACCGAACTGAGGAAATGTCGCATCCAGTCGGCTGTACGCACCAAAGAGACTGACGTCGATTCGTCCCTCTCGCCGCGCCCGATCGGCTCGGGCTTCCGCAGCGGAAATGGCCGCCGTTGCCTCGCGAACATCGGGCCGCTGTCCAACGCTCGCTGGAAGACTCACCTCCCCGGGCGCCTGGGACGCTAGCGCCTTCTGTTCCAGAACGAGACGCTCCAACCCCACTTTGAGCGTCAACGGCGACGTCGGCTCGATGCCAGCAATCGCCTTCAGCTCGGCAACGGCCGCATCCGCCTCCCCACGGAGGCGGTGATTGATCGCCTCGAGCCGCTTCCACTCGACGAGAGCCAGATCGCGCTCGAGCGGCGGCGAGCCCCCCTCGTCGACGCGAACCTTGAGCAGTTCGTAGGCGCTCCGTGCAGCGGTCATCAACTCCGTCGTGATTTCGACTCGGCGCGCGGCAGCGAGGAGCACCCCGGCCTGTTCGCGCACGGCGCCAGCCAGAAGCCGCTCGGCGTCATTGGCGTTCTGCCGAGTGACATCGACGACCCGCTCGGCGGCGTGCACTCGGCCCGTCCGACGACCGAGGTCGAGCGGCCAGGCGAGCCCTATCGTCACCCCATCGGTGGGACCGCCCAGATCGCCGCGCCATTCACCTAGGAGCATCGGGTTCGGGCGCAACCCTGCCTGAACGACCTCCGCACGCGCCACATCGATGCGCGCCCGACTGGCTTCGAGTGTTGGCGCCCGCTTCAGGGCAATGGCGACCAATTCGTCCAACGTTTGTCCAGCTTGTGGATCGACATAAACACGAGGCGGATCGGCGAGCACCGGCCGAGGTTGCCCATGGGCGGGGGGCTCCGCTACGAGGAGCAAGAGCACGCTCAACATCACAACGGCAAGCGCCCATCTGCCGCGTCGTAGACTCCGCATCACTGGACGTCTCCCTCGAACGACACCGACCCCTTACCTGCCGGCCCGTCCCAATCGATCGCGATTTGCCAGCCTCCGGCCATGCTGAACTCGGCAACCGCGAGATACCGCCCGGGGGGGCCTTCCCGCGAGACGTTCACGCGACCCGACATCAACATGCCTGGCATAGGCATCGTGGCGTTGGCCCGCACGGTCCCGGCGTCGACGAGCTCATCGCTTGTCGCCGAGCGAAACTCGATCCAGAACGTGCTCCGGCCCTGCCGCAGTGTTTCATCCGCCGGGACGATCGAGACGTTCAGGTCGCCCGATCGCATGGCTCGCACCTGAAGTCCCATTGTCGCCATGGTCGTCGTGTCGTGTTGCAGCCATATCGGTAACAGTGCGGCCGACGCCAGTATGGCCAGCCCACCTGTTACTCCCAGAAACAGTGCCCGCCGCGACGCGACCAGCGGTCCCAGCCCCTCGAGGAACCCACGTCCGCCACTCGCGAGCAGGTCGTGTGACGGTTCAGCGGTTTCTGGCAGGGCTCTGCCGAGGGCCGACATCAACTGCCGCTCGCGTATCCAGCAGAACAGGACTGGCGTCACGATGAGGACGTGCGTAAGGGATGAAATCATGCCTCCCAGGACCGGAGCGGCGAGCGGCTTCATCACGTCTGCGCCCACGCGTGTGCTCCACATGATGGGCAGCAAGGAAGCGACGACGGTCGATACCGTCATCAATTTGGGTCGCAGGCGCAACAGCGCGCCCTCCATGATCGCGTCCCGAAGCGCTTCCCGCGTCAACGCCCCTCCGAGGGACATGCGCTTACGTTCGACAGCCTCCTCCAGATAGATCACCATCACGACCGCCGTCTGGACGGCTGTGCCGAACAGCGCGATGAAACCCACCCAGACGGCAACCGAGAAGTTGTAGCCGAGTAACCAGACGAGGAAGAGTCCGCCAGTGAGGGCAAACGGCACGGCCAGCAACACATGAGCCGCTTCCGTGACCGAATGGTAGGTGAAATACAACAGCGTGAAAATAATCAGCAACACGACCGGTACCACCACCAGCAGACGTCTCGCGGCGCGCGCCTGGTTCTCGTAGCGTCCGCTCCAGCCGATGTAGTAGCCAGCTGGCAGCTCGACACGTCGAACAGCGTCACTCGCCTCCCTGACGAATCCGCCGATATCGCGTCCGTGAACGTTGAGCAGGACCGTCGCCAGCAAGAGCCCGTTCTCGGCAGCAATCATGGCAGGCCCGCGGACCGGGACGATGTCCGCGACCGCGTTGAGGGGAACGCTCGCTCCGTTCGGCGCCGTGAGCGAGGTCTCGCCGATCGCCTCAGGATTGGCGCGAAACTCCGGCGCGTACCGGACCCGGATCGGAAAGCGCTGGCGTCCTTCGATCTTCGTGCCGACGACGGTCTCGCCAATCGCGTACTCAATCACGTTCTGGACGTCGGTCACAGTCAACCCGTAGCGAGCGGCGGCCTCTCGATTCACCCGGATGTCGAGGTACTGCCCGCTCGTCAGAGGCTCGGGATACACGTTCGCGGCTCCTGGCACCGTTCGTACGACATCGGCTACTCTCCGTGCGAGCGCCTCGAGCGTGTCGAGGTCGCTGCCAAACACCTTGATGCCGACCTCGGACCGAACACCGGTGGTCAGCATGTCAATCCGGTTGACGATCGGCATCGTCCAGATGCTGGTAACCCCCGGAAGCTGCGTGGCGCGGCTCATCTCGGCGCGCAGGTGTTCGAGCGTCACACCTGGACGCCACCGGTTTCGTGGCTGCAGGTGCACGACGGTTTCGGTCATGTTCAGCGGAGAAGGATCCGTGGAGGTATCGGCCCGACCTACTTTTGCAACAACAGACTCGACCTCAGGAAAGCGCAGCATTGCCTCGTTCTGGCGAGCCGCGATCCGGGTGTTCTCCTCCAACGAGATACTTGCATCGGCGATGGGCATGAACAACAGGTCTCCCTCGTCGAGCGGCGGCATGAACTCGCTCCCAATCCGTGTCGTCAGGGACAGTGCGCCTATCAGCAGCACAGCTGCCGCGCCAAGCGTCAGTAGCCGATGCTCGAGCGCGCTGGCCAGAACGGGGCGATAGACCCCGCCGAGGAACCGCATGACCGGATTGGACTGTTCGGGATGGAGCTTTCCCCCGAGAAGCACCGTACAGAGCACAGGTACGAGCGTGACGGCGATCACCGTCGCTGCGAGTACCGCGAACGTCTTGGTAAAAGCAAGCGGGTGGAACAGCTTGCCCTCCTGGCCCGTCAGTGCAAAAACGGGAACAAACGCCAGAAGGATGATCGCCATCGAAAAGAACACAGGACGTCCGACCAGATGGGCCGACTGACGCACGGCCTCCCGCACAGCCGCGCGGTCACGTGCGGGAACCTTGTGTTGCTCGACGTAGCGGAACGCATTTTCGGTCACGACGATCCCTGCGTCGACGAGGACACCTATCGCAATCGCAATACCCGCCAGGCTCATGATGTTCGAGGAGACGCCGACGTAATACATGCCGAGGAACGCGGCGAGCACCGCCAGCGGCAATGGGATCGTGACGATCAGAATCGAGCGCAGATGAAGCAGGAACACGACGTGCGCCAGCGTGACCAGCAGGATTTCCTCGACGAGGGTGGTGCGGAGCGTCCCCACCGCCCGCTCGATCAGCTGTGAGCGGTCATAGAAGGGAACGATGCGGACGCCCTTCGGGAGTCCGGGCTCGATCTGCTGAAGTCGTCTCTTCACGCCATCGATGACGGACTGTGTGTTCACACCGGCGCGCGCGACGACCACACCTCCGACCGCTTCATGCGTCCCCTTGACCAATGAGGCGACGCGGAAAGCGCGCCCTACTTTCACGTCAGCCACCTGACCGACGTGCACGGGTACACCGTTGGACGCACGGATGGCAATCTGACCGAGATCCGCGACGGATTCGACCAGGCCGACCCCGCGCACGATCGACCACGTGTCGTTCGACTCGACGATGTTGCCGCCCACGTTGCTGTTGCTCTGCTGGACCGCACGCACGACGTCCCCGAGGGACAGCCCAAACGTCCTGAGGCGATTGGGGTCGACGTCGATCTGGTATTGCTGGACGTGCCCACCCACGGACGCGACTTCAGCGACGCCCGGTACGCTATTGAGCTGATAGCGAATGAACCAGTCCTGAAGGCTGCGTAATGCGTCCAGCGAATGCTGCTCGCTTTCGACGACGTACCAGAACACGTGTCCCACGCCGGTGGCATCGGGACCAAGAGTGGGCGCAACCCCCGGTGGCAACAGCTTCGAAACGAGATTCAGCCGCTCCAGGACCCGCGCTCTGGCGAAGTACACGTCGACGCTGTCTTCGAAGATCGCGTTGACCATCGAGAACCCGAACGCTGAACTGGATCGAACGACACGGATACCGGCAAGGCCCTGCAGGTTGACCGTCAACGGATAGGTGACTTGGTCTTCGACCTCCAGCGCGGCATGACCCGGCCATTCCGTAAAGACGATGACCTGATTGTCTGAGAGGTCTGGAATCGCATCGACAGGTGTCGACCGGAGGGACCAGTAGCCCCACGCGGCCAACCCCAGATACAGGGCTATGACGAGGAAACGATTCCTGAGCGACAGGTCGATGAGTCGATTGATCATCAAGTCACCGACGTCTCACGTGGTTGTCGACGGCCCACGGGACCGTGGTGACGAGGGCCAGGCAACGTTTGGTCACCAGCGCCCTCGTCGAATCGCATCATTGGGGTAAAGCGTCAGCTTGCGCCGGCGAACCGTCGTACGGTGAACTTCGCGACCATGGCCTTGGCGGCCTGCTCGAACGTCGCGCCCGAGCCGTACTCCGTGGCGTCCGGCATACCAAAACTCCAGTAGGAACGCTCGACACGGCCACCTTTAGGAGACACGGAAATGGTGTGCCGCTCGTCCACCACGATCCCTACACGGTTGTCCTGAGCCACGACGTCTCCCGGCTTCCTGTAGAGCCCGAGAATCTGCCGCGCTGTAAGACCCTCCGCCTTGTCGGGGGCAAACACAACGGTCCACCCTTTGATTTCAAAGGATGGATCGGCCCACTGGCTCGGTGTCGGGTCTCCCACGGGAGCGGCCGCACCAGGCTGCCACGGCGCTGCTCCGGCCTTGCGAAGAACGTCGGCAATGAACAGCCCCTTGTACTGCTCGATGTCCGCTGGGGCAATCGCGCCGGGAGGCGTCCATGCCGTGCCATCGACATAGCTGCGTGCCTGGCTCACGATAGCCTTTACGCTGGCATTGGTCTCTTGTCGTGCAACTCCCGACAGTACCCACTGGCCACACATCACGAGCGCGAGAGTCATCGCGACACAATTTGGCGACTTCATATCTACCTCCTTGTGAAGACCCTGGCGCTTATCGCCGTTCGCCGCCACGCGGTGGCGTCGTGATCTTTGCCGCCGGCAGCCGGCGAACGACTGGAAACGTCGGCTTCGCGCGCAGTGATCCATCTGCCGCGAGCGTCGTCGGGGGGACGACGACGAACTCCGAGATCATGCCCAGCCCCGCATGGAAGAAAATATGACAGTGATACGCCCAACGCCCGATGTGACCGCCAAGTGTGACGAAGTCGATCAGCACGCGGTCGTCGAGTCGGACTTTGTAGGTAATGGCGTGGCCAGGCGCGACGTCAATTGTGTCGACGAACTCGTTGTAGTCGTATTCGAACACCGAATCGGCATTGACCCCGGCGCCCGCATCACTGGTGCAGTCGGGATCGCATTTGCTGATTCGAATCGGTTGCATCGAGAATCCGTGGAAGTGCCAGGGATGGTGTGCAGCACTGGTGTTCGCGATGATCAGCTCGGTGACCGTATCGGCCGTGGCGAAGCGGCTCGTCGCAATATGGGGTATCTGTGTGAAATCGGGAGCGCCCACATCGAAGAGAAAACCGTCCACCTGATCGATGGCTGGAAGCCCAAGCGTCGTCAACTTGATGATCGGATTTGTCGTACCCGGTTGCGGGGGATCGAGGGTTGCCGGGTTGATCAGCGGAGTCGCTGTGAGTGCCTTGATGCTCTCGACCGGCTTGTTGACGGACGGATCGAGGAGCAGCGGGTCGTTTTCTGCGATCTTGAACACTCTGTTCCCTTGATTCGCGCCGACGATGCGGAAGTGAGCCACCGGGACTGTGGGAAGCCCTGAGAAGCCAGACTGGAGAACGCCTCCGCCGATCCGCTGGTAATCCTGCGTCCAGAGGGTGACGATGTCGCCGTTCTTCCCCTGTGGCATGGTGAAGACCACGTCCGACCGCTCGGAAGCGCCAAGCAGGATCTCGCCCTCGTTGTACAGGGTGTTGAACGTACCGAGGACTCCGCCTTCGACACGGACACGATCGAGCAGGCCGCCCTGTCCCCCGACACGGAACAGCGTTACCATCTGGCCATTCTGGTCCGTCATTCTCAGACGGATGTAGCGCGTCGCAGTCGCGTTCGCCAATTGCAGTCTGACGCCGGTCCCTTCCTTGATGTCGAAGATGTTCCCTCCATCGCCGAGGGCCCCTGGATTGGCGGGCGAACCGGCGCGAGGCGCCGTGATCTTGCCGTTCGTCAGAACGATCTGTCCTTCATTGACGCGACAGCCGGCAGCACACTGAGGATTGTCGTGTGACGGCTGAATATTCGGGATCGCCCCGGCTTCGAGTGGAACGGCAGGCACGACCAATCGGCCAAAATTGTCGATGGGAGTCTCGCACATCGACACGGGCGTGCGTGGCGCGAGCAGTCCAGGAAACGGCGGGCTCCCCGGTAGTTCCTCGGTGCCCACCCATGGAAGCGCGCCATCAGCCGGAAACGTTGCGGCGTCATTGCTTCCCGCCGCTTTGCAGACGGTCGTATCGCTCAGCACGAGCGTGAACGTGTTCTGTCGATCGGGCAGAATGTTCTTGGCCCTCAGTTTGTCCTCGGCGGGATCCTCGACGATCATCGGACCGAAATAGCCCTTGAACTCAGGGTTCGTCGGCTCAATGTGCGAGTGATAGAAATAGATTCCCGGCCTCGGCACCACGAACTTGTAGTCGAAGGTCTCATTGGTCTTGACGGCGTTTTGCGTGAGTCCGGTGCCATCGCTTCCGTTGTTGAGCTCGATGCCGTGCCAGTGAATCGTAAATCCCTCCGGCAGCTTATTGGTGAAATGCACGATCACTCTGTCGCCGACTTTCAGGCGTAGCTCCGGGCCAGGAATGGCGCCATTGAACGTCACCCCCTTCGCGACCAGCCCGTTGCCCAAATTCACTTCTGCTTCCTCTGCGACCAGGTTGGTTTCAAGAATGTTCTTCTGCGGGTTTAGATCGACGGCCCGAGGGAGATTGCCGCCCTGACCCTGCGCCTCTGTCGTCTTGGGGCCGACATGCGCAAGCACTCCGAGGAGAATCGCGACGACGAGGCACTGAGATCGAATCGCAAACTTCCAGCGCTGATCACTCATGTTGTTGTTCCTTTCCTCGCGCACGACACGGACACGAGAGAGTACGCCGCCAGTCTGGGATCGCCCGGCAACCGGCGACAGACGCCCGGTGCTGGTCACCTCCTGCGGAAGTGGCGTGGGTGAGGCAGGAAGCACTTGCGAACCCACGCAGTGGAGTTTGGAAAAAGGCACGCGGAGTACACACCCGTTGAAATCGCAAGTCAAGGGTTCTCGCGTCGTGAGCCCGCGAATCGTAGCAGTATCTGGGTGCGCTACCTGCGTCGTGCGTGTGTCTACGCGGTTAGGATTAGGTAATAAGGAACGCTCCCACGCCACGGCGCGATCTGATATCGCCGCTCGACCGCGGCATACCGTGGAAAAACTCTTAGAGCCTCTAACAACACCCTGACGGGCCTGATGCGTTTCAGTTCTATCGATCGTCGCGCCACCTGAACAGGGACGTTCGCGCGGCGACTGCCCGGATCAACGCCGCGTGGCGGGAACGTCGATATGACGACCTCTGCCAGATGTTCGCAGAGGACATGGTGTTCACGTTGCCTGGGTTCAGCGGCCTCCTCCAAGGACGCGAAGCGATCGTCGCGAGTTACCGCGAGTTCATCGAACGCGTTACGCTGAATTCCTATCGCGAAGAGCAGCTCGTCGTACACGTGTGGGGCGACACGGCGGTCGCAAGCTACCGCTGGGATATGGCCTGGTTAGCCGGCGGTGTACCAAACCGCGAGACCGGCCAGGATGTGCTCGCGTTCCGGCACCACCCGAACGGGGCCTGGCTTGCGATCTGGAGAACGATGACGTTCGATCAGAAGAATCCGTAGCCGTGGCTGGGTTGTCGGTAACGACTAACGCCGAACTGGCGTGTTGAGGCCCCGTCACCTCGGATGCCCCGGGCGAGCGTGGCGAGTCCAGGGGCCGCCCCTTCCTTACGCGCAACGTTCAAACCTTTTCGGCCCCGCGCGTGTCTAACGCACATGTCTATGTCTATACCGATAGGGATAAACTGACGGTCCATGCCAGCCGGAAAGTCTCCCGTGCCCGCCCCGCTCGAGCCGCACTGGTTCCAGATCTTGCTCGCGCTCGCCGACCGCGACCTGCACGGCCTCGCGGTCATGAACGACGTCCTGGAACGCACCGGCGGTCGCATGCGGTTATGGCCCGGTATGCTCTACCGCGCGCTCGGACGATTGGCCGACATGAATCTGGTCGTCGAGATCGAGCCGCCCGACGGTGCGGCTGCGGCGGGCGGACGGCCGCGGTTCTTCCGCATCACCGCCGCCGGGCGACGCGCGTGCGCCGCCGAAGCCGAGCGGCTCGCCGGATTCGTCGAGGTCGCCAGACGCAAGAAGCTGCTGAAAGCCTGACCCGATGCCACACTCAGCGTCCTTCTTCATTCGGCTGCTGCTTCGCGCGTATCCGCCGCACCTGCGGCAGCGTGAGGCGGACGTGCTGGAGGCGGCCTGCGTCGAATGCCTCGCGCGCGAGCGCCGGCGCCTCGGCCGCGTCGGTGCGGCGTACGCGTGGGGACGGTTGATCGCCGACACCCTCATCGCCGCGATCCTCCTGCGCGCCGACGAGCGCCGCCGCCGCCGCACCGCGTGGGTTCACGTGCCACCGTCCGCTCCGAAGGAGATCCTGATGACTCGAGTCTGGCAGGACATCCGCTACGCCGCGCGCCGCCTGCAGCGCGCGCCGATCTTCAGCCTGGCCGTGGTCGCCACGCTCGCCTTGACGATCGGCGCCACGACGGCGGTGTTCACGGTGGTCAACGCCGTCCTGCTGCGCGCGCTGCCGTACCGCGATCCGAGCCGCCTGGTGCTGGTGCAGCAGGCCTTCCCGCAGATGTCGCTCGGGTTTTCGCCGCCCGATTACCTGGCGTTCGAGGCGCGCGCCGGCTTCTTCGAAGCCATCGCGGCATACCGCAACCGCGAGTACGAGCTGTCGGGCGTCGAGCCGCCGGAGCGGGTGACCGTCACGCGGGCGTCGGCGACGCTCTTCGAGACCCTTGGCGTGCGGCCGGCGCTCGGCCGTCCCTTCACGCGCGAAGACGACGAGGCGGGGCGGCTGGTCGCCGTGCTCAGCGACGCGCTGTGGGAGCGAACGTTTGCCCGTGATCCGGCCGCGATCGGACGTCCGATCCTGCTCGACCGCCAGCCCTTCACGATCGTCGGCGTCATGCCGCGCGGCTTTACGTTCCCCCAACGCGGCCCGATCCTCAACAACGTTCCCGCCGACGTGTACGTGCCGATCGGGTTCACGGCGAGCGAACGGCGCGCGTTCGGCAGCATGTACAACAACAGCGTCATCGCGCGGCTGAAGGCGGGCGTGACACCGGCGCAGGCGGACGCCGACACACGCGCCGTCGTGCGGTCGAATGCGCGCGAGATGTATCCGGTGAACCTCAGCGGCCTCGCCGAGGTGCTCGGCGGCTCCGCGGTGCTGCTCACCGGTGAAGTCAGCGGACGCTCGCGCACGGTCCTTTGGGTGGCGTTTGCGGGCGTCGGATTCGTCCTCCTGATCGCCTGCGCCGACATTGCCAGCCTGATGCTGGCGCGCGCCATAGGGCGTGAGCGCGAGATCGCGGTTCGCAGCGCGCTTGGCGCCGGCCGCGGACGGCTGATCCGACAGCTGCTCGCCGAATCGGCCGTCCTGGCGCTGGCTGGCAGCATCCTCGGCCTGGTGCTCGCCGTCTGGCTGTCGCGAGCGATCGTCGCGCTCGCGCCGCCGACGCTGCCTCGCTTGCACGAGATCGGGATCGA
>Ga0075421_100008588_pt1 | contig 12562 bp, 12 predicted proteins | sample SoiMetdeltSBSDD5_FD_75292 | JGI IMG/M metagenome (GOLD analysis project Ga0075421, IMG submission 75292) | Bulk soil microbial communities from a Populus tree surrounding site in Tennessee, USA - Soil MetaG P. deltoides SBSDD5 | ecosystem: Environmental > Terrestrial > Soil > Tree plantation... | reverse complement strand
GCGCGCCGCTTTCTCAAACGCAACGCCCTCATCAGTGCGGTAACTGCCCTGGCCGCTCTGTTCCTGATTGCTGGAACAGTAATTTCGATTGATCAGGCGCGCCGGGCGCAGCGCCGGTTTCAACAAGTCCGGCAACTGGCCAACGTCTTTCTCTTTGATTTCGAACGATCGATTGAGAACATCCCAGGGACCCTTGAGCCGCGCAGGCTTGTTGCGGCGACGGCGCAGCGCTATCTCAAACAACTCGCGGCTGAATCCGGCGGCGATGTCGGCCTGCAGCTCGAAATCGCCACAGCCTACGAGCGCTTGAGCGACGTTCAGCATGAGCTGCAATCCGGCGGTGGGAACGAATCTGGCATCGAAAGCCTCCGAAAGGCTTATGAGATTCGCCGCGGCTTGGGGGATGACCGCCCGGGCGATCCTGGGCGCCATGCCACGTTCATCAAGCTTGCTTCTCGTTTGGCAGGGCGATATATGGTCGTCAGGAATACATCCGAATCGGTCAAGTGGGGTGAGGAAGCGATCCGGCTTGCCGAACACTGGGTGGACCTGGAACCCTCAAGCCCGCAAGCGCTCGAGGCGGCGCGCGCTGCTCTTCTGCAGCAGGGCTTGCGGTTGGAAGCCGCGGGCCAACCAGCCCGATCACGTGAGTCCATGAAGAACGCGGTTCGCCTCGCCGAACAAGCCCGGCTGATCGACACCACAAGTAGCGACACCGCATTCAACCTGGTCATCACGGAGTATACCTTCGCGAACATGTTGCTGAACCTGAAGGAAACGGCCGAGGCCCTCTTGCACGCGCAGCGAGCGGTTGCACTCAGCGAGCCACTCTATCGTGCGAACCCCGCGAACCAGAAATGGCGCCGTGGATATCAGCAATCTCTCAGTTCCGCGGGTATTGCCGTCCGCGCTATTGCCGAGTCCGATCCAAGGCGGCTTCCAGAGGCGGTTCAGTTCCTGCAGCGCGCTCACTCGCTCGCTGTGGAAACGGCGCGGGAAGATCCCCGGAACGCGGCTGCCAAGGACAACTTGGTTGTGCAGTGCCACCGCCTGGCGCGCGCCCTGTTCCAGTCGCGTAGGCTCAATGACGCCGCCACGCTATATGAGCAGGCGGGTGACGCGGTCCGCGAGATGATCGCGCTGAATCCGCGGAACCGGCGCTACTGGTATCTCTCGGCCGCTAATCAAGTTGGCTTTGGAGATCTGCGCCTCGACCAGGGACTCATTGCGCAGGCCCAGAGAGAGTTGTTATCTGCTGACGCGCCCTTTGACCGAGGTCTGGCTCTTGATCCGTTCGACGCGACGCTGCTCGAGTTGCGCGCTTCACAGTTCAAGCTGCTGGCTCTCGCAGCTGAGAAACTGGGCGATCCGCAGTCCGCACGAGATCGAATGCGCCAATGTCTGGGCGTTCTTAATGCCATGATCAATCGCGACCCATTGGCCAAAGACTACATCGGCGACTATAAGGCGATGATTGCACTGGCGCACCATCTCGGGGTTCCCACGCACAATCTCCCACGGCCGTAATGAGATCTCTGTGTCGCAGACGATTCGGAGGCGGTCGGCGCACCAGCGCTCCCTGGTAGGGGTCGGACGCTGGCGCGGTGGCCCGCAGGATCGTCCTTGGCTCGTAAGCGCACCTGCACAGTTCGCAGCAAGGGTTATGAGGCGTATCAAGATGGGGCGGCTGCCGAAGATGACTGCGGATGCGAGACTCGGTACCCATAAGACTCATACCAGCGCATCTCATCAACTTGCGAACGATTCAGCTCCCATTCGGTCTCGATCGCGGTCGTCACTGCCTGCACTCTCTTGAACCACCGCATCGAAAACCAATTGCTGTCCGCATTGCGCCGCAACAGCTTCGACTTCACAACCATCGCCAAGCGGCGCCACAAGTATCTCACCTTGACGGACCTTCAAGTGTCGCTCGGGCGTCTCATGTGTCCACAGGAAGTAGTTTGGGAGATCAAGCCTCTCCTTCATCTGTGCCGACACGCGTGGCGTTCCCACGCCACAATCGTCGCCTGATTCAGCTGTGCGCAAACTCCGGGCACCTGAAACGTAAGCAGTCCGGCTGCGACCCAGCCCACTCTTCTCATGCTTTCGACAATCTCCGGCGAGACGCGGTCAGTTTCTGCGAGCGAAGCGTCGCACCAAGGCGTCCGACAACTTTATGAGGTCATGCACTTTCATGTGGATCGTCTTCCAATGCGAGCCCGCATTGAATGCGACCTCATGTTGACTCGCCAAATGCTCGTCTATGTACACGGGCATGCCGTAGAGATTGGCAAACGGAGGCATTGCGCCGACTTCCACATCGGGAAAAAGCTTTAACAACTCGGACTCCGTGGCCAGGCGAAAATCCGAAGAGCCGAGAGCCTCGCCTAGGGACCGTGCATCCATCCGCATGTTGGCCGGAAGCAGCGCCATTCCGTAGGCCCCATCGGCCATGAAGACAACGGTTTTGGCCATCTGACGCTCTGGCGTGTGGTCGGATCGTGCGGTCTCTATCGCCGTATAGGCGGGTCGATGAGTACTGACTGAATAGTCGACGTGACGGCTGTCTAAGTAGTCCTTCAAACGGTTTGAAATCATCAATTAGCTCCTTAAGTAACTGTGCAGCACATGCGAGGCCAAACTCACCGGCGTCTCACTGAATGGACACGGTGACGCCGGCCTAGCTGAACACGTAGGCCATGATCCAAGCGATTCTTGCCTCTGAATGCCGATATGCGCGCCATACGCTCGAAAATCGGTGCCATCTCTTCGTTGCATGAACCACTACACTCCTGATGGGAAAGTCTCGGCCGGTTCCCCAATACCCCACTCTGAAGTGCGTTCGAGAGGCTCAACTGCGCGGGTCTGGTCAAAGTGGATGATCGCGTCGAACTGATCCGACAGGCGGGCTTGGAAATAGTGGCTCGTGAGTTCGGATTCGGGCAAATAGATTACACCGATGGCGCGCTCCAGCATGGGCTCGCTGAGCCCCTGGGAGACATGCGTGCCAGGTGTAAGCGTGAGCAGGAATGAGGGTATCCGGACCTCATGAAACAACGATTCGTAACTTCCCGGCATCCCGGGACGGACTATCTTCCGCTCCGCCTGCCCACCCCAGTTTGAAGCCGCTGTAACGGTACCGGTGTAAGTCGTGAAGCCAACCAGGACGCAATTGCGGCCGTGCTTCTGACGGACTAACTGTCCGACGTTCCACTCGCCCGACTTCCCCATCTGCGTAGCGCGGGCGTCGCCAAGATGTGAGTTGTGCGCCCACAGCACGGCTTTCGCCCCCAGTTTCTGAAGCGAGACATGCTCGACCACCGAATCCAACGTCTCTGCCATATGCAGATCACGGAGATTCCACGAAGACACACGACCCCGAAACATGGTGCGGTAGTATTGTTCGGCATTCTTCACCAGCCTGGCGTTCTGCTCCGCATAAAAGAAATCGTCGGCGGCGACGCGGCCATCCCTTCGGGCATACTCTGCCGCACGCCTTTGCAAATCGATTAACTGCGAGATTACTTCGGACTCGCAGCTGTGGCTCAAACCGAGTCCCGCGGCGTAGCCGTAGCCCTGGGGATCTTCACCGAAATGCTCGAAACATGCGTACCGGTGGCGCGCTCGGCGGGCGCCTTCCGGATCGACCTTGTCCAAATAGGCTAAAACCGCGCCGATGGACGCGTGCATGCTGTAGAGATCGAGCCCATAAAAGCCCGTCCTTCTGGCATCCGGTGGAAGTGAGTCGTTGTAACTGCGAAGCCAGCCGACGAAGTCCAGAACGTCTGCATTGCGCCACATCCAGGCGGGGAAGCGCTTGAATCCGGAAAGGGCCTCAACCGCGTCGGCGTCCTTGCTGGCTCCGCGGACGTACCGGTCGACTCGATACGCGTCCGGCCAGTCCGCCTCAACCGCCACTACCGTGAATCCCTTTTCTTGAATGAGACGCTTCGTGATCTGCGCTCTTTGCCGATAGAATTCGTGAGTTCCGTGCGATGCCTCACCCAGCAGGACGAAACGGGCATCACCAATAAACTCGAGCAGGTGGTCATAGTCTGAAGGGGACCCGGTCAGCGGGAGAGCGGCGTCGTGAACAAGGTCAGTAATGATAGGAAGGGTTGCATTAAGCATGGAGATAATTCAATCCTTTCCATCCACGTTGCAAGTTGGAAGCCAACTGGCACCCAAACTGCACTTAGCGTTGCTATGGAGAAGGCTGTTACACACATCGCCCTTGGCAAAATTCAGCTCTCCGCCGAGGTTTCTTTGCCAGAGCATCCCGGCGGCCTCGTGCTGTTCGCTCATGGCAGTGGCAGCAGCCGCCATAGTCCGAGAAACCGTCACGTCGCGAATGTGCTCAACCAGGGGGGAATCGGGACTATCTTGACGGACCTCCTCACGGAGGAGGAAGAGTTAGTAGACGTTCGGACAGCCGAGTTACGCTTCGATATCACGCTGCTCGGCAACCGCCTTGCCGGGATAACGGACTGGATCGGCCGCCAGCCCCGTCTTAACAGTTTCGGGCTCGGGTACTTTGGAGCCAGCACCGGCGCAGCCGCTGCTCTGGTCGCCGCTGCGGAGCGGCCGAAGATCGTGAGAGCGGTAGTGTCGCGGGGAGGAAGACCCGACCTCGCCGGGTTCTCACTGAGCAGTGTGCTGGCGCCGACTCTTTTCATCGTCGGCGGAAACGATACTGTCGTTCTGAATCTGAATCAGGTTGCGATGGCCCGGCTTCCACGCCACACCGCGCATAAACTCGAGGTCATTCCAGGCGCCAGTCACCTGTTTGAAGAACCGGGAGCCCTCGATATGGCGGCTAGCCTGGCACGGGATTGGTTCCGTGAGTATCTTGCGCCAGTAGCCGCTTGACCCATTGCGGTCCACGGAGCCGCAAACGGTAGCCCAATTGACGGCTCGCTACCCTCGCTTCCCCAATAGCGATTCAAGTTCATCCAGGAAATCTCGCTGGCCCCTTAGGATTTTGTTCCGCGCAACTTCGGCCGGAAACCACTCGCCGCGGTCGATTTCGGGGAATTCTCGCATCCTCCCCGATTTCGGGGGCCATTCCATCGAGAACATATTGCTGCGAATCTTCGAGGCATCGCAGTCGCCCTCGACAGCCCAGGCACTGAGGATCTTTCCGCTTGGCTGCCTAAGGTCTGTCAACGGAATCAGTTTACCTGTCGGCTCAACTCCAGTCTCCTCGGCAAACTCCCGGCGCGCGGCTACTAGGGGATCTTCGTTCTCGGCATACTCGCCTTTCGGAACTGACCACGCGCCGGAGTCCTTTTTTGCCCAGAAAGGACCGCCTGGATGGACCAGGAGTACCTCGAACCTGTCTCCGGTGCGTCGGAACATGAGCAGACCGGCGCTGCGCGTTGCCATCTATTGGAGGATACGCCTCCGTACCCGAAAAACTGGGCTCGCTCGGGAAAGTCAACACGATCACCGCAAAGACTACAATCGGCACCAGCGGGCTGATGAACTGATCGAGGAGCATGCGGACGACGGTGCCCCGCCGAAGCGGCCTAATCCGGTTCGGTCCGGCGGTTGTAGCTGAAGTGGTGGAGGTGATAATGCCGGACAGTGAAGCCAAGAGGGAACTTGCATCGTGGCTCGAATCCGTTCACCGGCTCAATCCGATTGACGAACTCGGTGGTCCGATCGAGATCAGGCAGACTCACATCTCCGTGGTTCTCCTCGGCAGGCAACGAGTGCTAAAGCTCAAAAAGCCCGTGGACTTTGGATTCCTGGACTACACGACGCTGGAAAAACGCAGGGCCGCCTGCGAGGCGGAGGTTCGGCTCAATAGTCGAATCAGTCCGGAGGTCTATCTGGGCATCCAGCCTATCCGAGAGGATGCCGGTGTTCTCCGATTGGCGGGACCCGGACCGGTTGTCGACTATGGGGTACTGATGCAGCGGCTACCGGCGGACCGGATGCTTGACGAGATGATCCGGCGGGACGCAGCCACTGAGGCGATCGTCGACCGCGTCGCCGCGCGGCTGGCCGGGTTTCATCGAATCACGCGGCGTGGCCTCGATGTGGAGGTGTACGGCGGGCTTCCGGCCATTGAGGGGAACTGGAAGGAGAACTTCCAGCAGACCGAAACCTTTGTGGGAAGGACTTTGAGCCGGGAATCCTTCGATCAGATCCGCGATTGGGTGCGTACAAGTCTGCGGAGGGACCGCGAAGCGTTCGAGAGTCGGGTCAGGGAGAATCGCATCGTGGATGGACATGGAGACGTAAGGTGCGAAAGCGTCTGCATTGTCGACGGTATCACCATCCTCGACTGCATTGAGTTCAACGAGCGCTTCCGGTGCGGCGACGTCGCCAGCGAGATTGCTTTCCTGGCAATGGACCTCGATGCCCTGGGGCGGCCTGATCTGGGCTACTTCGCTAGCGAACGTTACCAGGTTGCCTCGGGTGACCGTGGACTGTGGCAGATGCTTCCCTTCTATCGCTGTTACCGCGCCTACGTTCGCGGAAAAGTTCTAAGCCTTCGACTCGATCAACCAGATAATACGAAGGTCGATCGCGATCGCTCCGCAACCAGAGCATCGGCGTTTTTCGATCTAGCCCGGCGCTATGCGTCGCGGCTCCAGCAGCCAAGCGTGATCCTGGTGAGCGGCCGCTCCGGAACGGGCAAAACCGCGCTGGCACGAGCGGTAGCAGGCGAGCTTGGTCTCCGCGTGGTTTCGACGGATGCCGTGCGAGCGGAGCTTTTCGGAGATCTCAAGGCGCCCGCCGAATTTGGCCAAGGAGTCTACAGGGAGGATTCGACAATTCGAACCTACGAAGCTCTCGTGGCCAAGGGCTGCGGGATACTGGGCGAGGACCATTCGGTAGTGTTGGATGGTACGTTCCTCAAAGAGCGCTATCGCGCACTAGCGGGTGAAATGGCTCACCGGGCTGGGGCGCACCTTCGGGTGATCGGGTGCACGTTGGCCCCCGAGGAAACTCGACAGCGGATCGAAAAGCGGGCGCTGCGGCAAGAAGGATTGTCTGACGCAACTTGGAAAACCTATCTTCGCCAGCGGGAAGAACCGGCGCCTCGGGAGGCGCGTCATTCGTGGCTCAGCCTCGATACGGCCCCTGCACTCACGGAATGCTCGCGGCAGGCTTCGGACTGGCTTCGCGAGCACGACGAAGAAGGGTAATCACCTCTTCGTCCGAGGTCTGGGCGAAGTCCTCATACCATTCTCCAATCGAGGAGAGTGCGGCTGGCGCCAGCACCGGCACAACCTCGTCGGCGTGCCGCGATAGCTGCGCGACTGCCTCCCGGGAGGCCACTCCCACGGCGATCACCACGCGGCGGGCGCCTAGCCGCCGCAGAGCCTCCATCGCGGCTTCAGCAGTTGCTCCCGTGGCAATGCCGTCGTCGACTAGCAACACCGTCTTGCCGGCCAGCCCGGGCGTGGGCCGGTCGCCTCGATAGGCGCGCTCGCGCCGCCGCAGTTCCGCGAGTTCGAGTGCGGTTTCTCTCTCTAATTCCTGATTCGTGATACCCAGGTGAGCGATGATATTTCGATGGAGAACGGTGACGCCACCCATCGCAACCGCACCCATTGCCAATTCCGGCCGGAATGGGACACCCAGCTTGCGCACAACACAAACATCCATTGGCAGATCCAGGGCCTGCGCGATCTCGAAGCCCACCACGACACCCCCGCGCGGTAGCGCAACAACGATGCAATCCTCGCGGCCCCGATACTTGCCAAGTAATATGGCCAGGCGGCGGCCGGCATCCCGGCGATTCGTGAAGATACGTTCCATCATGCTTGTTTGAGTGCAATCCACGGTCCTCAACTGGCGGCTCACTTGCACCCATTTGGGCGTGAACCGGCGAATCGCGCGGCAACTGCTCGAAACGGCGGACCTGCTAGCGAGGCGGAGCGAAGGCAATCCATATAGGATTCGCGCGTATCGCCAAGCGGCTGAGCGCCTCCTGAGGCTCACCCGTCCGATTCAGGAGATCTATCGCGATCAGGGGGAGCAAGGAATTCGCGATGCCCTAAACGTCGGCGGGCGCCTCTCGGGAGTGATTCTCGGTATCATTCTCGACGGGCGCTTCGCATTGCTCGAACGCTTGCGCGCCTCGAGTGGGGCGGCGGGGTCGCTGCTGGAAACGGTGCCTGGCCTCGGGCCGGTGTGGGTGAAGCATCTGCACCAGGATCTAGGCATTCAAACGCTGGAAGATCTTGAGGCCGCCGCCTACGATGGGCGGCTCGAGCACGTTTCGGGCATGGGCGCGAAGCGGCTGGCCGGCATTCGCGACTCGCTTGCCGCACGGCTTAGCCGGGCTCGCCCGCAACCGGCCGCGGCCTCCGAAACGCCTTCGGTGGCCGAACTCCTCGACGTGGACCGCGAATATCGCGAGGCTGCGTCGGCCGGACGGCTCCGGATGATCGCACCGCACCGCTTCAACCCGGCTCGCACTGCATGGCTGCCGATCCTGCGAACACAACGTGGCGAGCGGCAATATACGGCCCTCTTCTCCAACACTGCGCGAGCTCACCTCCTGGGCCGGACGAATGATTGGGTCGTCATCTATGAGGAGGGCCCTGACCGGTCCGGCCGCTCCTGGACTATTATCACCAGCCATCGCGGCAAACTTGTTGGCCGCCGCGTTGTTCGCGGGCGGGAAGATGAATGCGTGGTTCTGATGGGACTAACACCGGCTCGAGCTGCGTGAAGCGACGCACTGGGCTCAGGTCCTTCTCCGAATGCGACGATGTGGATCCGCCGCGCCGATTGAGGCGCCGCGTACCGTTGCGACGCCGAGCACGGAGCCTGGGGCTGGCATTTGCTTTATGCGACGGAATGCACTTCGCGATCTGATGCGGCGGTCTGGAGATGGTTAAATACGAAGCACTGCGGCGCCTCGAATCGCATCGGTCTTAAGTGCAAGGAGAGCCTGGTTTGCGTCCTGCAAGGCGAAGACTTGGATTTGGGGCCGAAGCGGAATCTCACCCGCCAGCTTCAGAAAGTCCCGGCCGTCCTCTCGGGTGTTGTTCGCAACGCTGCGGATGCTGCGCTCATGGTAGACCAGCTCGTATGGCAAGGCTGGTATCGGACTCATATGAATACCGCCCAGGATCAGAGTTCCGCCCTTTTTGAGGGCCTCGAGCGCCGCAGGAACCAGTTCTCCCGCAGGAGCAAAAATAATGGCGGCGTCGAGGCGCGAGGGAGGGCTCGCCGAAGCGTCGCCAGCCCACGATGCTCCGAGCTGGCGCGCGAGCCGTTGGTGGCGTTCATGACGAGTGCAGACGAAGACCTGGATACCCCAGTGCTTCGCCACCTGAATTGCGATGTGCGCCGCGGCTCCGAAGCCATACAATCCCAACGCGCCCGCCTTGCGGATTCCGGACAGCCGAAGGCATCGGAAACCGATGATACCGGCGCACAGCAGAGGCGCTGCCTCGAGATCGGAAAGCCCGTCAGGGACCGGATACGCAAAGGCCTCCGGGATCTTTACATACTCGGCGAAACCGCCATGCACTGTGTATCCCGTGAATGCAGCACGATCGCACAGGTTCTCGCGTCCCAAGCTGCAGAATTCGCACTCGCCGCACGTGCGGTGCAGCCATGCGACCCCCACTCGCGCTCCCGGTGTGTACTGCGAAGCCTTACGGCCGCAACGCTCGACCACACCTACCACTTGATGGCCTGGGATGACCGGCGAGATTCGCGGAGGGAGTTCGCCCTCGACAACATGCAAGTCGGTTCTGCATACGCCGCAAGCGTGAACCCGGATCAGAACCTCATTAGAGCCCGGCTCCGGGTCGGGGAAATCCGCCCACCGAAGCGGTGCAGTCTCCACGGAAGCTGGATGCGAAAGGATGCAGGCTCGCATGAGATCCCGCTCCTAGACGCTGACCACCGGGCAAGGCGATTCTCGAATGATCGAATAGGAGCGGCTGCGCAACCGCCCGAGAACCTCCGAGGCCGCGCCACGGCCGATGACCATCAGATCGGCTTGCCAATCTCTGGCTGCGGCGCAGACGGCTTCCGACGCGTCTCCGGTGACGATCTGAACTTCGGCGTTCGAGTCGGCGCTCTGTTGCACCTTGCGGATCTCCGCTTCAGCGCGGTCCCGCATGCGTTTCTTGATCTCGGCGCTTGCGTCGGCAGAGTCGGGCGAATAAATAGCGGGCATGGCGTGAACGATTCTGACCTGTCCGCCAATTTCACCGCCGAACTTCCAGCCCCAGGCGAGCGCGTCGTGGGCGTCAACCCAAGGATCAAGTGCGCAGAGAATTCGGCTGAAAGTCACAGGTTCGCTCCTGGGCGCAGCTTCCATATGCACCCCAGTCCATACCGGGCAGTCCGCGTCATGCAGTACCTTCGCGGTGACTGACCCGAGCAGAAATCGTCGAAAGGGTCCGCGGCCATGCGTCGGCATCATAATCAGATCTGCCTTTTCGGAGTGAGCATACTTCACGATTTCGCGTGCCGGATCCCCGTACAGCAGGACCTGCTTGACGGTCACACCCTGCAAAACGCGGGCGAGAAACTTGTCCATTTGCCCTTGGGCCCCAAGCGAAAAATCTGTCGCGGGCTCTACTGGGCCAAGGTCCTCGCTGACGAGGCCATACATGCCGTAAGCTCTCAAGTCGATCACATGAATTGCTTGAATTTCACATTGTAGATGCCCCGCCAATGCTTTTGCATACATTGCTGCGTCGATCGACCGCTCCGAAAAATCCATTGGAAGTACGATTCTGTACATACGCCTTCCACCATGCAGGACAAAGGCCAAAGACTTTTAGAAGCGCTCACTCTAATACTCTGATCACCGGCGGGAAACGTGGGAGCAACGATGTCCGGTTTGACCTGCAGGATGCCTGTCATACCCAGGTCTTCGTGGTCCAGGATGTGGCGGAGCTACGCTACTCCCCGTTTCATAGCTACAACTCAAGGGCGCAATAGTGCAATCCGGCGTCCAAAGAACAAGCGGGGCGATTCACGCTGGGCTGGGTGACTTGGCTCACCTCACCCGTCGGGGAGCGCATCGTTACTGCCTTTTCCTGAGCGTTGGAGATTGGACCTTGATTTGCACATTGAATCGCGAGAGCATATGAACATGAAAGCTGCAACCACATCCGGGCTTGCCCTCGTGATTGCGGCTTACCTGTTCCTCTGTCCTATGGGCTTTTGCGCCCCGACGGCAGACGCTCCATCCAAACCCAGTCATCCATGCTGTCCAGCTAAACATGCCCCGGCGCAGAGCGATCTGCCCGGCTGTAGTCTCCTGTTCTTGAACACCGGCTCGGTCCCGTCCGTTTTCGCTGACGCTGATCTGTGCGCAACGGTGTTCGACTCCTTCGACAGCGTGGTGCTCTGGGATCGCGATGTAACTGCGGTACCTTTGGCCGCAACGCCGCCTTTCGCCGCTCGTTCCTGCTTCGTTACTTTCCATCAGTTTCGAATTTAGTTCGGCACCTCCTTTCAATTCCAACTCAGGCTCAGGCCGTATTCGATACGGTTTCCGATGCGCGCCCGGAATGAACTACTTGGTGCGGGCTTGCGCCTAGCCGCACCAGAGGTATGCGTTCTCTCAAAGGAGATGTCTTATGAAATCCGCAGTGGTTCTGTTCGCTGGAACTTTACTCGCGTCGGCTGCGCTACAAGCGGCCGAAATACCGTATTCGGAAGTACTCTATCGAGCGAAGTATGGGCGCTCCTTGCCAGTAAAGGCGTCCGAGTCCAATTTGAAAAAGGAACTGGCACACCCGGCACCGGCCTGCTGCCTGACGTTGCGTGGGCATGACCACCTTGCGAAACCCGCCGTCGTGCCGGCCCGAGAAGCCCACTTCCGCGCAAAGTACGGGACGAACTCGCCCGTCGAAGAGGCCCGGCTGAGAGCAGTGACGCAAGAACTGGCCGCGCACCGCCGTACGTGTGTCGAATTAGGTCAATGCTCGCAGATGGCGGCACGTGCCCGGGCGTTGCATCGGCCCGAAGCCGCTGAAAGCGACGCCTGCGAACATGCCTGCTGCCGGTAAGGACGTATTACCGGGCTAAGACCAACGGGAATGCGACTGCGGACGAGACAACGGTTGCCGGCGATCCTGCTGCTCTGGGTCGTGGGTGGGCTTGGGCAAAGTCCCCCGCAAACCCAGCAGCAAACGCAGGAGAAGAAGTCACCGGAAGACCCCTTCTCCGGTATTCCAGTCAAGGCGTCACCGCAGCCCCCGACGCCGCAGCCAGACAGGCGGCCGTGGATCAAAACATTGGTCACCGAAAACTTCGGATTCAGAAAGGAAGTCATGTCGCAATTCAATACAAACGAAGACGGCCGGGGGGCCAGCCGCCAATCCGTGGGCTTCGAACTGTTGAAGAAGTTCTCGACAGAGACTGCTACCGTGGCCAGCTTCAACTTCCAGGCGAGACTCGTGCGGCGAGACGGATTCAATCCCGTGCAGAACGACGTGGAAGGCGAGCACCGGCCCGGATGGGCCTTCGAGTATCACAACCTCTATCTCGACTTCTACAACATTCTGAATCCTCTGTTGAACGACCGGCAGAAGGGTGAAAATGTGGGGCGCTTCAACTTTCG
>Ga0075421_100008587_pt1 | contig 12562 bp, 9 predicted proteins | sample SoiMetdeltSBSDD5_FD_75292 | JGI IMG/M metagenome (GOLD analysis project Ga0075421, IMG submission 75292) | Bulk soil microbial communities from a Populus tree surrounding site in Tennessee, USA - Soil MetaG P. deltoides SBSDD5 | ecosystem: Environmental > Terrestrial > Soil > Tree plantation... | reverse complement strand
CATAGCCCGAGAGCCAGCAGAACATGCGAAGGTTCGATGGAACCCGAAGTACAAGCCGAGCCAGTAGAGCAAGCCACGCCCGCTAGGTCGAGGTTAATCACCAGGCCTTCTGACTCAGCCAGATCAAAGCGAAGGTTTGCTGTGTTCGGAAGGCGCCCCTCGGTGCTGCCGTTTCGATGAACCCTCGGGATGCGATTGAAAACCTCGCACTCGAGGTGGTCCCGCAGCTCACCGATCGCCTTTATCCGCTCTTCCATGCCATCCATTGCCAAGTCTGCCGCTGCCCCCAACCCCACAATCTGAGCAATGTTCTCGGTTCCCGCCCGTCGGTTCCGCTCATGCGCACCACCGAAAAAGAGCGGGCGCAGACGGGTTCCCTTTCGAACATACAGGGCACCGACGCCCTTAGGCGCATGAAACTTGTGCCCGGAGATCGACAGTAAGTCGACACCCAGATTGTCCACGTCCAAGGGCACCTTGCCAGCTGCCTGCACGGCGTCCGTATGGAAGTAGAGGTTGTGCCTTCTGGCAATTTCGCCGATCTCACGCAGTGGCTGGGTTGTCGCAATCTCGTTGTTCGAATGCATTACGGTAATCAACACAGTCTCTGGTGTGATCGCCTTCTCGACTGCGGCGGGATCGACTCGCCCCTCGGAGTCAACGGGCAAGTAAGTGACCTTCACGCCAGTCTTCTGCAAGGCTTGGCAGCAGTGCAGGACGGCGTGATGCTCGATCAGGGTCGTGATAATGTGCTTGCCCTGCCCAGGCGCTGATTCCACAATGCCGCGGATCGCCAGGTTGTCGCTTTCTGTTCCGCCGCTGGTGAAGACAATTTCGTTCGCTTCAGCTCCAAGCAGTCTGGCAACCTGAAGCCGGGCGTTATCGAGCAACCCTTTGGCTTCTTGCCCGAAGACATGAATGCTGGAAGCATTTCCGTAAACATCCTGGTAGCAGGGAAGCATGGCCTCCAGAACTTCAGGAGCGACCCGAGTCGTGGCGTTATTGTCGAGATAAATCTTTCGCATCATTCACTCTGCGTCTGTCCCGCGTAGCGTCAAACGAAGGTAGTATAGCTGAAAGGGCGCGACCTGCACAATTCGACGCAATCAAAGATAGTGACCAGATATGTCGAAGTCTCCCCAGTCGTTTGGACTGAAAGAGCTATCGTGGAGCGGCAATCAAGGATTAGCACGATCGGACAGACTCGGATCGATGATCCATCCTTCCATCGCGTCACAGTTCATGGGGATGCCGTATCGGTTTTCTCTTTGGGTGAACGCCCAGGCGGCCTGAAGGGCGCAGAGAACTGCATCCAACGAGTCCGCCGAGTGATCATTGATTAGGGTACGAGTGAGTGGTCTGCTTGTCTCGACGCGCAGGCCGTAGTAGCGTTCGGCCTCGTTCGAGTGAAGCTGCTGGACGAGGTCGAGTCGCCTTGCTCTAGCCAGCGGATTGTCCCTGTGCTCGGTCTTATAGGGGACTGCTCCAATCCAGCGACGGGCAACCAATGCTGGATAGCCTTCCAGCACAACGCGGAGATCGCGGTTCGGGCGGCAGGGAAGAATGCAAACATCGGAACGCAGGAGTCGCTGTACGCCTTCGAAGAACATCCTGGCGACGGGAACTCCAAACCACATCATTGGACTACGGGCTCGAACCAGGACGTCGGTCTGTCGCAAATGATGCTTATCACCATTCGGACGGGTGGCTTGGTAGTCCTGCAACAGATGGCCGAAGGCAGCCTTAGTCAAGCATGTAACCTGAGTGACGTAGGTTTCCCAGGTCTCCGGCCAGCGAAGATTGCGAACAAGTTTTCGAGGCAGACCGAAAGGGAAGTCGAACGCGGCGACCCAAGGGCCTTCGGAGCCGAGGAAGGCTTCGAAATCGGCAAAATCGGTCCAGTATTGCACTGTCTGAATTTGCATGGTTCGATCCTTGATCTCCGCCTGGGCGCAGGCAAGGGGCTTCCTCGACCCTGGGGCGCTGGTGAAGTCAATGCCATAGATCGCATGGGTTCGCACTAGACTCAAAAGAACATCTGATAGGGCTTTGAATTCCTAACTAGCCGCGGCACGTTTCACGGCGAAAGCTGGTTGCTTGCCTATCTCACGCAACGTTTCTTCAATGCGTTCTTGTCTACCCCAGTCAGACCAGATGACACCATTCAGCTCAAGGACGGCGATTTGATGAGGCATGGACTCCAAAAGATCGGACGAGAAATTGTGAAAAGGCAGCTCCTGATAGAGGCGGTCAAGTTCTGCTTCCTCCTCCGGCGTGCCGATCGCAGGACTAAAGCTTTCAAGGAGACGAATCGTATCGGGAAAGCGCTGGCGACCTAGCGACCACAAAAAATCGATACTACACGCCAGGATTAGTGTGTTCCACAGAGCTCCGGCTGCCATTGCCTGTCGACAAAACTCAAGTGAAGGTTTCTCAACAAAGCTGGCCGCAGTGTGCAGACGATAGCCGCCTGAGCCCCGCAGAGAGGCTCCGCGGCGAATCCAACCGTAATCCGTTTCTGGATTCCTGGCAGGAACACCGAGGAGAATCAGCGAATCGCGGATAGCCTGGGCTGTGCAGACCGCATTACGAACCACTTCCAGAAAGCGCTGTTCCGGGTGAACGAAATGGTCTGATGGAAAAACGATAACTATTGCTTTCGGGTTGCGCCTTTTAATGTAGCTCAGCGCTAGAAATATAGCGGTGGCAGTTCCGCGGTCTTCCGGTTGAACAATGATCTTGCCTGCTTTTCTCTTCAAGTGCTCAGGCCATCCGCGACGTCGATGATCACGCGCTACTATGGTCAGTTTTTGTTGGGGCGGGGTGATTTGGTCAGCTCGATCTATGGTGTGTTGTAGCATGGAGCGTGTCCCCACGAACGCACAATACTGCTTCGGCTTGTCACAACCAAGCCATTGCCGGATCACGGGTCTTAAGCGCTCTCCTTCACCTCCCGCCAGGATAATGGACCACACGTTGGAATTCATCGCCTGCCTCCGCCGTAGATCTCTCCTTGGAAGATAAAAGGCTCGCGCAAGAAGGGAGACTTTGAGCCGAGCCGACGTTCTGCTTGCGCGGGAGAACCCGCTTGAAAGACGACAACCGTTCCTTTGGATTTGACCCGCCAAAAGAAAGAAACGAGCGGCCTTCTAAGAATTGAAAAGGGCTAAATGTCCGTTTCCCGGGTTACAGTCACGTATCCAAAATACTGTTCGTATCGTTGGCTAAAGCGGAGGCTCGAAGCACCGAACAGAGGAAAAAGTGGAGAACACTAAAGAGGTGACAGGCCAATAGGCCCCACACCGTCGCCCCTTCGGTGTTTGAACATCCGAGCTCGCCGGCCAACGCGCTTACGAGAAGCGCTATTGCCTGCGCATTCGGGGCTAAACAAGTATGCGACCATACTTATGCAACCAGATGTTGAGCACTGTTCGATCTCGAATAAACTTCGCGCTTCCGCTATTAGGTCATAAGGTCCCGTAGTTTAATCAATGTGCTAAAGATTTCACAAGTGCTTTGTTGGCTGCAACCACCAAAAATGGTGAATAGCCAATCATCAATCGCCGATCAAAAATCCTCGTTCGCATCTGTTCGCGCTATTGGCAGTCAAAAGGTGAGTGAGCTGGCGGGTTTGGCGCCAAAACGTGAGCTCGTGGGCTTCGATGGCAACTCTGGCAGCAACGATCTGGCTCGCGACGACTGTGATAATATTTCATCTGAGCGAGAAACGATGAAACGATTGAGAAGCAGCTGCCGCGTGTTTCTTCTAGCCGTGTTCTGGCTGGCTTCGGTGCCTCTTCAACGAGTCAGCTCGGACGAGGAACGTCCTCAGGACCTGTTGCGGGCTTTGGAAGGGATCCGCTTTGACTTGAAACGTGTTTACCCGGTTCGAGACATCAGTTTGCGTCGCGATGCGGTCACTCTTAGCTTCGAGCGGGGCCAGATGATCTTTCTCGAGCCTGTAAAGGACGTGGTCACGGGCCTGCTGTTTTGGGGACACGGGACGTTGCTGGCCGCTCCCGCAGACAAGGTTGAGAAACAGCAGCTGAATCTTTTCACCGGGGCGCCGACGCTGAATGAACCCTTTCAGGAAGCTTTCATTAGGTTCAGTGACGACACCTACACGGAGTTGATCTCCCAGATTACAGCTGCAGCGGAACAGGAACCCGTGGAACCTGCCGCTGCCTTGGAGCAGTTTCAAGCCATTCTGAAAGGTTCAGTGCTTTCAAACTACCGGATCCTGGCTGATCTTCTGGGCGGCCGCACCATGCCCATGTTTTCAGCCCGGGTCGTAGGCCGGACTCTCGGCATGATCGATCTGGGCTATGACCGCCGCAAGGTGGAAGACTTGTATCTTGGACAGTTTCGTCAGTCCGGGGAGCAGACCTACTACGACAACTGGTGTAGCTTTGCCAGTCAACAAAGGCGAAGCGAGCTGAGCAGCAGCCAGTTTCCTGCTCGGCTCATTGACGTCAAACAGTATCGCATAGATGCTCAGATCGACAAGGACGACCGCCTCTCCGGAGTCGCAGAAGTCGAGTTCCTTTGCGAACGGGAGGGGGAATGGGTGCTGACCTTCGAATTTTCGCGCTTTCTTAAGATCTCGGAGGTCCGAGACAGCGACGGGCGTTCGCTTGAATTCTTCCAAAACAGCGACATGGCGAGCGAGGAAATCCGCAAACTCGGGCACGATGTTGTCGTAGTGGTGCTACCGGGGCCCATGCAGCGTGGCAGTATAAAGACCCTGAGATTCACCTATTCCGGCGACGTGATTTCGCGGGTTGGCAGAGGTGTCTTCTACGTTGGCTCTAGAGGAAGCTGGTACCCAAACCTGGGAACAACGGACCGCGCGACCTTCGGTCTAAGATTCCGCTACCCCAAGACGTCTACCATTGTTGCAACGGGAGACCTGGTCAAGGAGTGGGAGGAGGGAGAGCAGCGCTGCTCCGTCTGGACCAGCGATGCGGAGATTCCGGTAGCCGGCTTCAATTACGGAGACTACCAAAAAACCACGACCGCAGCCCAAGGCGTGGAAATTGAAGTCTATGCCAATCGGGGTCTCGAAAACGTTCATCAGGAAGTGATGGCCCGAATGGAGTACCTGCGCGAGTTGCAACGCCGACAAGCGCTCGCGACGCACCGGCGGTTTCCCGAGTCCCTCACCGATCTGTTTCCGACAGTCCCGAATTTTCTGGATTTCGACACGACTCGATTTGCCAAAGACATCGCCAACCAGGTTGCCAATACGGTTCTGTTGTACGAACCGATTCTCGGCAAGTTCCCGTACCGAAGACTGGCGGTTTCTCAAATTCCTGGCCGTTTCAGTCAAGGTTGGCCGTCGTTGCTTTATGCATCGAGTCTGTCGTTTTTGAGCCCCGCACAGAGAGCCCGCATCGGTTTGGAGAAAGACCGAGAAGCTTACTTCATAGAATGTCTTCATGCCCACGAAATAGCCCATCAGTGGTGGGGCAATCTGGTCGGGTGGAAGAGTTATCACGACTTGTGGATGTTTGAGGGCTTCAGCAATTATCTGGGTTATCTTTCGATGCAGTCAAAATACCCGGGCGGACGCCAGTTCCAGGACCTGTTGCGATTCGGGCGGGAAAAGCTGCTAAGCAAGAACTCGCAGGGAAAGACGCTGGAGAGCGCCGGACCGGTTTGGTTGGGGCCCCGGCTATCTTCGTCGAAGTTTCCAGAGGGTTATTCCACTCTGGTTTATGAAAAGGGTGCCTGGATTTTCCACATGTTACGGTATTTGCTTTCAGACCCAACAGCAGGTTCAGACGACAAGTTTCGGCTCATGACGAAGGACTTCATGGCTACCTACGGGGGCAGCTTGGCCTCGACTCAGGATTTTCAGAGAGTCGCCGAAAAGCATATGAGCAAGACAATTGACTTCGAGGGCAACCGCAAACTCGATTGGTTTTTCGATCAGTGGGTATACGAAACGGGCATTCCGTCTTATCGGTTGGAGTATTCCCTGAGCACGCTGAAGAATGGAAGCACCTTACTGAAAGGGAAGATCAGGCAAGACAATGTTTCTGAGTACTTCATCATGCCCGTGGAAGTCTTTGGGCACTTTGGGACGGACAAGGTCAGCAGAGTGGGACGGGTCGTGGTTTCAGGAAACGAAACTAGCTTCAGACTGAACTTAAAAGCCAGGCCTCAGAAAGTGACCTTGGACGAAAACAACCAGATCCTGTGCGAGAACAAAACCACCTAGAAACCAAACTTCCGTGTGTGCGCCGCTATGTTGTGTTCAGCCTTGTTCTCACCCTGGCCGGGCTTGTAGTCCACTTCCTGCAAGCTGAAGTCCTTGCCCATCGAGGGCAGCCTGTCCGGCGGAACTCCAGGCAGTTGAGCCTGCAGTTACGCTGCGAAGAGACTGTCTTCTCCGAAATCAATCGCTTCCGGCGGCGGCGTGGCTTGCGCCTCTTGAGGTTGGACCCTCAGCTTCAGCAGGCGGCCCGCGACCACAGCCTGAACATGGCACGCCACGGCTATTTTGATCATCATGATTTGGAAGGAAAGACCGTGCGAGACCGTGTTGCCCGGAGAGCTGCTGGACACTGGACGCTCGTTGCAGAAAACATCGCCAAGGACAGAGCCGGCGTAGCGGAGGTCAAGCAAGTGTGCGAGAGCTGGATGAAGAGCCCAGGGCATCGAAAGAACATTCTTCATCCTCGTTTTTCAGAGACGGGAGTTGGGGCCATCATGGACCTCGAAGGCAATATTCTCCTCACTCAAGTCTTTCTAGCACGCTAGGCTCTCGGGTCCTGCCGCTTTAGAGTTCACGCTTCAGCGGAGCGCCTAAAGGAGCAACCGCACACCTTAGCTAGAACTACCCTGACTTGGCTGGAAAGTAATGAGGACCAAGGAGTCTTATCTGCCTTGCCGTCCTTTATAGATCGCCGTTAGATTTGCCGCTTCCAACGGAGGACTGGACGCCGAGCAGCCTGAACTTCGTCCAGGCGCTTCACGCGAGTGGTGTGTGGAGCATGACGTAACAGGTCGGGGTTGGTCTCAGCTTCGTCCGCAATCGACTTCATTGCGTCGATAAAAAGATCGAGTTCCTCTCTGCCTTCGGTCTCCGTAGGCTCAATCATAAGAGCGCCGGGAACGATGAGGGGGAAGGCCACCGTGGGTGGGTGAAATCCATAATCCATAAGCCGTTTGGCAATGTCCATCACTGAAAGGTCATGTCTCGCCTGCCTTTTGTTTGAAAAAACAACTTCGTGCAGAACCGGTTCGTCGTAGGGCAGATCGTACTGGTTGCGCAGTTTTTGCTTGATGTAGTTGGCGTTGAGAATCGCAACCGAACTGACTTCCTTCAGGCCCTCTGCTCCGTTGGCCAGAACGTAGCAAAGCGCTCGCACCAGCGTGGTGAAGTTGCCATAGAAGGCCTTGACTTTGCCGATCGAGTGAGGCCGGTCGAAATCAAAGCAGTACTTGCCCTCCGCGTTGATACTGACGGTCGGGTAAGGAAGATAGGGTTCCAGGATCTTCTTCACCAGCACCGGACCGGCACCTGGCCCACCGCCGCCGTGTGGAGTGGACAGCGTCTTGTGCAGGTTCAGATGCATCACATCCACTCCGAAATCCCCGGGTCTAGTGAGACCCATCAAGGCGTTGACGTTGGCGCCATCCATGTAGAGCAGCCCGCCGCGCCGGTGAACGATTTCCGAGATCTTGAGAATGTTCTTCTCGAAAATGCCGAGAGTGTTGGGATTGGTGAGCATCAGAGCAGCCACGTCTTCGGTCATGGCAGCTTGCAAGGCTTCGAGACTAACGCAACCGTGCGAGTCGGATTTCAGGCTCTCCACGGCATAGCCGGCAATAACCGCACTGGCCGGATTGGTTCCATGGGCCGAGTCGGGAATCAAAACCGTTTTGCGCGAGCTACCGCGCTCTGTGAGGTAAGCTCGAATCATCATCACGCCCGCTAATTCTCCGCTGGCGCCAGCGGGCGGTTGCAAGCTGACAGCATCCATGCCAGTGATTTCAATCAGAAGATCTGCCAGCGTCTTCAACATCTCCAGGTTCCCCTGAACTAGTCCCTCCGGGGCCAAAGGATGGGTACCGGCGATGCCATCGAACCGGGCGACGCGCTCGTTGATCCTGGGGTTGTACTTCATCGTACACGAGCCCAGCGGGTATAGGCCCGCATCAATGCTGTAGTTCCAGGTAGAAAGCCTTGTGAAATGGCGGACTACATCCATCTCGCTGACTTCAGGAAAATCGGGAATCAGGTCTCGGATGTTATCGCTGCCCAAGACTGACTCAAGATTGGGCGAAGGGACATCAAGACGAGGCAAATCATAGCCAACCCGGCCTGGCGCGCTGCGGTCGAAGATGAGTCGTTCATTTTGGGTTACATGAGGAGCGGATTTGCGGATGCCCATAAGTTTTGGATTGACCGAGCGGTTCGAGGGATTCTTTCCGGTCGTTGACTCGTGCTCTGGTTGTTCCTGAATCAAAAGTTAATAACCGAGTCAAATCTATAAGATAAAGGAGTCATATAAAGTAAAAGTTTAGTTTAAGCGGTCAGACGGTCCGCAAGAGCTGCACCAAGCGGTCGATATCGCTCTTGGTCTTGGTCTCTGTGAACGACAAAAGCAAGCAATCGCTCAGATCGGGGTAGTACTTTTCCAGGTGGAAACCTGGAATGATCCTGGCGCTGTAGAATTTGGCCGCAACTTGATCGTAGGCCACGGGAAGTTTGATCACAAGTTCGTTAAACCGTGGCCCCTGGTAAAGGACCTCGAGCGACGGAACCCTGTTGAGTTCCGATAGGGCATACTGTGTTTTGGCCACGTTTTGCAGGGCCACTTCGCGAATCCCCTTCTTTCCCAGCAGACTGCAGTAGATTGTCGCCATCAGGGCGAAAAGATTCTGGTTTGTACAGATGTTCGAGGTCGCTTTTTCCCGCCGGATATGTTGCTCGCGCGTCGAAAGAGTCAAGACGAATCCTCTTTTGCCCTCCAAGTCCACGGTCTGACCGACGAGCCGGCCGGGCAGATTCCGGAGAAACTTCTCTCGACACGCCAGAAAGCCAGCATGAGGACCGCCAAAGCTTGTGGGAATACCGAGGGACTGGGCTTCGCCGCAGACAAGATCAGCCCCAGCCGATCCGGGAGAGATAACAATTCCAAGCGACAGGGCCTCCGCTACGGCGACGACCAGCAATGCCTCATGACGATGGGCCAGCTCCGCCAGCGTTTTCAGCGGCTCGAGATTGCCAAAGAAATTGGGAGACTGGACAATGATCGCTGCGACATCCTTTTTCAGGAGATGCTCAAGCGCGTTCAAGTCCGCCGTTCCATTAGCCAGCGCCGGAATTTGCTCAACCTTCAGATTCTGATGCCGGGTGTACGTCTTGGCAACAGCCTGATACTCCGGATGCACCGAGGTCAACATCAGGAAGCGAGTCTTCTGGTTGACCCTGGCCGCCATAAGCATCGCCTCCGTCAGAGCCGTGCTGCCGTCGTACATGGAAGCGTTGGAAACTTCCATGCCTGTGAGCTGACACATGAAGGTCTGAAACTCGAAAATGGCTTGCAGCGTTCCTTGGGTAATTTCTGCCTGATAAGGAGTGTACGAGGTGAGAAACTCCCCACGCGAAATCAGGCTGTCGATTACGGTGGGAATGTAGTGTTCGTTAACACCTGCGCCGAGAAACGACAGCATTCCTTGAGCGTTCTTGTTGGCGTAGTCTTTGAACTTCTCAAGAAGCTCGGGCTCGGTGAGAGCGGGAGGCAAATTGAGGAGAGATTTGAGGCGAACCTCCTGAGGGATACCGGTGAAAAGATCTTCCAGAGAGCTCAGGCCAATCTCTTTGAGCATTTCCGACTGGCCCTGAGCCGAGTTGGGGATGTATCGCATCTACTCGGCCGACTCCTCCGCCACAAACTCGGCGTATTCGTCCGAGTTCAGCAAATCTTTCAATTCTTCTGCATCTGCCACCTTGAGCTTGATGAACCAGCCGTCGCCGTAAGGATCGTCGTTGACGAGTTGGGGCGAATCAACGAGTTCCTGGTTCACTTCCAAGACTTCGCCAGCCACCGGACTGAACACTTCCGAGACAGCTTTCACTGATTCAACATTGGCAAAGGTTTCATTGGTATCGAACGTCTCCCCGACCTTGGGAAGTTCGACAAACACAACATCGCCCAACTCTTTCTGAGCGTACTCGGTGATACCAACGATCGCCACTCCGTCTTGAACACGGACCCACTCATGCTCTTTAGTGTAACCACAGTCTGCTGGGAACTTCATGCATTCTTCTCCTCACAAACAATCGCAAACGGGCACGAGACGCTGTTATTGCCTGTTTCTGCTGTAAAACGGTGTCTCCACGATACGGGCAGGAATTCGGTGGGTGCGAACCTCAATCTGCAGCTCCATCCCAACTGTAGCGTGTCTGAGCGGGACATAAGCAAGGCCGATGTTCTTCTTCAAAAACGGTGATGGCGCGCCACTGGTTACGAAGCCCACTTGCTGGTCGTCCAACCACACGGGATATCCGTCGCGGCCGATTCCCTTACCTGTCATCTCGAAGCCAACCAGTTTGCGTTGCACGCCGGTGGCTCGTTGAGCAAGGAGGGCTTGCTTCCCGATGAAGTCTCCCTTGTCCAGTTTCACAATCCAGGCAAGATCGGCCTCCCAGGGAGTTATCTTCTCGGAAATCTCGTGACCGTAGAGTGCCATCTTGGCTTCCAGACGCAACGTATTGCGCGCACCCAGTCCCACCGGAACCAGCCCGTGCTTCGATCCGCTCTCAGACAACAGGTCCCACATGCGTTCTGAATGCTCTGGCGCGAAGTAAATCTCAAACCCATCTTCGCCGGTGTAGCCTGTGCGCGTAATCAGGCATTCTACTCCCTGAACGCGGCCCATTCGCAGCCAGTAGTATCGAATTTGGCTTAGATCTATATCGACCAGGGGCTGCAACACCGGAACGGACCGCGGCCCTTGCAGCGCCAGTTGTGCATAGTGATCGCTGGCGTTGGTGACCGTTGCTTGAAACTCGTTCTGACTCCGAATCCACTCGAAATCCGTTTCACAGTTGGAAGCGTTGACGCAGAGGAAGTATCGGTCCGGGGCAAGCCGGTGAACCAGCACGTCGTCCACGAACGTGCCCTCTGGATAGAGTAGCGCCGAATAGTGGATTTGCCCGTCTTTCAAGCGACTTGCATCATTCGAGGACACTTTCTGAACAAGATTCAAACTCCGCGGGCCCTCAATCTGTATTCGCCCCATGTGGCTGATGTCGAAAAGGCCGGCCTTCGTACGAACTGCCAGGTGTTCCGGTATGATACCTGAATACTCGATCGGCATTTCCCAGCCGCCAAACTCAGCCATCCTGGCGCCAAGCTTTCTGTGCAGCGCATGCAACGGGGTCTTTCGCAGGCTTGTGGCGGGCTTCATGAACCCTTCGTGGATGTAAAGAAACCTTCGGGCAAACAGCGGCAAAGCTAGCATAGCTCCTAGGGGGTGTCAAATTGGAACAAAGGCAGCGCCAGTAGTAACTTGCTTGAGAGAATCCGCTTCACGACCGAGAAGGGCAGAACTGACGCCTGCCGTGGGGGCGATTTGCTCCGTAGCTGGAACTTTTTCAGAAGGGGACGAAAGGTGCAGCCGATCAATAACCGAGGATAACCAGAGAAGAAACTATTGCCGTCTGCAGGAGGAGGCTGGTATGTTCAGATGCGGATCATGTAGCAAATACGAAGAGGAGTGCAAATGCGAGCGTTTATGTCTTCTTTGCCAATCGGAGTATCAGGTGCGGCTGTGCGACGATGGATATTACTACTGCAAGGACTGCCGGGAGGCGTGCGATTATCGCGCCCAGGACTAACGTAAGGGTTGTTCACGCCGGAAAGAAGTCCTAATGCCGCTTCGGCGGCGCCTCAGCGGGTAGGAATGTATCGTCGTCGTTCTCGTCATCAGCATTGTTTCGAGGACGAGCAGGACAACGAAGACGATTTTCTCAGGAGACGTTCAACCCATGGCATCAAAGGACGCCGAACGCCTAAAACTCATCCAAAGAACGCTCCGCGAGAAGCACTGGGATGCCTTGGTCCTGTTTCATCCTGACAACATTGTCATGTCGACTGGCATGTTGCCGGGCAGCACTCACGTGGTTTCGATTGTGACAGCGGATGGTCGTGTTGCCGTCATCACCCCCTGGTGGCGGGAGGCGTTTGTGCACCAGGAAAGCTGGGCGGACGAGGTTCGGACATTCGACTGGTGCCGAGGCTTCAGCGAAGTCGAGCCGCTTTCGGCCCTGGTGGACGGCTTGAAGAAAAGCCGCCAAGCGCTGGCGATTGAGAAAGTAGGCTACGACGCCAGGATGCATCACTACAGCCCGGCCAAGTTACCTTCAGAGGCTTTTACCTACGATGAAGTGAAATCCAAGCTGTCTGACGTCTTTCGCGCCGCCGAAGATGCGACTCCGGAAGTCAGCCGATTGAAGTCGATCAAAACTCCGCGCGAGATTCAAAAACTGCGAATTACCCACCAAGTGGCAAAAGCCGCGATACTCTCCTTCTACGCCAACGCC
>Ga0075421_100008584_pt1 | contig 12564 bp, 10 predicted proteins | sample SoiMetdeltSBSDD5_FD_75292 | JGI IMG/M metagenome (GOLD analysis project Ga0075421, IMG submission 75292) | Bulk soil microbial communities from a Populus tree surrounding site in Tennessee, USA - Soil MetaG P. deltoides SBSDD5 | ecosystem: Environmental > Terrestrial > Soil > Tree plantation... | reverse complement strand
TGTTCTCGACGAGATTGAGGTCGAACTCGTCGCCGAACTCGTTGGCGACGATACCGGTCGTCGTATCCACGCGCTGCGAGTAGAAGTCGTTGAAGTTGCGGTACACGACGTCCGCGCGCACGGCGCCGCGGCCGCCGAGCTGCCGGCTCAACCCCACGGCGAACTCGTTGGCATGCGGCGAGTCGAGCGAATCGCGGATCTGGATGCCGGTTCCCGGCACGCTGACGAAGAACGGCGCGCGGTTGGTCCCGCCGTTCGACTGGAACCAGTTGAAGACCTGCGTCAGCGCCTGATCGGTCGGCACCAGCGGGGCGCCGGCGGTGGCGTTGATCGGCGCACCTTGATAGAAGTAGGCGAAGATGGCCGGCGTTCCTGCCGGCGACGACGAATCCGCAATCGAGTTGTTGAGCCCGGCGACGTACTTGCCGTAGCTCGCGTTCACGCTCCAGCGCCCCGCCCCCGTCGGATCCCAGACCAGGCCGAGCCGCGGGCTGAATCCGCTGTCACGGGCGACGCTCTGCCCGATCGCGTCCTTGCCGTCGTTCTTGTCCCAGCGAAGGCCGGCACTGAACGTCAGGTGGCGGTTGAACGCCCACGTGTCGTTGAAGAACAGCGAGTGGGTGCGGAAGTTCGTGCCGCGGCTCGCTTCCTGGATCGGCCACCAGATGATCCACGTGCTGGCATCAGGCCGGATGACCGGGTAGACGACGCCGTTGTCGATGCGCGAGGTGCTGGCCCAGACATGGTAGTCGCTGCCGGACTGGTGGTTGTCGCCGCGCCGCTTGTCGTTGAAGTTGTCGTAGCCGAACACCATGTTGTGCGCGCCGCGCGCCGTGGACCAGAAGTAGTTGCCCTTGAGCAGCACGTCCTGGTTGGCGCGCTCCTCGGGCACGCACACGCCGCAGAAGGTCGGCGCCCACCACCGCGCGCCGGTCTGCTGATCCTGCAGGACGGTGCCGTTGATCAGGTCGGTGGACGTCCCGCCGTCCCCTTCGAACGTGAACTTGCGCGCCGAGTACTGCCCTTCCACGAACAGGTTGGCGCCGAGCGTGCCGGTGTAGTGCACGGCCCACAGGTTCTGCGGCAGCGTGCGCGTATACAGGCTCGCCAGGTCCATGACCTCTGCGGCCGACGGGAACGCGTTGTTCGCCTCTTCGCGCTGGATGTTGGTGTACGAGACCCGCACCGAATGCCCGGTCCCGAGCGACTGCGTGATCTTGCCCTCGAAGCGCTTCTCGTCCTGCTCGAAGGCGTAAGGCAGGTTGGTGTAGCCGGTCTGCCGAGAGATGGCCGATGAGAAGAGGCGTCCGGCGCCGAAGAACCACGTCCGATCCCGCAGGATGGGCCCGCCGAGGGTGAACTCGTGCGTCGGAACCACATCGTCGGTCTTCGGCTCGTCGAAGGGAGACGTCGTCCGCCAGTCGTCGTTGGTGAACGTCGTCCTGAACGACCCGCTGAACTGGTTGCCGCCGGACTTCGTCACGGCATTCACCACGCCGCCGGTGAACCGGCCGTACTCGGCGGAGATACCCGAGGTCGTCACGGTCGTTTCCTGGATCGCGTCCTCGATGAAGAGATTGAACGGGGTGCCGCGGAGGTTGTCCTGAATCTGCACGCCGTTGAGCAGGAAGATGTTCTCGAACGACATCGATCCCGAAATGCTGACGTTGTTGCTGGGCCCGGTGGCGTGCACCGCGGGGGCGAGGTTGACGGCGGCGAGCAGCGTCCTCGTCGTCGGCAGCTGCGCCAGCACGTCGGCCTTGATGCTCGTCGCCGCCTGCACGGTGTTGGCGAACGCGTCGGAGCGCGCCACCACGTTGACGACTTCGCTCACCGACGCAGGACGGATCGTGACGTCGACGACCACCGGCTGCGTCGCCGCGACGTCGCGGGTCTCGCGGATCGTGCCGAATCCGGTCAGCTCGAACACGATCGAGTACTGCCCGGGCGGCAGCGACGGCAGGATGTAGTCGCCATTCCCGGAGGTCACGGTCGAGCGTGCGCCCTGCAGATTGGGAGAAGTAATCGTGACGGTCACGCCGGGGACGGACAGGCCGCCCGCGTCGATGACGCGTCCCGATATCGTGCCGGTTGGAGTCTGAGCGGCAAGCGGCGTCGCTGCCGCGAGAAGACAAACGAGGGCGAGAGCTTTCACCGTGGTCTCCTTTCGAAGCGTCGATGGGACGAAGCAATCGAAAGGCCGACGAAGGGTGTGCCCGGGGTGGCGCCCGTCCTTGATTCACGTAGGTCCGTCCCGATAGAGTGGCGTTCATCCCTGGGACGAATGCGGCGGTTCCATTCCTTGAACTCGACGCCGGCAATTATCCAACCGCGTGGATCGGATCGCGCCAAGCAGGCCTAAACGCCTGGGCTACGGGACGATCGCGATCGAGCGCAGTGGCGCGCCTGAGCCTCCTTCAATCTTCATCGGCAGCGCGATCACCATCGCGCCGCGCGCGGGGAGTCGATCGAGGCTGGTCAGGTTCTCGAGACCGGGCACGTTGCGGGCGCCGGCCACACGGTGAACCATGAAGTCGGAGGAGCGGCCGTAATCGATCGATGCGGTGTCGATGCCGAGCGCGGCGACGCCGCGATCCTCGATGAGGAGCTTTGCTGCTTCGAGCCCGTAGCTCGGGAACGAGAGCTTCGACGCATCGTTGGGCGTATCGTCGCCGAGGTACGCCTTCGCATCGGGCCAGTGCCGGCTCCAGCCCGTCCGCAGCAGGACGATGGTACCGCGGGCGATCGCGCCGTGCTGCTGCTCGAAGGACGCCACGTCCTGGACGCTGAGCCGGTAGTCGCGATCGGCGGCGGCCTTGGCGACGATGTCGATCACGGCCGCCGGAGCGACGAGTTGTTCGAGCGGAATGTCCGCCACGGTGCGGCCGCGCTCGGCGAAGTGAACCGGCGCATCGAGGTGCGTGCCGCCATGTTCCGGCGTCGACAGGGTGTTGGCCGCGTAGAAAAATCCTCCCGGCGTCTGCCCCGAGGCGAGCGGGTCGAGCTTGAAGCGGGAGGGCGAGGTCGGCCAGTACAACGTACGCGGGCCGAAGGCGTGCGTCAGATCCACGATCCGCTGCCCGCTGAGTTTGATCGCCTGGCCCTCGGGCGGGCTCGGAACAGCTGTCAGCGCGGACAGTACAACAACCAACAGCGCGATCGTTGAGCGGGTCATGATTCGCTCCTTTGCGCGCACTATAATCCTCTGGTGATGGGTTCACACAAGGTACGAATCGGGATCGCCGCCGGCGCGATTGCGCTGGCTTCGGGCTGCGGCAACTTCAGCTGCGGCGGCGGCCGGGAGAACGTTTCGGTGGAAAGTGTTCGGCAGATTCCCCCACCCGCCGACGTCGCCGCGGTGCCAGCGGATGCCGTCCGCACGCCGACCAACCTGGCCAGCAAGGTGCTGCAGCCGGGCACCGGCACGCGGCACCCGCGGCCGAACTCGCGCGTCCTGGTCCACTACACCGGCTGGACGACGGACGGCAAGATGTTCGACAGCTCCGTCGCCAGCGGGCAGCCGATCGCGTTCGGACTGAACGAGGTCATCCCCGGCTGGACCGAAGGGGTGCAGATGATGGTCGAAGGGGAGAAGCGCCGGTTCTGGATCCCGGCGCGGCTCGCCTACGAAGGGCGGAGCGGCCCTCAGGGGCTGCTCGTGTTCGACATCGAGTTATTGAAGATCGAGAGCTGACCCCGGTTACCGAGCCTCGATGACCGACAGCGCGGACTGCGTCGGGACGGCGCGCGTCAGGCGCATGCCGGCCCCCATTATCGCCGCAGCAGTCGGCGGTGCCACTGATCGCGGTAGCTGGTAATCTGCAGCGGACGCAGCGCGAGCAGGCCGGTGCGGCCGATCGACCGCTGCAGGTAGTCACGCTCCGCGAGCGCGGCGTCGAGATCGTCGTCTGCGGGCAGTTCGAGGCCGGCGCCGCGCGCCATCACCAGCGCTTTCGCCTGCACCGCCAGCTCCAGCTCGAGCCGCAGCAGGCAGTACATGTCCGCGACCACCGCCCCGGGAAAACGGGCGCGAAGCTGCTGCAGGTACTGGCCAAACCGCGTGACCGCGAATTGATTCGAGACGACGAGCTGGAGCACCTCGAGATCGAGATCGAGCCCGGCGCTCACCCACTCCCGCGTCGCCCGCTCGCTGCGGTCGAAGATCCAGACCACGATCGCCGGCAGCATCATCATGACGATGAGCGCCTGCGCCACCGGCTGCAGCAGCAGGTGGTTCGACGCCGAGTGGATGATCACCGCCAGCGCGAATCCCGGCAGGAACGCCAGCGGCAGCCGGTTCCGCCGATCCATCCGCTCGCGCGTGATCATCGCCACGATCGCCGTCGTGGCGCCGTGGAGCATCGCCGTCCCCAGCCCGCGCACCAGCCACAGCGCGAACGGCGCGTTGGACAGCGTGCGTAGGTAGACGACGTTCTCGACGACGGCGAAGCCGGCGCCGATGGCAAAACCCAGGACGGCGGCGTCGACCAGGAAGCCGACCCGGCCGGCCGCGATCAGCAGCACCACCAGCAGCCCCTTCGCCGCTTCCTCGGTGATCGGGGCGACGTACCGGCTCACGAACTGCGGCGACGCGCCGTCGAATGGCAGGACCTCCTGGTGCAGCCACAGCGCTGCGAACGCCGCGACCGCGCCGCCGGCGAGCGCGGCCGCCACCGAGCGCACCGGCACGAGCTTGAAGCTGTCCATGAGGAAGAGCGCCGCGAGAAACAGGATGACCGGCAGCAGTGCGGCCGACGCGGCAATCACCGGAGGATCTTGAGCGAGATCATCGCCTCGCGCCGCGTCGCGTGCCCCGCTTCGAACGCCGCGGCGACGCCGGTCGAGATCGTCATCTCCAGCGCGGAGAGCAGGTTGAAGCGGAAGTCGACCTGCGCGCCGAGGTCCGTCAACGTGCGCCGATCGCCTCCCGCGTCGAGGTTGGTCGAGAGGACGGTGGCAAAGACCGCCGGTCTCGCCCACGTCGCGTGAAAGCCCGGCGTCCCCGCGCGCCGGAACCGCCACGGCGGCAGGTTGAATTCGACGGTGCCTTTGAGGAAATTGCGGCCGCCGATCTCGTTCAGGCCCGCCCCGGGGAAGCTGTAGAACTCGCGGTACCGCTTCTCGTCGCGATGGTCGACCCAGTTGTTGCCGAAGCCGCCGAAGAAGAAGTTGGCGAACGGGTCGTTGCGGTCGCCCGGCGAAAACCCTCCGGCGCCGCGCAGCCACAGCGAGGAGTGCCCGGCAGGCAGAGGAAACCCGCGGTCGTACGTACCGTACGCGCGGGGGATCAGCCGGCTCTCCACGTGCTGGCCGTCCATCACGACCGACCACCGCCGTCCGGTCTCGTCGTCGACGTTGCCAAGCGAGTTGCGGACGTCGGTGTAGGCGAGCCGCGCCCCGATCGTCATCAGGCGATCGACGTCCACCTCGACGTTCTGATACTCCGGCAGACGATCGAGGTTCCCCGCGACGGTTCCCTCGACATCCAGGTCGAGCCTGCGAGGCTCGTCGAACACGAGCGTGGTTTTCCGGCCGACGCCGGCGACGTAGCCTTTGCGCCCGACCTTCGTCGGACCGAAAAAGTCGTAGAAGTCGCCGGCATTCCATTCGAGGCGCCCGCGCCAGTCAAAGCGCTGGTATTCCGCTTTCAGATGAAGGCGCTCCGAGCTGGGCAAGTCCCCCGCCGGTGAATACGACACCGTGACGCTCGCACGATTGAGCTGCAGCGGATCCGACAGGTTCACGCGCATGCCAACCGCGGCGGTGTCCTTGTAGCCCTGCATCACCGGATAGAACGAGTCGCGCCGCAACCCGCCGGCGAGCCGGTACTTGCCGTTGCGCTGTGGAATCTGGTCGAGCGCGATCGCCGCCGGCGATTCGAGCATCCACGTCTTCAGCTCGGGGTGCTCGGCGACCAGCCGTTCGCCCAGGAAGGTAATCGCGCCGACGTTCTCGAGCGGCCTCGGCTCGATGCGTGTGGGAATGAATCCTTCGCCGGAGTATCTGAAGACGATCAGGCTGCCGTCGCCGGCCGGCAGCGGCCGGAAGAACCCGGTGTCCGTATTGCTCACGGCATCCAGCTTCCGCCGCTCGATGTCGTACTGAAAGATGTTCGAGACGCCGGTGTAGTACGAGCTGCCGTACACCGACCGGCCGTCAGGGGCGAACACGAAGCCGTTGGGCACCGCCGTACCGAAGTCGAACGCCGCGACCGGCGTCGTCTCCTTCCGTTCGAGCGCAGCGAGGTCGAGCACGCGGACTTCCTGTCGCCCGCTGATCTCGCCGAACGACGCGACGATCCGCGATCCGTCCGGCGACACGTCCAGGTCGTACATGACCGTGCCATACGGCCACGAGATCACCTGAAACCACTGGCGATACGGCGGTGGGATCCGCACCAGCGTGCAGATGCCGTTCAGGTGGCGGACCCCCCAGAGGACCTTGTCCTTGGGGCTGAACGCGAGGTCGCCGATCCGGGCATCCTCGAGCAGCACCTCCGTGCGCCGGCTGGCGACGTCCAGCCGCACGAGATCCCGCAGCGCACCGTTGTCCGTCGTGTAGAACAGCGCCCCCGCCGACGGATCGTAGGCGAGCGACGTCACCGTGTAGATGACCGGGCCCTTGATGTCGGCGAGCTTCTCGATGCGCCCGGTGTCGGTGGCGATCGAGCCGATGTGGGCGACGACGCCGGGATAATTGAACGCGGCAAACAGACGGCGCCTGGCCGGATCGTAGTGCGCCCGGGAGACCGAGCCGAGCGCCCGCGTCGTCAGGTCGCGGTGCGGCGTCAACGGATGCTGCCGGATCGTCTCCAGGTTGCGCAGCTGGAATTCCCGTTCGTCCTTCTCCCACTCCGCCCACGCGTGCTCGAGCCGCGTGCCGAACACCTGCCGGAACTGGGTGCTGTAGTAGGCGCGGCTGCCTTCTTTCCGCGACACCCACTCGACTACCTTGGCCGGCGTGTAGCGCCTCGCCAGCCACGTGATGAAGCGGGTGCCGTACAGGTACGAGTTGATCTGCAGCTGAAAGTCGATCTTGGTCCCTTCCGAGACGAGGCCCAGCGGATCGTAGAACGGCGTGCTGTCGCGGACCATCGACCGGAACACCATCTCGTCGTAGCCGCCCTGCGCGCGGCCGAGCCCGCCGGCCATCCAGGTGTCCACGAACACCGCGGTGCCCTCGTGATACCACCGCGGCGCCGCCACCCGCGGCGTCGTCAGCAGAAAGTACAGGATGGACTCCGGCTGCTCGCGCGTCGGCATCACCTTCCCGCCGAACAGCTTCCTGAACAACCGATCCTTCCCCGCCGCCTGGTCCATCGTCGCGACGTGCACCAGCTCGTGGTTCATGATGATGTTCATCCGCTCGTTGCCCGCGATCGTCTCGAACGCGAAATTCAGCGGGGCGATGTCCACCGTCAGCGTATTGCGAGGCACGACCGAGGCGCCGGCGTTGCCGGTGTCGGAGAAGTCGGTGAGCAGGAGCGTGATGTCGTCCGACGGTTCGAAGCCGAACAACCGCTTCTGGAACGCGAGCGAGTTCAGGAACGTGCGGGCGGCGTGCGGGACGAGATAGGTTTCGGTGGGATCGATGTAGACGAGACGGAGGTTGAGAGTCTCGAAGGTCGCCAGCTGGGCGCTGGCGACCTCGGGACCCCACAGTATCAACGCCGCCGCCAAGGCGGCGAGCCTACGCATCCGGGGATTCTAGTCCTACCTTCGGCTCAACTCCGCCTGAAACAGCCGGCTTTGCAGCGCCGCAGAGAAGCCTGGCTGGCGCAACGCCGCCTGGAGATCGGTACTGGCCAGCCGGTTGCGCAACGCGACATCCGCCATCGCGCTGCGGAAATCATGCCGCGACAGCGCGGATACCAGCGCTGCCTCCGAGAACGCGCCGGCGACCGCCAGCTTTCTCAAGGCCTGCGCGAACGCGTCGTCCTGCAGCGCGCTCACCAGCGCTGGATTCCTGAGCGCGTGCTGCAGGCTGGCATCGTCGAGCGCCCGCGCCAGTGAGGCGTCCTGCGCCCTCTTGGCGGCCAGCGAGGCCTCCTGCATTTTCTTGGCGGCCAGCGCCGCCTCCTGGATGTCGCGCCGCAGCGACGCGTCGGTGATCTTCTTTGCCAGCTCCACGTCCGCCAGCGCGCGGCTCAGCGACGGGTCGGCGATGGCGGCGGCGAGCTGGGCGTCGTTGAACATCCGCGACAGACCCGGATCGGCGATCGCCGCGGCGATCTCGGGCTTCGCCAGCGCGGCGGCCAGGCCGGCGTCGTTCAGCGCGGTCCGCAAGTTCGGATCGGACAGCGCCTTGCGGGCGTCGTCGTTTTTCATCAAGCGGTCGAACACGTCGCTCTGGAGAAACTGCTGCGCTGCAGGATCTCCGAGGACGACGTCCTTGTCGGTGAGTTGTCCCGCGGAATAGCGGCGGGCCCCATCGATGGTTCCCTCGGTGCCCCGCCCGATAGGCGGAAACCCGGTGGTGGCGAACAACACCAGCACGACCGCCGCGGCGGCTGCCAGGCCATACATGACTTTCCTGCCCATCACCTGTCCTCCTAACTGAAGGAAGGAGGAAGAAGGAGGAAGGATGAAGGACGGAAGCCACCTTCCTCCTTCTTCCTCCCTCCTTCTTCCTTTCTGTGTGTGCCGCACCGCGTGCATGACGTCGCGGGTCAGTCCCGGCGGCGGCTCCGCCGGACCCACGTCGCTGAGTAAACGGGTCACCTGTTCGTCCAACGCGTCGAACTCGGCGCTCTGCGGCTCGCCGCCGTCGACGTCGTCGCGCCCGGTCATGGCGTCACCGCCCACGCGGAGAGCAGCCGCGTCAGCTGCTGCCGGGCGGTGTGCAGCCGGGACTTCACGGTCTTCACGGGAACCCCGAGCGTCACGCTCATCTCCTCGTAAGACATCTGCGCAAAGTGCCTGAGCACGATGACTTCCCGGTAGTGCACCGGCAGCGCCAGCAGCGCCGTCCGCACGTCGCGCCGGCGCTCGGCCACTTCGACGGCGTCGGTCGCCTCGTCCCGGGCGGGCTGATCTGTACTCAGCTCCTCGGCCGGATGGCGGCCGCGCCGGGCGTTCAGGCACTCGTTGATCAGGATCCGATACAACCAGCTGAAGAACCGGTACTTCGGCTCGTAGCTGTGAAGCTTCTCGAATGCCTTGACGAACGTGTTCTGCGTCGCGTCGCGGGCGTCCTCGGCGTTGCCCAGCATGCGAAGGGCGACCGTGAAGGCCAGCCGCTGGTATTCGGCAACCAGCCCCTCGAATGCCGCGGTCTCGCCGTCGAGGCACCGTCTGACGAGCGCCGCGTCGTTCTGTTGGAAATACACGGGAACAGTTGGAAAGTTGGTGGCCAGTATATATATGGTGCGCATCGCGCATGGGCCGGAGAACCTGGGAATTTCACCAGGAGGAAGACGAGCACGGCGGCGTCAGGATCCTGAGCCTGAAGGGCAGGCTGGACGGGGCGTCCGCGCCCATGCTGCAGCGGGCTTTCGCCCACCTGGCGCCCGGCGCGGTGCTGGTGGACTTCTCCGGTCTGGACTACATCTCGGGGCCGGGGCTGGCGGCGGTCAGGGATGCCGCGGGCCGCGCCGCGGATGCGTCGAAGCCCTTCGTGGTCTGCGGCCTCGAGGGCTCTGTCCACATCGCCTTTGAGCTCGCCGGGCTGCTGACGACGCTCGTCGTCGAGCCCGATCGCATCCGGGGCCTGGCCCGTATCGCCGGATCGAGGAAGGTCTAAGGGGTTACCGTGACGGCCGGCGCGTTCGCGGCTGCCAGGCGTTGAAGCTGAACGCAGCGCCGGCGCTCAGCACCACCGTGGCGCTGTTGGGATCGCGTGCGGAGATAGTGCGCCCGATCGTTCCGAAGACGGTGATGGCGTCGCTGGCCGCATGGCTCAGCGCCGCGCTGACGTCGGAACGGGTCTGGGTGAAGCCGAGCGCCTGGCTGAGGTCATCCTTCTTAATGGAATGCGACTGCGAGAGCGTTCCCGTGACGTGAGTCCGCGCCCCGACGGCCACTTCGAGCGCTCCGCTGGCGAAGAGTGAGCCTCTGGAGAAGTATCCGGCGCTGCCGAACGTGCGCCACCGGTTGCCTTGCCATTCGGCGCTCACCGGCAACGCCCAGCTCACGCGCCCGGAATCCGGCATCGGCGACGCCAGCACTTCCAGCACCGGCGTCACGGACAGGCCAACCCTTCGGCGCGGGGAAGTCGGATCCCGCAGCTGGAATTTGGCGCTCAGATAAACGTCGCCGAAACCGCGCGCGACAGGGCCCGCCTGTTCGGACGCGTGAAAGTAGGGGACGCTCGCGCCGACCTGCAGCCGCGGCGTCACGCCGATCGAGGCGTCGGCGACCGGCACGTCCCACTCGCTGAACGACGGCGTGCGCCAATAGCCAAACGAGAGCGTCACCGTCCCCGTTCCCGCCGGGATCATCGACGCGTCGTCGAGCCACGACCCGAAATTGCGGACGCCGGTTCCACCGGGCAACTGGAGCTCCGGTGCAGCCGCGGCGGACGGGCCGCCGCCCCGCTTGGCATGGCCGTAGGCGTGGCCGTTGCCCTGCGCGGCGGCGGGCGATGAGAGCGCGGACATCGCCAGCACGAGGCCGGCGAACGCTGAAAGCGCGCGCGCCACTACCGTTGGACCGCCGGCGTCGTGGTCGACGAGGCCTGGAGCGACTGCTTGGCCTGTCCGAGGCTCATCCCCTCGTTGACCATCTTTCTCTTCAGCTTGTTGAACGGGATCTGGTGGTTGTACGAGTTGTTCACCGCGGCGACGAACTGTCCAAGGTTCTTGAAGCCGTACGCAGCCTTCATCAGATCGGTCCCCGCCGGCAGGCGCGACTGCATCTTGGCCGCGAGGTTCGTGTTCTTCTTCAGCTGCTGTTGGACCTTCGTCAGCGGTACCGTTCCCGTTCCCGTTCCCGTTCCGCCGGTCGTCGACGTCGCCGGCGACACGGCCACGTCGGTCGGTGCGGTGATAGATGCCTTCCCACTTCCTTTGGCAACCGTCGTCTTGGTCACCTTGGCGGGCTTCACGGACTTCACCGGCTTGACCGCAGTGGCCTTCACCGGCTTCGGCGCCTTCGGCTTGCTGACCGCCGTGCTGACCGGCTTCGGCGGCTTCGACACCGTGGCGTGCGGCTTTGGCGGCTTCGGCGGCTTCGATGCTCCCGGGCCACCGAAGAGCGGCGCCGACGAAAGAAGCAAGATGCCCAGAACGGCGAACACGTGGCGTTTCATGACGCCTCCCATGATTGACAGAGATGCCCCGATATGGGGCGCGCGCGAGCGTGCTGGCTGGCTACTCCTGATCGCCGACCGGCGGCTTCGCCTTCGGCGCGGCCTTTACCGGCGCGTCTTTCGCCGGTGCGGCCTTCGCCGGCTTCGCGGCGGCTGCGGCGGCGGCAGTGGATGCCTCCGTCGCGGAGATGGTCCCGATCGCGTCGTACTCGGCGCGCTGCGCCTCGACGGCGGCGCTCGACGCCGGCTTGAGCTCCTGGATGGCCTGACGCAGGCTCGTGCGTTTGCCGGCGAGCAGCTTCGCCTTCAGCGCGTCGAACGAGAGCCCGAGGTTGTGCGACGCGTGCGCGGCGGAGACGAACTGCTGCAGATCCTTGAACCCTGCGGCTAACGCGACGACGTCAGCGCCAGCGAGCTTGGCCTGCACTTCGCGCATCAGATCTTTGTTCGCCTGCAGCTTCTCCTGGACCGAAGTCAACGCTACCGGCCCAGCCTTGACGACGGCCGGCGCCGGCTTCGGCGCCGGCGCAGGCGCGGCCTTCGCCACGGCAGGCGTCGACGGTTTCGCCGCGGCCGGTGCAGCCTTCGCCACGCCGGGGGCGGACGGCTTCGGCGCGGGCGGCGGGTTCACGCGCACCGACGTCACCTTCGGCGCAGCAGGCGCACCTTTCGCGGTGAGGACCGGGGCAGACGGCTTGGCGGCGGTCGGCACAGCGCCCTTGGCCGGCGCCGTTGCGGAGGGCTTCGGCGCCGCGGACTGCTTCTCGGCAGGCTTGGCCGCCGCGCCCTGAGCCGGTTTCGCGGGCGAAGCCGCCTGCGCCGCGAACAAGGGCGTCGCCATCACCAGCAACACAACCGCCGTCACGAACAGCTTCCGTTTCATCGCGCCTCCACGAGGGAATCCGTGGAGTGGGCAAGGGCAAGGGGCGTTCCACGCCCCTCGAGGGGCGTTGAGGGGCTGGATCAGCGGGGGAAACGTGGAACGAGCGCGCCGGGCCGCGGATGCGCGGGACGAAGATGTCAGACCGATGACAAAAGCGTTCGCTAGAACCGCCTGAGCTGCGGCGCCGGGCGCCCGGTCGCGAGCAGCGGCGCAAGCACCATTCCGGCGAGAAAACCGCCGATGTGCGCGATGTAGGCAACGCCGCCGGTCTCGGGCGTTCGCGCCACTTCGCCGACGCCGTTGATGAACTGCATCAGGATCCAGAGTCCCAGCATGAACACCGCGGGCACCGAGGCCACGCCGCCGTAGGTGAGCACGTGGACGCGGTTGCGGGGGAACATCAGCAGGTAGCCGCCCAGCACGCCGCTGATCGC
>Ga0075421_100008582_pt1 | contig 12565 bp, 9 predicted proteins | sample SoiMetdeltSBSDD5_FD_75292 | JGI IMG/M metagenome (GOLD analysis project Ga0075421, IMG submission 75292) | Bulk soil microbial communities from a Populus tree surrounding site in Tennessee, USA - Soil MetaG P. deltoides SBSDD5 | ecosystem: Environmental > Terrestrial > Soil > Tree plantation... | reverse complement strand
CGACACGAATCGTCTCATCCGTCCCATTCCCGTTGGGAGGGCGAGCGTCCTCGCGAGCTCAATTCTTAGAGTTCACGCTTCTCCGCGCCCTCCGTCTCCTCCGTGTTGAATTCCGCAATCTTTTGAAATCTTAAATCTGAAATTTTTAGATCCTGCTGTGGGTCCGCCGTGTTAGCCCCCTTCGATCCCCGAAACGCGCGAACCACGCTAAAGGTTTGAATGGCTTGAAATGCAGAGGACCCAGCGCCATTTCGACCTGCGAAACTTTTAGGGGTGCATGGACATTTACACTTGGAATGGAAAGGCGACGAGACTCTTTCCCAAGGGCGTCACTGCTGATTCTGGGCGCAGCCGCGTTGATCTCACTTGTCACGTTGTTCTCGTGGCCTCGGCAACCAAATCAACGACCACTCTGCCGTATCGTTGAAAATCGCCCACTGGGCCGACGACTGGCGAATCACCGCAGACATTATCATCTTCGATGACTCCAGTTACGTTTTCCGGCTTTTTTCGTTGACTCCTCCTTATGCAGAACGTCGAACATGTTATGGCTGGTTTCCGCGCGATCTTAGTTCGCACCTGGTTGACTCGATCCGAACGAACGCCTTTTGGGCAAGAGGTGATTTAGCGTTTGGTTGGCTTCGATCGACTAGTACTGACCCATGCTGGGCGACAACTGGTGGAGTGCCCACGTATGTTTATTGCGTGGACAATACAAAAGTGAGGAACCCTGAAATCGTCTGTGAGATCGAGCAGATGCTTTGGTCTCGACACATGAACCCTAATCGTCGGCTGAACCGGATCGTCCGACGCGTAAAAGAGATATTGGGGTTCCAGTGAAACCGACTGCCAACGCAAGGAATCGACGCCTCATTCATATCTGGCCGCTGCGGGTGGGGCTTTCTGATTCCAACCCGTTTGATTCGGGCGCCCAAACAGGTGCTCTAGCTGCCGCTTTTAAGCTCGCTTGAGCGCTGCACCTCGGGGGCGCGGCTTAGCCAGAGCCAGTAGCCTTTGATGGCAGAGCTGAGTTGCACGAAGTCGCGGAAATCGACCGGTTTGGTGAGAAACGAATTGGCGCCGAGTTGATAAGCGCGGTTCACGTCGTGAATTTGGTCGGACGTAGTAAGCACGACGACGCGGAGCGCAGCGAGAGTGGGCTGGCGGCGGAGCCAATCGAGGACCTCGAAGCCGTTCTTGTGCGGCATTTTCAGGTCCAGAAGCAGGAGCGTGGGCAACGGATATTCGCTGCGGTTGGAAAACTTTCCTTCGCCTTTGAGGTAAGCGATGGCTTGCTCGCCGTCCTCGACGACGAAAAGCGGATTGATCAAACCTGCCTGCTTGAAAGCGCGCCTTGTGAGAAGCGCGTGGTCTTCGTTATCCTCGGCCAGGAGAATCACATCGTAGTTCGGCGTTAGTTCTTGCATGCTTTAGCAATGATCGGATAACCAGATAGGGCTTCCCATCACGCCGAGAATAGGGCAGGCGGACACCAATGACTAGTAGGGAATCACCCCATAGACCGTAGCCGTACGTAGGTGCCCACATTGGCTGGGGGCGAGTTTTTTGCTTGCTAGACATGTGGCGGTTCCCCTCAAATGAACTGCACTGCACGAATTTCCGATGAAAACGAAAACCTCAGCATCGCGCCGCGGTTTGCTCGCCGGGGGCAACTGGATCATTGATCAGGTCAAGCTGGTTGACGTGTTTCCGCGCCTGGAGCAGTTGGCCAATATCCGGCGGCAATCCCAGGGCACGGGCGGTGCGCCGTACAATGTGCTGCTGGACATTGCAAAACTTGGAGCCGATTTCCCACTATATGGGGCCGGACTCGTGGGCAAGGATACTCTGGGCGAATTGATCCTGGCGGATTGCCGCAAGCACAAGATCGATACGAAGTTCATTCGCCCGACCACCGAAGTCGACACCTCCTACACCGACGTGATGACCGAGGAAGGCAACGGACGGCGCACGTTCTTCCATTACCGCGGGGCAAATGCGAAATGGCGAGGAGACGACCTGGATTTTACGAAACAAAGAGCGGCCATCTTTCATCTTGGGTACTTGCTTCTGCTGGATGCGCTGGACGAGGCGGACGCGAAGTTCGGCACCAAAGCAGCGCGCCTTTTGGCTGCCGCCCAGGCCGCCGGGCTGAAGACAAGCGTAGACGTGGTCAGCGAAGACAGCGACCGGTTCACCCGGATCGTTACGCCGGCGCTCAAGCACGTCGATTATCTCATCATCAACGAAATTGAAGCGGGCAAAACGACAGGCTTCAAGATTCGCCAACTCGATGGCCGGCTGGACACAGTCGCCTTGCGCCACGCGGCCGGCGCCCTGCTCCAATCCGGCGTGCGCGAACTGGTGGTCATTCATTTTCCGGAAGGCGGTTTTGCCCGCACGCGCAAGGGCGAAGACGTGTGGCAGCCATCGCTGAAGCTGCCGGATAAATTCATCGCGGGGACCGCCGGGGCGGGCGATGCGTTTTGCGCCGGGGTGCTGCTTGGGCTGCACGAAGGCTGGGAACTCGGGCGTTGCCTGCAGACAGCGGTGTGCGTGGCGGCGGCGTCGCTGTCCGATCCAACGTGCACTGCGGGCGTGAAGTCGCTGAGCGCTTGTTTATCGCTCGGGAAAAAGTTTGGATATCACGCGCCCCTCGAAGGCGCAGACTGAGTCGCGCTACTGGCGCGGTGGAGTATAGCTCGCCCTTTCGGGGCGGACCGGGATTTGGTCAAAGGCGGAAACCTGGCTGATCACCGGCTCAATACTGCTGCGAGTTTCCTGAGGCCCGGCCAGCATCAAAGCCGATTGCGTGTCGAAGGGTTGCTGGCGTGCGATCGCGTCCGCAGCCGTGCCCTGCGTCGAAAGGAGGCCAATGCAAATCAACCCGCAGGCGACCACGCCCAGGGCGCAGACGAAGGCGGGCTTCGAGCCGAACGCAAAACCGAGCCGTTCCCAAAGGGTTGGCTGGTCGGATTCTGCGGATTCGATGCGGCTGATAATGCGAGCCGAAAGGTTCTGGAAATAGCCTGGAGGCGGCTGTTCGTGGCGCTTCAGCGCCAGTACTTTGCGGATCTGCTCAAAATTGTCCGCTTGCGGATTCATAACGCTATTTCAGGTAGTCCGAAAGATGGGCTTGCAATTGCTGGCGCGCATAAAAGAGGCGCGACCTGACTGTGCCAATATTGCAGTCCATAATGTGCCCAATTTCTTCGTGTGAGAGACCCTGCACATCGTGCAAAGTCACTACCAATCTATGGGGTTCAGACAGCTTTTGCATGGCCTTGTTCAACTTTTGCTGCAGCTCGGACAGGCCAATATCACGCCGCGGAGTGCGATCCGAGACCAAAGCGACGAGGTCCGGATCGTTTTCGGCGTTAAAATCGAGGTCGTTAAGGCTCAAATGCGTGCGGTTTTTGCGCTGTTTGAGGAAGTTAATAGTCTTGTTTACGGCAATGCGATAGACCCAGGTATAGAACGAGGAATCGCCCTTGAAGGACTTAAGGGCCTGAAAACCCTTGATAAACGTCTCTTGAGTAAGGTCGTTCGCATCCTCGTGGTTGGAGGTCATGTGATAGACCGTGGCGTAAATGCGCTCCTGATAGCGGCGAATCAGTTCGTCGTAAGCGCCAACATCGCCATCCTGGGCCCGGCGGACCAGGGCTGCATCGTGAGTTGGGACTAAAAGGGGCTGGGGCTGCGCGGGGCTGGGCGTATCCAGTTCCAAAGCGTTCGCCAGCGAACTGGGGTGAATTGCTACTTCGCTCATGTTTAGGGCCGTATTTTAACGCTACTTCTGTAAACGCGCAACCTGATCACTTAAGAATTCTGTCAGGCCGAAAAGCGCGCTTTTCGGCGGGTTTTCCGGCAAAACCGCCAAATGCTGGCGGGCTGCCTGCAAATGCTGGTGCACGACGCGCTGGCATTCGTCCAGCGCCTGATGCGCGAGCAACTCTTCCATGAGCTTCGGAAAATGCTCGGGCTTCCAATCCTGGAGCCAAGCCATCAATTGCCTGCGCTCGTGTTGTCCGGCGCGTTCCGTGAGCCAAATGAGCGGCAAGGTAAGCTTGCCTTTGGCCAGGTCCGTGCCCAGCGACTTACCGGCAGCAAGTTCGGAGCCGAACACGTCCAGGCAATCGTCGTAAACCTGATAGGCCGTGCCGATCTCGAGCCCGTAGTGGCGCAGATTCTGGCGTTGCGGCGGCATCGCGCCGCTCAAGAATGCGCCAAGGTCACAGGAGAGGGCGAACAACTCGCCCGTCTTCATCTGTATCACTTTGAAATATTCGGCGCGTTTCAGTTCAAAATTTTTTTTGCGCTGAGTTTGGAGAATTTCGCCAGCGCAAACCGTGTTGGTGGCCGCGGCAACGCAACGGCAAATCTCGGTGGTCGGAAAACTGGCCGCGAGCTTGAGGGCATGGGCAAAGAGGCAATCGCCGAGCAGCACGGAAATCTCGTTGCCCCAATTGGCCGCGAGCGTTGGCCTGCCACGGCGAATCTCTGCTTCATCGATCACGTCATCGTGCACGAGAGTCGCCAGATGAATCATCTCGATGATGACCGCGACCAGCACGTGGGAATCGGACGTCTTGCCGATGGCGCCGCCGCTTAGGGCTACCAGGGCGGGGCGCAACTGTTTGCCCTGGCCGGTGAGGGCGTATTCAGCATAGGCGGCGATCTCGGGGTCGAATTCGCGAATCTGGTCGCCAAGGCGCTGATTCACCGCGTGAAGAAACGGCTCGACCGGTTCAACGATTTCCCGCCAATCCAGACGCCGCTCACGCAATGAGGATCCAAATTGTGGTGTGAACCGACTGGATTCAGCGGCTAACATCTGAAGAGAGTTTAGGGAACGCCGGAATGTAAGTCAAACATCGGATGCCGCTGCATCCTGATTGACTTTGGCAAGGGCCCCTCCTAATCGTGATAGATGCTGAAATTCGCCGTCTCAGCGTTGGTGCTCGCGGCCTCGATGCTTTTGACATTGGGGGCTGAAACCAACCGCCCGGCCAATTGGGCCGCTGCTCTGAAGGAGGAAGGGCTCTCGAATTTCCACAAAGTTTCGGACCGGCTTTACCGGAGCGCGCAACCGAGCGCGGCGGGCATGACCAGGCTCAAGGATCTGGGGATCAAAACTGTAGTCAACCTGCGTTCGTTCCATTCGGACCGAAAAAAGCTCGGCAAGCTCGGGCTGGGTTACGAGCATATTTACATGAAGGCATGGCATCCTGAGGAGAAGGAGATCATCCGTTTTCTGCGCCTTGTGACCGATGAGTCGAAAGGTCCGATCCTTGTGCATTGCCAGCATGGCGCCGATCGCACGGGGACGATGTGCGCGGTTTATCGCGTGGCCGTCCAGGGCTGGACCAAGGAGGACGCGCTCAAAGAAATGACCGAGGGCGGCTACAACTTCCACGGCATCTGGCGCAACCTCATCACCTGGTTCAACAAGCTCGACATCGAGAAGGTTCGCAAGGCTGCGGGGATTCAACCGCCGAAGGACAAGGTGCGGTAATTTTCTTTTTCCTGGTCCCGCGCGTCAAATCATCACAAACCATTACATCAGTCGGCGCACCCATGCTGTGCGGAAACCCGGAAGGCCGAGAGACCTTCCGGGTGCGCGTATCTATTTTGGTACTACTGTGATGCGAGACATCGCTCCGCCGGTCCGCAACGGCGATTGCGCTCCAGCTAAGGCCGATATAGATCGAGGAAGTCCAGCGATTCGGCAATGTCGGTGCGGTAGCCAAAGCCGGGGCCAGCGCAGTTGGGATCGATTCCCCAGGAGGTGACTCCGACGATAACATTGGAGCCGGCAAGGAAGATTGGACCGCCAGAATCCCCATTGCAGCTGCCCCCGTTGTTCACGACACCGTTATTCTCTGAATGCACGATGTAATTATCCCCCACCGTGGCGCTGTTTTCGGTGAGGCGCTTGGGGGTGGCCCAATAACGCACCAAATCCGCCCGAAGCACAGGTCTCCAATCCTGCACGCCGTAACCGACGACATCAAAAGTGAGGTTATTGTATTTTGGGCCGGTTAATTCATCTAATGTCCCCTCGGGCGCCAACTGGCCGTACGTCGCCATCACGACGGGTTCATCGAGGATGACGACGGCCACGTCATGGCTAATCGGTTGTATGACTCCACCGCCGAAACTTTCGGCATAACCAGGATTCGGGATAGGGGTTCCTGTGACATAAAGGGAGGTGTTCGTGTTGACTTCGCTATCGAAAAAGATGCGAGCACTGGCGGCGGGCCGGTCCTCAAGTCCCTGAGCGCAGTGGCCAGCGGTAAGGAAGACGTTGGGCGAAATGAGAGTGCCGCTGCAGCGGTAAGGCGAAGGCCAGCAGGATCATAAAAGACGACCATGCCGACGTAAGGGGTGGACGTTGCCGTCCTTGGTTCCGTGGGTGATTGCCATCACCTGCCTCGGCCCGGTTAGGCACAGTGCTGCTCCGAGCAAGGGAGAAAGCGGCGAAGGTGGTGAATTGCACGTGGCTTAGGGTTTGTTCTGTTTGTTATCATTTGTGTTCTTGAGTTGTTAGTTATTTGTTTTTGTCCGGATGACGCTCACTACCCAATGCGCCGTCTGAAACGAAGTTGGGCCAACTTTTTCGGGGAAGAGGTTGAGAAAGTTCCATGCGCTAAGCTACCCGCCGAGAATGTCTGTAGAAGGAAGCGAAAGAGGTTGTGAGACGCGGGTTTCGTCAGCCGATCTAGCGCGGTTCGTTTCTGGCTTGCTCCTGCGCCGCGGCGGCATCGATGTCGGCCTGCGACGGAGCGCGCCAGAGGCGGAGGCTCTCGCGGCCATTATTGGCCACCAGGGTCTTTCCGTCGGGCGAAAAAGCCAGCACCCAAACGACGTAGTCCAATTGGATGGAGCCGACTTCGCGCAGGGTCGCCAGATTCCAAAACTTAATGGTGCGATCATCGCTTGCGGTGGCGAGGGTCCGTCTGTCCGGTGAAAAGACACAGGCTTTCACTGTTGCCTTATGGCGGGTGAGGACCCCGAGCTCCTTTCCCGTCGCGACTTCCCAGAGCCGGACGGTGTGGTCCCAACTTCCCGTTGCGATCGTTTTCTGATCCACGGAAAACGCGATCGTGTTGACCCTGTTTTTGTGACCGTCCAGCGCCCGCACCACCTGTCCAGTGGCGACGTCCCAGAGTGTGCCCTTGTCGCTGCTGCCGAAGGCGATCATCTCCCCATCCCGCGAGAAATCCATGGTCTCCGTGGCTGCCGGAACCGCAGACTGTTTCAGGCAACGGCCGGTCTGCGTTTCGAACACTTCGAGGAGCCTCCCGGTCGACAGCGCGAGATGGCCTCCGCCACGGGTGCACGCGGAGTTGCGCCACGTCGTGTTCGTGGTATTGAGGGTGATGGTCGAAAGCAACGCCCCTGTGCAGCATCCCAACGTTGCACGGTCCGCGTGCTTTCGCGGAGGGTTAAAAGCGTACCGGCATCCCCGGAAAATGTCACGGGATAACCGGCGTCCGGCAGAATGGTGCGAACATCCCAGGTGGGGGTCGTTACGTCCACGCTTGCGCAATTCCTCATAGACCAGCGGGAGCAATTCGTCCGCAGCCTTCGCGTCGCCTTGTTGTACCCGGTTGAGAATGTGAGTGACGTCGCTCATGACCGGGTGCGGAACCGAAGAAGCGAACGCCGCGCGCAATGAGATTGTCGCGCAGGCCAATTGCAGTTCGTCGCGGTCACACCGCGCGGCTTGAAGTGCTCGCAAACCGGCCCGGGGGCAAAGCCCAAGTCGCTGCATGGTCGTAATCGCTCATAAAGGGTGCCGCGAGAGTGACATAAACGTCGCCCGCCGACAAGGTCTTCGGATACGCAGCACGCAGGGAGACGCAGAGAGTGAGATCGGGAATACGCGCAGGATGGTCAGCAGAAGATTTGGCCGTCGGTTGGCTCCAAGGTGGTTGTCAGATGGGACGAAGGAGAGAAAGGCTAAAGGCTGAGGCTAAACTGAAGGTGGAGCCCGGTGCCCGGTCAGGACATCGGTAACACTCGTTCAAGACATGGGTAACATTCTCTGCAACTTCACATACAGCTCCAGATTGCCTACCAGGTGACGCTCTGGGCCAAACGACCTGCTGAATCCCTGAGTTCTATGGTGTCGCCGTCGTTCGACAAGCTGAGCTGGCCGCTGCGGGCCCATTGAACTTGAGCATCGAAATCTCCAGTGGGAATGCCTCCGCCAAAGACCACAAGTGATTCGCCGGGTTTCAGGTGTGTGCCAAGAGGAAAAACGTGGCGCCACTTTTCCTGGGCATCGCCGAGAGTCCAACCGCTGATGCAGAACGGGTTCTGCCCGGCATTTCGGAGTGTGACGTACTCATCCTCCACTCCTTCGCGGCGGCCGTCGTGATTAAAGTCGCCGGCAGAGCCTGCCGGCGGATCGAACTTGAAATCTGAGAAGACAATCTGTGTCGTCGCTTCGGCGGGCTCACAGAGCGGTGTTTCATTTGCGAACAGGAACGGGACGACCGAAGGCAGAATGTCGCCTGCCCTGTGATGGGCCTTATGGACCATGGCAAGCCGCCAGTTGAAGGCAGTTCCCAACCGCCTTGCTTCACGTTCAGCCAACTGAAAGTAATGCTTCCCGCGCTCGAGGCGGTTCCTGCCCTGAGATCGCGTCTCGCTGGTGTCCCGCACGTTGGAATCTTCATCGGCCGAAGCTGTGTCCAACTCACCCAGAAGAATGGTGAGATTCCTGCCGAGCAAAGTTTTTAACGCAGCGTCGTCGACTGGTGTGCCTTGCAGGCCGTACGGCATGATGAATTCAGGCGATTCATCACGCACCGGCAGAGTGTACCATCCGGCGTTTGCGGCGACGGCGCCGAGGATTCTGGCCTTCGGGAGAAAGGTCAGCATTCGGTGCACGAACTGGGCGCCGGCACTGTGTCCGAAAAGATAGTAGCCCGGCTGGTTGCCGCCCAGCGTGTTCGTGATAAGCCCAAAAAGTTGTTCGATTTCTGAATAGACGTACATGTCAGGGTTGCGCCAACGGCCCTCCTTGAGAGCACGACCATCGGGAGAGCCATGTGTGGTCACTCCCAAGGTGTAGTCCGTGCCATTGGGATAAACCAAGCGCGAGAATTCCACGACTACCAGCAGCCCGTTGACGCGCTCGGCGACCGGGGCGGCCGCCTTGACGTAGTCTTCGGCATTGCGATTGACGCCATGCATGACAAACCAGATCCGACCTGTAGTGGAATCAAAACGGCTGGCACGATAGATGTGGGCCATCAGTTTCGGGCCCAGGGCCGTTTCGAAGCGAATCGTTCCGAAGCCCGATTTGCTGAGGTCGCAGTCCTCAATCAATCGCGTGGCCGGGGCAGGGGCTGGTGATCCGTCGACGACCGAGGTTTCCCCGGAAGAACAGGCAGTCAGAGCGATGAGGGATAAGACCGCACACGCGATCCCGCGCCAGGCGCCCGTACCCTGTTGCCTGACAGCGAGAGCATTGTCGCTGCGTGCTGCGACGCTGTAACGTTCGCGCGCAACGTGGGCAATCCGATTGATCAATGCTTGATAGCCGATGCCTGCTGCTTGCGCCGCCTGAGCGAATGAACCGCCGTAGGCGAGAATATCATGAACGTTCACGGAGACGACGACAATCCGACCCTTGGGAGTGATCCGCACGTCGATGCGCGCATAATCGCGACACCCGGCAGCGCGGAAAGCGGTGATGGCGCATTCACGAATTTGCGACGCGAGGCCATCGTTCAGCTCGGCCGGGCAGATCCTGTCGCGACGACGGGCGCCTTTTTGTAATAACGGCAGGCACTCGATCCTGTCGTTCCCAATGAGAGCGACGCGAATCTCGCGCCCACGGACGACCTCCTCGATGGTCAGGTAATCCCGCGGCGGCTGTGGAAATTCCATCGCGTATGCGTCGAGGTCTTTCCTGTTTTTGAGCCGGGCCGGAGGGACGGCGAGGTGGTGTGGCGGGTAGATCCACAAAGGAAACCTCAATTTCTCCGAATCGATGTCCCCGAAGCGGCAGCAGTTGGGCACGTTGAGACCGGCGCGGTGAAGCCTGGACAGCACGGTGAAACGATCCAGCAAATGTCCCTGCACGACCGGGTCCGGCCCGGAATACGCGATGCCGGCCAGTTCCAGCATTGCCGGAATATGGGTCGGCATGCCAATTCCCTGAACGCCCGTGGCCAGGTTCAACACGAGCCCGCGCCGCGCGCCGGTGTGGGAATCTGGCGGCAGAAATTTTTCCAACTCACGCAACAGATTCGCGTCGCCGTCAAACACGCGCACGACGGCGCCCTCGTCGCGCAACGCCCGCACCAACTGGTGCAATGAGTGGCTCGAGTTTTCCATTGGTGCGCCGTTTTCAGGCATCCCAAGCAATTGCGGTTTCGGAGGGTTGCGCACGACAGCGATTCTTGGCGTCGGGGGCGCCCACCACATGGACCAGTCTTTTTTGTCGAGAACACGCTGGAGCTTTTCGGGCACTCCCTCCATCAACCGCCAGTCGAAATACTCGGCAATGACGATGATGGCGGCGATCTGAAGCAGCATGAGCTCGGGAAAGGTCAACATCAGGTTTGCCGCCCGACCCGTCTGACCGATGACCGCGATAACACCGGCGACGACTATGGTCCAGCCGACGCGCCATGCTGCCATGAGGGTGCTGTCATTGCTGATCGATTTTGCCACTGCCTCCGCAAGCATTGCGGTAATGAGGACAGGAAAGAACGCCACGCTCCAGAGGACTTCTGACTGGATCAGAGGTCCAGCCAGGAGAGCGACCACCATCAGCGCGGAGCACAGAGAAAGAATAACGGTAACACGCGCAAACAACGGCAGGCGCAGACGTTGCAAGGCGGGCCGGACGGTTACTGTCACCAGAATCACCGAGGCGATCAGCATCAAAGCGGGAACGACACCGATTTGCTGAAATCCGATGGCAATCAGTATGGCGCGCAAGCCAAACATCCGCAGCCCGAAGCTGAGGCGCGCCAGCGCGATGATCAGTGCTCCCGTGGGCAGCATTAACAAATAGAGCACCGTTGGCCGCTGACTCGGGGGCAACCACGTAAGGGACCAATGGTTGTCGAGGATCACGCCGAAGGGACGCAGAATTCCCAGGAACCCGTCCTGGTCAGCGACCTGAGGATAGGCGGCGATCCGGCACAAGACCAGAAGGAGCGGCACGCCGGCGAGCAAGAACAAAACGAATTTACCGGGCGTGCCGAGATTGCCTTTCGGGCGGATGAAACCCTGCCACCCTCCCGAACCTGCGACGGGGGCCCGAGGCAGCGCAAGGAGTTCATCCGCCGACGCCATATCAGCGGCTCCTTTCAATGGCGACAACAGCGGAAAGGCCAGGTCGAAGCCGGGTCGGGAGCGCGTCCAGCTCGATCCGAACGTTAACGACGGGGTCACTCCGCATGCGCACGTTCTTAGGGCGTGGAACCTCCTCGTCCGGCACATCGTAGTCGGAGGCGAAACCGATGGCCGTAACTCGTCCGGCAAACTTCCGGCCAGGAAATGAGGGGAAGGTAACGACGGCTTTGCTGCCTTCGTCGATCATCGCCACATCTGATTCATCGACCCAGGCTTCAACCCACAATCGGTCGCCGAGCCACATGACAAGTGTGGGCAAGCCAGCTTCCACCGAAGCGCCCGGCTGGACTACGCGTCGAACGATGGCGCCGGACTCGGGCGCGCGGATGACAGTGTCTTTGAGGTCGGCTTCGGCGATTTCGCGGGTGGCACGGGCCTTGTCGACCTGGGCCTCCCGCGCTCCGAGGCTGAATTCACGAATCTCGAGCCCGGCGCGCGCAAGGCGTCTCCGATTTTCCGCTGCGCGCAGTGCGTCGTATTTCGCCTGACCGGATTTGAGGAACTCGATTCGCATATCCCAATCCGCCTTGGCTGCGCGAACCAATTCGGCGGGCGCGATTTTCTCTGCCTGCAACTGTTTCTGGACTTCAAAACGCATCCTCGCGTCCTCCGTCTGGATGCCGGCGGCGGCGACGTCTGCCTGGGCTGCAGCGAGGTTGGCTTTTCCCTCCTGGTCCTGTTCGTCGAGAAGACGCTTTTCATGCTGGATTGCCCTTTTTTCCGCTTCGAGCTCGCGTTCCAGCAGGGCCAGTTCGGCGCGCGCGGCCTCGGCCCTGCCGCGCAGATGTGCATCGTCGAAGCGCAACAGGATGTCGCCTTTGGCGACGTGCTGTCCCGGCTCGACCTCGACGCTGCTCACTACAGCGGCGATGCGAGTCCCTAATTCCGCCAGGTGCCCGCGCACAATCGCGTTCGAGGAAGCCACGTACAGCGAGCGATAATTGATCCACGAGGACACCCCGAGGCCAAGGAGAGCAAGCAGGACGAGAGGGATGCCCCAACCTACGATGCGACGGCGCCATACCACCGCCGGAGAGCTCGGCTGGACAGGAGCGAGCTGCGGGTGATCGAGGCTGCGGGCAGAAAGGTCCCGCACTTCGATGATCTGCGGCGCCGGTGTCTCCCGCGCTTCGCTGGGCGCAGGCGATCGGACCAGCTCCACGTTTTTAAGCCGCGCCTT
>Ga0075421_100008580_pt1 | contig 12565 bp, 8 predicted proteins | sample SoiMetdeltSBSDD5_FD_75292 | JGI IMG/M metagenome (GOLD analysis project Ga0075421, IMG submission 75292) | Bulk soil microbial communities from a Populus tree surrounding site in Tennessee, USA - Soil MetaG P. deltoides SBSDD5 | ecosystem: Environmental > Terrestrial > Soil > Tree plantation... | reverse complement strand
GCCCTACCGGATTCCGGGCGTGAAAACGGCAAGTCTCTCGACGGGAGCCGCCGTGATCTCGGGGAAGGCCTATGAAACGATCGATGCCGACATGGTCGACATGGAGACCTTCGCGGTGCTCCGCGCCACGATGCGCTTCTCCCTGCCGTTGATCGGCCTCCGCGGCATCTCGGACGGTGACCGCGAGCTGCGCCATTATGACGATTGGCATCAATATCTGCATGTGGTGGATGCGAAACTGGCGAAGGCTGTCGACCAACTCGCCGACTGGATCTTGGCCAGTGACCCTCTGCCAGGGTGATGAGCGGCTGGTTGGCCGGATCAAATCCGGCCCTGACGAACTTTAATACATCACCCTAAGCGCCGCGCTGGCCGTGAGCTCCTCGCTCTCGTCACCTTTGGCATAGCCGCCCTCGAACGCCAGCAGCACACGATCCTCGACCATCCGCAAGACGAGCCCTCCCGCAATGAAGCCGGATGTTCCGGGAAGCGCATCGCTGAAGCTCAAGCCCGATACCATGGCCTCCGCCTCGCCAAGGAACTCGTGGCGCAGCCCGCCATCTATGTAAAACTCACCTTCCTCGAAAGGAAAGCCGAGCCGCGTCGCCGTCTCGCCCGTGAGACTCTCAGCGCTGTTGAGCTTGATCTGGGTCGAGGAGGCATCCTCGAAGCTCGTCGACGCCGCATGGACATAGTCAAGCCGCAGGCGCGGCTGCAGATAGGCGCCCTCGAGAGCGAAGCGATATCCGCTTTCGACAGACCCGCCCAGGAGATCGATGCCGAAGGAACTGCCGCCGTCATCGGTCGCTACGCTCTTCACCTTCGCCCAGTGATGCTCGTATTTCGCAATGGCGTTTGCATAAAAGGCGCCGCTACGATAGCCCGCATAGAGTCCACCGAGCGCCGCATCGCTTTTGGCCTCCGTCGTTGAGCCCTCGAAGCCCTCACCACTGCGGCCCGTTCCGAGGAAGGCGCCGAGGATCGCCATGTCTCCATTTCGAAGCGTAAGGGGCACATCTGTCCCGCCTTCGAGCTTCACGACCTGCTGGTCGAAATCGGCATCGGCAGTCATCTCCTGCTGCGCGCCGACAACGTGCAGCCACGGCCGCGGCCGTGCTGTTGAGCCGGTCCATGCCGCGGGCTCGATCTTCTCATCCGTCGTGGCCAAGCGGTCGTCGAGCAGCCGGTTGTGCAGTGCCCCCCAATCCGCTCCGAATGCCATGAGCGCCGCCGTCATCAGCGCGGGATACTCCTCGGTTCCCGCGAAGATGTTGGGTGACCCCGTATCCGTCACCAGGTTTCGCAGATACCAGGCGTCAGCCGCATCATCATAGTGGAGTTCATAGTCATAGGCTCCGATCACCGCCTGGCCCAGGGTGAAGGCTTCCCCGCCGCTGTCATCGACACCGGCATCGACGAGCAGAATGCCAGTATCGCCGAGCACGCCGAGCCCGCCCGCATTGGCCACGAAGATCTTTGTGGAGGCCGACAAGAGGCTCACATTTTCAAGAATGAGCGTATCCGCTTGCGGTGAGCTTGACCCATCGTCCAGCACCGCATCGAGCAGAAGCGAACCGCCGTCCGACTTAAAGGTTCCCGAGATCGACAGAGTGTCGCCGGCGATCCCGTCCTGCAGATCGATGGTTCCGCCGTGTTGAAAGGTCTCCAGACCGACGATCTCGCCCTGCCACAGACTCGCTGTTCCCTTGCTGAGGCTCAGCGTGCCGGTATTGGTGAACTGATCATCGCCGCCGCCGAAATCGGCTGTGGCGATGCCCTCTGTGTCGCGCACACCATCGCCGTCCGTATCGGCGTAATTGCGCAGATACCACGTGCCGGAATTGGTAAAGCTGTCATCGCCATCGCCGAGGTCGACCACTCCGGTGATCGTGCCTGCATTGCCGATGGTGAGGGTCTCCGTTGCCCTTATCGCCACGTCGGACAGGGCCCCCAGACTGCCCGCGCCATCGATCATGATCGCACTCGCTGTCGCGCCGGGATTGTCGAGAACGATGCCCGCCCCATCGCCTCTGCCGCCCGACACCGAGCCTGCGATGGTGATATCCACATTGCCATAGGTGCCACTCACCTGGACCGCATCGGCATCGAGTCCGGACGCGTTCACCGTGCCGGCGATGTCGAGCGTGATATTATGGTTGTCACCGACGCTGCCCGTGCTTCCAATGACAATGCCATGTGCCAGCCCGCCATAGGTGAGGATGTCGCCTGAAACCATGACAGCCACCGGGCCATCGGTCGAATAAATGTCAATGCCGTAGGACCGCGACCCATAAGTGGTGATCGTTCCTGCAGCCGTAATGGTTGCCGTTTTGCCATTGAACAGGCGAATGCCCGACGAAGAGAGGCCCTTGGTCGTGATATCGCCAGTCGTCGCTATGGACACATCATCGGCCTCGAGAACGAATATGCCCTCCGAACCTTGACCGTTGGTGGTGATTGTTCCTCCGGCCGCGACGGTCACGTCATCCACAGTCTGGCTGACAGCGATACCCGACGAACCGACGCCCTCGGTGACAATGTCGCCGGAGGCGATGACCTTCGCGTATCCGTCTGTATCGCGAAGCGCAACACCATAGCTGAGCAATCCCTGCGTCGTAATCGTGCTGCCGTCACTCAACGTCACGATGGCATTGCCGTCATTGCCCTTCAGAAAAATGCCATATGCGTATGCAAAGGCCAAAGGAGAACCCACATAGTTGTTGCCGGCGGAAATGTTTCCGGACAACGTGACATTCACATCGCCTGAATTGTCTTTCAGCGAAAGTCCGTGCGAACCATAGCCATAAGTGGTGATATCGCCATCGGCCAAGACGGTTGTTACGCGGGCGCCCTCGATCAGGACGCCGGGCGCCGAGAAGCCATAGGTCATGATGCTGCCGGTGTCGGCCAAAGCGACCGTTGCATTTCCGTCGCTGCCAAAGACTATAACCCCCGCTGAGTAATCGCCATGCGTGGTGATGTCCCCGGCCGCTGTGATGTTCACGCCCGAGCTACTTACGACAGAGAGGCCATCGGCCCACCTGCCATAAGTGCTGATTGTACCCGAGGTCGAAACATTGACGTAGTCCGTGGAGAAAGTGCCGATCCCTTTGCCATAGTCGCCTCGCGTTACTATGGACCCAGATCCGTTGATTCTAATATCGCCGAGGATTGTTGTGAGAAGAACCCCATAGGAGCCGTCTCCTTCCGTACTGATGCTGCCGGTATCGGACAGAGTCACCGCCACAGCGCCGGTTATGTAATTTATGAGCACGCCGGAAGACTCATCGCCATGCGTGTCGATCGACCCGGCAGTAGCGACACTGACGCTGCTTGTTGAATTCAGAACATGGATTCCACGAGCCTCGTCGCCGATAGTGCTGATGCTGCCGGTGTCGGACAGGGTCACCGCCACATCGCCGGATGTGTTGTTCACGCGGATGCCCGAAGAGGAATCGCCGAGCGTGTCTATCGAGCCATTAACGGTAATGTTGATGTCATCAGTGGAACGCAGAACATAAATTCCATGCGCCGCGGCGCCATATGTCGCGATGCTGCCGGTCGCCGCGACCACTGCGTTCACAGACCCGGTTGCATTATGGAAATAGATGGCGGCAGCGCCATCACCTTCCGTTGTAATTTGACCAGCCGCAGTGAGGGCTATGTAATCTCGAACACGCTGGAATCGAACTCCCCAACTCCGAAGTCCATAGGTGTTAATGCTGCTCGTCTCCGTCAGAGTGATGTTTGCGTGGCCAACTAAATCATCGACGACGAGTCCCGCAGCTTCGGCAAACAATGTCGGTGCGCCGGCATAGTTCTTGCCAGTCACCATGATCCCCGAAACAATGATATCGGCATTATCGACTTCCGTGAGAACCATTGCGCTGGATAATCCACTGTATGTGGTAATATTGCCGCTGACGGCCAGGCTCGCATTGCCATAGATATCCGAAAGATACACTCCATAAGACCGTGATCCAGGGGTCGTGATAACGCCTGACGCCCTTATTTCGACATCGCCGGAGGTCTCTTGGACGTGAATGCCATACGCTCCGGGGCCATAGGTCGTGATGCTGCCGGTCTCGGACAGGGTCACCGCCACATCGCCAGATGTGTCGATCACACGAACGCTTGAAGAAAGATCGCCCGACGTGTCGATCGCGCCCGCAGCAGTCACGCTGACGTCACCAGCGGAACTCAGAACATAAATGCCATGCGCCCTTCCCCCATATGCCGTGATGCTGCCGGTGCCGGACAGCGTCACCGTTGCATCGCCGCTGTTCTGATATGCATAGATGCCATGGGAACTGTAGCCCTGAGTGACGATGCTGCCATCGACGATTACATTCACGTAGTCGGCGCCGGATACTCCACTCGTGTGGCCGATGCTTATGCCATGCGAATACAGGCCGGATGTTGCAACAGTGCCATATGTCTGAATTGTAACTTCATTCGCAGATTCGACGATTATGCCATGGGCGTAGTCACCGCTGGTTTGGACCGAACCGGAATCGTAAATCTTGAGCTCGACGCTGTCCTGAGTGTCTGTGATTTCGATTCCGTAGGAACTCTCCCCGGTTGTTGCCACGAGACCACTGACGGAGATGCGTGCTTTCTCGGTGGTTTCGTCCACCAGAATGCCGCTGGCGAAATCGCCCTCCGTATGGACTTGTCCACCCACGGAAACGTTGACGTTTCCATCAGTTAGACTGGCGTAGATCCCTTGCGAAAAATAACCCTGCGTATAGATAATCCCATCGACCTCTAAGTTCACATCTCCTGTTGTCCCGGTGATGGATATGCCTCTGGCGACTCCGCCGTATGTCGCGATGCTGCCGGTGTCCGAGATTTGGACCGACACGTCGTCGAATGTCTCAGCGATCGAAATGCCATCGGCATGTGAAAAGTAAATCGAGCCGGCATAGGAGAGACCGGTCTTGATGGCGCCCGCTGCGAAGATGTTTACGGCGCCGCTGCTATAAATGATATCAATGCCTTTTGACCAATCCTCATGGGTCTCGATTTCGCCATCCGCAATGACATTTACATTGCCGTATGTGTCACTGATGGTGATGCCGGACGAACGACTGCCTTCAGTGACGATCGTCGCATATCCCATTTGGGTCACATTGACATCGCCACTCGTTTCGTAAACAGCGATAGCATTGGAACTCGGGCCCTCTGTGGTGATGAGGCCGTGAACAATGGCATCGACCGTTCCGTTGGTCGCGCGTACATAAATGCCATGAGAATACGCGGCGGACGTTGCAACACGGCCGTAGGCTTCAATTGTAACGTCATTTGCCTCGGTAACAGATATCCCACGAGCGTAATCGCCAAGAGTATAGATGATACCTTGATTCAATATCGTCACGAGCCCGGCTGGTTCGTGGATTCGAATACCCTGATCGAAGTCGCCCTGAGTGGCGATTTCACCATTCATGTCGATGTTCAAATTTCCCCCCGCATGGGAGACATCAATTCCGTCATTGCCGCTGGAGGGAAAGATGCGGGTATTGTCGTGCACTTCGATTGAGAGATCCTCTGCAGGATTGTAGGTGATGCCACTCGTGTAATCGTTGCCGGCGGGGCTGCAGAAAACTTCGCCATTGACGATCGCCCCGCATTCATCGGCGGCAAGCGCTGGCTTCGCCAATCCAAGATAGCAGGCCAACCCAATGGCGGTCGTGGCCAGAAGCCATGTCCGATGCTGCCAGACGCATGGCATCCGGAGCAGTGACAGGACATCGTCGGCTGGCCGTTCTCGGCGCATAGTTCTTCCCTCACGGTGCCTCGGTGGCCGCACTCAATTCTTTACTGGCATGGACGGCGCGATACAACCGGAAAGTTAGCAAGATCGGATAGATACAATCGAAGAGGGAATACACAGGGGAGCCGCCCCATTGCCGATTCGGGGCCCTTGCCTTATGGCCTCGCCATGACGCCCGAGCGTATTCTCATCGTCGATTTCGGTTCCCAGCTTACCCAGCTCATCGCCAGGCGCGTCCGCGAGGCCGGCGTCTACTCGGAAATCATCCCCTACCAGCAGGCCGAAAAGGCGCTGAACCGTGATGGGCTCAAGGGTATCATTCTGTCCGGCGGCCCGGCCTCCGTGCATGAAGCGCAAAGCCCGCAGGCGCCGTCCCGCATCTTCGCGCTTGGTGTTCCTGTGCTTGGCATCTGCTACGGCCAGCAGGCCATGTGCGCGAGCCTCGGCGGCAAGGTCGAGCCCTCAGACCACCGCGAGTTCGGCCGTGCCTACGCCGAGGTCACCGCCCATTGCGCCCTGTTTGAGGATTTATGGAGCACGGGCGAGCGCCACCAGGTGTGGATGAGTCATGGCGATCGCGTCGTCGCCTTGCCTCAGGGCTTCCGCGCCGTCGCCACATCCGAGGGCGCCCCCTTCGCCGCCATCGCCGATGACAGACGCCAGTTCTATGGCACTCAGTTTCACCTCGAAGTGGTTCACACGCCCGATGGCGCCCGGCTTCTGAAAAACTTTGTCATCGATATTTGCGGCTGCCACGGCAACTGGTCCATGGCTTCCTTCAAGGAAGAGGCCATTCACCGCATCAAGAAGCAGGTCGGCTTCGAGCAGGTGATCTGCGGGCTCTCGGGCGGGGTCGACAGCGCGGTGACCGCCGTCCTCATCCATGAAGCCATCGGCGAGCAGCTCACCTGCATCTTCGTCGACCATGGCCTCATGCGCCTCAGCGAGGCTGAGGAGGTCGTCCGCCTGTTTCGCGAGGCCTACAACATTCCACTCGTTCATGTCGACGCAAGCGAGCGCTTCCTGTTGGAGCTGGCGGGCGTTACCGAGCCCGAAGAGAAGCGCAAGACCATCGGCCGCCTGTTCATCGACGTCTTCGAGGAAGAGGCGATGAAGGCCGGCGGTGCCGCCTTGCTGGCCCAGGGCACGCTCTATCCCGACGTGATCGAGAGCATCTCCCACTCAGGCGGACCCTCCGTCACCATCAAGTCGCACCACAACGTCGGTGGCCTGCCCGAGCGCATGAAGATGAAGCTCATCGAGCCTCTGCGCGAGCTTTTCAAGGACGAGGTACGGGCCCTTGGCCGCGAACTGGGGCTTCCCGAGCACTTCGTGGCCCGCCACCCATTCCCGGGCCCGGGCCTCGCCATCCGCATCCCGGGCGAGGTGACCAGGGAAAGGCTCGATCTCCTCCGCCGGGCCGACGCCATTTTCCTGGACGAGATCAAGAAGGCCGGTCTCTATGAGGCGATCTGGCAGGCCTTTGCCGTGCTTTTGCCCGTGCGCAGCGTCGGCGTCATGGGCGATTATCGCACCTATGATTCGGTTCTAGCCCTCCGTGCCGTCACCTCGACCGACGGCATGACCGCCGAATCCTACCCCTTCGACCATGCCTTCCTGGCCTCCACTGCGACGAGAATCATAAACGAAGTCAAAGGCATAAACCGTGTCCTCTATGATGTGACCTCGAAGCCCCCCGGCACCATCGAGTGGGAGTAGCGGTCAAAGGGTTCGGTGTCCGCCCCGCCTCATTCGGCAAACGCAAGGCGCGGACGCATAAAATCGGATTATGCCCGCGAATCGGGTAAGATACCGCCCCTCGGGGAAACAACGCTGGAGGGAAAAATGGCTGTTGAAGGTATTATTATTGCGATCATCATTGGCGCCATAGCGGGCTGGCTTGCAGGCCAGGTCGTCCGCGGTGCCGGTTTCGGTCTTGTCGGCAACATCATTGTCGGGATCGTCGGGGCGCTGGTCGCCTCTCTGTTATTTCCGGCCATCGGGCTCCATCTTGGCACCGGTATCGTCGGATCGATCATAGCTGCGGTGATCGGGGCAGTGATCGTGCTCGTCATTGTCGGCGCTGTCAGAAGAGCCGCATAGATAACCATCATCGTCATTCCGGCGAATGCCGGATCCAGCTCCATTTGCTCATTTCGAAGCTGGACCCGGCTTCCGCCGGGGTGACGATTTGGCGAAAACTTGCTAATCCGGCCTCATGAGCAAGACCGACATCAGGGGCCTGACGCAGCTTGGCGCCTCGATCCCCATTCCCAACACGCCGGAAGAAGCCGTTCTGGAGCGGGTCCCCAACCCGCATCCCGGCACCACCTATCTCGTCCGCTTCGCGGCACCCGAGTTCACCTCGCTGTGCCCCATGACGGGCCAGCCGGATTTTGCCCATCTCGTCCTCGACTATGTGCCGGGCGACTGGCTGGTCGAATCGAAGTCGCTCAAGCTCTTCTTGAACTCTTTCCGCAATCATGGCGCCTTTCACGAGGACTGCACCCTCGCCATCGCCAAACGGCTGGTTGCTGCGCTTGAGCCCTTATGGCTGCGCATCGGGGGTTATTGGTATCCGCGCGGTGGCATCCCGATTGACGTCTTCTGGCAGACGGGCGCCCCTCCGGACGGCCTCTGGCTTCCCGATCAGGGCGTTCCACCCTATCGCGGTCGCGGCTAGACGGGCTTGAGCCCCAGCCGCTCGTCACGTCGGCGCAAAAGCACGATTGCCGGCAGTACCAGGAGCACCATCCATGCCTTCCCGATGATCTGGCCATTGAGAAAGGTGAGACTGCCGAAGGCGAGCCAGAGAAACACGATGCTGTCGATCACCAGCCCGACGCCGCTGCTCACCGCCACCGCCAGCACGAGCTTTTTCTTCTGCAGCGGCGTGTAGATGAGCATGTCGGCTGTCTCCGACACGAAGAAGGCCGCAGCAGAGGCGACCACGAGCGGCGCCGGCGCAATGAGGGCCGAAAGCAATGTGCCGGCGAAAATGCCTGCGGCAGCCGCTTTCCAGCCGAGCCGCCGCTGAACGAGGTCGCGGAAGACGAAGGCAAGCCCCACCGTCACCACACCGCTTGGCGCCATTACCCCGGGAGCCACCGGAATGACGCAAGGTCCCGCTGGCACGCAATACGTGCCGACATGTCCGATCATCCAGTTCGCCGCCGGGATGCACAGCGCGAAGGCCGCGAGGAAGAGCACGCCCTCGACGATGCGGATGTTCTCGAGCGATTTCGCCACAGGACCTCCAAGGACGCCCGCCTTAAAGCCAAGCGCTACAGCAAGTCAAGAAGCCTTGGCGGCGGGCATGAATCCGACATCTTCACGAAATATTCGGCCCCACCGCAGCGTAATTGCATGTCCCTCCCACCATTGCGCGATGGGCTTCGAGACGAGCCACAGCGATACCGCCACCGCCCATCCGAGATAAGCATCGATAGCGTAATGCCATCCGAGGTGGATGGAACCGATATAAACCGCAAAGCAATGAATCGAGAGAATGATGCCAAGCCGCCGGCTGATCTGCCATCCGGCGAGCGCAAAGAGCAGAGAGGCCGCATTGTGCATGCTGGGCATGGCGGTAATGCCCCCGAGCATGGCCTTGGTCTGGTAGGAATACCAAAGCGCATCCTGGACGCCGATGGCCATCAGCGGAATGGTGTCGTTCACCTTGTGCAGATAGCTCATGAGCGGCGCATATGGATCGGGCGACAGTCCGATGAGCGAGTAATAACAGGGACCGGCGGAGGAGAAGGCCACCGCCATGAGGCTGCCGCCGATCGCCCATGTCAGAATGAAGCTGAGGAAGAAGCGGGTCCTGAGAACGCTGGTGCAGGTGGTGAAGGCGAAATACATCCACAGCATCCACATCGTCAGAAACCAGAAATTGTAACTGAAGTTGACGATGAAAGTGATGGGCCAATAGCCGAGCACCGGCTGCAGCCATTCCCACGGATGCTTGCCGAAATGCAGGAAGCGGTCCCATTCCATAAATGTCGGGTCCCAGCTGAACGGAATGAGATTGGGGATGTTCTTCTTGATATCGGTGAAGATGTCCATGAACAGATTGAGCAGCAGTACCATGGGCATGCCGAGCGCCAGCCGGTGCGGATCGGAGAAGTGCGCCGCCATGTCCTTGTACAGCCAGATGGTCGGGCGTTTCGGCCGCACATACAGGATCATGTGCCAGAAGCTCATCAGCAATTGGCAGAAAATCAGGATCGGCACGGAATAGAGCATGAAGCTCGCCAGGAGCTCGAGCGCGTCGGTATTGATGACATTGGGGTTCGAGCGCACGAACAGCCGGTAACAGAACCAGTAGATGCCGATGATGGAGACGAAGATCAGCTGAACCCACACCCCGGCTAGGAATAGCTCCTTACGGCTGGCACTCGTTACACTGGCCTGGCCGAAGTTCGCAGTTCCCACTGTCTGCTGCATTTTCTACGCTCCCGTGCGGCTTTAAAGTCGGGAGGCGATCCTGCCGAACGGAAGTTAAATTTTCCTTGCCCTGCAACCGCAGATCGGCTCGGTTCCCTAGACAAGCCCCATGCGGCGCAGGCCCTGGACCTCGATTCGCCCATGGATCTGGCGAATCTGGGCAAATATCTCGTTGAGAAAGGCCCTGAGCTTCAGCCGTATCGCCTGGTTCGGCGGCACGTAATGGTTCATGAGGAAGTCGCCGAAGGAAAACCCTCGCTGCTCGATGAAGTCGATTATCTCGCGCTCCAGTATCGGCAGTGTGATCTCACCATCCTGCGCGATCTCGCCATAAAGATGCGTCACCTCCGACAAGTCGATCACGTGACCGACGGCGAGGTTCCTCACCGGCACATAGCGGTCGAGTTGACCGCCATTGTAGATCTGGCGGGCAGTTCGCAGGGATGAAAATGGCTTGTCGATGATGAACAGCACAATGACCGAAAATCCTGCTCCCCGCGTCTCGCTGACGAAATCGATCCGGTCGAAGAGATCGAACGTTTCGAGCAGCAGCCGGCAGGGAAGGTCGATGACGTAGTCGCGGGGCGGGGTGCCCAGGATCGTGTCGACCATGGCCATTCTGCCGCCGATCTTGGCGAGGTCGACGAGACGCGTTCGCTCCGGCAGATAGGATCTGATCCCGGCTGAGGGGTATTCGGCGTCAAACACCATGGGCTCGCGCCCGACAAGGGTCAGGTCATCGGCGATGATGCGTGACAGGAGCGTCTTGCCATTGCGAGCCTTGTCCGAGCAGACGACATGAATCTTGGGCGTCACAGCCTGTCCCGCAAGCCGGGGCAGGGGCTCGAACAGCCGGCAGGGGCGCGCGTGCGTGCCCCTGCTCGTTGCGCTGCGATAGCTCTATTCCGCCGCGGCCGCCGCTGGAGCCCGCTGACGAAGCAGGTTCTGCAGAAGTTTAAGCCGTTCGAATTCCTGATCGATTTCGTAGCACCAGCGCCGTACATAACCACGCAACACGAAAGAGAAATTGCCGGCGGATCCGTCCGCCGTCTTGCTGTCGATGAAATCCTTGAAGGTTACGCCGGAAAGGTCGACCTGTTCATAGGCCATTTCATTGAGCTTGGGTATGTCGATCTCGTCTTGCTCCTTGACCCGCGCGAAATAGCGCTTGTAGGTCTTCGGATCCCATTCGAAGAAGCTCGTTTCGTTGATGAAATTCCGCGCCACGACATAGTTGACGCCGTTCATGTATTTGGCGAGTTCGCCAATCTCCGACATTGACGCAATGGCCGGTCCGATGACGTGAATGAGCCCGAGGTCGAACGCCCCGGCGCGCGCTGCCTCCAGAACGCCGATCTTCTCGAAAGTATCGAGCGCCTTGCCGAGGCTCCCCGCCTTGAGGTCGACGAGTGTAAGCCTGACATTGGCCGTGTCGAGCGTATCCAGAATCTTCATCTGGTCGCCGACCTGATAGAGATCGATGATCTCCGTGATGTTGGGATAGAACCGATGCAACGTGCCGCGCGGATTCTCCGTGTCGAAGGCACGGGTCATGACGTTCTTGCGTGCGAGATAGTCCAGGATTGCGCGCGAAATCGTCGTCTTGCCGACGCCGCCTTTGTCAGCGCCGACGAGAATCAGCGTTGGTTTCATCGATTTTCCCCTGTTTGAGCGTCCCACGGTTGCAACCTCTGTTCGGAAAGGGGCCGATTTATGGCAGATATTAACCATGCTACTGCTGATCCACGGCTGTTTTTCGGCAGCACTTCGGCTGTTTCGCCATATTTATCAATCAATTTGTGGCGTGCTTTTACCATCTCCAACCGATTTTGCCGGAAGGCCTCCGCTGGTGCATATAGAAGCCCAATCGATGGGGATCTCTGATGGCGATTCTGCTCGCGGGAGTGATTCTCTTTTTCGGCATTCATCTCCTGTCCTATGCGCGGGAGTTCCGCGCGCGGCTGCTCGGCGCAATAGGCGAGGGGCCGTATAAGGGCGTCTATTCGCTCCTGTCGGCCATAGGCTTGGGCCTGATGATCTGGGGCTATGTTCTAACCCGCGCCGGCCCTGCCGCAGCCGAGGTTCTCTATTGGCCCCCGTCCTGGGGCCGTCATGCCACCATGCTGCTCGTTCTTCTCGGCATGATCTGCATAGCGATCTACCTGCACAAGGGCCGCCTGAAGCTTTGGCTTCGCAATCCCATGTCGATCGGTGTGGCCCTCTGGGCGGGCGGGCATCTCTTTTCGAATGGAGAGGTGACAAGCGTCATCCTGTTCGGCTCCTTCCTCCTCTATGCTCTGATCGACATTGTGGTGAACACGCTGAGAGGCACGGTGCCGAACT
>Ga0075421_100008579_pt1 | contig 12566 bp, 10 predicted proteins | sample SoiMetdeltSBSDD5_FD_75292 | JGI IMG/M metagenome (GOLD analysis project Ga0075421, IMG submission 75292) | Bulk soil microbial communities from a Populus tree surrounding site in Tennessee, USA - Soil MetaG P. deltoides SBSDD5 | ecosystem: Environmental > Terrestrial > Soil > Tree plantation... | reverse complement strand
TGTTCGGCCATGACCGGGGTAGCTTCTCCAACGCGCACGAGTCGAAGATCGGCAAATTTCAGAAGGCGGATCGCGGAACGCTGTTCCTCGACGAGGTCGGCGACATGAGCCTGCGGACGCAAGCGAAAGTGCTGCGTGCGCTCGAAGAGCAGCGCTTCGAGCCTGTCGGCGCGTCCGAGTTCGTGCGGGTGGATGTGCGTGTAGTCGCCGCCACGAATAAAAATCTGGACGAGGAGATTGAACGCGGCAATTTCCGGGAAGATCTGTTCTACCGGCTGAATGTGATTCCCTTTCACATGCCGCCGCTGCGCGAGCGCGCCGAAGACATTCCTCTACTAGCCGACGCCTTTTTGCAGGAGTTCACCACGGCGTACGGGCGAAAGCCGAAGGAGCTGACACCGGAGGCCTATGACGTCCTGCGAGAGTATCACTGGCCCGGCAACGTGCGGGAGCTGCGCAATCTCATTGAGCGGATCGTTATTCTGAACCCGCAGGTGAGGATCGATGCGCGGCATATTCCGGTGTCGGTAACAAGGCGCAGCGCGCAGGAGCGTCCGCCTGACCGGTTCGGCAGCTTGCAGGAGGTTCGCGAGGCGGCGGAGCGGGAGTACATTCAGAGGAAGCTCGAGGAGGCTAACGGGAATGTCACCAGAACTGCGGAAATACTGGGGCTGGAGCGCAGTAATCTTTATCGGAAAATGAAAACGCTAGGGATCGTGCCTAAGGAGTGACGCGATTTATTGGTTGTCACCCAGCCTTCCAGTGGCCTAGAGAAATTGACGATCTGGAGCGACGGTAGATTCGATAACAGGTTGCCAACCACGCCCGCAGAGCAAAGCAGCACGATCGCCCCGTCAGGCGCGGAGGCGAGGAACTGAGGTCCGGATGCTTGCGGGATCTGGTAGTCATCGATGATGCTGGCGGTAGATGGATCGATTTCGGACACGACCGACGCCGACGCTAAACACCCATCACAGGGCCTGTTGGATCGTGAGAGGATAGTTCGTCCAACAGCATCAGCCGAGAGGGCGTAGGCGTCTCCGGTCAAATAACCCGAGTATCGCGGCTGGCCATCCGGCGCCAACCGCAGGAGGAAGCTGTTAGTGGTTCCCGGAGCAAGACTGGCGTTACCGACTATCGGGAAATCTGTCGAACGGGTGCCGCCAGCAATCAGTACAGCGCCACCGCCGTCCAGGGCGAGGCCGGTCACGGAGTCTCTGTCGCTGCCCCCAATCAGAGTGGAGTAAACGAGCGAACTCTCAGGGTTCAACTTGAGTGCGAAACCATCAGTTTCTCCAGTTCGGCTGCTGATCCAGGCGTCCGGCGTATGGGGGAATGCGCGCGACGACGTAGTTCCTGCAACCCATACAGAGCCGTCGCGGTCAACAGTTATTGCTTTAACCTGATCATCCTTGACGAAGCCCTCAAGCGCCGTACGGTAGAGAACCGCCGGAACATGGCGGCCGTCTTCGCTACGGAGCTTCAGCACGAACAGCGCAGGTGGGGTAGCATCGTCAGACGACGTCGGGATGACGATACCGGCAACGAACAGATTGCCGTCAGCGTCGGCTGCAATGGCGCCCGAGAGATGGGACTGCGTGGGAACACTTCCGCTATCTACGTCGAGATTGATTCCGCCAATCAGGTTACCGTCCCGGTGGTACCGGCGGAGCACCGTGCCGACACCACTGCAGCGCGCCAAAAACCAAACCGCCTCGGAAGCATCCATGGCCAGGGCAGCCCCAGTGCACTGAGGGAAGCGCAAAGTCCTGATATGTTGCGGTTGGGATGAGCCTCGCAGCCACCGGCTCACTACAAAGACGGGCGAAGTTCCAATGTGGTTGCCGACGGAGTCCTTAAGCCAGGTGGTAGTATTGCCGGCGACGAATAGGTTGCCATGATTATCAGCGGCCGTCCCGACGGGTGTTATGAACGTATCTAGACGAAAGTTTCCCAGTAGTTCCCCCGCGGTGACCGGCAGAAAACTGGCAAGCGCGAGAATCACTGCGAAACTTACGTTGTACATTACGCGTTTTGAAATCCTTCAGATTTTGGCGATCAGTTCTTTGATACTAGCCTCTTCCTCTTTGCTCGGCTTGTGTGACAAAGCGGCCTGCAGTTCCTGCTTGGCCTTCACCTTGTCACCTTTCTGATAGAGCGCCATGCCGAGGTGGTAGCGGTAGGTCGAGTTCGTGGGAACCTTGTTGACGTTATTCCTGAAGATTTCCAGCGCGTTGTCGGGCAGGTTTTTCTTGAGGTAAATCCAGCCCAGTGTATCGGCGATTTCAGTTGCTTGCGGCAGCTTCTGATTGGCACGCTGCGCGAAGGTCAGCGCCTGATTCAAGTCGCCACCCACACTTTCGGCGATGATATATGCCAGATTGTTCAGCGCAATGGGGTTTTCGGATTCGATCCGCAGCGCGCTCTCGTAAACGACCTTGGCTTCCTTCCTCTGCCCGGACTGGTCCAGCATCAGGGCGAGGTTATTAAGAACGACAGAGTTGTTGGGTAGAATGTCCCGGGCCTTTTGCATGGCGTCGATCGCCGCAGGAAGATTCCCCGACTGGCGATGTGTGCCGCCGATTCGAATGTAGAGGTCGGCTGCCGCTGCCGACTTCTTGTCGACCTTATCCAAAAGGCCGTTGTATTCGGCCAGAGCGAGGTCGTACTTCCGCGAGCGAACCGAGACGTTCGCCAGCGCCATTCGGAACTCAAGTCTCGTGGGATATTTCTGGATCTCGGCGCGGAGCAACTCCATCGCCCGGTCCGGCTGGCCCTGGGCCATGACCGTCTCGACCAGTCCCATCAGGCCCCGGGAGTTCGCCGGATTCAGGTCATAAGACTTGCGATAGAGAGCTTCCGCTTCTTTGAATTTCTTTTCGTTCAGGAAAACGACTCCCATTTGAATCATGGCTTCCTGGGAGTTGGGATTCACGTCGAGGATCTTCTGCAACTGCTCGCGAGCCTTGTCCAACTGATTCGATCCCATAAGGGCGGCGGACCGCACCAGTTGCGCATTGACGTTCTTGGGATCGTATGCGAGCGCCTCCTCCGCAGTTTTGACAGCCATTGCGTGCTCGCGTTTCGAGAGGTGTATTTGCGCCAGGGCAAGCCGCGCCGCAGTGTAGTCGGGCCGCAGCCGGATTGCTTCGACGAACTGCGCACGCGCCTGTTCGAGCTCGCCCTTGTCGGCGAGGCCGCGGCCCAGATTGTAGCGGGCCACGAAGTTGCCCGGCGCGCGAGTGACCACGGTTTGCAACTGGTTTACGGCGGTCTGCAGCTCACCTTTTTCAAGCAGCAGAGAGGCCTGCAGCGCGAGGGCGTCATTATCCTTCGGATTCTCGGCAAGAATCGTATCGTTCATCTTCTTGGCGTCTTCTTTTCTTCCCTGCGCCATCAGGACTTCAATCATCAGCCTCTGGTAGAAAGCTTTTTTCGACGGGTTTGCTTTGATGCCTTGCTCATACTGGCGCGTCGCCTCGGCGCCGTCACCGAGGCGGAAATAGAACGCGCCGACCTGCTCGAAGGCCTGCGGATACTCGTTCGCATGGGATTTGAGGGTTTCGAGAACACGCACTACCTCTTCCCGCCGTCTGGTCGCGTAATAATGCTGCGCCAGGTTGAGTAATAGCTCGAATTTCTTAGGATTGTTCTCAACCGCCTTCTTCAGAATCGCCTCGGCCTGATCGGGCTGCCGCTGGAACTGGTACAGCCGGTAGAGCTCCATGTAGGCCTGGACGAAGTCTTTTTCCCGGTCTACCAATGCTCGATATAGTTTCTCGGCTTCGCCGTACTGCTGGTCGGCGGTGAGGACGCGCGCCAGATAAACGACGATGGTACGGTTGTTGGGCTGCAGTGAGTCGGCTGTACGCAGTTCGACGATGGCGTCCTGCAGCCGCTCCTTCATCAGGGTCCCATTCCGCTGGGCCGCCGCCTCCTGCGCGCGGATCAGCTGCATCCGTCCCTTGAGACGATGACCCTCAACAGACTTTGGATCCGCCTTGACGAGATCGTTGGCAGTGCGTTCGGCTTCTTCAACGATTTCCGCTTGGCGCTTGGAGGTCTGCTCCATGTAGTCCATGTAGACGTCGGCCAGCTTGACGCGGGCGTCGGTGCGCTCGGGTTGGGTGGGCTTCAGCAGTTCCACAGCGCGGCGAAGATGATCGACGGCGGCGCGCGATTGGTTCAGCTTGAGATCTACCAGGGCCAGGCGGTAATAGGCGTCCCCGAACTTGGCGTCCTTTTGCAGCGCCGTACGGTACATGATCGAGGCTTCCTTATACTTGCCCTTCTCGAAGTACTTGTTTCCGCTGTTGACGTAGCGAACCTTGACAACGTTGGGATCGCGGCTGCACGACGTACTGAGGGCGAGCAGTAATAAACAGGGCAATACCGAGCGAATAGACATCGGGCTCCTAACCTGCGGGGTCTTTACATTATAAACCAGAAAGCCTGCTCCGCTTTAAGATACCCACCACGCCCAAACGATAAAAATGAGTTGCATAGGGACGCGAATCCACAGAGGGGTGGCCGGTCGACCGCGCAAGGTGAGTCCCTGGCGTGCGGCGCGCCAGTTGGCGGGGAACATGGCGATCAGAAGGGCGATCAGGGAGTAGGCGGCGAGAGTTCTGGTGGCGTCGAACAGTAATCCGGCGGCGGCGGCGAGTTCCAGCAGTCCTGTAAGGGTTACTAGGAACTCGGGATTCGGCAGTCCGGGCGGGACCATCGCCACGAAATCCTTGCGCATCGGCGTGAAGTGAGAGAGACCGGTGAAGACGAACATGGTCGCCAGGGCGTGGCGGGCGCACGTGGTCCAGTCGAGGAATTGGGGCAAACCGAAAACGCCGAGAGTTCGGTAGATCGCCAGGGATCCGAAGAGGATAAGTAGAACGCTCATGTCGATGCTTCTATTATTTGACTCTCCCGATGCCCTGTGTTAATCGTAGTGATCTTGCATGGCTGACGAGCCGAAACCCGAAGGCGCGGAACCGGTCGCGAAACCGCCTGCGGCGGCTGCAAAGCCTCCTGCTGCGCACGCTCCGCCTAAGCCGCCTCCCACGATGGCGACGACTCCCTGGGAGAGCGATCTTACTAAATTGCTGAAGGATCGTTTTGGCGACCAGATCCTGGAATTCGCCAGCTACCTGGGGCAAAATTTTCTGGTGTCGAAGCCGGAGGCGGCCATCCCGATTCTGGAATTCCTCAAGCTCGAGGCGGATTTCGACTACTTGGTCGATATCACGGCTGCCGATTATCCGAAACGTCCGGAGCGATTCGACCTCTTCTATATTCTGTACAGCTTCGGCCGCAACGAGAGGATACGGATCAAGACCGCAGTCGCCGATGGCGCGAAGCCGGCGACGGCGACAACCGTGCATGCCACTGCCAATTGGCTGGAACGCGAAGTTTTCGATATGTTCGGCATCCAGTTCGAAGGTCATCCGGATATGCGCCGCATTCTGCTGCCTGACGAATGGGAAGGTTTTCCGCTGCGGAAGGAATACGGGCTCATCCAACAGGACGACCGGTGGGTGAGGGAGAATCTGAACATCGAAAGCGGTCAGTAAATCCATGCCGGAAGCAACGTTTCTTGACTCGACCGAACTAGTGCTCAATATGGGTCCGCAGCACCCTTCGACCCATGGAGTGCTGCGCGTTATTCTGAAGCTCGACGGCGAGAAGGTGATGGGGACCGAGTGCATTATCGGGTACCTGCATCGCGGTGTGGAGAAGATTGCCGAGAACCGCACGTACGTAATGTTCAATCCGTACGTCGACCGGATGGACTACGTCGCGGCGGTATCGAACGGGTTGGGATATTGCCTGGCGATTGAGAAGCTGCTCAATGTCGAAGCGCCACCGCGGGCGCAAGCGGCGCGAGTCATTCTCACCGAGCTGAACCGGATCGCAAGCCACTTGCTGTGGCTCGGCACGCATGCGCTCGATATCGGCGCGATCACGCCGGTCTTCTACTGTTTCCGCGAGCGCGAAGAAGTGCTTAAGATTTTCGAGAACTATTGCGGGGCTCGACTGACGACGCACGCGTTCCGGATCGGCGGGCTGGTCTACGAGCTCTACGACGGCTTCGAGCAGGAATGCCGCGCGTTCTGCGACATGTTCCTCCCCAAGGTGGATGAATACGAGGAGCTGCTTACCAACAATCGGATCTGGGTAAGCCGCCTCAAAGGGATCGGGATTCTCAGCGCGGAAGAGTGCAAGGATTACGGCGTCACCGGGCCGGTCCTGCGCGCGGCAGGCGTGAAGTGGGATCTGCGAAAAGCGATGCCCTACTCCGGCTACGAGCAGTACGACTTCGATATTCCGACGGCGCAGAACGGTGACACTTACGACCGGTACACGGTGCGGATGGAAGAGATGCGCCAGTCGGTGCGGATCATCCGGCAGGCGGTGGATAAGATCCCGTCGGGACCGATCATGGGGAAGGTCGGCAAGGTGGTGAAGCCGCCGACGGGCGAGGCCTATGTGTCGATCGAGGCGCCGAAGGGTGAGCTCGGGTACTTTGTGGTGAGCGACAATTCGACGCAGCCGTACCGTGTGCGGGTGCGTCCGCCATCTTTTATCAATCTACAGGCGCTCGACCGGATGGTGCGGGGAGGGCTGGTCGCCGACGTGGTGGCGATCATCGGGACACTGGACATCGTGCTGGGAGAAGTGGATAGATAAAGGTATGGGAAAGTTTCTTAGAACCGTCTTCTTAGTCGATTTGCTCCAGGGACTTTGGGTCACCTTCCGCAATCAGCATCCCAAGTACATCTATACAGAGCAGTATCCGGCAGAGCGTCCCAGGGTGGCGGAGCGCTATAGAGGGGCTCCACGGCTCAATATCAATCCGGATAACGGTGAGACCCTTTGTATCTCCTGCAACCTTTGCGCGCTGGCGTGCCCAGAGAATTTGATCGTCGTAACCAGCGAGCGCAATGAGGTGACGCGCAAGAAAGATCTGACGACCTTCACCTACGACACGTCGCGGTGCATGTTCTGCGGATTGTGTGAGGACGCCTGTCCGGTGGATGCTCTCGAGCTGACGCAGGATTTTGAGCTGGCCAGTTACACTCGTGACGGCGCGATCTGGGATCGGCAGATGCTGGAGGAGGGTCCCCGCCCCACGCAGTACCGAAGCTAATGGATACAGCCTTCTTTTACTTCTTCGCCGTGCTCGTGCTGGGCGGCGCGATTTTGACCATCACGAGGCGGAGCGCGATTCACAGCGCCATCTGCCTAATCGTGTCGTTGATTGGAGTCGCTGGGCTGTATCTGCTTCAGAAGGCCGAGTTTCTGTTCGCCGTGCAGATCATTCTGTATATCGGTGGCATCATGGTGCTGTTTCTGTTTGTCATCATGCTCGTGAATCTGGACGAGCAGGCCAAGGAGCGGCAGTTCAATGGGCAGTGGTGGATCGCCCTGATTTGCGTAGCCGCTGTGGGCTTTCAGGTAGCTTACTTCCTTCGTAAAGGAGCCGGGGCGTTTCAATTTGCCAATCCTTCCGGCGCCGAGCCGACGGCGGGAAACGTTGAACAGATCGCAGACAGGCTTTTCTCTGAATACTTGCTGCCGTTTGAAATAGCTTCGCTGTTGCTGCTGGTTGCGGTCGTGGGGTCGGTGGTGATGGCGAAGAAGAGGATCTGAATGGCTCCTGTCACGACAGTTCACTATCTGGTTCTGAGCGCCGCGCTCCTGCTGATCGGAACGGTGGGGGTATTGACCCGCCGCAACATCGTCATCATTTTGATGTCGATCGAGCTGATTTTGAATGCCGTCAACATCAACCTGATCGCGTTCTCGCAGCACCTAAAGAATATGGATGGCCAGATATTCGCGATCTTCGTGATTACCGATGCGGTGGCGGAAGCGGCAGTCGGGCTCGGCATTCTGATCGCGCTGTTCCGCAACAAGGAAACTGTACTGGCGGACGAGATCGACCTACTCAAGTGGTGAGATGAACTTTCTAGATAACATCTGGCTGATTCCGCTGTTCCCGCTGTTCGGCGCGGCGATGATGCTGCTGTTCGGCAAGAAGCTCGATCCGCAGCCGCCGTCGGAAGTGGCCGTCGCCCCGGGCGTTGAGGCCGTGCATGACGATCATCACGGACATTCACACGGTGGACATAGCCCGGCGCATGGTCATTCGCACGATGACCACGGTCATGGCCATGGTCACGGTTCCCCGCTGAAGGCGCTGATCAAGCTAATCTGCCCGGGGATGGTGCTGCTGTCATTTATTTTCTCGGCCGGCGCAGTGTTTGAGCTCGCGGGCAAGGAAGCGCGAGTCCATCAAGTCGTCAAATTCACGTGGCTGGCGGGGTTGCCCTTCCATATGGCCGACGGCCGGATCGCGACATTCGGCGCCGATTGGGGATTCCTGCTCGATCCGTTGAGCTCGGTGATGATCCTGGTGATCACCGGGATCGGTTTTCTGATTCACGTTTACTCGACCGGGTACATGGCGCACGATAACGGCTACTACCGGTTCTTCGGCTACCTGAACCTGTTCGTGTTCTTCATGCTGATGCTGGTTCTGGCGAACAATTACGTGCTGCTGTTCGTCGGATGGGAAGGCGTGGGTCTTTGCAGCTACCTGTTAATCGGGTTCTACTTCCACAAGAAATCGGCGGGAGACGCGGGCAAGAAGGCATTCATCGTCAATCGAATTGGCGACGCGGGATTCATTCTCGGGATGCTGTTCCTGTTCAGCCTGACGGGCACCGCTCGATTTCTCGACGTCAATCATGCCCTGGCGGAGATGCCGGCGGAGACAGTCGAGTTTGGAATTTTGAGCACGACGGCGCTGCTGCTGTTCATCGGCGCGACGGGAAAATCGGCGCAATTTCCGCTGTACGTGTGGCTGCCGGACGCGATGGAAGGTCCGACACCTGTGTCGGCGCTGATCCACGCGGCAACCATGGTGACGGCGGGCGTCTACATGGTGGCGCGATCGAATGTGCTGTTCACGCTGACTCCGCACACGTTACAGATAGTCGCGGTGGTGGGCGCATTCACGGCCATCCTGGCCGCATCGATCGGGTTGGTTCAGAACGACATCAAGCGTGTGCTGGCCTACTCTACCGTCAGCCAGCTCGGCTACATGGTGTTGGCGCTGGGCGTGGGCGCTTACTGGGTCGCCGTCTTTCACCTGTTCACGCACGCGTTCTTCAAGGCGCTGCTCTTCCTTGGATCCGGATCCGTCATTCACGCGATGTCCGGCGAGCAGGATATGCGCCGGATGGGCGCTCTTCGGAATAAGATCCCGATTACGCACATGACCATGTTCATCGGGTCGCTGGCGATCGCCGGGATTCCGGGGCTCGCCGGATTTTTCTCGAAAGACGAAATCCTCTGGCTAACGTACAGTTCTCCGCTCGGATCGAAAGCGCTATATGCGGTCGGCTTGACCACGGCAGGCATGACGGCGTTCTACATGTGGCGCCTGATGAACATGACGTTCTACGGGAAGAGTCGCGTGGCTCCGGACGTGGCAGCCAAGATCCATGAATCACCGGCGTCGATGACGATTCCGCTGCAGATCCTGGCACTCGGGAGCGTACTGGCTGGGTGGCTTTCGGTTCCTAAGATATGGACGGACAAGCTCCAGTTGTTCGAACACTGGCTTGCGCCGGTCTTCTCGAGCGAGGCGGCTCACGCTGCAGTGGAAGAAGCCGGGCACGTCGCGCATCACGACACATCCACCGAGTGGCTCCTGATGGGAATCTCAGTAGCGATCGCGATTATCGGCATCTATATCGCTCGCGTGTTCTACAACGACAAGCCCGAGATTCCCGAATCGCTCGAGGCGAAGCTGCCTGTCTTGCACAGGACGCTACTCAATAAGTGGTATCTGGACGAAATCTACGATTTTCTTTTTGTGAATGGACTCTCGAAAGGCGGAGGCAATCTGCTTGGCGCTTTCGACCGGAACGTCGTGGATGGGGCGGTGAACGGCGCGGGCTGGATCACGCGGTTTTCATCGAGCGTTTCGATCTGGTGGGACACGTGGGTCATCGACGGCGCGGTTCGTCTCAGCTCATTCCTGGTCAAGGTGGCTTCGTATCCGGTGCGAATTCTTCACACAGGGCAAGTGCAGTCCTATGCCCTGTTCATCGTAGTGGGCGCGATTGTCTTCTTCGGCTATTACATGGTGGGGCAATAAATGGACCAGCATCTGTTGAGCGTCATCCTGTTCGCGCCGCTGGCCAGTATGGCGGTCCTGCTGCTGATTCCCGGGTCGGCGAAGACCGCTATTAAGCTGTGGGCGAATATCGCGTCCTTCATTTGTTTCCTGGTCTCGATCCCGCTGGTCACGCGCTTCGACAAGAACGCGATGAGCTACCAGATGGTGGAGCGCGCGGACTGGATCCCGAGCCTCGGCGTGAAGTACATGATCGGGGTCGACGGCATCAGTCTGCTGCTGGTGATGCTTACCACCGTCGTCAGCTTCCTCGCGATTCTCTCGTCATGGAATGCGATCGAAGACAAGCTCAAGGAATACTATGCGATGTTCCTGCTGCTCGAAACGGGCATGCTCGGCGTCTTCCTGTCGCTCGATTTCTTCCTGTTTTATGTTTTCTGGGAACTGGTTCTGGTTCCGATGTACTTCATCATCGGGGTGTGGGGCGGTCCTCGCAAGCTTTACGCGGCGATCAAGTTTTTTTTGTACACACTGACTGGATCGGTGTTGATGCTGCTCGGCATTCTGGGCCTGTACTTTGCGCACTTCGATCAGTTCGGATTCTATACGTTCGAAATCGCCGATCTGCTGCGGCTGGATTTACCGCTGGCGACACAGCAGTGGATATTCTGGACGTTCTTCATAGGATTCGCGATTAAGGTACCGATGTTCCCGTTCCATACCTGGCTGCCTGACGCGCACGTGGAAGCGCCGACAGCCGGTTCGGTGATCCTGGCCAGCGTCCTGTTGAAGATGGGAACGTACGGCTTCCTGCGTTTTTCGCTGCCGCTGCTGCCGAAGGCGTCGATCGACGGTACGATTGTGCAGATTTTGGCGGTGCTCTCGATTGTGGGGATCCTCTATGGAGCGCTGGTCAGCCTGATGCAGCACGATTGGAAGAAGCTGATCGCGTACTCGTCGGTGAGCCACCTGGGGTTCTGCACGCTCGGTATTTTTGCTCTCAATCCGAATGGAATCGCCGGCAGCGTGATCCAGCAAGTCAATCACGGCATTTCCACGGGAATGCTGTTCTTGATCATCGGAGTAATCTACGAGCGCCGCCACACGCGCGAGATTTCCGAGTATGGTGGGCTCGCGCACGTGATGCCAAAGTACGCGATCGTATTCGCGTTCGCCATGCTGAGTTCGGCGGGTCTGCCTTTGCTCAATGGATTTGTCGGTGAGTTCACGATTCTGCAGGGCGCGTTCGAGGCGAACCGGATCTGGGTGGCGTTCGCGGTCGCCGGAGTGATCTTTGGGGCTGCTTATCTGCTGTGGCTTTATCAGCGCACCATGCTCGGGCAAATTACCAACGGCAAGAATTTGAACTTGCCCGACCTTTCGATGCGCGAAATGTTCGTGTTCGCGCCATTCATCGCCTGGGCGATCTGGATCGGCATCTATCCTAAGCCCTACTTCGATGTCTTGGAGAAGCCGGTAGCGCAGATTGTCGAGCGCGTCCGGCCGGGGTACTACGCTGGTCGGACGCCCACGCCTTTAGATCAAAATATGCTTCCGCCCGTGGGAGGCGCTCAATGAATGTAAGCCAGTTCTACACGGCAAACGACCATTTCGTCGTGGTGCCGGCCATTTTGTTGGCTCTGTTCGCTTGCGCCCTCTTGCTGCTGGATACATGGCTCATTCCGAACCCCAAGTACCGCAAGATCCTTATACTCGCGTTCGTCTTTCCCGGCCTGGGGTTTAGCGGATTCCAGCTTTGGCGGCTGCAGATGGCCCTTTCGGCCAGCGGCGCGAACGAACTCACGGCGTTCAACGGCTCCATCACCATGGACGGCTTCGCTCTGTTCTTCAACTGGATCTTCCTGATCTCGTCTTTCATCGTTTCCATCGTGTCCTACAAATATATGGAGGTTGAGGGCGAGCACCATGGCGAGTATTACGCTCTCATTCTTTTCGCCCAATGCGGCATGTTCTTCCTGGCCGCTGGAACCGACCTGGTCACGCTATTCATTGGTCTGGAATTGATGGCTCTGTGCTTCTACATCATGGTTGGATTCCTGCGCGGTGAGCGGCGATCGAACGAAGCGGCGATGAAGTACCTCATTCTCGGCGCGTTTTCGAGCGGTTTCCTAGCGTACGGTTTTTCGTTGATGTACGGGATGTCCGGCTCGACTAAGCTGCGCGAAATCACTACTGCGATTGCCGCGCGCGATCCCTGGGACCCGGTGGTATTCCTGATGATGGCCACCACGGCGGTCGGACTGCTGTTCAAGATCTCAGCCGTGCCGTTCCACATGTGGGCGCCGGACGCCTACGAGGGCGCGCCCACTACCGTGACTGCCTATCTCTCGGTCGCGTCGAAGGCGGCGTCATTCGCGTTCCTGATGCGGATCTTCATGGGTCCGCTGGCAACGGTGAGACC
>Ga0075421_100008577_pt1 | contig 12568 bp, 11 predicted proteins | sample SoiMetdeltSBSDD5_FD_75292 | JGI IMG/M metagenome (GOLD analysis project Ga0075421, IMG submission 75292) | Bulk soil microbial communities from a Populus tree surrounding site in Tennessee, USA - Soil MetaG P. deltoides SBSDD5 | ecosystem: Environmental > Terrestrial > Soil > Tree plantation... | reverse complement strand
CTGCCAGGCCGGCGCGTGCGCACCGACCACTGCGGAGCGGGCCCGGGCGGCCAGCGAGGACAGCCGCGCGACCAGGATCGGGTCGGGCGCGGCCGACCGGATCAGCGACAGGTCGGTGGACAGCCGCTGGTACAGCGCCACCAGCTCGTCCACCTCGGCGCTGGTCAGCGACCGGACCCGGTGCAGCAGCTGGTCGAGACGGTCCCATTCCGGGCGGCGCGCGGCGATCAGGACGTCGATGTCCACCGCGGCCCCTCCCGCTCCCTCACCCGATCAAGCCGGATGCGGCGTTGGTCGCCGCGTACCGGCAGACTAGCCTCTCAGCTGGCGAGTCAGGACGAACAGGACGGTGGCGCTCGGTGAGCGACGTCATTACCGGCGAGGCGGTCCCGCTCGAGCTGCGCCTGGCCAAGCTGCCGAGCCGGATGCTCGCGTTCGGGTTCGACGCCGCCATCCAGCTGACCCTGCTGTTCATCGCGCTGCGCCTCGGCTCGTCGGTCGTCGTGCTGGGCGACTCGGCGCTGGCGACCGCGTACGTGATCCTGGTCTTCGTCCTGGTCTTCGTCGGGTTGCCGGCCACGGTCGAGATGCTCAGCCACGGCCGCTCGCTCGGCAAGCTGATCATGGGGCTTCGGGTGGTCAGGGACGACGGCGGGCCGACCCGGTTCCGGCACGCGCTGGTCCGCGCGCTGGCCGCGTTCTTCCTCGACGTCTGGGTGCTCGGCTGGTTCGGCGTCGGGATCTTCACGTCGATCCTGTCCGAGCGCGGCAAGCGGGTCGGCGACTATCTGGCCGGCACCGTCGTGCTGCGGGAGCGGGTGCCCAAACAGGAGTTCGCGCCACCGGCCGAGATGCCCGAGCGGCTGGCCGGCTGGGCGGCCGGGCTCCAGCTCGCCACGCTGCCCGGGGACCTGGCGCTGGCCGCCCGGCAATACCTGGCCCGCTACCACACGCTGGAACCGAACGTGGCCGCGGCAATGGGCCAGCGACTGGCCACCGAGGTCGCGCGGTACATCGGCCAGCCGGTCCCGCCGGGCGTGCCGCCGTGGGCGTTCCTGTCCGCGGTGCTCGCCGAGCGCCGCCGCCGGGAGATGGCGCGGATGCGGATCACGCAGGTCTCCGGCGAGCCCGCGTATGGCGCCGGCCCCACGTACGACCCGGCTGCCGCGGCGGCCTACGGCAGTGCTCCCACCCAAGGCGCACCGGCCCCTGGCCCGCCGTCGGCGCCACCGATGTTTGCCGACCAGCCGGCGCAGCCCGCGACCCGGGTCGGCGACGACCCGTTCGCGCCACCCGCCTAGGCGCGTTCCGGGCCCACCAGGCCGGGCTCAGTACCGGTAGTGGTCGGACTTGTACGGTCCGTCGACCGGGACGCCCAGGTAAGCGGCCTGGTCCGGGGTCAGCGTGGTCAGCTTCGCGCCGAGCGCGTCCAGGTGCAGCCGCGCCACCTTCTCGTCCAGGTGCTTGGGCAGCGTGTAGACGCCGACCGGGTAGTCCGCGGTCCGGCCGAACAGCTCGATCTGCGCGATCACCTGGTTGGTGAACGAGTTCGACATCACGAAGCTCGGGTGCCCGGTGGCATTGCCGAGGTTCAGCAGCCGACCCTCGGACAGCACGATCACCGTGTGCCCGTCCGGGAACGTCCACGTGTCGACCTGCGGCTTGATGTTCTCGCGGGTGACCCCGGGGGTGTTCGCCAGCCCGGCCATGTCGATCTCGTTGTCGAAGTGGCCGATATTGCCGACGATCGCCTGGTGCTTCATCCGGGCCATGTGCTCGGCGGTGATGACGTCGCGGCAGCCGGTCGCGGTGACGAAGATGTCCGCGGTTGCCACCACGTCCTCGATCGTGGCGACCTGGTAGCCATCCATTGCCGCCTGCAGCGCGCAGATCGGGTCTACCTCGGTGACGACGACCCGAGCGCCCTGGCCACGCAGTGACTCCGCGCACCCCTTGCCGACGTCGCCGTACCCGAACACGACCGCGACCTTGCCGCCGATCAGCACGTCGGTGGCCCGGTTGATGCCGTCGATCAGCGAGTGCCGGCAGCCGTACTTGTTGTCGAACTTCGACTTGGTCACCGAGTCGTTGACGTTGATCGCCGGGAACAGCAGCATGCCGGCGCGATGCATCTCGTACAGCCGGTGCACGCCGGTCGTGGTCTCCTCGGTCACGCCGGTGATCCCCGCGGCGATGTTGGTCCAGTGGGTCGCGTCCTCGCGATAGGACCGGCCGAGCAGCTCGAGCACGACCGCGAACTCATGCGAGTCGGCCGTGCTCGGGTCCGGCACCACGCCGGCCTTCTCGTACTCAACGCCCTTGTGCACGAGTAGCGTCGCGTCGCCGCCATCGTCGAGGATCATGTTCGGACCGCCGCCGTCCGGCCAGCGCAGCACCTGCTCGGTGCACCACCAGTACTCCTCCAGCGTCTCGCCCTTCCAGGCGAAGACCGGCACGCCGCGCGGGTCCTCCGGGCCGCCGTCCGGGCCGACGACGACTGCGGCCGCGGCGTGGTCCTGGGTGGAGAAGATGTTGCAGCTGGCCCACCGCACCTGCGCGCCGAGCGCGACCAGCGTCTCGATCAGCACGGCGGTCTGCACGGTCATGTGCAGCGAGCCGGTGATCCGAGCACCGCGCAGCGGCCGGGACGCGGCGTACTCCCGCCGGGTAGCCATCAGGCCGGGCATCTCGTGCTCGGCGAGGGTGATTTCCTTCCGGCCGAACTCGGCCAGCGAGAGGTCGGCCACCTTGAAGTCGAAGGTGGCGCGGTCAGCGATCGTCATGGCGTCACCCTAACAAGGCAGCCGTGCCGATCGCTGACCGCTGACCAAGGCGTGCCTCCTATTCGGCCCGCTTCGTTGCCGCCGGCTCAGCCGGCTCCGGCGCGACCACGGTCAGCTCGCTCCGCTGGACGAGCGATGTGCCGTCGGCACCTGTGCACTCGGCCCGGGCCGGGTAGCTGCCGACCGGGACTTCGGGTGCCACGAACCCGGACGCGATGAACTCGCCGGCGGCCCCGGCGGTGGTGTTGATCTCGACCGCCGGCCGGCCCGGCACCGTGATTGTGACCGCGCTGTCGGGCACGCAACCGGCACCCTTGAACACGGCCACGCTGCCGGGGAACACACCGCCTCTGGCATCGAAGTCCGCGACCATCGGCTCGACCTGGCCGGCCGGAGTCACGTCCAGCGGCAGGGTCTGGGTCAGATCCGCTCCGTTCGGGCCCGAGCACGTGGCCCGGAGCTCGTGCGCTCCAGGCGCGGTCGTGACCGGCACCGTCGCGCTCGCGATGAACAGGCCGTCCGGCCGCACCGTGGTCGTGCCGAGCGGCACGTCCCGGTCCAGCCAGAGCGTGAGCGGGCTGTTCGCGGCGCAGCCGGAGCCCTTCATGACGACCGTGCCGCCGGCGGCTACCTCCTCGCCGCTGCCGGACTGCAGGGTAAGCCGGGCCCCGGCGGCCGCGGCCGCGCCGACCAGGACGGTTGCCGCGACGGCGGTGACCACGATGGTTTGCTGCCGCCGGCCATGGTGGCGCGGCGCGGGTACGGCGACGGTCGCCGGCCGGGCCTGGTCGAGCTCGGTCAGCGACCGGAGCAGGCGGAGCTCGAAGCTGCCGAGCGGCTCCTCGGTCCGCGTGCGGTCGGGGTGGTCGGTGAACGTCATCGCAATCCCTCGCTGGTGGCCGGAGAGTGGGTGGTACGCGGGTCGTCCATTGCGCCGGGGCCAGGGTCGGCGGCCTCGAGTGCGGCGACCGCGGTGCGGAGCCGTCGCCGGGCCCGGGTCAGCCGAACCCGGGTTGCGACCGCGGACAGCCCGAGCGCGGTGGCCGCCTCGGCGGGCCTGAGCCCGTCGACCGCGACCAGCTCGAGCACCCGGCGGTCGCCGTCGGGCAGCGTGAGCAGCGCGCGGTAGGTGGCACGCAGCCGGTGAGCCGCGTCGATCTGCGCCTCGACCCGGTCGTAGCCGTCCTCGTCGAGCGCCGCCCGCCCGGACAGCCGCCGGGCAACGTCGCCGGCTCGGGCCTGTCGGCGCAGGCTCGCGGCCGCGACGTTGCCGGCCAGCCCGTACAGCCAGCCGACCCCGGTCCCCCGTTGCGGGTCGAACCGATGGGCGCCGGCCAGGACCTCGACGAACACGTCGGCGACGAAGTCCGCGACGTCCTCGGGCTGGGCGAACCGCCGCGCGCCGAACCCGACGATCCGGGCGACGTGCCTGCGGTAGAACTCGGGCAGCGCGCCCGGCCCGGCCGCGATCGCCAGCAGCAGGTCCTCGTCGCTGGGCTCGGGCACGGTGCCTCCAACCGGCTCGGCGGGCAACTCCTGTCGATGTGGAGTTGTTCCGGCGCGGCCCGGCGTTACCGCCCGGCTAGGCCCCGGCCGTCCGGTGTTCAGTGCCGGCCGAGCCGTCGGGCGGCGCGACCGCCGGACCGGACGGCGCCGGCTGCCGCAGGATGTCCGGCTCGATGTAGATCACCTCGGCGATCGGGACCGCCTCGCGGATCCGCGCCTCGGCCCGGTCGATCGCGGCCGCGACGTCGGCGGCCGAGTCCGCCCGGTTGACCGCGATCTTCGCGCCGACGAGCAGCTCGTCCGGGCCGAGATGCATCGTCCGCATGTGGATGATGCCCTCGACGCCGGCCACGGATCGCAGTGCGGCCGCGATCCGTTCCTGGTCGGAGGCGGTGGCCGACTCTCCGAGGAGCAGGCTCTTGGTCTCGATCGCGAGCACGACCGCGATCGAGACCAGCAGCGCGCCGATCGCGAGGGTGCCGAACGCATCCCAGATGCCGTCGCCGGTGAGGACCGAGACCGAGACGCCGATCAGCGCGAAGACCAGGCCGAGCAGCGCGCCGAAGTCCTCGAGCAGCACGACCGGCAGCTCCGGTGCCTTGGCCCGGCGGATGAACTGCACCCAGGACGCCCGGCCGCGGATCCGGTTCGACTCGACGATCGCGGTGCGGAACGAGTAGCTCTCCAGGATGATCGCGATCACCAGTACGCCGACCGCGACCCACCAGTTCTCGATCGCGTGCGGGTCCTGGAGCTTCTCGTAGCCCTCCCAGAGCGCGAACAGGCCGCCGACGCTGAACAGCACGATCGACACGATGAACGCGTAGATGTAGCGGTCCCGGCCGTAGCCGAACGGGTGCCGCGGACTCGCCTCGCGTTGCGCTCGGCGGCCGCCGAGCAGCAGCAGCGCCTGGTTGCCGGAGTCGGCCACCGAGTGCACCGCCTCGGCCAGCATCGACGAGGACAGGGTGATCAGGTACGCGACGAACTTCGTGACCGCGATGCCGAGATTGGCCAGCAGCGCGGCGATGATGGCCCGGGTACCACCACTGGCGCTCATCGCGAGCTCCGCTCCTTCAGCTCCGTGATGGCCGCGACCGGAGTCGGGTCGAGACCTTGGAGTAGTGCGAGGTAGACGCTAGCGAAATCGCCGAGCGCCACCAGGCTCGCCAGCTGTTCGAATGCGTGCTCGCCGTCCGCGACCAGCTCGTTGACCGGTACCCCACGATCGGCGGCCAACGCCGCCGACGCGGCCGCGCGGTGGGCCACCTGCGGATGCTCGGTCCGATCCCGCATCAGCACCAGCCGGAGCCGGTCGGTGTCGGCCTCCTCGACCCGGTCGCGGAACAGGTCCGCGGTCGGGTCACCGCCGCCGGACAGCCGCCCGTACCGCCCGTCCAGCGCGACCACCTGGTTGTGGTTCGCCTCCGGCAGCGACCCGTACACCGCCGGTAGCTTCGCGTTCTCGTTGAGTTGGCAGCCGAACCGGTACGCGGCCACCGCCGCGACCGAGCCGGTGCCCCAGACCATAGGCAGCCGCCCGGCCAGATCGATGGCGAGGCTCTTGGCCGGGTTCATGAACGACTCCGAGGACGGCCGGCACCGCTCGGCGACCGCGTCCAGCAGGTCCGCGGTGCGCTCGACCACGCCCGTCGGCATCACCATGAGCCCGAGCGCGTGCACCGCGAGCAGCGCCGGCACGGTGAGCGCCCACATGTTGGCCCTGGGCATCCGCCCGCCGGCCGAGACAGGAACGTGCAGGCCGCGGGCCTGCTCGGCGAGTGCAGCAAGCTCGGACTCGGCCGCCCCGATGGTAAGCAGCCGGCTGCCGCGGCGAACCGCCTCCTCGACGACCGCGAGCGTCTCCGCCGTCGTCCCGGAGCAGGACACCGCGATCACTAGGTCGACCGGACCGACCCAGGCGGGCAGCGTGTACCCGTGGATGGCCAGCACCGGTACCGGGCTGGAGCCCGCGCACAACGCCGCGACCGCCTCGCCGGCGATGCCCGACCCACCCATCCCGGCCAGCACGACCGCGCGCGGGCGGCCGTCGACAGCGACCCGCGCGGCCAGGCTCAGCTCGGCGCACATCGTGTTCGCGCTGCGGACCTGTGCGCCTCCGGTGGCCGCCGCCCGCAGCATCTCGGCCGAGTCGAGCGCGGTGCGCGCCTCGGCGTCGTCCAGTGCCGACTCGTCGATCACGAACGTCATGCCTGGCCGGCAGGTCGGGAACGGGCCTCCTCGACCAGCAGCACCGGGATGCCGTCCCGGATCGGGTAGGCCAGGCCGCAGGTCGGCGAGGTGCACAGCAGCTCGCCCGCCGCCTCGTCGGGGCGTAGCCGCGACTGGCACCTCGGGCAGGCGAACAGCTCGAGCAGCGCGGGCGGGAAATCCATCGGCACTCCTGGGTAGCGCGGGGTTTACGTCGGCCGGATGAGGGCCAGGACCTCGTCCCGCACGGTGGCCATCAGCTCCGGGTCGGCGGCTTCGACGTTGAGCCGCAGCAGCGGCTCGGTGTTGGACGCGCGCAGGTTGAACCACCAGTCCGTGGCCGCCACGGTCAGCCCGTCCAGGTCGTCCAGCGTGACGCCGGGCCGGTCGCGATAGGTCGCCCGGACGGCTTCGATCCGGTCCTGCTGGTCGGCGACCTTCGAGTTGATCTCGCCGGAGCCGGCGTACCGGTCGAACCCGGCCACCAGCTTGGACAGCGGCTCCGGCTGGCCGCCGAGCGCGGCCAGCACGTGCAGCGCGGCGAGCATGCCGGTGTCGGCGCGCCAGAAGTCGCGGAAGTAGTAGTGCGCGGAGTGCTCGCCGCCGAAGATTGCTCCGGTCCGGGCCATCTCCTGCTTGATGTAGGAGTGCCCGACCCGGGTGCGGACCGGTACGCCGCCGGCCTCGCGCACCACCTCGGGCACCGAGCGGGACGTGATCAGGTTGTGGATCACGGTCGCGCCCGGCTCCTTGGCCAGCTCGCGGCTGGCCACGAGCGCGGTCACCACGGACGGCGGGACCGACTCGCCACGCTCGTCCATCACCCAGCACCGGTCCGCGTCGCCGTCGAACGCGAGCCCGAGGTCGGCGCCGTGCTCCCGGACGGCCGCGGTCAGGTCGACCAGGTTGGCCGGCTCGATCGGGTTCGCCTCGTGGTTGGGGAACGTGCCGTCCAGCTCGAAGTACAGCGGGATCAGCAGCACGTTCAGCCGGTCGAACACGGCTGGCACGGTGTGCCCGGCCATCCCGTTCCCGGCGTCGACCACGACGGTCAGCGGTCGGATCGCGGACAGGTCGACCAGCGAGTTCAGATGATCCGCGTACCCGGGCAGTAGATCGCGCTCGACCACGGTGCCCGGCTCGGCGGCCCCGGCCGGCCCGGTGATCTCGGTCGCCTTGGCGATCCCGGCCTCGACCAGGGCCCGGATGTCCTCGAGCCCGGTCTCCCGGCCGATCGGCGCCGCTCCGGCCCGGCACAGCTTGATCCCGTTGTACTGGGCCGGGTTGTGGCTGGCGGTGAACATCGCGCCGGGCAGGTCGAGCGTGCCGCTGGCGTAGTACAGCTGGTCGGTCGAGGCGAGCCCGATGTCGGTGACGTCGACACCCGCGCTGGCCGCGCCGCGGGCGAACGCACCGGACAGCTCCGGCGAGCTCGGCCGCATATCGCGCCCGACCACGATCGCGGACGCACTGGTGACCTGGACGAACGCCGCGCCGAACCGGGCGGCCAGGTCCGGGCTCAGCTCGTCCGGGACGATGCCACGGATGTCGTAGGCCTTCACGATCGAGGACAGGTCTGGCACCCGTGGGCTCCGCTGGCTGGTCGGCCGGTAGGGACCAGCCGACCTTACCCGACTGGTTCGGGGCGGCCGGATCAGCGGTCCGGTGCGGGTAGCACCCGCAGGCGCGCGCGCCGCTCGCCGACCTCCTGGTCGGGGTCCGGGTAGCCGTCATCGAACGGCAGCTGGCCGGCCTCCCGGACCGCGTTCGCGAGCGCTTCGAGATCATCGCTGGTGGGGCCATGCGGGGTCGGCTCCAGTGCGAGCCGGACGATCTCCCAACCGCGCGGAGCGGTCAGCCGTTCCGAGTGCTCCGAGCACAGGTCGTAGCAGTGCGGCTCCGCGTGCGTGGCGAGCGGGCCCAGCACCGCGGTCGACTCCGCGTAGACGTAGGTCAAGGTCGCGACCGCTGATCGACTACAGGCGGTTCGCGAGCACCTGCGGGCCAGGCTCATGATGCTGGAAGCTACTCTCCGGGACCTCCGGGGGCGAACATTGGGAGAAAGTCACCGGATTCGTGTCGCGGGACTAGCCCCGGCGAGGGACGGGCCTACTACAGTCGTGCTCGTGCACGGGAGCCTGGTACGCGGGCAGGAGGCGAGGTGAGCCAGCGCATGGCCACCGGCTCGGTACCGGCTCGGTCGCCCCGCCGCGACCGACGTGGCCGTGGCCTGCGAGGCCGGCTCGCTCCTGATCATCTGCCGATCTCTCGAAGCCGGTCGGAGCGCTTCGACGATCTTGTTCTGGACGCGGTCGACCGGCTGGAGGCGCGCTGGGGCCCGCAGCTGGACGGCGTCGAGTTCGCGGTCGAGGAGGTGCCACCGCCGGACGCCGGCGCGTGGTCGGCCGACCCGGTGCCGCTGGCCAGGCTGTTCCCGGCCGCGGGCGAGCTGCCGGCCCGGATCGTGCTGTACCGCCGGCCGCTGGAGGCCCGCGCCACCGGCCGCGAGGAGCTGCGCTCGGTCGTCCACGACGTCGTGGTCGAGGAGATCGCCGAGCTGCTGGGCGTCGAACCGGAGATGGTCGATCCGAAGTACGGCAACGACTGAGCCGGACCGCTTGACAGCCGGAACGTCTGACGGCCGGAATGCCGGGCGCCGCTGCCGTGGCGCGGGGCGGGGCGGCTACTCGCCGGGGCGCAGGCCGGCGGACAGGTCGTTGACCACGTCCGGTACCAGCTCGGTCGTGTGGCTGGGCAGGAACTGCTCGATCGTCAGCAGATCGCCGTCGCCGTGGCTCTCCCGCAGCACCCGGGACGCGTAGACCGGCCCGGACCCGGGCATCGGCGTGATCACGATCGCGAACGAGCCCTTGATCTTGCTCAGCGACACCTCCTGGCTGAGTCCGGCCCCGATCTCGACCTCGCGGAACTCCGTTGGCTCCTCGCCCTTGACCAGCGTGACCACCCGCACCTTGGCCGGGCCATCCGGCGCGGTGAACACCAGCTTGGTGGTCATCTTGCCGTCGTTGCGCGCGTCGGCGACCACTGACGGCCCGCCCAGCGTCTCGGTCGCGGCCAGGTACGCGATGTCCGGCGGGCTGTCGCCGGTGCCGACTCGCAGCGTCGCCACGACCGGACGGTCCGCGTCGATCAGCACGCCGAACGGCTCTCGGTTGGCCACGTTGCCGAGGCTGACCTGCTTGACCCGGTTGCCCTCCAGCGCGATCGTGTCCAGCGCGCCGGCGTTCTTGTCCGGCGCCGGGCTGAACGTGCCGTTCTTTCCGACCAGCTTGATCCGGGCCAGCGCGCCTTCGTCGCCCGGCACGAACAGGTACAGCGTCCGCTCCCCCTTGCCGCCCGGGACGGCCGGCACGATGACCCGGTTCCGGGCCCCGGTGACGCCGGGGATCCAGTCGGCGCCACGCGGCTGCATGCCGTCCGTCAGCGAGTCGTGCAACCCGGCCACGACCCGGCCGACCCGCGCGATCACGTGGACCACCAGCCGTTCCTCGGACGGCGCGACCACCTGCAGCAACTTCTGCTCGCGCCCGCCGGGCGGAAGAACGATCGCGTCCAGGTTGGACCCCTCCACCGGGCCGTTGTCGCCGAACAGCTCGATGTCCACCCGGGCCGACGCGTTCTCCGGGTTGACCAGGTACAGGTAAGCGACGCGGTCCTCGGTCGAGCCGGTGCCGGCGAACCAGAACTCGGTGCCGGCTTGCGGGCAGGCGGTACCGGCCAGCGATCGGGTATTCGCGTCGCCGAGGATCCGGGTGGTCTGCGACGCGGCGAAGCCGGGTGCGACCGCGCCGGTGGCGTTCGCGATCAGCGGTGCGGCCGAATCGCCGGTCTCCGGCAGGTCCTTGTACGTCGTCGTGCCGGGCTCGTCGATGGTCAGCACGGAGCGCTTGCTCTTGCTGCCTTGCTCACGCACGGTCGCCTTGCCCTCGGTGGACGTGCCGTCCTCGCCGTCGGCACCGGCGTCCGCGGCGGTAGCGGTGTCATCCGCGGCGGCGGCCATCGGCGCGGCGATCGCCAGCCGGGTGCCGCTAGCCGATGAGCCCCGCGACTCAGGGTGCGGGCACACCGCGACCGTGCTGCGCACCGTCACCCGGGTGCCCGGGCTGCTGCCGGCGCTTACGGCGTGCGGGTCGGTGACCACGGCCACGCCGAGCACCAGCCCGAGCGCGCCGAGCACGCCGAGCAGCGTCCGTCCGGTGCGGCTGCGCGGCGGCCGCAGCGGAGGCATTCCCCGCGGTGGTCGGGGCAGCTGCCTGGCCAGGCCGACCGCTTGCCTGGGCAGCGAACGCGGGCGGCTCACGGCACCCTCCGGCGCCAGTCGCCGGCGCCCGGCTCGTCCTCGTCGACCTCCCACGGCAGCCGCCGGGTGCGCGGCGGGGCCTGGTCGTCGGCGCCGGTCTCCTGCGCCGGGATCATCGCGTGCCCGCCGGTGCCCTGGCCGGCCGGGTAGCCGCCGTACGTGCCGTCCGAGTAGCCGCCGCCCGGCAGTGGATCGAAGCCGCCGTACTCCGGCAGCGTCTCGTAGTTCTGCTGGTCCTCGTGCGGCTGCGGCGCGGTCCCGGCCGGGTACGGCTCGTCGCCCAGCACCTCGTAGCTGGCCAGCGGCACCGCCGGCATCGGCCCGGTGGTGAACGCCGGATCGTAGGTCGGGTCGTAGGCCAGCGGGTCGGGCTGCCTGTCGTAGTCCTGACCTCGCCGGCCGCGGCGGCCGTGCCGGCCGGCTGGCCGCTCCGGCTCCGCCGGCGAGCCGGTCCCGGGCTCGTACCCACCCGTCGGGTCGCTGCTGCCCGGATCCGGCGCCTGCTGGTAGGTCTCCGGGTAGGGCGCGCCGTTCCCGGCGTGCGCGGTCGGAGCCGGGTACTCGTATGCCTCGTACGAACCGCCCGAGTGCTTGCCGCGCCGGGCCCGGTGCTCGGGTTCGGGTGGGGTCTGGTCGTCACCGGGCCGGTCGTAGCCCCCTTGGTCGTAGGCGGGCCGGTCGTAGTCCGGTCGCGCATACTCGGCCGGCTCGTAGCCCTGCGGCGGACCTGGCTCGTAGGCCGGTGGGGCCGGTTCGAAGGGGCCCGGCTCGGGCACCGGCGGCGCCGGGTCGTACGGCGGCTGGACGACGGGGATCTGGCCGGAGGTCGCCGCGCGCGCGGCCGCAACGCCAGCGATCGCGGCGCCCACGCCGGTGCGCCGGCCGACGCGGTGATCGCCCGTCGTGGGCTCGGCGGTGTCGCGCGCCGCCACCTCGTGCGGGGGCGGGTCGAGGTGAGCGCGCGCCGGCTCCATGTCATGGTGCGCGGCCGGCCGGGAGTCCGCCGGGACCGGCTCCGGCTCGAACTCCGACTCGTAGCGAGCCGGGTCGAACCGCGGGCGAGCCGGCTCGAAGCCCGGTTCGAGGTCCGGTTCGAGGTCCGCACGGGCCGGTTCGAACTCCGGCTCGAACGGGGGTCGCTCGAAGCCCGGCTGGACCGGAGGCCCCCCAAAGTCCGGGTCGAAGTCCGGGCGCATCCGGTCGTACCCGGCCGGCTCGAGCTCCCGGCGCGGCTCGGCCAGGGGGTAGAACGGCGGATCCGGCGGCCCGATCGGTACCGGCTCCGGCAGCTCACGCGGCCCGAAGCCGCCGAGTGGGGTCGGGTCCATGCCCGGCATCGGCCGGCGGACTCGCTCCGGCAGCGGTCCGACGTCCTCGTACTCTTCCTCGACCACCCGGCGACCACCCGGCAGCGCGAGCAGGATGATGAGCAGGAGCAGCCCGAGTTGGATCATCAGCCAGTACGTGCGGGTCGGGCTCTCGTGCGAGAGCTCGAGCAGCCCGCCGTCGGCCGGCAGGTCGAACGCCTGCGCCCAATCGCCGGCCGTGCTGGACGCCAGCGGCTCTCCGTTCAGCGTGGCCCGCCAGCCCGGGTCGGCCGACTCGGACAGCACGAGCGTTCGGCCGTCCTCGCCCGGCGGCACGGTCGCTTGCACCGCCAGCGCACCGGACGGCACCGACTGCAGAGTCTTGCCGTCGGCGGCCACGATCCGCAGCCGGGCCGTGAGGGTCTCCAGCCGCCACAGCG
>Ga0075421_100008575_pt1 | contig 12570 bp, 13 predicted proteins | sample SoiMetdeltSBSDD5_FD_75292 | JGI IMG/M metagenome (GOLD analysis project Ga0075421, IMG submission 75292) | Bulk soil microbial communities from a Populus tree surrounding site in Tennessee, USA - Soil MetaG P. deltoides SBSDD5 | ecosystem: Environmental > Terrestrial > Soil > Tree plantation... | reverse complement strand
TCGGCACCGGCGTGGCGGTCGCGCTGGCGGCGGAGAAGCCGGTGGCCCGCGTCATTTTGGAATCGCCCTATTCATCGGTCGCCGATGTCGCCGCCTCGGTCTACTGGTTCGTGCCGGTGCGACTGCTGATCAAGGACAGCTTCCGCTCCGACCAGCGCATCGCGAAAGTGACCGTGCCGGTGCTGGTGGTGCATGGCGAGCGCGACAATATCGTGCCCATTACCTTCGGCGAGCGGCTTTACGAACTGATCCCCGGGCCGAAGCGCTTCATCCGCCTGCCTCATGCCGGGCACAACGATCATGACTCGCACGGTGTGCCGGAGATGGTGCGGCCGTTCATCGCCGGCCAAGAGAAATAGTCAGAACGTCTGATAGGTCTGGCCGGACTTGCCGCCGACGCGCGCGAAGCCGCTGCGCGCCGGATCGTAATCCTGCCTGATATTCATCGCGCGGGCGTAGGAGCCGGCGGCTTTTTCCTTGTCGCCGAGCCGCTCATGGGCGAGGCCGCGGCTGGTCCAGGCCTGCAGGCTCTGCGGCTCGAGCTGCACCGCTTCGTCGAAGTCGCTCACGGCGGATTTGAAATCACCCACCGCGATGTAGCTCAGCCCACGCGCGATGAAGGGCTCGGCCTGCTGCGACGCCAGCCCTACGGCGGTGGAGAAATCGTCGATCGCGAATTGGTGCTGGCGCTGGCCCTGATAAAGCAGGCCGCGATTGTAATAAGCCTCGGCGGTGTCGGGGCGGATCGCGATTGCCTTGTTGAAGTCCTGTAGCGCGGGGACCGCCTGCTTGCTCTGCCGGTAGACGATGCCGCGTCCGAGATAGGCGCCGGAATAGCCGGGATCGATCGTCACCGCCTGGTTGTAATCGGCAAGCGCCAGATCGAGGTTGTTCATCTGCCGGTAAACCAGGGCGCGATTGGCGTAGGCTTGGGCATATTGCGCATCGAGCGAGACCGCCTTGTTGAAATCCGACAGCGCTTCGTCATGCCGCCCCGCAAGGCCGAGCACCGAGCCGCGCATGTTATAGGTCTGCGGATCGTTCGGATTGCGCTGCACCACCTCCGTGAGCGAGGCGATATTGGCAGGGGAAGCGGCGAATAAGTTTTCTTCGCTTTCGGGGCGGGAATTGGCGCCGGGCGTCAGCGCGGTGGTGGAGCAGCCGGCGAGCAGGGCGGCCAGCACCAGCAGGCCGAAGGCTTTCTTATTCAGGAAGCGCAGGAAGCTTGCCGTCATGCTGCCTCGTCAAGATCCGTCGCGGCGAGGGCCGCGCTACGCCGGTTCACCTTGCGAATGCGGCGATAGCGGGACGCTAGCTCAAAGGGTCGAAAATGACGCAAAAAAAAGCGCGGGCCGGAAGGCGCTCCGCCCGCGCCGCAAACGTTCAAAAAACTTCAATTAGCCGCGGCGAGGCGAGGCGCGTCCGCCCATGGCGCCGCCCGGCCCGCCTGGGGCACCTGGGACGACCCGCGGCTTCATCGGCAACAGGCCTTCGCGCTGCAGCTTCTTGCGCGTGAGCTTGCGGGCCCGGCGGATCGCTTCCGCCCGTTCCCGCGCTTTCTTCTCTGAGGGTTTTTCGTAATGACCGCGGAGCTTCATCTCGCGGAAAATGCCCTCACGCTGCATCTTTTTCTTAAGCGCCTTGAGGGCTTGGTCGACGTTATTGTCGCGAACGAGAACCTGCACGCAGTCAATCCTCTTCGATCGGGTTTAGCTGGGCGGCGTTACGGAAACCGTCCAAATGGGCCGGTGACTCGCAGCCGAAGGCGCGCCTTTAGCAGAATGGCCCTTAAAAGTCCACCATGCACTGATCCGAAAAGGGCTGCTGGTCTCGCGCTAGGGTGCCGGCGGCAGGAACTTCCAGACCAGTCCGTACATCAGCAAAAGCCCCGCCATGCCGACGATCAGCCGGTTGACGGCGCCTGCCGCATTGACATTGAGCCAGTTGGACGCGGCGAAGCCGCCCCAGCCGGCGCCGGCAATGACGATCATGACCGCCGAGGAAGGGATGGCGCGGAAGGCCCATAGGATGCCGCCGGTGCCCAAAGCCGCGCCCACCGCCGAGAGTGCCAGCAGGAAGACCATGCCCAAGGTTCCACGGAAGGGATTTGGCCGGTCCTCCAGCCGGAACAGCACTTCGGCAGCGGCCACGGTCCAGCCGATCAGGAAGCAGATCACCGCAGCGATGAGATAATCGATCACGGCTTCGCTCCGGACGGCGTCACGCGGGTAACATGGGGGTCATTTCCGTCTGCCCTGCGCAGCACAGTTGGCACTGCGCCGACGGTTGCGGCATCGTCAGCAATTCTTCGCGGGCACCAAAGCCTCCAAAGCGGTGGGAGAAGATGGCCCACAATAATTCCAATTGGCTCCGGCATCCCCTAGATAGTATGGTGTCTAAAGATTATTTTTCCTGCAAATCCGAAGTGGAATGGTAACACGCCGTGGACGCAAAAATATCAGAACCTCGTGCCGCCAAGCATCCGCTTGGCGCGTTGGTGACCGAGGGTAAGACGAAAAGAATCCATTTGACCGAGAGCGGTTCCGATCTGGTGACCGTTGTTGCAAAGGACGACATCACGGCCGGCGATGGCGCAAAGCACGACGTCATCCCGGAGAAAGGGCGGCTGGCCACCGCGACCACATCCAACGTCTTCCGGCTGCTGAAGTCATGCGGACTGCCGGTCGCCTTCGTTGAGCAAGACAGCGCGACTTCGTTCATCGCACCAAATTGTCAGATGCTTCCCTATGAGGTGGTGCTTCGTCGCGAAGCCCACGGCTCTTATCTCAAACGCAATCCGCACTTCTCGAAAGGACAGCTGTTTCCGCAGCTGATTGTTGAATTTTTCCTCAAAACCAAGGACAAGAAATGGAAAGGAAAGTCGCTCGTTTGTGACGATCCGTTGTTGATCTATTCAAAAGACAAAGCGCAGATTCAGCTGTTCGACCCGGCGAAGCCAGTGCACGGGCAGGAACCGTTTCTCGTCCTTTCGCAGTCGGAGGTCTTTAGCCGCGACGAGGAGTGGAAATTTTTCCCCGACATGCGTCGGATCGCACGCCAGGCATTCCTCGTGCTTGAGAAGGCATGGCAGCTCGAAGGCGGAACGCTCGTCGATTTCAAGGTTGAATTCGGACTTGATTCCAAAGGGAACCTGTTGCTTGCGGACGTCATCGACAACGATTCCTGGCGAGTGATCGAAAGCGGCTCCTACATCGACAAGCAGGTATATCGCGATGGCGGGGCGCTCGACGACGTTGCGGCGAAATATCGGCGTGTCGCGGAAATCACCAGCCGTTTCCATGTGCCCCGCCAGCGGATCATTCTCTGGCGCGGCTCGGAAAAGGATAATCCGGATGCTTTTTTGCAAGCATGCGGCAACCTGAAGGATCTGATTACCGTGGTCACTTGCTCCGTGCACAAGGAGCCCGTGGCAGCCGCCGGTATTTTCCATCGCATGTTGCAGGAAGTCCCGGATTCGGTCGTGATTGCCTATATCGGGCGCTCGAACGGGGCGGGTCCGACGCTCTCGGCCATGTCAACCGTTCCTGTCATCACGGTGCCGGCCAGCGTCAAGGAATTTCCCGATGATATCTGGTCGTCATTGCGGGCGCCGAGCACGGTTCCGGTGATGACGGTTCTTGAACCTGCCAATGCGGTCCTGGCCGCCTTCCAGATTCTCTCCGGCCGCAATCCGCGACTATACGCCCATGTGCGCGGCGAGATCGAAAACCGGACGATCAATACGATTCAGCTTTAGCCTTTAGGCCGCCTGGCCACGGCTGCGGTATCCCGCCCGCGCCAGGCGTCGAGCCGCCTTTGCAGTGGCAAGACGAAGCCGCTCGGCTATTCTTGCCGCGATTCCGCTGGGAGCCCGTGCATGGCGAAAAGCAAGGTCCAGCTGCCCAGGCCCGACGCCGAAGCGGCCACGCAGCTTTCCGCTGAGGTTGACCGGCTGCAGGCGGAACTTGCCGCCGCCCGCGCGAAGGTGGCCGAACTCGAGGCGAAGGCGGATGTCGATTCTTTGCTCGACATCCTCAATCGGCGTGGCTTCGAACGCGAGCTGCACCGTTCGCTTGCCTATGTGCGGCGTTATGGAACCCCGGCGGCGCTGATCTACCTTGACCTCGACTGTTTCAAGCCGGTGAATGACCGCCACGGCCATGCCGCCGGCGACCGGGTGCTGAAGGCGGTGGCGGCGAGCTTGCAGCGCATGGTGCGGGAGTCGGATGTGGTGGGGCGGCTCGGCGGCGATGAATTCGGCGTCCTGTTGTGGAATGTCAGCGAAAGTCAGGCCGTCATGAAAGCACGCGAGCTGGGAATCGGCCATCGCCGCGACGGTGGTGATGCAGGGAAACGCCCCGCTTTCGGTTGGCGCTTCCGCGGGCGTCGCGCTGCTCTCGTCCGGCGATGCGCCGGCGGAAGTCATCTCGCGCGCCGACCTCGACATGTATGCGCGCAAGCGCGCGGGACGGGTTGCAGCAGGATACTAGTCAAAGAATCGCTCCAGGGAGGAGAAGGACATGTACAGGTTTCTTGCCGCATTTATTTTGCCGCTCGCTGTCAGCACACAGGCATTGGCGCAAGGCGATCCGGCCGCGGTTTACCCGGACAGGCCGGTGAAGATCATTGTTTCGGTTCCGGCCGGGGGCGGTGTTGATACCGTCACCCGGATTTATGCCGACAAGCTGAGGCAACGCTGGGGCCAAACCGTGATCGTCGAGAATCGCGGCGGCGTCGCTGGCAATCTCGCCGCTGAAGCGGTGGCGGCCGCGCCACCCGACGGCTATACCTTGATGGCGTCGCAGCCGGCTCCGATCACCACCAACAAATTCCTCTACAAGAAGCTGAATTTCGATCCCGACGCGCTCATCCCGGTGGCGATCATGTCGCAGATTCCGAATGTGCTGCTGGTGCGTCCGGATTTCCCGGCCAAGACCGCGCAGGAATTCCTCGCATACGCCAAGGCCAATCCCGGCAAGCTGAACTATGCCTCGCAGGGAACCGGCACCACCTCGCATCTGACCACGGCCCTGTTCGAGTCCCGGACCGGAATAAAAATGACGCATGTGCCCTACAAGGGAACGGCGCCTGCACTGAACGATCTGGTCGGAAGCCAGGTCGATTTTATCTTCATGGAGCTGGCGGCCGCCCATGAGCTGCACGCGGGCAACAGGGCGCGCATCCTGGCGGTGGCGACGAAAAAGCGCATCGCCGAGCTGCCGGACATTCCCACCATGGAAGAAGCCGGCGTGAAGGATTTCGTTTCCGGCACCTGGAATGCGCTCTCGGTACCGCCAAAGACGCCCCCCGCCATCGTGAAAAAGATCAATGCCGCCATTAACGAGATAGCGAAATCGCCGGAGGTCAAAGCTCATTTCGAGCGCGTACATCTCGCCGCAGTCCCGGCCGATCCCGCACAGGCAGCGGTCTTCGTCAAGCTAGAGGCCAAGCTTTGGGGCGAGGTGATCAAGGCCGCGGGTGTGCAGCCGGAGTGAAAATAGCGAAAACCGGTTCCCGCTTTGCGGGATCGTGCGCTCACGCGATGATGTCGGGCGTCAGCTGGTCTTCGATGGCGTTGATGCGGTCGCGCAGATAAAGCTTGCGCTTTTTTAGACGTTGCACCTGCAGGACGTCCGCTCCCGGCGAATCCTGCAGCGCAGCAATCGCGGCGTCGAGGTCACGATGCTCCTGCAGCAGCCGAGCCAGTTGCGCGCGGAGCTCGCGTTCTTCCTCGTCGGTCATCGTCGCCCATAGAGCAGCCGGTATTATTGCGCATTTGGCCGCAAAATCCTGATTATTATGATCTTTTCGGCGGGCTCGTTCAAGACGGCGCAGCGCGCCGAGATCGGGGATAACGGCGATTTGTTGCAGCGGGGATAAAATCGAGCTTCGGCCTGGCGCCTCCCTGATGTAAAATCCAGGGGTGCGGGCAGTCAGGAGATATCCCCAATGTCCAATTCACCGAATCTTGTCGAATTGGAACAGCGCCACCGGGCGCTGGAGAACGAAATTTCCGAAGCGCTCATGCATCCATCCACCGATGGCTTGCTGATCGCCGAATTGAAACGTCGCAAGTTGCAGTTGAAGGACGAGATCGCTCGTCTGCGCCAGGAAAACAGCGCCAGGGTTCACTAGCGCTTGGTAAGTTTTAGCTTCGAGTGTTTGATGCGGTCGAGCCGCCGGCTCTCCGAAAGGGCCGGCATTTTGTTGCGGCTAATGCAAGAGCGCATTCACGCGCCGCGATTCCGGGGAGGGGCAATAATGATCAAAGGCGAGACGTTTGTATGGCTGGCGGCGGTAGCCGGCGCGATACTGGCGATGCCGGCGCAGGCCCAGGTGCGCGATGCGGAATACCGCGGGACGCTGGTATGTGACGGGCTTCCCTTTGCCAACGACCCGGGCCGCGCGGCGATCACGATCAAGCTTGCCGGCGGCGAAGGCTCCTATGAGCGGCCGGTGCATATGCCGGTCCGGAACAAGATCGTCGGCCAGGAAACCGGCAAGGTGAAGGTGGACGGCGACAAGATCGCGATCACCGGCGGCTGGAAGGGCGAGAAATCGTCCTACGAGGCAAACTACAGCGGAACCTTCGTCCGCCGCAGTGCCAAACTCACCGGCCAGCAAAACTGGACCCACGAGGGCAAGAGCTATACCCGCAATTGCTCCGGTGCGACCAAGCGGCCGCTCGCGGCCTTCCTGCCAAAGCAGCGCAAGCCGGCGGAATGACTTTCCCTTGCGAGGCCAGATAGAAATCCTGCCGCGCGAGGCAGCATCGCGCGAGGGAAAGTATCACGTCTGCAGGATGCTGTTTATTACCGTTTCAAGCGCCCTGAACTCGGCCGATCCGCCGTTCAGAAGTCACTTCGTCGGCTGAAGCGGCTTTGGCGCGCTCAGGCACCGCTCAGCGATATGACGTTACGTTTCGGGGATTTGCGTCCGGAATTTGCCGATGGCCAGCCATCGAAGCGGCCCGATCCCGGCACTTGCTGCACCTGCATCGCCATCCTTCAGGCTTCCGGCTGCCTTGGTGGTTCAAACCTGATTACCGACATTAACAAGACGCGATGGGCCACAGACCGGATGGAAAAGCCTTCCGGCGCGTGAGAGCCTCGCAAAAATAGGTAAAGGCTTTGTCTAACCTCTCCAACGGTCCTGCGGGCAAGCGTCAGTACAGCGAGTCCTGCCTCCGATCCTGCCGCCGCTGACGTCGCGCGGGCATGGTTGTTAACCTTCTTGCAAAATTCTCTGTTTCGCTCCCACCGTTGGTAGAACCTTTGGTTAAACCTTGTGATTAGGGTTCCCCGGTCGTACTCAGAATCAGCGGAACTCTTGAATGGCCTTATCGGCTAGCGCCGCACAGAAAGCCTTGATCGCCTTTCAGCGTTTCGGACTGGGAGCCAAGCCGGGAGGCCCGGATCGCATTGGCGCCGACCCCAAGGGCGCGCTGCGCGCCGAAGTGCAAAGGACGGGCATAGCCAAAATCATCGATTCCACGTTGCCGAGCTACGCGAAGGCATGTGAGGTATCGACCTACGACGGGCTGACCATCAATGAGATGTTGCGTCAGGAAATCGACGCCCGCGTCGACAAGCACATGTCGGCCGAAATCGGCTTTGTCGAGCGCCTGGTGATGTTCTGGTCCAACCATTTCGCCATGAACAACGAAAAATGCAGCGCCACGCGCGGCACCCTCGCCCAATGGGAACGTGACGTCGTCCGCCGTCACGTCCTTGGCCGCTTCTCCGACATGTTGCTCGGGACCTACGCGCATCCGGCGATGATCGCCTACCTGGACAACGAAGAGTCGACCGGCCTGCACTCTGCGCGGGGATTGAAAAAGGGGATAGGCAACAACCACAATCTCGCCCGTGAACTGCTGGAGTTGCATACACTCGGCAGTGCTGGCGGCTATATCGAAACCGACGTGGACGTTCTCGCGAACATCCTGACCGGTTGCTCCTATGTACGCGGCGGGGAATCAGACAACGGGACGAACGGCGGCACGCCCAACAACCGCGGTCAGTTCATCTTCCGATTGGACTGGCATGAGCCGGGATCATTCAACCTGATGGGCAAAACCTATGCGGCTGGCGGCATGGAGCAGTTGCAGAAGGTGCTGCTCGATCTGGCCGCGCATCCGTCGACGGCGGAGCATATCGCCTTCAAGCTGGTGCGGCACTTCATCACCGACCAGCCCACCCCGGAATTGGTCGATCCGATCAAGCAGAAGTATTTGAAAACCAACGGCGACCTGAAGGCGGTGTCTCTGGCCCTTCTCGATCTGCCGGGAGTCTGGACTGCGCCGCTGGTCAAGTTACGCACACCGTATGAGCACATCATCGCACAGTATCGCGCACTCGGCCGGCGCTACGCGGACGGCTCGACCGCCCAGCTGGTGGGACCGCTCGCTGCGGTCAGTAACCGGTTGTGGGAGCCGGATTCGCCGGAGGGATACTCCGACGAAACCTATACCTGGCTTAATCCCGACGCGATGCGCGTGCGCATAGACATCACCCGTTATGTCACCAATCAGATCCTGCCTAGAACCACATTGAACGTGCCTGCCTTGGCATCCAGCATTTTTAGTTCGGCGCTCTCGCCGGAAACCCGCAATGCTCTCAACAGCACTAGCAACAGCAACAACGCGCTGGTCGTCCTTTTCAATTCCCCGGAATTCCAGAGAAGGTGATGGCAATGACGGAGCGGCAGGGCAATTCCGCAGAGGATGCGCGCTTGATGCAGGCGGCCTGCGAAGGTTGCGCGGAATCCCGTCTCCTTCTTTCGCGCCGGGCCGTACTCGGCGTCACCGCCGGCCTGTTTTCGTGGGCCTGCATGCCCCGCTTTGCGCATGGCGCGGGAAGCACCGATCCGCGCCTTTTGATCGTCGTGCTCCGCGGCGGCATGGACGGGCTCAACGTCTGTGTGCCGTTCGGCGATACCAACTACGCCCCCATGCGCGGCAGTATCGCCATTCCGGCCGCCAGCACGATCAGGCTCAACAGCTTCTTCGGCCTGCATCCCACGCTGATTAACTTCGGCAATCTCTACAAGGCCGGCGATGCGGCCGTGGTTCATGCCGCCAGCATACCGCTGCGCAGCCGTTCGCATTTCGACGCGCAGGATAATCTTGAGAACGGCATGGGCAACGTTATCACGCCTACTGCGACCGGATGGCTCAATCGCCTGCTGATGGCGCTTCCGGCTGGAGATCCGGTCAGGATGGCCGGTGGCATCCAGATCGGCGAAGCGCCGCTGATCATGCGCGGACCTGCACCGGTTCTCGGCTGGTCAGCCACCAAGTATCTCAGCGTTCTCGATCCCACTCTTTCCCAGGTGCGCGCGGTGCAGGCGCGAGACGCGGAGATGTATGATGCGCTGCAGCGCGGATTGGCGGCTAACCAATTAGCCGCCCCGCTCGAGCAAGACGACGGCGAGATCAGCACTCTGCGCAAGAGTTTTCGCGGCGCCGGCCGACTGTTTGCAGCAGACGGCGGTCCGCGGATCGCAGTCATTTCAGCCAACCAGTTTGACACGCACGCGAACCAGGGCGGCACTCGAGGCGTCTTGGCCGACCTCCTGTCCGATCTCGATAAGGGAATCGGAGATTTTAAATTAAACGTCGGGTCGGCCTGGAGCAGAACGGCAATCGTGCTTGCCACCGAATTCGGGCGCAACGTGCGGATCAACGGCGGCAAGGGCACGGATCATGGCGTCGGCACCGTAGCCTTGCTTGCCGGCGGAGCGGTGCAGGGCGGCAAAGTGATCTGCGATTGGCCGGGCCTTGCACCGAGCCAGCTTTTTGAGGGCGACGACCTTAAGCCCACCATCGATCTGCGCGCCGTGTTCAAGGGCGTGCTGCGGGATCATCTTGGCGTTTCCGCCACCACGCTCGGCACCAGCGTCTTTCCAGGAAGCACGGGCGTCAGCCCGCTGGCAAACCTGATCAAGACCAGCGCGCCAGATGCCCCCTCGTCCGCGCCTTCCATCGTTTCCGTGCGGCCCTCGTCGGCGATCGGAAACTACCGGCGGACGAGCAGCACCGCGAACTAGCGCGCAGCCGCGGTCGCTTCGCGGGCCGGGAATTCACACGGTCCGCGAAGCAGAACCTTCCCGATCATTCGCTTTCCTCGCCGCCCTTGCCGCCGATCTGCTTGAGCTTGGCGAACACGGTGTCGACGTTGAGTTCCTGCGGCTTGGCGGATTCCGCGGCGGCTGCGGCTTCGGCTTCCTTGCGCGCGGTTGTTTCCGCCGCAGGCAGCAGCGTCGCGCTCTGCGTTTCGGCCTCAGCCGGCTTATCCTTAGAAGCGCGCTGCACCTCCATATCGAGATCGATCTGCGAGCAGAGACCGAGCGTCACCGGATCGAGCGGCGTCAGGTTGGGCGCATTCCAGTGGGTGCGCTCGCGGATCGCCTGGATGGTCGATTTCGTGGTGCCAACCAGCCGCATGATGGCGGCGTCCTTCAACTCGGGATGGTTGCGCACCAGCCAGAGAATGGCATTCGGCCGGTCCTGGCGGCGTGACACCGGCGTATAGCGCGGGCCCTTCTTGCGCTGCGCTTCGGGCACCCGCACCTTTGGGTTGAGCAACTGCAAGCGATAACTCTGGTCTGCCTCTCCCTTGGCGATCTCTTCGCGGGTCAACTGACCGGTCTGCAGCGGATCCAGCCCCTTGATTCCCTGGGCGGCATCCCCGTCGGCGACGGCCTTCACTTCCAACGGGTGCAATTTGCAGAAATCGGCGATCTGGTCGAAGGACAGGGCGGTATTTTCGACCAGCCATACGGCGGTTGCCTTCGGCATCAGGGGTGCATTGGTCACGGGCAAATCTCCTTTGTGCTCCGCCCGCCCTTTCGGGCGAAGCCTCAAGTCATCGGCGATGACAGGAAGTAACCGAATATAGGCAACTGACCCCGGCTCGCGCAATGGCATTGGCGGGGGCATATGCTAGACAGAAAGAGTGTTGGGAACCCAGAAATGGCCGCTATCGACGCAATTCCGACCGCTCCAAAGCCGCCTCTGCGCGTGCTTTTGTGCTCTCCACGCGGCTTCTGCGCCGGGGTGGTGCGGGCGATCGATTGCGTCGAGCGGGCGCTCGCGCTCTACGGCCCCCCGGTCTATGTGCGTCACGAAATCGTGCACAATCGCTACGTGGTGGAGGGCCTGCGCGCCAAGGGTGCCGTCTTCGTCGAGGAACTGGACGAGATTCCCGACACCGACGCGCCGGTGATCTTCTCCGCTCATGGCGTGCCGCAGTCGGTGCCGGCGGAAGCTGCAAGGCGGAATTTTCTGGCGCTCGACGCGACCTGTCCTCTGGTCACCAAGGTCCATCGCGAGGCGGAGATCCATCGGCGCCGGGGGCGGGAGATCCTGCTGATCGGACACGCCGGGCACCCGGAGGTGGTGGGCACCCTCGGGCAACTTCCCGCGGGCTCCGCCACCCTCATTGAGTCGGTTGCCGACGTTGATGCATTCACCCCGCGTGATCAGGCGCAGCAGCTTGCCTATGTCACGCAGACCACGCTTTCGATCGACGACACCGCGGAAATCATCGCGCGGCTGAAGGCGCGCTTTCCTCACATCGTCGGTCCGCACAAGGAGGACATCTGCTACGCCACGACCAATCGCCAGGAGGCCGTGAAGCTGGTCGCGCCGCGAGTCGACGCCATGATCGTCGTAGGCGCGCCGAACTCCTCCAATTCGCTGCGGCTGAAGGAGGTTGCGGAACGCGCCGGCTGCCCGCGCGCGGTGCTGGTGCAGCGCGCGGCCGACATAGAGTGGAACGTGTTCGGCACGATCGCCAGCCTCGGAATCACCGCGGGCGCATCGGCGCCGGAAGTCTTGGTGGAAGAGATCATGGACGCCTTCGCCGAGCGTTATACCGTCAGCGTGGAAACCGTGACGGCGACGGTGGAGGACGTTTTCTTCCCATTGCCGCGGGCGTTGCGTGAGAACGAGGTCGCGGGGTAGATCGCCGTGGCCGTTTACACCGACGTTGCGGCGGAAGAGTTGACCTCGTTCCTTGCCGGCTACGAGCTGGGCGAGCTCTTGTCCTACAAGGGCATTGCCGAGGGCGTGGAGAATTCCAATTTCCTCGTCCACACCTCCAACGGGCATTTCATCCTGACCCTGTATGAGAAGCGCGTTGCCGCGGGCGACGTCCCGTTCTTTCTTGCGCTGATGGAACACCTTGCCAGTCGCGGCCTGACCTGTCCGCAGCCGGTGAAGAACCGCGCCGGCGAGGCGCTGGGCCAGCTTGCCGGTCGGCCGGCCGCGCTGGTGACTTTCCTCGACGGGATGTGGATCCGAAGGCCGAGCGCGCGCCACTGCGCCGCCGTTGGGGAAGCGCTGGCGCGGTTGCATCTGGCGGGGGCGGACTTTCCGTTGAAGCGGCGCAACGGCCTGTCGGTAAATGACTGGCGCGCATTGTGCGACGCCACCGCGCCGCGGGCCGACAAGGTGCAGCCCGGGCTGGAAGCGATCATGACCAAGGAGCTGGCCTTTTTGGAGGGCGCCTGGCCGCACGGCTTGCCGCAGGGCGTCATCCACGCCGACCTGTTTCCCGACAACGT
>Ga0075421_100008574_pt1 | contig 12570 bp, 9 predicted proteins | sample SoiMetdeltSBSDD5_FD_75292 | JGI IMG/M metagenome (GOLD analysis project Ga0075421, IMG submission 75292) | Bulk soil microbial communities from a Populus tree surrounding site in Tennessee, USA - Soil MetaG P. deltoides SBSDD5 | ecosystem: Environmental > Terrestrial > Soil > Tree plantation... | reverse complement strand
TCGCAAAGGCGGTTCAGCCGCTCAACGGGGCTGAAGATCTCAAGCAGTTCTTGCTTCTCTTCAATGCTCACAGCCAGGTTTGCGGCGATCGTGTCGGAAAGCCGGCTGACATCTTCCACTCGCACAGCTGAGAGCATGGTGTCATAGTTCAAATTCTGGCTGAGTTTCACATACTGCTCAAAGAGCGATGTAACCTTGGTGATAAGAGCCTCGCTGGCAACCTGAGAAGCGCCAGTGGTCGTTTGCCGGAGAACCGCCTTGAGGTAACGATCTTCATCATAGATCTGGACTGCCTTGGCTCTCTCCACTCCCTCCACGAGTACCTTAATATTCCCGTCTGGAAGACGAAGACTCTGGACAATGTTGGCAACTGTACCCACGGCGTAGATCTCAGAGGGCTTGGGGTCGTCTACGGAGGCGTCATGCTGAGTGGCCAGAAAGATTCGCTTGTCTCCGTTAAAGGCCACCTCGAGCGCTTTAACCGATGCGGGGCGCCCAATGACGAACGGAATCATCATGTAAGGAAAGAGCACCACATCCCGAATGGGTACCATGGGTAACGTGAGTGCGTCCAACTTCTCCTTGGTCTTATTGAACATGCTCAGTCCTTACACCTGACTTGAGATTAACCGCAAGGTCAACGAACCCCTGAAGCCACACAGGAACGGGACCTCAGAAGATTATAACATCGGTTTCCCGACTGATACCCGGTCGCCAGTCGCATTGCGGCGCCGTCCACTCCAAGCAGCAAGACCTCAACCTGCCTTTTCCAAAAGCGAAAGGTCGATCCTGTTGGAGGAAACCATTTCCTTTGTTACCGCAAACTCTTTGAGCTTCCTTTGAGCGGGAAGCAGATACATCAAGTCGAGCATCAAATCTTCAATGATGATCCTCAGGCCACGTGCACCTACTTTGCGCTGTTGGGCGAGTTCGGCGATGGCTTCAAGCGCATCGTCTTCAAAACGAAGCTTGACACCTTCGTAGTCGAAGAGCCGCTGATATTGCTTGACGAGAGCGTTCTTGGGCCTGGTCAAAATCTCCACGAGGGCTGCCTTGTCGAGGTCGCCCAGGGTTCCGACGACCGGCAGACGGCCAACAAATTCGGGGATCAACCCATACTTGATTAGGTCCACCGGCTCGACACGCTCCAGCAGAGCGGTATTGCGTCGTTCCTGAATGGTCTTGACCTCGCCACGAAAACCGAGCGTCTTCTTTCCAAGCCGCCGCTCGATCACCTTTTCCAAGCCTACGAAGGCACCGCCGCAGATAAAGAGAATGTTCGTCGTGTCGACCTGAGTGAACTCCTGATGCGGATGTTTTCTGCCGCCCTGCGGCGGGACGTTCGCGATTGTCCCTTCCAGGATCTTCAGCAAAGCCTGCTGCACACCTTCACCGGAAACATCCCGCGTGATGGATGGGTTCTCGTCTTTGCGACAGATCTTATCGACTTCGTCAATGTAAATAATCCCGTTCTGGCAGCGTTCAATGTCGCCGTTCGCGTTCTGCAGGAGCTTCAGGATAATGTTCTCTACATCCTCGCCCACATATCCGGCTTCTGTCAGCGTGGTGGCATCAACAATAGCGAAAGGAACACTCAAGCGCTTGGCGAGGGTTTGGGCAAGCAAAGTCTTGCCGGTTCCCGTTGGCCCAATCAGCAGGATATTACTCTTGTTCAACTCCACATCACTGCGGCGCTTCGAAAGCTCAATACGCTTGTAGTGGTTATAGACTGCAACAGCCAGTTTCTTTTTCGTCGTCTCCTGCCCAATGACGTATTCGTCTAAGTAAGCCTTCACTTCATGCGGTTTGGGAAGGGGGTGACTCTTGACGTCAGTTTCGACGGTCTGATCGTCATCGATAATGTCGTTGCAGACGCGTACACACTCGTCACAGATGAATACGGTCGGGCCCGCGATCAGCTTGCGAACATCGTTCTGACTCTTATTGCAGAAAGAACAACGCAGAGACTCTTCACCGCTGTTTCTTTTCAAGCCACTAGCCTCCCCAAGATGAAGGTGTATTCATCTTTAAACAGCATATACCATTTTTCAGGGTTGTCTAGATGGAATGCTCCGGTGCGCTTGTCAAGGAGCCACTACTCGTGACGAACGATCACCTGGTCAACAATACCGTATTTCTTGGCCTCTTCCGCGGACATGATGAAATCGCGCTCCACGTCACGCTCGACTTTTGCCAGGGCCTGTCCGGTATGCTTCACGAAAATTTCGTTGCAGATCGACCGCATGCGCAGGATTTCACGGGCGTGAATGTCAATATCCGTTGCCTGTCCGGACAAGCCGCCATGGATGGATGGCTGATGAATCAGGATGCGCGAGTTCGGCAAAGCGAACCGCTTCCCCTTCGTTCCCGCCGCCAGCAGCAAGGCTCCCATGCTAGCCGCTTGTCCGACGCAAATGGTAGTGACATCCGGACGGATAAACTGAATGGTGTCGTAAATAGCGAGTCCGGCCGTAATCGAACCGCCGGGACTGTTAATATAGAGAGAGATGTCCTTCTCGGGATCCTCGGCTTCCAGAAACAGCAGCTGCGCTGTGACCAGGTTGGCAATGTTGTCGTCAATGGGAGTCCCCACAAAGATGATATTGTCTTTCAGCAGGCGCGAATAGATGTCGTAGGCTCGCTCTCCTCGGCTCGTCTGTTCGACTACCATCGGAACTAACATGACGCGCAGGCCCTCAACTGGTTTTGAATGGGATGATGTGGGTTAGGGTTTGACAATAATACTCTGCGGATCTTTGAGTCTCGCGAGACTTAACAATAAGTCTAGACTCTTCTTATTGCGTATTCGGTCCCTGATTCTATCGATCGCTCCATCCTTTGTCAAGCGCGATTTGACCGCTTCAAAGGACTGATGCGCTTCTTCCGCGCGTTTAGAGATGTCCGCATCCAGCTCTTCCTCACTCACCGTAATGGCCTCTTTGTCAGCGATGTGCTCCAACATCAGAGCTACCTTCACGTCTGTCACAGCGAGTTCTCTCTGGCGCTGCTGGAACTCGGCCCAGTTGATGTCCAGGGTCTGTGGATGAATCCCTCGCGCGATTAGCGACCGCAAGTAATCATTGAGACGATTCTCGGCTTGCTTTCTCACCATCACTTCCGGCACCTCAAACGGATTGTTCTCAATAATCCGCTCCACCAGCTTTTCCTGCATTTCAGATTGGGCTGCCCTCTCCTTACTGGCGGCAATCTCTTCTCCGACATGGCGGCGCAACTCTTCCAGAGAGCCGAATTGACCCGTGTCTCTGGCGAAATCGTCGTTCAAGTCGGGGACCTGCTTCTGTCTGATCCCCTGGACCTCGATTGCGTAGTCGACTTCCGAACCCGCCAACTCCTTGTTCGGAAAATCGTACCCATACTTTACCTGGAAAGACCGCTTGTCGCCAATCTGCGCCCCAAGAAGGTTCTCGTTGAACTCTGCCAGCGTATTGCTCGATCCCACCTCGCAGTAAATCTCCTTAGCTTCGAGATCCTTCCGGCCCGGTTCGGGGAACTTTCCAACGTAGGAAATGACAGCAAAATCGCCGTTTTGGACCACCCGACCTTCAACTGGAACGAACTGAGCCATGCGCTCTCGCATCTTCTCCAGAGCCGCTTCGACTTCTCCATCCTTAACTTCGACTGGAATCTTGTCGATCTCCAGCCCTTTGTAGTCGGAAAGCTCCAATTCTGGCAGGACCTCAAACTCCGCCGCAAACTTGAGAGGCTGGTCTTCAGAGTATGACAGATCGTGAATCTGAGGTGCGTCCAACGGATTGAGGTTTTCAGCCTTGATGGCCTCGGCGAAGTGCTTCTGGACACTCCTTTCGAGGAAGTCTTCCCGAATCTCCCTTTTGAAGCGCTGCAGAACAATCGAAAGTGGAGTCTTACCTCTGCGGAATCCGGGAATGCGTGCCTGCTGCTGGAAGCGGCTGCAGACGGCGGAATAGGTTTCCTTCAGATCCACTGCCTCAACTTCAATATTGAGGCGTCTCTTGCAGGCGCTTGTGCTGGTGACTTCGACTTTCAACAGAATAACCTCAGTTCCCGAACATTCGGTACGACTCTCACCAGACAGGATGGTTCGGAGGAGTAAACTCAGACCTGAAGGGAACCTGGTGCGAAAGAGGGGAGTTGAACCCCTACCCCTTGCGGGACTGGATCCTAAGTCCAGCGCGTCTGCCAATTCCGCCACTTTCGCAGGGTGTGATCGTCACAAAAAGAATTTCTTCTACGGATGCCCCATCGCCGATAGTGCCAGGGAAAATACCTTCAACGTTAATTGAGCCGATTGAGTCAATTAACGCAAGCTTTGTAGCACAGATTTTTTTGGAGTGTCAACGCTACCCCGCTCTTGGTTGAAAGCTCCGAACCACACAGCGCTCAGTCGTTCTTGTAGGCTCTGACCGGATCGCCCTGCAAGGCTCACGTCCCGCTTGGGAGAGGTTTGAAATTCCTTCGACAAGTATCCCAGAAACTGCTGACCTGTTGTCAGGCATAGCGCAAAGAGTCCCGGGTCGTTGACAACGGGAACGGCCTGTATGGACGTTCGAAAGAGATCTTTGGCAAGATCCCGGTATTTGATGTTCCCGGTCGCTTCGGAGAGTGCCATCAGTCCCGGCGCCAAAACCATTCCCAGCTGAGGAGACCTCGCCAGCCGTTTCTGCTCCACATCCCACTCCGACCGGCTCCTCAAGATCCAATCTGCCGAGCGCTCGATGCGGCTGAACACCGTCTTGTCGTTGACTAATTCGTGGTAACGTCTGAGTGCTTCCCAGACAGGGCCACAATGCCATGCGCTTTCACCCAGGGAGTCGCGAAAGTCTTCCTTCCAGCGCTTCGCCAATACCGGAGCTGTACTTGCCAGCTTCGCTGAATCGCCGTCCTGCCATGCATGCAAAGCCTGCAACAGAGGCAGGCTGTTGTTCAGCCAGCGTCGGTCTCCGGTCACCTCATAGCTTCTGAGCACACCTAGCAAAGCACTTCCAACATCTGCTGTCGTTTCGGCGAACCGGAGTGTAACATCTCTTGAGAGACGCCCAGCCAGTAGGCGGGCAGCGTCCAAATGGCGGCGGTTTCCCGTCAGCAGAAAGGAATCGAACAGCCCTTCGATTGCGGTTCCGGCAGGCTGACCCACTGAGCTGACGTCACCCACTAGGCCAACATCAGCTGCGTGAGCTAGGCTTTCCTCGGCGAACTCCAGCGATCTCAAATCGCCGGTCCTAAAGAAGTGAAGATACAAGGCGTGAGGCAAGTCACCACGAACAGGGCTGGCTGCCGCCTCTGTGTTGAAGTCACCCAGCCAATTCGAAAACCGGAACACGCCGTAACCATCGAGTAGTCGGTCACCAACCCGTTGGGAGGTGTCGCGGGCAGCCAAGAGAGCGTTCCGCCTTTTTAGCACCCAGGCATCAAATTCGGAAAACAACGACACAAGTTCAGGCTTCAGTGCATCGGAAGCGCCTTCTGCCAAAGGTCCGAACACGTTTGTGTCCTGGCAATACCAGCGTCCCGGCGCCACGGCGTAAAGAGGCTTCTGAAATCCGAGCAAGACTCTCTTGACCTGCCCTGAAGCGAAGTGGCGTCTGCCGTGAAAATGAAACAGCATTTCATGCGTGCGCGCTGTTCCCGGCAGAAGAGCATGCCCCCGCGCCTGCGATGGAAAGAGCTTCAGCGTCAACGTGCCATCGCTGCGAACTTCGAATGCCTTCGGATAAAGCTGCCAAAACCACCTCACCGCAACCGCTAGCCCATGCTCCGCATCCGACAAGTCCGCCCACCCGGAATTTGTGTTCTTTCCAGCCCCTGAGCCCTGCAGTGCTCCGGTGAGAATGTAGTGGTCAGCAGACTCCTGGAACAGCGAGGCTTCGGGCGCAGCCTCAAAGTTTGCGACATGGTCCACTTCCTTCCCACCAAAAACAAAGCGCTGCTGGGTCAAGTCCAGGTTCATTTTGAAGCTGAACGCAAGGTCATCCACCGGAACCTCAGCCAAAGCCGTGCCCGGAGCGCGATTCAGAAGGGTAAAATCCAGCTTGAAATAGGTCTTGCCGCCATAAACTGTCAAACGTGCCAGGTAGTCGAGCCGCTTGTCCTTGCTGTCGGCGAGCGCGAAACTGCCGCTAATCTTCACGACCGCCCGGAGTGCATTGTATTCTTCGACTTCAACTAAATTCTGCGTCCAATGGCTAGTCCGGTAGTTCCGCCCAGCGCTGGTCAGCACCAGATCAAAATTGCCGCTGTCGAGGATCTTGGTTCGCTCGTCAAAGTTGTATCCCCAACCTTCGTCCACCCATACCTGATCCAGCAGCTGATTGGAATTGCCTCCCAACACCAGGCGCAAGGGTCCTGTGATGACCTCGAACTCCTTGCCACGCGGAATGAATCCGATGGGCGACGGAAACTCGGGGAGTGGGACCACATCGCGCAGGAAGAGAATTGCTTGATTGTTGGCTTTCACCGTCGCAGCGAAATCGCAATGGACCCACTGAATGCTGCCGTCTTCCCACCATCGAGAGGCCACCGCAAAGCGGGCCGGAACAAATCGCCCCTGCGCATCCAGAATTTGAAGCCTTTCCGTGCTCTTGAGCACCCCCTTAGGTAAAGGGATGCCAGCCGTCACCGGCCACTGCAGCCGATCGACGCCCGCCGTTTCTTCAACGGTGAGCCGGACATCGATAGGCGCGGTTTCAGCCCGAACGGCCAATCCGAGAATGGCAAGAACGCAAATGACAAGAATCATCCGAGATCCTCAGATCGAGGCAACGCGGGTCGCTTGCGAGCTTAATGAAAGCACGAGATGCAGTGACTGCAAAGCATTATTCGGCGCTGGCCCACCAGGCGGAAACCCACACCACCACAGATGAAGTCTTCACAGCGCGAGTGCTCCCGCAGGTTCGGCCTCAAAAACCAAACTTTTCTCAAGATTCGTAAGATTGTTCTCTATCAACAGGCGGGTTCCGGCAAAATCAGAACTGCAATCAGGGAGTTCTAGTCTCTTCCAAGGAATCTCTCTGGCGAGATCGTCTGGCCACACGTACTGCCTGACTGGTCAGTCCTCTATGTCAATCAAATGCTTTTGAATGAGGGCCTCGGCGATATCTTCACTCTTGACGTTGTAGGTACCCTCGTCAATAGACTTCGCTAACCGGTTCACCCGGTCCAATCGAACCTCCGGCAAAGCGTCGACAAGCTCCCGAATGCGCTGGAACTCTTGATTTCGATCAGAAACCTGCACGCCATCAGGCTGACGAGCGGCGGCTGCCTTTCCGGCATTCCCATTGCTATACCGGTTCGGGGCAGATGCCAGGTAGATCTTGCCAGTCCCGTTGATCCCATCAATCGACATGTTCAGCCTCCTCTTTGTAGTCACACTTGCCTCTATCGGCTGGCTACGAAACCGACTTTAAGAAAAGCTTGCCACCCTTCATACTTTTGGACTAGCCTGTTACTCGTAGGTTCTGCCGCAAATGACTCATTTTCAATCTGATAAAAGCCTTCGGCAGGCAGCCCGAAAATTCTTCACATAAACTCTCTCACAACTCTTTTGTGATTCAAAGTGCAAAAGTGTCCCGCGAGACTTCGCGGCTTCCGTATCCGGTCATGGAGGTCGGGCTGAATTTCACCCTCCACGCTGTCCAAATTCCTCGAGGCATGACTTTCGGTTGACCTGATGCTCAACAGCAGTTTTCCACAACGATCGGGATCAGACGACTAGATAGAAATCAGCAGATACTAATGTGCTATATTAAGCACGCTCATCGGGCGTGCTGTGTTCTCGCTACGTCGAGGGTAGATTCCCGCATTGGCGAGAATGACGATTCGGTGCACGTCGCGGTGCCGGTTCCCGCAGCCACTCGGTCCCAGTGAGTTCTCAGACATACTCAAGGAATTCTTTGAACTGCCTGAAAGGCTCGTGGGGGCTAAACACCCCTAGATCACAGTTCAATTTTCTCTACTATTTCATTCGGCCGTATTCCGTGCGTCCCACTACGCCTCCTTCTTCTAATTCTCGCGTGTCCAAGGAGCTTGGTGGTTGGATATCTGGGTACCCGGCCCAGCCGCTGCATCCACCCACTGAACCCATCCGGTGTCCTTCAAGGAAGGCTCAAAATCATCCGGATAGAGGATTTCGGCCAGGATTTGCAATGTGTCAACAACCCTCGGTCCAGGCCGGTTGAAATACTGGTTGCCATCGGTGACGTACACCCGGCGATTCCTCACAGCCCGCAACCCCACCCATTCCCGACGCTGGCTTAGCCAGTACATCTCGCTTCTTGTCCTGGCCAAGTCAAAACCACAGGGCATGACCACGATCACTTCCGGATCAAGGCGCCACAGTTCATCCCAACTCATCCAGGGTGAATGCTTGCCGGCGAGGCCTAAGAGGTTGATCCCCCCCGCCATTGCCACAAGCTCCGGAACCCAATTGCCAGCGGCCATCAACGGTTCCAGCCACTCGATGCAAGCTACCGTCGGCCGTGGTTTCTGAACGGGAACTGCCCCCGCGATTGAGCGCAGCTGCAACCTCAACTTCATCACTACCTGACGCCCAACACTGGGAACGCCCAGGGCATCGGCGACACACTGGATGTCATTCCAGATGTCCGCAAGGCAATTCGGTTTTAGCGAAACAACGTTCGGCTGGCAGCCGAGCCGACGGGCCAAGGCCAGCTCGACATCCCGCAAGCTCACGGCGCACACTTCGCACTGCGACTGGGTGAGAATGTGGGTCGGCTCCAGCTGACCGAGCACCGCTTCTTTCACTTCATAAACCGATATGGCCTCCCGCAATTGATCTTTCACCAGGCGATCGATTTCCTGGCTATTTCCACTCACAGCGAATCTGGGCGCCGTGCAGATCGGCAACGATTCCACGGACCGCGGAAAGTCGCATTCATGAGAGCGGCCCACCAGGAACTCTCCCATTCCTAGGGCATGAACGATTTCGGTAGCACTGGCAATCAGGGAAACAACGCGGAGCATCGCAAGCGCAGCCAGAGGATTCGGATTCTGAACTCTGTAGGTTCAACTAAACCAGGACAGTTGAGGCCGGCAGTATGTCTGCGAAAAAGAACCCATCTCTTTCGACACTTTCTCCAACCCTCACCTCGAGCTGATGCCGAAACATCGGGCCGCCGTAGACGAAGGAGTGAAACTCGCCGTTCTCGCCGCAAGGATCAACATCAGCAGGTAGGTCAACCAGGAGTTTCGAATCGAAGTCGCGCCCGGCGAATTCTCGGGCTAGCCGTCGCGGATCCACACATGTGAGCTTGGCGCGCAGCCCGGCTGTAATCATGTCGCGCGCCAGCAGAGCGGTAGGCAGATTCCAGAGGGGGAAAAGAGCCTCCAAGCCAGTCCCACGAAGCTGGGTCTCGCGATATTCACGAATATCTCTCAAGAACAGATCGCCAAAGGCGATCGCCTCAATGCCAGAATCGCGGGCCTGCCAGCAGACTTCGGCCATAATGCGTTCGTACTCCTGATTTGAGCACGGCCAGGGAATCGGCACCACCTGAAGCGGCAGCCCAGCCGCCTCCGCCTGAGCTTCCAAGAGAGGGCGCCTTACAGCGTGCATGGCCACACGGTCAAACGCTTGATTGAGTGTGGTCATCAACCCGGCGACTTGCAGTTTTGTATCCTGTCGCAGCAAATGCAAGGACCAAGCACTATCTTTGCCACTACTCCAGGAGAGAAGAATCTTTTTAGTCAACGGAGGATTGCTCTCAAAGGAATCGATGAAAGCATCAGGTTGAGTGGAGCCTGCATTTGCTATTGATCATCGATCGGTATTCGCAAATTATGGTGACACTCCTTTGTGCCTTTCTTCGATTGAAGCTAATATTCCCGCAGTCTTTCGATTGCAAATGGCGACGCCGAACGGGTGATGCGCACCGCTCCTTTCCTCTTTCGTTTCAATGCCTTGAGAGCAGTAATCAAGTCCCTGCCTTGTTCGGATCCCAAAGTGTTTCTGGAACCCTCATCACTTGACTCGCCCAGCGGCTCCAGACAAAGAGCGCGTCACTCAGTCGGTTCAGGTAACGGAGCACCTCCGGCGAAACTGTTTCCTCTCTGCCAAGGGTCACAGCAAGCCTCTCGGCGCGACGACAGATGGTGCGGCAAACATGAAGTTGCACGTTTAGACGCGACCCGCCGGGGAGCACGAATGACTTCAGTGGCGGCAACCCTTCGTTCATGGAATCGATCTCCAGCTCCAGTTGCGCAATGTCGGCATCCGTTACTCGCGGCTGCTTCGGGTGCACGTCCTCCGCCTTGGTCGCAAGAATGGAGCCAAGGTTAAACAGCTCATGCTGCACTCGGGTCAGAATGTCGACAAGCTTAGCTAATCCAGGATACTCCACCACCACCTCGCGTACGGTCTGACAAGCCGCCCCAACAAACGCGTTCAATTCATCGATCGTTCCATACGCCTCAATGCGCAGCGAGTCTTTGGGCAACCTCTGTCCACCCACCAAACTGGTTTCCCCCGAATCCCCGCCCTTGGTGTAAACCCGGCCGATCACAAGGCGAGGTTGGTTAAACTTGGATTCCGCCATGGAAGATCTCCCCGGAACCAGCTTGAGACTCCCTCTCAGAGGAGGAAGCTTAATTACGAGTTTCTGACAGGTGGGCGCGAAGGACTCCAGACTTGCTGCTCTTCGTGCACGGGAGAGACCAATGGAAGAAAGGGGCCCGGCCTCCCAACTCTCTGCCGGAGGCAACGGCTGTGAGTCACCGGTCTCCTGACCCGACCTTCATCAAGTTCATCGGCCTCCCCAGCTGCAGAGTCGTGGGTACGTTGTCGATCGGCTCTCGATGCTCACGGTGGCGGGGCAGTGCCGAATTCTCGCCAGCTTCCTATGCTCCACCCGACGCTTCAGTTCAATCGCAATGAGAATACTTTGCGGCTCTTTTTGATGTCAATGATTTCACGCCAAAGGTAGCAAGCGGCCCTTCCGAGTGCGAGGCCCTTTCGGTGTGCCGACCACTCATCCGCCTTCGCGACCACTGTCCGCTGCGGTGACCTTCTCACCGCAAGAACCGCAGGGGGCGGACCACTTTGAGCGGCTCTTGAACTTCTTCGCGAGGAAGTGAGACTAAACGAAGCCTTGCCCTAAAGGTCTTGCAGGCACTCCCCATTTCCATCACTGGTCACAATTTGGCAAACTGACCCACTTCCCTTGTCACGTATTGAGTGCGCTTCTGAAATATGCTATAAGCAGTGTATGTTGCACGACAGATAGTTCACGCTGAGCCTGAAGAGACCGCCACCGTGGAATCCTCACTCCTGCAATCGGTTGAAAAGGAAAACTTAACGGAAAGGGCAACGCCCGGTCTGCTGGGGGAATTCAAGGGATGGCTCAAGGACATCCTGCTGGCAGTGGTGATCGCCTTCCTGATGGTGGTCTTCCTCTATCAGCCCGTCAAAGTGGAAGGCACGAGCATGCAGCCGGAGTTGCTCGACCAGGAGCGAATCTTCGTGAACAAATTCGTATACCACTTTGAGGAAATTCATCGGGGTGACATTGTGGTTTTCTGGTATCCGAAGGATCCGAGCAAATCGTTTATCAAGCGGGTTGTAGGCGTGCCCGGCGATCTCGTGGCAATCCGCGATGGTCACGTTTATATCAATGGCGAGCTCTTGCAAGAACGTTATGTGCCGCGGGGGTATCAGGACTTTGACTCATACCCGCCGACGAGGGTCAAAGACGGGCACTACTACGTGCTGGGCGATCATCGCAATGCCAGCAACGACAGCCGTTCCTGGGGACTCGTGCCTCGCCGGTTCATTTACGGAAAGGCGGTGTTTCGTTATTGGCCAGTTGAAAAGGTGGGTTTCCTCGGTTGACAGAGGCTGGCTGAATTCAGCCCTTTCTCTTTATGATTCGGAGATTTGATGGAAGCTTTGCTCGCCTTGGAAGACGGGCGGACCTTCATGGGAAAATCGTTTGGTGCCGAAGGAGAGGCCTCAGGAGAAATCGTCTTCAATACCTCGCTGACCGGATATCAGGAAATTCTCACTGACCCGTCCTACGCCGGTCAAATTGTCATTCTCACCTATCCCCTCATTGGAAACTACGGTGTCAATTCCCAAGACGCCGAGTCGGCTCGTCCTTTCGCAGAAGGTCTGGTGGTTCGCGAGATGGCGGAGGTTCCCAGCAACTGGCGCCAGCAGGGCTCATTGCCGCACTATCTCCGTGAGCACAAGATTGTTGGCATCTCGGAAATCGATACGCGTGCCCTGGTCCGCCACATTCGCACTCACGGCGCGATGCGGTGCATGATTTCCACCCACGACCTGGACCCCGATTCTCTGGTTCGGAGGACGCGCCATCAACCTCAAATGGTGGGGCAGGATCTGGTCAAGGACGTCACCTGCAAGCAGGACTATGGCTGGGAATCGCCCACCGTCGACCTCTTCCCGACCAAGAAGCGGCGTGGACGGAGCGCAAATCAGAAAAAGGAACCGGCGTCTTTCAAGGTTGTGGCCTTCGACTTCGGGATCAAGCACAATATTCTGCGTCTGCTCGTCGATCACGGTTGTGAGTTGACTGTGGTACCGGCCGGAACCTCCGC
>Ga0075421_100008572_pt1 | contig 12571 bp, 12 predicted proteins | sample SoiMetdeltSBSDD5_FD_75292 | JGI IMG/M metagenome (GOLD analysis project Ga0075421, IMG submission 75292) | Bulk soil microbial communities from a Populus tree surrounding site in Tennessee, USA - Soil MetaG P. deltoides SBSDD5 | ecosystem: Environmental > Terrestrial > Soil > Tree plantation... | reverse complement strand
AAGTGACCAGGGAGTAGCGCAGCTGCCGCTGTTCGGAAACGCCGCCATGCTCCTCCAGTTCGACATCGTCGAGGAGGCGATCGCGGAGCACGACGACTGGCACACGCACGAGCACCTGCCGGAGCGGCTCGCCATTCCGGGCTTCATCCGCGGCACGCGCTGGGTGGCGCTGCAGGGTCGGCCGAGGTACTTCGTGATGTACGAAGTCGAGCAGCTCGCCGTCCTCACCTCGCAGCCCTATCTCGAGCGCCTGAACAACCCGAGCCCGTGGACCACGAAAATCATGCCCTCCTACCGAGGCATGAACCGGGGCCTGTGCTCGGTGGCGGGCAGTTTCGGCTTCGGCATCGGCCACGCCGGCCTGCTGATCCGCTTCAAGGCAAGGACGGGGGCGGAAGGATCGGCGCGAAACCGGCTGCTGCAGGACATCCTTCCCGGCCTGCCGTCGAAGCCGGGCATCGGCAGCGCCCACCTTTTCGAGGGGAGCCTGGCGGCGCCGATGACCAACGAGCAGCGCATCCGCGGCGCCGACGCCGGCGTGGACTCGGCGCTCCTGGTCACCGGGTACAGCCAGGACGCCCTGGCGGCTCTCGCGCAAGCCGAGCTTGGCAACGCCCGGCTCGAAGCGCATGGCGCGTCCGCAATCACGGGCGCCACGTACAGATTGGACTATGCGCTCGCCGCCCGTGAGTTGCGCGCCGCACCCTGAGCGCCTCATCGCCGCCGGGCATTGCGTCATAATTGGTGGCCTGACCAACGCCATCCCATGGAGAACTGAATGTCCAGCGTCGGCTATCACGAACCGGTGGAGGAACTGTCCGACGAAACGCGCGACATGCACCGCGCCATCGTCTCCCTGATGGAGGAACTCGAAGCGATCGACTGGTACAACCAGCGCGCCGACGCCTGCAAGAACCCCGAGCTGAAGGCGATCCTGGGCCACAACCGCGACGAGGAGAAGGAGCACGCCGCCATGGTGCTGGAGTGGATCCGCCGCAAGGACCCGGTGCTCTCCAGGGAATTGAAGGACTACCTGTTCACCACAAAGGACATCGCGCACAAGTGAGGCTCGCATGAGCGAAGACCAGCAACGCGAGGCGCTCGAGATCCTGCGCGAGATCCGCGACCGCCAGCGCGAGGCGGTGGAGCTGCTCAAGGCGCAGCGCGCGCTGGTCGAGGAGCAGCTGCAGAAATCGCGCGCCTCGGTGCAGGAATCGATCGGCCTGCAGAGGACCGCGCTCGCGCGCCAGCGGCAGGTGACGCTGATCGCCGTGCCCGGGATCATCGCCTGCCTCGCCGCCATCGCCTATCTCGTGATCCGCTATTTCTGAGCGCAGAAGGGTTGCCATGGAAACCTACTTCAAGCCGCAGCACCTCGCCGACTTCCCCAGGGTCTCCGACGCCAGCCCGGAGCTCGGCAAGAAATTCTTCGACTACTACGGCGCCGTGTTCGCCGAGGGCGCCCTCACCGCGCGCGAGAAGAGCCTCATCGCGCTGGCCGTCGCGCACACCGTGCAATGCCCCTACTGCATCGACGCCTACACCCAGGACTGCCAGCAAAAAGGCGTGGACCTGGAGCAGATGACCGAGGCGGTGCACGTGGCGGTGGCCATCCGCGGCGGCTCGTCCCTCGTCCACGGCATGCAGATGCGCGAGCAGGCGAAGAAGGCGGGAATGTAGGTGCGCCAGGCCGTCATCCGGCTGGAAGAACTCGCGGCCGATCTCGCCGCCGACCGCGCCTCCCCGCGCGCGGCGCAGAGCCTGCGCCGGCGCGCCGCGCCGCTCGCCGCGCCGGCCGAGCAGCTGAGGCTGCTGGGCTCCCTCCCGCTGCGCGCGGAATTCGGCGCGCTGGCCGAGGGCCTCGCGCCCGCGCAACTGGAAATCTTCCAGGTGAACCTGGGCAAGCTCTGCAACATGACCTGCAGGCACTGCCACGTGGACGCGGGCCCGGACCGCAGCGACGCCATGATGGACGACGCCACCGTGGACCTGGTCATCCAGAGCATCAGGGCCAGCGGCGCCCACACGGTGGACCTCACCGGCGGCGCGCCCGAGCTGCACCCGCGCTTCAAGGACCTCGTGCAGGCGGCGCGCGGCGCCGGCAAGCACGTCATGGACCGCTGCAACCTCACCGTGCTCCTCCTGCCGCGCAACGCCGGCCTGGTGGACTGGCTGGCCGAGCGCCAGGTGGAGGTCGTCGCCTCGCTCCCCCACTGGCGCCGCCCCAACACCGACGCGCAGCGCGGCGACGGCGTGTTCGAGCGCTCGGTGCGCGCGCTGCGCATCCTCAACGCCGCGGGCTACGGCAAGGGCGACCCGCGGCGCCGCCTCACTCTGGTGTCCAACCCGGCCGGCGCCTTCCTCGGCGCCGCGCAGGCCGCGGCGGAGCGCGAATGGCGCGAAGGACTGCGCAAGGGATTCGGCATCAGCTTCGATCGCCTCTTCGTGCTGAACAACATGCCGATCTCGCGCTTCCTCGAATGGCTGCAGGCCTCGGGCAACCTCGAGGCCTACATGGAGCGCCTGGTGAACGCCTACAACCCGGGCGCGATCGCGGGCCTGATGTGCCGCAACACGCTCTCGGTGGGCTGGGACGGGCGGCTGTACGACTGCGACTTCAACCAGATGCTGGAGCTCTCGCCCGCCGCGAGCGCGCACATCCGGGATTTCGACGAGGCGGCGTGGCGCCGGCGGGACATCGTCACCGCGCGCCACTGCTTCGGCTGCACCGCCGGCGCCGGCAGCTCCTGCGGCGGGCAGACGTCCTAGCTCAGGGCTTGCGCCACAGCACCTTGCCGCCGGCCTCCTTCGCCATGCGCTCGAGGTATTCCTCGTGCGCCTGCAGCTCGGCGGGCGTGGCGCGCAGCACCGCCAGCCTGGAAGCGTCGATCGAGGCCGCCGTCGCCGCCTGCTCCGCGGGCGTCTCCTGGTCCATCATCAGGCTGTCCTGGCCGCGCGTCATCGCCAGGTAGACCTCCGCCAGCAGGCGCGCATCGAGCAGCGCGCCGTGCAGCGTGCGGTGCGCGTTGTCCACCGCGTAGCGCTCGCACAGCGCGTCGAGCGAATTCTTCTTGCCCGGATGCAGCTCGCGCGCCAGCGCGAGCGTGTCGACGATGCCGGCGACGTGGTCCGCGAGCTTGCCCAGGCCCACGCGCGCGAGCTCCTGGTCGAGGAATTCCACGTCGAAGCCCGCGTTGTGGATGATCAGCTCCGTGCCGCGCACGTAGTCCACGAACTCCTTCGCGATGTCGGCGAATTTCGGCTGCGCGGCGAGGAATTCGTCGGCGATGCCGTGCACGCGCGCCGCGGCCTCCTCGCTCTTCCTCTCCGGGTTGATGTAGCGGTGGAAATGGTTGTCGGTGACGCGGCGGCTGAGCAGCTCGATGCAGCCGATCTCCACCACGCGGTCGCCCAGCTTGGCGTTGAGGCCGGTGGTCTCCGTGTCCAGCAGGATCTGCCTAGGAACGGACACTGTCCACCCCCAGGTTGGCCAGCGCATCCGCGCGCTCGTTGCCGGGGTGCCCGGCGTGGCCCTTCACCCAGTGCCACTCCACCTGGTGGCCGCGCGCGGCCTCCTCGAGCGCGCGCCACAGGTCCTCGTTCTTCACCGGCTGCCTGTCCGCGGTGCGCCAGCCGCGCCGCTTCCAGGCCGCCAGCCACTCGGTCATGCCCTTCTGCACGTACTGCGAATCGGTGAACAGCCGCACGCGGCTGCCGCGCGGCAGCGCATCGAGCGCGCGGATCACCGCGGTCAGCTCCATGCGGTTGTTGGTGGTGGCGGGCTCGCCGCCGTGCAGCTCGCGTTCCTTGCCGCCCTCGACGAGCAGCGCGCCCCAGCCCCCGGGCCCGGGGTTGCCGCGGCAGGCGCCGTCGGCGTACACCTCCACCACGCCGTCAGTCATGCCGCCGGCGCGCGGCGTGGCCCGGGTGGCCGTTCTTCTGCGGCAGCGCCGCCACCGCGCGGCGCCGCGCCCGCTCCTTGCGCCAGGCCGGCGTGATCACGCGCATGCCGTGCACGCGCTTCACCGCGCGCACCACGTACACCCCGCCGAGGATCGGCCACCAGCGCGCGCCGGCCTGCTCCATGAACGCGAAGCGCTCCAGCCACAGCGCGCTGGCGAACGGCGGCGCGTAGCAGCCGAAGCGCCCGCCGTTCAGCTCGAAGCCGAGCAGCTGCAGCCATTCCTTGAGCTTGAGCAGGCCGACCACGCGCGCGTCCCAGGGCGAGCCCGAGCCGCGGCGCGCCAGCTTGCGGCGCAGGCCCCACAGCGAGGCCGTGTTGAAGCCCGAGATCACCAGCTGGCCCTCGGGGCGCAGCACGCGCTCGGCCTCGCGCAGCACGTGGTGCGCGTCGAGGTGCGATTCCAGCGCGTGCGGCAGCACCATCAGGTCCAGGCTCTGCGAGGCGAGCGGCAGCTGCAGCGGGTCGGCGGCGAGCGCCGCGCCCGCCTCCAGCGCCAGCGTGAAGCGGTAGGAGATGCGGTTCTGGCGCAGGAAGTCGAATTCCGGCAGCCCGACCTGCGCGGCGCGGAAGCCGAACACGTCCTCCACCGCGTTGTCGAACTGCGCCAGCTCCCAGCCGAGCACGTGGCGCCCGAGCGGCGTGGTGCACCACTCCGAGAAGGACGCGCGCTCGCCGTTATACTTGGCCGCGGCCTCGGAGACCGAGACGAATGACTGGCGATCCATGATCGATATCGTTCCGCTGCAGGCTTTCAAGGACAACTACGTCTGGACGCTGCGCAATGCCACCCATGCCGCGGTGGTGGATCCCGGCGAGGCGCGCCCGGTGCTGGACTACCTCGCGCGCGAGCGCCTGACCCTGGCGGCGATCCTCGCCACCCACCACCACCCCGACCATGTCGGCGGCATCCCGGAACTCCTCGCCGCGCACCGGGTGCCGGTGTACGGGCCGAAGGGCGAGCCCATCGCCACCCTCACGCACCCGGTGGCCGAAGGCGACGAAGTCGCCATTCCCGCGCTGGGCGTCACGCTCTCGGTGCTCGACATCCCCGGACATACCCGGGCCCATATTGCCTATTATGGCGTGGAATCATTGTTTTGCGGCGACACCCTGTTCGCCTGCGGCTGCGGGCGCCTGTTCGAAGGCACCCCGGAGCAGATGATGGCTTCGCTGTCCAAGCTCGCCGCGCTGCCCGATGCGACCAGGGTCTACTGCGGGCACGAATACACGCTCGCCAACATCCAGTTCGCGCAGGAAGTGGAGCCGCGCAACGCCGCGCTCGCCCTGCGCCTCGCGCGCGACCGGAAGCTGCGCGAGGCGGGCCGGCCCACCCTGCCCAGCACGCTCGGCGAGGAGCGCGCCACCAACCCCTTCCTGCGCTGGCGCGAGCCGGCGGTGATCGAGTCGGCCAACAAGTACCTCGGGGCACGGGTTTCCGACCCGGTCCGGGTGTTCGCCGCCATCCGGGACTGGAAGAACCGCTTTTAGGCTAGTATCCTTCTTCCGTGCAATGGCTTAGCGCAAGGACTGGAAGTATTTTCGCGATTGCCGCGGGTCTTGCGCTCGCCGGCTGCTCGACGCTGCCGGAGGCACCGGCGGAGGCCGAGCCGGCGGTGATCGCGCCGCCGCGGGCGGCGGCGCCCGAGACCATCGCGATTCCCGAGGTGCGGCTGCTCGACGCCACGCGCCTGCCGCCGTTCGAAGGCGAGAAGCGCGAGCTCGATGCGCCGCGCAGCGTCGCCAAGCTCGACCGCACGCAGCCGCCCGCCGACCTGTGGCAGCGCCTGCGCAACGGCTTCGCCATGCAGGACATCGAATCGCCGCAGGTGGCCGAGCGCACCGCCTGGTACGTCGCCAACCAGGATTACCTCAAGCGCGTCTTCGACCGCAGCCGGCTGTACCTCTACCACATCGTCGAGGAGCTGGAGAAGCGCGGCATGCCGATGGAGATCGCGCTGCTGCCGATCGTGGAGAGCGCCTTCAACCCGATGGCCTACTCGCGCGCCCACGCCTCCGGGCTGTGGCAGTTCATTCCCGGCACCGGCAAGCGCTACGAGCTGAAGCAGAACTGGTGGTACGACGGCCGCCGCGACATCGTCGCCTCGACCAGCGCCGCGCTCGACTACCTGAAGGACGTGTACGACATGCACGGCGACTGGCACCTGGCGCTCGCCTCCTACAACTGGGGCGAGAACGCGGTGGCGCGCGCCATCGCGAAGAACCGCAAGGAAGGCAAGCCGACCGACTACATGAGCCTGCCGATGCCGCGCGAGACGCGCGGCTACGTGCCCAAGCTCCAGGCGCTGAAGAACCTGATCGCCAACCCGGCGGCGCACGGCATCACGCTGCAGGCGATCCCCAACGAGCCCTACTTCGCCGTCATCACCAAGACGCGCGACATCGACGTGCTGCTCGCCGCCAAGCTGGCCGAGATCCCGGTGGACGAGTTCATCGCGCTCAACCCCGGCTTCAGCCGGCCGCTGATCCGCAGCGGCGGCGCGGCGCGCATCGTGCTGCCGGCCGACAAGGTGGACGTGTTCCACGAGAACCTGGAGGAGTACGAGGACCGGTCGCTCGTTTCCTGGAAGACCTACAAGCCGCAGCGCGGCGACTCGCTGGAGGGCATCGCGCGCAAGCACGGCCTCACCCTCGGCCAGCTGCGCGAGGTGAACGGCATCCACCCGCGCTCTGCCAGGATCCCCGAGCTGCTGGTGGTGCCGATCGCGGGCGGCGCGGAGAGCTTCGCGCGCCTGCCGATCATGTACGCGCCGCCCATCCCCAAGGGCGGCGGGCGCGTGCACGTCGTGCGGCGCGGCGAGACGGTCTGGAGCATCGCGCAGCGCTACCGCATGAGCGTCGCCGAGCTCAAGCGCTGGAACCGCATCGGCCGCTACCTGGCCGTCGGCCAGCGCCTGGTGATCCGCTAGCCCTGGAGTTTCGGCACCGCGGCGAGCAGCTCGCGGGTGTAGGCGTGCCGCGGCGCGCGCAGCACCTGCGCCGCCGCGCCGTGCTCGACGATGCGCCCGGCGCGCATCACCGCCACCTCGTGCGCCAGGTGCTCCACCACCGCCAGGTTGTGGGTGATGAACAGGTAGGCGAGGCCCAGTCGCGCCTGCAGCTCGGCCAGCAGGTTGAGGATCTGCGCCTGCACCGACACGTCGAGCGCGCTGGTGGGCTCGTCGCACACGATGAGCCGCGGCTCCACCGCCAGCGCGCGCGCGATGGCGATCCTCTGGCGCTGCCCGCCGGAGAATTCGTGCGGATAGCGGCCCTTGGCCTGCGCCGGCAGGCCCACCTGCCCGAGCAGCGCGTCGATGCGCCCGGTGCGATCGGCCTCGTCCCGCCCCACGCCGAGGCTGCGCATGCCCTCGGCGAGGATGTCGGCCACGCGCATGCGCGGGTTGAGCGAGGCGTAAGGGTCCTGGAAGATGATCTGCATGCGCGCGCGGTGCGCCTTGAGCGCCCCGCGCGCGAGGCGCGTCAGCTCCTCCCCGCCGTGCCGCACGCTGCCGCCCGTCGGGCGCACCAGCTGCAGCAGCGCCTTGCCGACGGTGGTCTTGCCCGAGCCCGATTCGCCCACCAGCGCGAGCGTGCGCCCTTCGCGGATGGCGAGCGACACCCCGTCCACCGCCTTGACCTGGCCCACCGTGCGGCGCAGCACGCCGCGCCGGATGGGGAAGTGCACCTGCAGGTCGCTCGCCTCCAGCAGCACCGGCGCCTCGAGCGCCGCCTCGCGCGGCGGCGCCGGCGGCGGCGCGATGCGCGCCGGCGCCGGCCCGTCGTCGCGCAGGTGGCAGCGCACGCCGGATGCCTTCAGCTGCGGGACTTCGACGCGGCAGCGCGCGTAGGCCTGCTCGCAGCGCTCGGCGAAGCGGCAGCCGGCGAAGGCGGCGGTGAGCGCCGGCACCTGCCCGCGGATCACCGCCAGCGCGCCGCCGCGCCCGGGGAGCGCCTCGAACAGCTTCTGCGAATACGGGTGCTGCGGCGCGCGCAGGAACGCTTCGCGCTCGGCGACCTCGACGATCTCGCCGGCGTACATCACCGCCACGCGCGTCGCCATGCGCGCGACGATCCCCAGGTCGTGGGTGATGAGCAGCAGCGCCATGCCGCGTCCGGCCTGGAGTTTCTGCAGCAATTCGAGAATCTGCGCCTGGATGGTGACGTCGAGCGCGGTGGTGGGCTCGTCGGCCACCAGCACCTCGGGGTCCACCGCCAGCGCCGCGGCGATCATCGCGCGCTGGCGCAGCCCGCCGGAGAGCTGGAACGGGTATTCGTCGTAGCGCCGCCCGGGGTCCGGGATGCCCACCGCCTCGAGGAGCTCGAGCGCGCGCGCCCGGGCAGCGCTGCCGCGCAACTCGCTGTGGCGCTCGAGCACCTCGCGCACCTGGCGGCCGACGCTGAGCACCGGATTGAGCGCCGTGGAGGGCTCCTGGAAGATCATGGCCACGCGCTTGCCGCGCACCGCGCGCATCGCGGCCTCGGGCAGCGCGAGCAGGTCCTGGCCGCCGAGGCGCACTTCGCCCGCGGCGATGCGCGCCACCTCGGGCAGCAGGCGCAGGATGGACAGCGCGGTCATCGACTTGCCGCAGCCGGATTCGCCCACCAGCGCGAAGCACTCGCCGGGCCGGATCGCGAGATCCACCCCGTCCACCGCGCGCAGGGTCCCCTCGGGGGTGTCGAGCTGCGTCCGGAGGCCCGCGACCTCGAGCGCGCTCATACGCGCACCCGCGGGTCGAAGCCGTCGCGCACCGCGTCGGCGAAGAGGTTCGCCGCCAGCACCAGCGCGAACATGAAACAGAAGGCCGCGGCGAGCGACCACCACACCATCGGCTCGCGCGCCATTTCCATGCGCGCGGCGTTGATCATGGTGCCGAAGCTGGTGGTCGAGGGGTCCACCCCCACGCCGACGTAGGACAGCACCGCCTCGGCCAGCACCAGGCCGGAGAAATCCAGCACCAGCGAGATGATCACGATGTGCGCCACGTTGGGCAGGATGTGGCGCCCGAGGATCCTCGCGTGCGACACGCCGAAGGCGTGCGCGGCCTGGATGTACTCCAGCTCGGAGAGCTTGAGCGTCTCGCCGCGCAGCAGGCGCGCGAGGCCGGTCCAGCCGAGCGCGCCGAGGATCACGCACAGCGACAGCAGGCGGAAGTCGGCGCGCTGCGCCGCGGTGGGGAACAGGCCCGGGTGCGTGTCCACGTACACCTGCACCATCAGCACCGAGGCGGCGATCAGCAGCACCCCGGGGATCGAGTTGAGCGTGGTGTACAGGTACTGGATGAAGTCGTCCACCCAGCCCTTGAAGTAGCCGGCCGAGATGCCGGCGGCGATGCCCGCCGGCAGCAGCACCAGCGTGGTCAGCGTGCCGATCACCAGGCTGGTGCGGATGCTCTTCAGGGCCTGGTACAGCACGTCGGAGCCCACGCGGTCGGTGCCGAACACGTGGTAGCCCGCGGCGAGCAGCGCCGCGGGGCCGGCGAGGGCCAGCAGCGCGCCGAGCGCGGCCGCCGCCGCGCCCCAGGGCACCTGCGGCCAGCGCCGCACCAGCGTGCGCCGGGCGGCGAGCACGGCGAGCGACCACAGCGCGATCGCGATGGCGAGGCCGGCCAGCAGCCGCAGCGCCACGTCGCGGCCCCAGTGGGACTCCTCCTTCAGGTGCGCGCCGCCGTGCGCGAGCCGAGGGAACTCGCGCACCGTCTTCCCCCCGGGCAGCTCCACCTGCTCTTTCTGGTACAGGCGCGTGGCGAGCGGCGCCGAGTAGGTCTTCTCCAGCTTCGTGCGCAGCGGCGTCAGCAGCACATCGAGCAGCGAGCGCACCTCGACCGCATAGGCCGGCGCCGCCGCGGGGTCCCTGGCCGGAAGCTGCGGCCGGTAGTGCAGCGAGTCGAGCAGGCCGAGGGCGATGAACACCGCGAGGAACACCGAGGATGCGACTGCCGCGCGGCTGCGGAACACGCGCGCCCAGGGCAAGGCGAGGTGCGGCCTGCGGCTGCTGTACCAGGCGAAGCCCGCCACGGCGGCCGCCAGCAGCCAGACCAGGAGATCGGTGGCGAGGAGGACCGGCACGCTAGTTGAGCCTCACGCGCGGATCGACGAAGGTGTAGGAGATGTCGGTGAGCAGCAGCCCGAGGATGTAGAGCACCGAGCCGATGAACACCATCGAGCGCACCACGGCGAAATCCTGCGCCTGGATGGCGTCGATGGTGTAGCTGCCCAGCCCCGGGATGCCGAAGAAGGACTCGGCGATCAGGCTGCCCATGAACAGGAGCGGAATCACCACCACCACCCCGGTGAGGATCGGGATCAGGGCGTTCTTCAGCACGTGGCGGAACATCACCGTCGACTCGGCGAGACCCTTGGCGCGCGCGGTGCGCACGTAGTCCCTGCCCATCTCCTCGAGGAACAGCGTGCGGTACCAGCGGCTGCCGCTGCCGATGCCGCCGATCACCCCCACCAGCACCGGCAGCACCAGGAACTTCACCGCGTCCGGCCCGCCCTCGTAGCCCGAGATCGGCACCAGGTGCCAGAGCTTGGAGATCAGGTACTGGCCGCCGATGATGTAGAACAGCGACGAGATCGACATCATCGCCACGCACAGGATCACGCCCCAGAAATCGAGGTAGGTGGCGCGGAAGAAGGCCATGCCCAGCGCGAAAGTGATGTTCACCGCCAGGCCGACCAGGAACACCGGGATGGCGAGCGCCAGGCTCGGCCACATGCGCGTGCGGATCTCGTTGCCGATGTCGCGGTTGTCCTCGGCGCGGCCGAATTCCAGGGCGAACAGCTTCACCGACTTTTCGAAGAAGATGGTGTCGGTGGCCTTGTGCGCCCCCGGCGCGGCGCCGTTCCACAGCAGCGGCTTGTCGTAGCCGCGCTCGGCCTTCCACTTCTCGATCGCCTCGGGCGTCACGCGCTTCACGCCCAGCTGCATGCGCGCCATGTCGTCCGGCGTGTTCACCAGGAAGAACAGCGCGAAGGTGATGAGGTTGATGCCGATCAGGATCGGGATGGCGTACAGCGTGCGGCGGATGATGTAGGCGGTCATCGGGCCGCCATCCGCTCCCGGCGCCGGTAGCTCAGGACTGCCGGCGCCGATCCCGCCGCCAGCAGGGCGAAGAGCAGCACCGCCGGCCACACGACCGGGCGGTTCGCCTCGCGCCGTTTCGCGGCGCGCAGTGCGGGGTCCACGCGCAGGTACTTCAGGTTGTTGCGCGCCATGTTGTTCGGCTTGCCGTTCATCACCCAGGGATGCTCCAGGCCGTAGGCCACCGGATGGAAGCCGCCCAGCCAGGGCAGGTCGCGCCGCGCGATGTCCACCATGCGATGGATGATCGTCAGGCGCTCGGGCGAATTGGGCACGTTCTTCATGCGTTCGAACAGCGCGTCGAATTCCGCGTTCACGTAGTTGCTGGTGTTCTCGCCCTGCGTCTTCATGCGCGACTGCGGCCCGTGCAGGAGGAACAGGAAGTTCTCCGGGTCCGGGTAGTCGGCGTTCCAGCCCAGCACGTAGAGCTGCTGGCTGCCCTTCCTGATCTTTTCCTGGAAGCGGTTCCAGTCGGTGTCGCGGATCTCCAGCTGCACCGAGATCTTGTCGAACTGGCGCCGCCACCAGTCGAAGCGCGGCTTGTCGCCGGGGCCGCGCCCGACGGTGTCCAGGTACAGCACCAGCGGCTCGCCGGTCTTCGCGTGGCGCCCGTCCGGGTACCCAGCCTCGGCAAGGAGTTTTCGTGCGTCCTCGATCGGCCGGCGCCGCGCGGCGCCGTCGCGCCAGAGGTGGGTCTGCGGGTTGACCGCCGCGCGCCCCTCGGGCTGGCCGAAGATGCCCGGCGCGAGCGGGTCCTGCGCCACCAGCCCGCGGCCGTTGAGGAAGATGGAGATGTATTCCTCCCAGTCCACCGCGATGGCGAGCGCCTGGCGCAGCTTGCGCGAGCGCTCCGAGTCCCCGCCCACCACCGCGTCGAGCCAGTTGACCCCGAGGTACAGGATGCTCGTGTCCACCGAGGTGCGCAGCCGGATGCCCTTCGCCGCCATCTCGTCGGTGAGGCCCACCTCGCCGCCCACCGCCACGCGCACCGCCTGGTCGAAGGTTTCGCTGGGGATCCCGGAAGTGTCGTAGTAGCCCTGCAGGAACTTGTTCCAGAAGGGAACGTTCTCCTTCTCGCGCGTGAACACCACGCGCTCGACGAACGGCATCGCCTGGCCGGCGTCGGCGAGCAGCCCCTCCTTCGCGTCGCCGGGCTCGCCCTCCGCCGGATAGGGCTCGCCGCGGAAATGCGGATTGCGCTCGAGGAGCATGCGCGCATTGGGGTCGTTCTGGGTCAGCATGTAGGGGCCGGTGCCCAGCGGCCACCAGTCGAGGGTGAAGTTCCTCTCGGCCATGCCCGGCTGGTGGAAGAACCTCTCCGCCTCCCAGGGCACCGGCGCGAAGAACGGCATCGCCAGCCAGTAGGCGAACTGCGGGTAGCGGCCCTTGATGCGGATGCGGTAGGTGTGCGCGTCCACCTTCTCGACGCCCTCCAGGCGGTGCTTGCGCAGGTCGAGCCACTCGCCCTTCTTGGTGTCGAACTTCTTCAGCCGGTCGGCGAACTCCTGCAGCCCGACGATGTA
>Ga0075421_100008569_pt1 | contig 12574 bp, 11 predicted proteins | sample SoiMetdeltSBSDD5_FD_75292 | JGI IMG/M metagenome (GOLD analysis project Ga0075421, IMG submission 75292) | Bulk soil microbial communities from a Populus tree surrounding site in Tennessee, USA - Soil MetaG P. deltoides SBSDD5 | ecosystem: Environmental > Terrestrial > Soil > Tree plantation... | reverse complement strand
CACGATCATGGGGCACCAGGTTGTGGTGCCGATCACCGCCGGAAAGCTCGACCTCGGACCGTGGGAGCAAGTCTTCTACGCGGAGTTCGATGGGCAGCGAAAGAAGCGGGTGGTCGTGAAAGTGGTGGGAAACTGATCCCGAGAGCGAGTAGATGTCATTATCCCGAGACGACGCCTACGCTTTGATGACCGAATACACTCAGACCGAGAGCCTGCGAAAGCACATGCTCGCGGTCGAAGCCTCGGTGCGAGGCTACGCGCGGCTCTGGGGAGAACCGGAAGACGACTGGGCGGTGGTGGCGCTCCTGCACGACTTTGATTACGAACGGTGGCCCGACCAGCAGAATCATCCATTTCGTGGTGTGGAGATTCTGAAGTCGAAGGGGTATCCCGAGTGGGTGACGCGCGCGATCCTGTCGCACGCGGAATATTCCGGGGTTCCGCGCGAGTCGCGCCTGGAGCACGCGCTGTACGCCTGCGACGAGATGTCGGGCTTCGTTACCGCGTGCTCTCTCGTGCGGCCGTCGAAGAGCGTGCTCGATCTCGAGGCCTCATCGGTCATGAAGCGGATGAAAGACAAAGCCTTCGCGCGGGCGGTGAGCCGCGAGGATCTGCGAAAAGGGGCGGAAGAGATTGGATTGCCGATCGATCATCACATCACCAACGTCATTACGTTCATGCGCGAACGCGCCGATCTGCTGGGGTTGCGCGGAACGCTCTGATTCCAGAGACCGTATAGGCTAGAACGCGTGCTGAACATCAATAGCAACGGCGAGGCAAGGCGGCGCGAAGCAAGACGCGAGCAAGCGCAGCGCAGCGAGCCACGCGAACGGAGCGAGCCGACGAAGCGGCTCGCGAGAGAGCGTGTAGGGGAGTCCGAGGGGCTGAGCCCCTCGGAATGAAGTTGGACGTCATCACTACCCGCGAGCGACCGTCATCATCCGCCGACACGCCGGTCGTGCTGCTCGACAACGTGACCGTCATCTACGGCTCCAATCGCGCGTTGAAGGAGGTCTCGGGTCGTTTCAATGCCGGGGCCGTAGGTCTGCTCGGCCCGAACGGCGCAGGGAAGAGCACGCTCCTCAAGGCGCTCCTGGGTTTCATCAAGCCTGCCTCTGGACGAATGACCGTGTTCGACCTCGACGTCGCCAAGCACCCGTTGGAGATTCGCGCCCGCATCGGATACATGCCGGAGACCGACGGCCACATCCCGGGCATGAATGCGGTCTCGTTCGTTGCCTACTGCGGCCAGCTCGCCGGCCTTCCGGCGCTCGACGCGATGCAGCGGGCGCACGAGGTCCTTTATTATGTCGGCCTCGGTGAGGCGCGTTACCGGAATGTCGAAACGTACTCGACCGGCATGAAACAGCGCATCAAGCTGGCGCAAGCTCTCGTCCACGATCCCGATCTGCTGTTCCTCGACGAGCCCACCAACGGTATGGACCCCAAAGGGCGCGACGAGATGCTCGAACTCATCCGCGATCTCGGTCACAACAAAAACGTCAATCTGATCCTGTCATCGCACTTGTTGCCTGACGTGGAATTCACCTGCGACGACGTCGTGGTGATGGATAAGGGGCAGGTGGCGGCGCAAGGCCCGATCGACCAATTGAAGGGACCCGCCGGGCGGGTTTTCGAATTGCGGATCAAAGGCGATCTTCCGTCGTTCGTCGAAGTGCTTCACGCGGCGGGGATGGAATGCACCTCCACGGATGAAGATGTCATGCGCGTGTTCGTGCCCGACGGCGCCTCGCGCGGCCGCAAAGATCAGGCGATGTTGTTTGCCCTTGCGGCGCAGCACGGCGTCCAGGTGCGCCATCTGCGTCCCAGTATTCCGACACTCGAAGACGTTTTCGCGAAAGCGCTTGGGGAGCAGTAGTGCCCATTCACGATCAAAGTTACCGCCGATACCTTGGCGGCAAGTCCATGCCGGGGCAGGCATGGACCGTGATCGCGCGCGCGGGCATCTTGACCATGATCCGCAAGCGCGCGTTTCTCGGCCTGCTGATGTTCGCCTGGGGACCGTTCCTGGTGCGCGCGGTCCAGATTTACGTGACCGCGAACTATCCGCAGGTCGCGATGTTCGCGCCGACGGCTGAAACCTTCCGGCAGTTCCTGGAGCAGCAGGACTTCTTCGTCTTCATTGTCACCATCTACGTCGGCGCCGGCCTGATCGCAAACGATCGCCGCGCCAACGCGCTGCAAATCTACTTGGCCAAGCCGCTCATGCGCGCCGAATACATCTTCGGCAAGGCCGCCATCCTGTTTGCGTTCATCCTGTTCGTGACGTTGATCCCCGGCCTCCTGCTGCTCCTGTTGCAGGTGCTGTTCGCCGGAAGTTTTGCCTTCTTGAGCAAAAACCTGTTCCTCTTCCCGGCAATCACCGTCGCGGCAGTGTTGCAGGCCCTGCTCGCGACGTTCACCATGCTCGCGCTGTCGTCGCTCTCGAAGAGCGCGCGGTATGTCGGAATCCTCTATGCCGGCATCCTGTTCTTCACCGCAGCCATCTACCACGCGATGCTGGCGATTACCGGCAGCACGCGCGTGTCGTGGATTTCGCTCGGCGCCAACCTGGCGCAAGTCGTGGACGTGATCTTCCGTCTCAAACCGCGCTACTCGACCCCCTGGCCGGTGTCGTTGATTGTGATTCTTGGCCTCGTCGCCCTGTCGATTTCGGTCCTCGAACGGCGCGTGCGCGGCGTGGAGGTGGTGACGTGAGCGCGGCGATCGTCACCGCGGAACACGTCTCCAAGTGGTACGGCCAGGTCATCGGTCTGAACGACGTCACGGTGCAGGTGCCTTCCGGCATCACCGGACTGCTGGGACCGAACGGCGCAGGGAAGTCGACTTTCATGAAGCTGATCACCGGCCAGCTCAAACCGAGCAAGGGATCGGTGAAGGTTCTCGGTGAACCGATCTGGCGCAACCCGCACCTGTATTTCCAGATCGGGTTTTGCCCCGAGCAGGACGCGTTTTACGACCGCATGACGGGTCTCGAATGGGTCACGGCGCTGGTGCGACTGAACGGCCTCGATGAGACGGCCGCCGACGAGGCGGCTCGACGGGCGCTGACCGCCGTCGACTTGATGGACGCGGCAGACAAGAAGATCGGTGCCTACAGCAAAGGCATGCGTCAGCGCGTGAAGCTCGCGCAGGCGATCGTGCACGACCCATCACTGCTGATCCTGGACGAGCCGCTCTCGGGAATGGATCCCATCGCCCGCCGCCGGACGATCCGGCTGATCCGCGAATGGGCCCGCGCCGGGAAAAGCGTCATCGTCTCCAGCCACATCCTGCACGAGATCGAGTCGATGACAGGGAACATCCTCCTGATCAACAACGGACGGATTCTCGCCGAGGGGGACGTGCATGCGATCCGCGAACTGATCGACGAGCATCCCCACACTGTCTACGTCCGCGCCGAAAACCCGCGCCGCCTGGCGCGCGATTTTCTCGAGCAGGCCGACGTTCGCAGCATGAAGTTCGAGGATGGCGCGGTCACGGTGGAGACCGGAAAGCCCGATGCCTTCTACGCGCGATTGACCGAGTTGGCTGCCAGCGGCGAGTACGGCGCGATCGAAGAAGTCACCTCGCCTGACGATAACCTTCAGGCGGTGTTCCAATACCTGGTGAAATGAATAGCAACGACGTCACAACCGCTCGACCGATTCCGGCCGCCCCGGGCTTCTTCGCGTCAGGTGTGCGTATCTTCGATCTCTCCCTCGGGGAAATGCTGTGGTCGCGGCGAACGATATTCATGATGCTCGTCGCCGGCGCGCCGGTCATCATCGCGTGCTTCCTGCGGATCATCGTCCTGTTCGGGGCGCCGGTTTTCGAGGAGCATCGATCGACGCAAGGTGGTATGACACAGACGATCCGAATGACTGGACCGGCCATCTTCGGATTGATGATCTGGATCTTCTATCTCCGCTTCACCGTGCCGGTGCTCGGCGTTTTTTACGGCACGTCATTGATGGCCGACGAAGTCGAAGACAAGACGATTACCTATCTCTTCACGCGTCCGATTCGACGCGGTGCAGTGCTGTTCGGGAAATATCTTGCCTACTTGGGCTGCACGGTTTTTGTGGTGCTTCCCTCCGTGATGCTCGTGTACCTGCTCGTCGTCCCGATGCGCGGCAGCCTCGGAGCATCATTCATCGACCTCGTGAAAGATCTGGTTCTGCTCGCTCTTGGGCTGGCCGTGTATGGCGCGTTGTTCGCGTTCGTCGGCGCGAAGTTCAAGCGGCCTCTCATTGTCGGACTGATCTTTATCTTCGGCTGGGAGCAGGCAGCCCTCGCTTTCCCCGGGTATCTGAAGCGGTTCACGATTGCCTATTACCTCCAAGGTTTGGTGCCGCACGCGATGCCCAGCGATAGCGTCCTCAGCCTTATCCAGGGAGCCTTCCGGGAAAGCCCAACGTTAGCGGGGAGCCTCTTCGGGCTGGCACTAATTCTGGTGGTTTTTGTCGGGCTGGCGGCGTGGGTGGTGGAGCGAAGGGAATACGTTTTGGAGCAATGACTTACGGCCGCGCGAAAAATGACTCATTTTGGAACTTTTTACCCGTTAGGCCTGTATAATTCTTACCAGAGGACTACGGAATGACTAAGCGAACCCGATATTTCCTTGCCGCTTCGGGAGCAGTGCTCGCGGCTGGCCTTGGAACCGGCCTTGTGGCCTATTACACGGGCGGTTTCGAGCCTGTTTCGGCCTCGGCCGTTTCAAATGAGCTGCGCTATGTTCCAGCCGACGCCACGGTCGTGGCTTACGCCGACGTCCGCGGCATCATGGATTCGGATCTTCGCGCCCGCCTGAAGGAAGCCTTGCCGGGACATCAGGATGGTCAGCGGGAATTCCAGGAGCACACGGGGATCGACATCGAGAAGGACATCGATTACATCGTCGCCTCCCTGACCGCCGGTGCCGAGAAGCCGGCCCCCCTCGTCGTTGCCCGCGGCCGGTTTAACGATACGCAGCTCGAAACGATGATCCGCGAGCACGGCGGCGCGGTCGAGGAGTACAAAGGCAAGCGCCTTATCGTTGCGCCGACGGGACACAACGACGCGCCGATTCAAAGTGGCAGCGTCACCCTCGCGTTCCTCGAACCTGGTCTCGTCGCAATCGGTGAGTCAACGGCGGTCAAGAACTCGATCGATGCACAGCTTTCGGCGAAGAGTGTCACTGGCAACAACGAAATGATGGAGCTGGTAAACGATATCGGCCAGGGCAACAATGCCTGGGCCGTTGGACGCTTCGACGTCCTCGCGTCGCAGGCGAGGCTTCCCGAGCAGGTTTCCGCTCGTCTCCCTCAGATCAAGTGGTTCGCTGCCGCCGGCCATGTGAATGGCGGGCTATCCGGAACGCTCCGCGCCGAAGCGCGCGACGAGCAGGCAGCCGAGAATCTTCGCGACGTCGTGCGTGGCGTCCTCGGTCTGGCGCGTATGCAGGCTCAGGCCGACGCGCGCACTCAGGCACTCGTTGAATCATTGCAGCTCACCGGGACCGGAAAGACCGTATCGCTCTCGTTCACCGTGCCGGCCGAGATTCTGCAGATGATCCCGAAGGCGGCGGTGCCTCAGGTGCAGCCAGAGAAGTAGGCTAACAGCTACCAGCTTCCAGCTCGAAGAGGCCGCGTGTCCTAGGACCGCGGCCTTTTACATTTTTGGGCAATCTGTCTGCATTCTCACTGCGCGTGGGGCCCTCCGCCTCCGCGCGAATCAAAACTCCGCGCGCTGCGGCGAACCTCGCTCGGGCCGCAAGCACTTTCCTTTTGCCTTTTGCCTTTTCCCTTTTCCCTTTCAGCTACACTGTCCCCCGTGGACTGCGTCTTCTTCTACGGCACGCTGATGGCGGGCTTCGATCGACGTCGACGAGTAGCGATGGACACGAAGCTTTCTTTTCGCGGTCGCGGGTGGATTCGTGCTTCGCTTTTCGACCTCGGGCTGTATCCTGCGGCAGTCCCGTCACCCGATGGGTGCGTTTGGGGAGAACTGTACGAAGTGTCGGATTTGGCGACGGTGTTATCCGCGCTCGATGAAATCGAAGGCTACAGACCGGGTGATACTGACCATAGTTTGTACGTGCGCGCGCAGGCGAGCGTGATGATGCCCGATGGAGAACAGCACACCGCGTGGGTATATTTCTACAACGCGCCGCTTGGTCAGGCGCAGCGGATCGAGTCGGGGGATTATCTGCAGCACGTCAGGGTCCGATAATGGTACCTAGTGCCCGCCGGCGGGGCAAGGCGCGCGAAAGAAGACGCGAGCGAGCGTGTCGGGGGGTCCGCGGGGGCGGAGCCCCCCGGATCTAATAATGGCAAACACGCGAGACAGCGAGCGCATTCCGACAACTGGTCAGGTGACCGGGGAGGTCACGGTTTATGAACCGATGACGATCCTCGATCTCAGCGATCGCGGTGCCCAGGTCGAGACCAAGTTCCCGCTGCATCTCGATTCGCTGCACGAGTTCCGTCTGTCCCTCGGTACGCGTTCGGTCGTCGTCAAGGGCCGAATCGCGCATTGTCAGATTGGCGAGCTTGGCGAGACCATTCTCTACCGCAGCGGCGTTGAATTCATCGAACCCACCGAACACGCACTCGCTGCGATCCACGCGTTTGTCGAAGCGTTGAAGTTTGCTGCTTCTGCTCCGCCGGCCATTGTCGAGGCGGAAATTACGGAAGAGTGATGCAATTGCTGATTTTTGATTGCTGATTGTCGATTCACGAAACATTCAATCAGCAATCAGAATTCAGCAATCAGCAATTTCAGCAATCACCTCAGACAACGGATCCCGACCTCTATAATCAGCTCATGGCCACCTCCACCATCACCACCTTCCACAACTACATCGACGGACGTTGGATCCCCGGTGTCACCGGTGAAACGTTTGAGAATCGCAATCCGGCCAACACCGACGACCTGATTGGCGTCTTTCAGAAATCAACACGACGCGATGTGGAAGCGGCGATCGATGCGGCCGCGCGCGCCTACAAGAGCTGGCGACTCGTGCCGGCGCCGGTGCGCGCGGAAATCCTCTTCCGCGCCGCGCAGCTCATCGTCGAACGGAAAGAGCAATTCGCGCGCGACATGACGCGCGAGATGGGAAAGGTCCTGAACGAAACGCGCGGCGACGTGCAGGAAGCCATCGACATGACCTTCTACATCGCCGGCGAAGGGCGGCGCATGTTCGGGCAGACGGTGCCTTCGGAACTGCGGAATAAGTTCGCGATGTCGGTTCGTCAGCCGCTCGGTCTCAGCTCGATCATCACGCCGTGGAATTTTCCGATGGCGATTCCGTCCTGGAAGATCATCCCGGCGCTGGTGTGTGGCAACACGGTTGTCTTCAAGCCGGCGTCGCAGACGCCGCTCTCAGCACTCAACTTCGTCAAGGTGCTGGAGGATGCGGGAGTTCCAAAAGGCGTTGTCAACATGGTCACCGGCGACGGCGACGAGGTAGGCACGCCACTGACGACGCACGAGGACGTGCGGGTTGTGTCTTTCACAGGTTCGACGCACGTCGGACGGATCGTGAATCAAGCCGCGGCACCAGGATTCAAAAAGGTCCATCTCGAGATGGGTGGCAAGAACGTGATCATGATCATGGACGACGCCAATCTCGAGCTTGCGGTTGATGGGTGCTTGTGGGGAGGGTTCGGGACGACGGGACAGCGGTGCACCGCCGCGAGCCGCGTGGTCGTGCACGAGAAAGTCTACAAGGCGTTCGTCGACCAGTTCGTCGCGCGTGCGAAGTCGCTGCGGGTCGGCGATGGCCTGAAGGACGAGGCTCAGATGGGACCATCGATCAGCGCTTCGCAGCTGAAGACGGTGATGTCGTACGTGAAAATCGGCCGCGATGAGGGGGCAACGATCGCCTGCGGCGGACATCAGCTGGATGGGGGAGCGTACTCGAAAGGTTTCTTTCACGAGCCGACGATCTTCACCGACGTCAAGCCATCGATGCGGATCGCGCGCGAGGAGATCTTCGGCCCTGTGGTGTCGGTGATCCCGTGCCGGTCACTCGAAGAGGCGATCGACATCGGCAACGGCGTCGAGTACGGACTGTCGGCGTCAATCTACACCCAGGACATCAACCGCGCGTTCACCGCGATGCGCGATCTCTACACCGGCATCTTCTACGTCAACGCGCCAACGATTGGTGCCGAGGTGCACCTGCCATTCGGCGGCACGAAGAACACCGGCAACGGCCATCGCGAGGCCGGCACCGCGGCGCTCGATGTCTTCTCTGAGTGGAAGTCGGTTTATATCGATTTCAGTGGCAAGCTGCAGCGGGCGCAAATCGACGTGGAGCAGGTCTAGCCGTGAAAGCGCAAAGCGCTGCGTGAATGTGCTAAAGTAAGTCGCTCCCACAATTTAAGCGTGCTCTGAGTGGTCTATCTTTCCCTTGGTCTCGGCTACTGCGTTGCCTACGTAGCGATCGGCTGGCTCCTACGCGGTCACCCGCTGGCGCTGTCGATTTTTGGCGACGTCGGCCTCCTGATTCCTCCGCTCGCCATCTGCGCCGTCATTCTGCGACGTCGTCGCTCGTGGCGTGGATGTCATCGCCTGTTCTGGGACGCCGTCGCCATTGGCGTGGCGCTGTGGATCATCGGCCACCTGGGTTGGGCGTTCGAAGACCTCGTGCTCAAGCAGCAGTCGTGGCTACGGTGGCACACGGTGTTCAGCCTGTGCGGCGGCATTGGTCCGTTGATCGCGCTTTTCGCGCGGCCGCATCGCGGTGTTCGCTCGGAAGCGGTTGGCAGTGTCGGCATCGTCCTCGCCAGCTACGGTCTGCTCGCCGTCTTCATTTATTCCTACTTCGTTCTGATTCCGGGCATCACACCTGGCATCTCTGGGCCGCAGGTTGCGCTCCTGAAGCTCGTCCAGATCAATCGCGCGCTGTTATTCCTGGCGTTTACCGCGGCGATGATCGTTGCCCGTCGAACTCCGTGGTTCGCGGCATACCGCTGGCTTGCGATTGGAACAGGCGTCGGATTCTTTCTTCGTATCGTGACCAGTCTGGCAATCGTCCGCGGCTCCTACCAGAGCGGCACTGTTTACGATCTTGCGTGGTTCGTTCCGTTCCTTTGTTACGCCGGCGCTGCGCTCGCCGCTCCTGAATCACCGGCAGAGTCTGATGTGATCGAGGCGCCGTCGGCGCCACTGCACGTCCTGGTTTCGGCAGTGCCGGTGTTTCTGATTCCGCTGATCGGATACGGTGCTCTGTACGTGCAGCCACTTGGCGCCGCCGATGACTCGTTCCGTGCGTTGCTGACGAGCGTCATGACCGTCGCCGGGCTCGGGCTGTTGACGCTGCGGCTCGCGGCGCAGGGCGGCGAGCTCGAGCGCGCTGACGCGCGCATGCGGCTGCTTGCGGCGGCGACGGCGCAAACCGGCGATCTGATTCTGATCACGCGAGCGGACGGCACGTTCGAGCACGCCAACGATGCGTTTGTTCGCGCGCTGGGCTATTCCCGCGAACAGCTGGCGCGACTCGATTACGTTGACCTGCTCGAACGCGGCTTTGACAGCATCGGCGTGCACATCGCGTCGGCGATTCGCGAGCAAGGCATTTGGCGCGGCACAGTGGTCCGTAAACGCCGCGACGGCACTACGTTTCCTGCATCCTGCACCGTCGTCGGGCTGCGCGATCCGGCCGGGTCGATCACTCACTACGTGGATGTCGAGCGCGATACGACCGACGAGCTGAAGCTTCGCGATCAGCTCGTCCACAGCGAGCGATTGTCGGCGATTGGGGAGCTGGTCGCCGGCGTGGCGCACGAAATCAACAACCCGCTGCAGACGATCGTCGGATCGGTGGAGCTGATGATGGAGGAACGAAACACTCCATCAGTGCAGCGGGATCTCGAGGTCGTGCGGCGTGAGGCGGCGCGCGCCGGGCAGATCGTCCGCAATCTCCTGTCGTTCGTGCGTCGAAGCGCGCCCAACCGGCGGGCGATCGACATGAACGATGTCGTCCGGGCAATCGTGCAGTTGCGCGAGTACCACCTGCAGCAGAACAACGTCGCGCTGGTGGTGGAAATGCATCAGGGGCCGTTGCCGGCGCTCGCCAACCGGGAGGAGATTCAGCAGATCGTCCTGAACCTCGTGCTCAATTCAGAACAGGCGTTCGAAGCCTCGGGGCAGGGCACCCGAATCAGGATTCGCAGTTTTACGGATGGAGACCACCACGTCATCGAAGTCAGCGATGATGGGCCTGGCATCGGTCCGGAAATCCGCGGACGAATCTTCGAGCCGTTCTTCACAACCAAAGATGTCGGTCAGGGCACCGGGCTTGGCCTGTCGATCTCGCATGGCATTGCCGCCGCCCATGGCGGTTCTCTCGAGCTCTGTCAGACCGCCGAGCGCGGCGCCTGCTTCCGCCTCGCGCTGCCGGCGCACGCAGAAGGGCTGAAGAGCGTGCCGCGGCCGACGGCGGTTGCTTGAAGTGCGAGGGGATCAAATGTAGCGCGCGGTCTTTAGACCGCGCGATCACTTCTTCCTTGCCGCGATATCTTCCTTCAGCTTCGGGTTGACCCGAAATCCGGCCTTCTCCGCCGCCTTCACTTCGCCTTCTGCTTCGGTTGCCCGGCCGGTGACCAGATAGACGACGGCAAGATTGCTATGCGCCTCGCCGAAGTTGGGATTCACCTCGATCGCCGCTTTGTATTCCTTCTCGGCATTCGCAAGATCGTTCAGGCGGAAGTACGCGCTACCAAGCGCCATGGACATCCCGGCCGGCACCGGCGGAGGGGTGGCGCCGCTACGCCGGCTTTTCCGGCTCTCGAGCTGTTGGATCTGTTCGCGGATCTGATCGATGGTTTGTTGAGCATTCGGATTCTGTCCGGTGAGCCGCGTCAGATTGCGTTCGTTGTCCTTCAGCGCCTGGATTTGGTCGCGCAACCGCCGATCGCTCTCGGCACCGGCGAGCGTTTCGGCGGCGGTTGCCTTCTGGAATGCATCACGCGATGCGAGGTACGCCTTCAGCGCATCCGGATACCGCTTGGTCGCCATGTAGACCTGCCCAAGGCCGTAAAACGCGGCGTCATACAGCGGATCGATCGCCACCGCCGCCTTGAATTCCGTCTCGGCGACATCGTACTTTTCGGTGACCAGCGACTCCATGCCGCGCTTGAAGTGCTGTGACGCTGCGTTTTGTTCACGCTCGGACAACTGCGCTGCACGGATCGAAGAACTACCGACCACGGCAATCATCAGAAACAGCAGCGACCGCTTCACGATGATCGACATCATTGACCCCTCCCGCGAAGGTATTCGCGAACCTTAGGCTGATTCGGATCGAGTTGCAACGATTTCTGGAAGCTGGCTCGTGCGGCCGCGCTGTTTCCTGCACACAGCTCCGCAAGACCCTGTGAGGCATACACGGCGGCGTTATTCGGCGTCAACCGCGCGGCCTGACGGAAGTCATCGACCGCACCCGCGCATTCGCCGCGTTCGACCCGATAACGTCCTCTGAACAACCAGACTTCGGACTCGTTCGGCTTCGCGGCAGCCGCCTGGTTCAAAAGCGAGATGCTTCGATCGACCTGACCATTTCGCTGATAGCCGATGGCGCGGCCGATCACGTACTTCGTGCCTTCCGGGAGGCCGTTGGCGAACGCCCGGACCAGCAGCGCGTCCGATTTCTCGAGCGACTCACTGCGCGACCACAGCAAGTCGCTCAAATTCCAGAGAGCCGACGCAAGGTTCGGATCGACCGAAATCGCCGTATCGAACGCGTCGATCGCTTCCTTCTGCTTGCCCTCTTGTTTCAACAGCAGCCCTTCGTTGTTCAGCGATCCAGCCGTCCGCGTGCCGAAGGCACGCCCTTTGCCCTCGCTTGCGCCGATGTAGCCAAGGGCACGCAGCTTTGCCACCGTATCTTCATCGACCCGCGAGTCGGCGCCGGCGGCTGTCGGCGCCGGTGGTGTTGCCGGGGTGTACACCGCTCGATAATCTACGGGCTCACTGGACGACGCCGGCACAGGCGTGCCCGGGAGTGCCGGGCCCGCGATACTACGCGCCGGAGGCAGCCCTGCCAGCGCGAGAAGCGTCGCGGAGACCTGGTCCACTTTTCCCGTGCCGGTGTGTCCCTGTGACGGTTGAACGCCTGGACCCCAAACGAGGTAAACGCCATTCTCGGCGTGCCATTTCGCTGCCGTCGTATTCGCTGCGCTCGAAAGCGTCGTCGGCCGCCCTTCTCCCCACAGGAAGCCGTGGTCGGACGCCAGCATAATCGTGCTGCCGGTTTTTTGCGCCAGTGCAACGTATCGCGCGAGCAGCTGATCGATCAGCGCGAAATATCGTTCCGCGACATCCTTGTAGCGGCCATAGTCGGACTCTGACACGGACGACTGTCGTGGCGGCGCATACGGTGCGAACACGTGTCCGATGCTGTCAGTGCCTTGAATATAGAGGAGAAGCAGATCGGGACTTTCCCGCTCGTACCAGTCGCGTCCAAGCCCGTCGTACACCGTTGTTTCGATCAGGATCCGTCGCAGCGCACTGACTGGATGCGCGTACGGATCGGTGACCGCGACTGCCTGCGTGTATTCGGCCTGCGTCAGCCATGGAAGGATGG
>Ga0075421_100008566_pt1 | contig 12576 bp, 12 predicted proteins | sample SoiMetdeltSBSDD5_FD_75292 | JGI IMG/M metagenome (GOLD analysis project Ga0075421, IMG submission 75292) | Bulk soil microbial communities from a Populus tree surrounding site in Tennessee, USA - Soil MetaG P. deltoides SBSDD5 | ecosystem: Environmental > Terrestrial > Soil > Tree plantation... | reverse complement strand
TCTTGCTTAGCCCAACGCGACGCGTCCTTCTGCTCAATTGTTTTGCCAGTTCGGCCGAAACTCACAAGATAGCGGCGGATGAAGCGCAAGCAGAAGCCCGTGCTCGAAATCTGCGGCTTGAGCATTCGGCGCGGCAATACGGTGATTCTGGACCGCGTTTCGTGGCGCGTCGAATGCGGCCATCACTGGGTCATTCTCGGGGCCAACGGGTCGGGCAAAACGTCGTTGCTGAGCGCGCTGACCGGTTACCTCACGCCCACCGGAGGCAAAATCTCGGTGCTCGGGCGCGCCTACGGAGACTCGGACTGGCGCGAATTGCGCAAACGGATCGGCATCGTCAGTTCGTCCGTCCGCCAGATGATGGCGGAGTCCGAGCCGGCGCTCGAAACGGTCGTCAGCGGCAAGTATGCCATGATCGATCTCTGGGGACGCATCACGGCAGCCGACCGCGCGCGCGGGATGCGAATCCTCCGGCTGATCGAGTGCCCCTATCTGGCCGATCGTCCGTGGCTCTATCTGTCACAGGGCGAACGGCAGCGGGTGTTGATTGGCCGGGCGCTCATGGCAAAACCGGCGCTCCTGATTCTTGACGAACCGTGCGCGGGACTTGATCCTGTCGCGCGCGAGCATTTTCTTCAGTTCATGCAACGACTCGGACGGCAGAAGAACGCGCCGGCGCTCGTCCTGGTCGCTCATCACGTCGAGGAGATCGTGCCGGTGTTCACCCATGCGCTGTTGTTGAGGGCCGGCCGGGTCCTGGCGGCGGATAAGATGTCGAGCGTGATGTCGTCCCGGCTGCTTTCCCGGACGTTCGATTCAGCTGTGCGTTTGCAAAGCCAGGCCGGCCGGTACTCGATGTCGGTTGCCCGGAAAAGAAACGTCGTCATCTGACCTATGCAATTCAAAACGGTCATCCGGCGGTTCGCAACGCTCTGGTCTACGGCGTTCGCCGCTACGCTCCTGTGCGCGCCGCCGCAGGCGGTTGCCGGTTTTGCGGACGACTGGGCGAAGATGCGATCCATCACGCCCCAAGGTTACGTTTGCTACCGCGCGGCTCGGCCGGTTCTCGTTGACGGCCATTTGGACGACGCCGTGTGGAAAGCCGTCCCGTGGACGGACGAGTTTGTCGATATCGAGGGCGACGCGAAGCCGCGACCGCGGTTCCGCACGCGCGCAAAAATGCTTTGGGACGACAACTACTTTTACGTCGCGGCGGAATTGGAGGAGCCGCACGTGTGGGGGACGCTGACCAATCACGATGCGGTCATTTTTCACGACAACGATTTTGAAGTGTTCATCGATCCGGACGGCGACAGTCACGAATACTACGAGTTTGAGATCAACACGCTGAACACCGGCTGGGATCTCTTCCTGAAGCAGCCGTACAAGGATGGCGGACCGGCCTTGAACGAATGGGAGATTCCTGGCCTGAAAACGGGCGTCCACGTTCGCGGCACTTTGAACAATGCGACCGATAAGGATGAAGGCTGGACCGTCGAGATGGCCTTTCCCTGGAAGGTGCTGGCCGGGTATGCGCATCGCCCCGCGCCGCCGCGCGACGGCGACCAGTGGCGCGTCAATTTTTCGCGCGTGGAATGGCTGACGGATATTGTCGAAGGCAAATACAGAAAGGTTGCCGGCCGGCGGGAAGACAACTGGGTCTGGTCGCCGCAGGGGATTATCGACATGCACCGGCCGGAGAAGTGGGGTTACGTCCAGTTTACGACGGCCAAGGTCGCGACTTTCCGTCCGGACCCGGCCCTGTCCGCGCGTCACGTGCTACAGGAGATCTATTACGCGCAACGCGACTACAAGGAAACCCACAAACGATGGGCGCAATCACTTGGCGAACTGGGTCTCGGGCAATTGAAACTGCCGAAATCGGTGAAGTCGGTTAATCTGAACGTGGCGCCGGACGGTTTTCAAGTGAGCGCGGAAATCACTTTGCCCGGAGGGCAGAGACGGCGAGTGCAGATGCGCGAGAATTCCCGCGTTTGGATTGAATGACCGGCCGGACTACTTCTTCTCCTCTTCCTTCTTTTCCTCGGCCTTCTCCTCCTTCTTGACGACCACGTTGAACTCTTTGCCCGTGGAGATCTGCAGATCGGGCAGCGCCTTCTGGAGACTTTCCACGCCCGCATCCGTGACCTTACTCTGCCAAAGATAAAGGCGCTTCAGACTCTTCAACGCCTTGAGCTGTTCCAGACCGGCGTCCGTGACCTGTGTTCCGTACAGGTTCAAATAATGGAGCCGGGTCAGGCCCTTCAGATGCGCCAGCCCCGCGTCGGTGATTGAGGTCTGCTCCAAATGCAGGCGGGTGAGATTCGACAGGCCCGCGATCACGGCGAGGCCGGCATCGGTGACCTTTGTGTGGGCGAGATTGAGATCGGTCAGACTCGTCACCTCTTTGAGCGGCGCGATGACGGCGTCCGTGATGTTGGTGGTTTGCAGGCGAAAATTCGCCTGCGTCCAGGGCAGGTTCATCGCGATGGGACGGATGTCCACGCCCGCCTGCGCAAACTTCGCCAGGGCCTTCGCCTCGCCGGCGCCGGGTTTGAAGTTCGCGGGCAACTCGCTCTCCGGAGAGGGCGCGGCTGCCGGCCTGGCCGCCGCGGTCTCGGGCCAGTCAGCGCCCTGGTTGATCCACTCGCGGATGAGGTCGATCTGCTCCTTGGCGAGCGGATCGCCTTCGTTCGGCATGATGTCGTCGTCGCCTGGCGGCAGCGTGATGCGACGATGGAGTTCGCTCTTGGACGCATCCCCGGCGACGAGCACGGCCCCGTCTTTGCCGCCCTTCATCGCGGCCTCCTTGGAGTCGAGTCGCAGTTTCCCTTTTTGCTTTTCGGGCCCGTGACACTTGACGCAGTTCTTTTCCAGGATCGGATGGATCTGCTTTTGAAAATCGATCTTGTCCGCGCCTCGCAGACCGCAGACGCACGCGGCGGCGACGGCGATCATCGTGATGCTTCTTATGGCGCGGTTCCTGCGGAGAGGCAGGCGCCCGCAAAAGGAGGCAGGCATTCGCCCGTCGGTCGGCACCAGTGTTTCAGTCTTCATAGTTCGTGGCTTTAGTCAGTGCTAGTCCCTGGCGGCGCGCGCGTCAAGCCTCCCGCTTCACCTGAATTTCCGATCAGTCGTTTAATCGAACGCTGTATTCCTTGAGTCGGGATTTCTGGCTCGCTTTAACGGGGTTTCCCTTGAGGTAGAGGTTCAGAAACGGTGCAAAGCGTTTTTGCCCTTCGAAGTCCTTTTTGGCGGCGTTGATCAACGGCGTCAGGTCGCGGATTCTATTTCCCTCCAGAAACAGGTAGTAGAGATTGCTCAGCGCTTCCAGGGGCGCGATGTCCGAGAGGCCGTTGTTCTTCAGCGACAGGCTCGACAACCCTTTCAACCTGTCGAGTCCGTCAATGTTCTTCACTTTGTTGTCGTCGAGATACAGCGACGACAGCCGTCGCATCTCCAGCAATGGTTTGACGTCGGTGAGTAGGTTTCCGGAGAGATAGAGCGACGCCATGTTGGTCAGGCCGCTGAGCGGCTTCAAATCCTTCACCCGGTTGTTGGACAACTCCAGATACTGCAGCGCCTTGATTTCGGCGAGCGGGGACACGTCTTCGATCTGGTTGTCCGCGAGATGGAGGTATTGGATTTTAGCCAGCCCTTTCAGAAGAGTGAGATCCTTGATCCTGTTTTTGGCGAGGTCGAGCGACGCCAGACTCAGGCATTTCTCCAGGCCGGAAAGATCGCTGATCTCCATGCCGGTGCCCTGAACCGTCGAAAGGTTCACGAGGTCATTCTCGGTCAAGGGTTCGTTCGTGTCCTTCTTCATGATGACAAACCTGCGGACGGCCTTTTCGAGATTCTTGTCCTTGAACACGACGACATTGGTTGAGCCCTCGCCGAAGGCGGCCACGGCGTAACCCAACAGCGCGAGGCAGACGGCTCGAACCCAGGTCAGAAGTATTGTTTTCATGACCGGAAACTTGACGATAAGGCTCATAACGAAAGAACAAAGAAGTTCCTGAGGGAATTCGCAAGGAATTTCTCTATTGTGGGAGCCGGGATTCACCTTTTCGCGATCCGACCGGGGCACATCACTTCCTCGCTTCCGGCGTCACTTGGAGAGTCATCGGGTTGCCTTCGCGAACAACCATCACCTCGACCGGCTGGCCGATCTTCACGGCGTCGAGGGCGTACGTGTAGTCGTAGATGTTTTTGATTTTCTGGCCGGCGAACTCGACGATCACATCGCCGGCTTTCAGGCCGGCTTTTTCCGCGGGGCTTCCGGGCCGAACGCCGGAAAGTTTCACGCCGCTCACCTCGGTCGTGTAGTCGGGCACGGTGCCCAGATAGGCGCGAAGGGCGTCTCGGCTGCCGCCCGTGCTGCTCCGCTCGACTTTCGCGTATTCCGGCCGGGCGGGGTCCTTCGCAAGGTCGAGGACCAACGCGCGTGCGAAACCGGCGATGCGCTTCAGTCCTTCGTAATTGAGCGTGTCGGCGTCGTCTGTTGGTCGGTGATAATCGTCGTGGCTCCCGGTGAAGAAATTGAGCACCGGAACCTGCTTCGAATAGAGCGCGGTCACATCGGTTGGCAGATAGGGATCGTCCTGGAGCGTGAGGTCGAAGCCCGCCGCGACGTTCCGTTTCTCGATCAGACGCCGCCACGCGCCGGACGAGCCAACCGCCTGGAGAATCAATTTGTTGTCGCGCAAACGCCCAACCATGTCGAAGTTCACGTAGGCAACGACGTTGGAGAGGCCGACCAGCGGGTGTTCGGCAAAGTGCGTCGAGCCAAGCAGGCCCATCTCTTCGCCCGACCAGAAAGCGAAAATGATTCCGCGGCGAAAGGTGTCGGGCTTCTGGCGGCGCTCCTCGGCCAGAGCAGCGGCCAGTTCGAGAACGGCGGAGACTCCGGACGCGTTGTCGTCGGCGCCGTTGTGGACCTGGCCGGCGTCACTGGAATTCTCGCGCGAACCCGCTGATTCGCCGTGGCCGAGGTGATCGTAGTGCGCACCGACCAGGACGAATTCAGTTGGTCTATTGGTCGAGTCGTTGGGCGGCAGGAGAGCCAGCACGTTGCGGTCGGTTTTCCTGATGCGTTCGACCTGGGCGCCGATTTTCAGTTTGATTTTCGGAACCACAAAGCCGCCTTCGGCGTGCGGGTTTTCGGTATCGAGTCCCGATTGCAGGGTCTTCAAATCTTTCCCTGCGCTGGCGAGGATCGCTTCGACGACTCTGGAGGTGATGGACGCGGCGATGATGCCGGAGCCGGAAAGGCTGCCGTCGGAGGTCAGGGGCACGAGCGCGCCCGCGTTGGGCGAGTTGGGTCCGGCTGCCACGAGGATTGCCTTCGCGCCGCGTTCGCGGGCGAGCATGGCCTTGTAACGAAGTCCGGCGTAGCGGTTGAGCTCCTGACGGCGCTTGGGATCGACACCTTCGGGCACGTAACGCAGCACGAGCACGATTCTGTTCGACACGTCGAGGCCGGCATACGAATCGTATCCTTCGCCGGGTTTTCCCGGGACGGAAAGCCCGTAACCGGCAAAGACCACTTCGCCCTCCGCTTCGCCGTTCGCCGTGAACGAAAGCGGCCGGAAATCCTGTTCCGCTTCGAAGGTGTCGGATCCGGGCGGTGGCAGCCCGCGGATGACTTCAAACCGGTTCTGGTTGGTCACGACCTTCACGCCCGAGGTGAACTCGAAGGTTTGAAAGTAAGATTCCTTCTCGCCGACGGGTTTCAACCCGGCTTGGCCCAGTTGACCGGCGATGAACTCGGCGGCCAGTTGGCTGCCCTTGGCGCCGGTCAGCCGGCCTTCGAGCGTGTCGGAGGCAAGATAGGCGACTTGGGCGCGCAGGTCTGCCTGGGAGATTTCCGGGCCGGATTCCGGCCGCCTCGCGGGGCGTTCGGCGTCATCCGTGATCCGTGGCTCGTGAGATGATGCGGCGGGAAGTCCAGCCGGCAAACGGGGCGTCGCAGCCTTGAGCGCGGAGCGGGCCGCCGCGTGGTTCCAGTCCGCGAGGAAGAGTTGAGACTTGCCGTCGGAAGTTCGGTTCGATGTCCAGCAAAGCCGTTTGCCGTCCGGCGAAAAGACCGGGAGCCCGTCAAAACCATCGGTGAATGTGACTCGCACCGGCTCGCGGCCGCCCGCCGCATCGACGATGAACAGCTCGAAATTGGAGAAACCCAGTTTGTTGGCCGTGAATATCACATACTCACCGGACGAGTGATAGTAAGGCGCCCACGCCATGCAACTGAAGTCCGTGAGCCGGCGAACGTCCGAGCCGTCGAGCTTCATTGTGTAGATGTCCGCGGTCGTTCCCTTCTCGTCGAATCGCCGCCAGAGGATGCGTTTGCCATCGGGCGAGAAAAACGGCCCGCCGTCATAGCCCGGTGTGGACGTCAGCCGCTTCGATCCGGAACCGTCGGCGTTCATGATGTAGATCTCGCCAAAATAGGCCGGGTCCGTTTCGAGACGTTTTCTGTCTTCGGCAGACAGTTTCTCGGCCGGATAGGCGTCGCGCAGTGAGGTGAAGACGATTTTCCCGCCGTCCGGCGAGTAGGCGGCCTCCGCGTCGTAACCGCGGGCGGTTGTGAGCCGACGAAGCTGCGTGCCGTCGCGTCTGGCGGCGAAAATGTCGAACTGCTCGTCGTAATCCCACGAGTAACGACGTTCCTTTCCGGATGCGCGGAATTCGAGTTCGGCTTTCTGTTTCGCCTTCGCTTCCGGGTCCAGGTGCGTCGAAGCAAACAACACCTCGTCGCGGTCCGGCCGAAAGAAAGCGCAGGTGGTCTTGCCGGTTCCCGGTGAGACGCGATGACTATCCCCGCTTTTAAAGTCCAGCAGGTAGATCTGATAGAACGGATTCTCCGGTTCGCGCTCGCTTTGGAAGATCAGTGCCTTGCCGTCGGGCGAAAAATACCCTTCACCGGCGCGCCGGCCTTCGTAAGTGAGCTGGCGGGCATTTGCGAGAAACCGACCTTCGCCGGAATCGTCGGCTGACGCGCCGCAGGAATGGCACGACAGAACAATCGCGAGAATCGGGAATAGTCTCTGCCGCATGGACACAGTTCTACCCGCACTGGTGGTGCCGTCAATACCGGCCGGCCCAAATGGGGGTTTGCCAAAACACGTGAAATTGCCCATAAATACCCGCAACGCAGCCGTTACCCATGTTCTGGACGAGAAGAAACAAAGAAGAGCACCGGTATTATCTCCTGCCCGGCATGGGTCGTTCGAACCGGAAGCGACATCAGGAGTTGATCAAGTGGTCCATTGTCGTCGGAACTCTGGTTTCAGCGGCGTTCGGGTTCCTGCTTTATTTCCTGAGCAAGTCCTACTAAGGGACCTATAACTGTCCGCGGCCGCTTCTGCGCGGCCGCGATCCTTCGACTGGATCAATTGAATTTTATCGGGAGCTCCACGGCTGCCTTCAGCCGCCGCAAGTATTCCTCCCGCGAAATCGTCCCGGCGCCGAGCTGCCGCGTGATCGGTGTCGCCATTTGGATGTCAAACAGTCCGAACCCGCACCGTCGAAGGTGCTCGACCAGATGGTAGAGGGCGACCTTCGAGGCGTTGTTCTGGCGGTGGAACATGGATTCGCCGGCGAAGAGCCCTCCGAGGGCCACGCCGTAAATCCCGCCCGCCAGCTCGGCTCCCTTCCAGCATTCCAAACTATGCGCGTGCCCGCCCTCGTGAAGCCGTGTGTAGGCGTCGATGAATTCTGCGCTGATCCACGTGCTCTCACGCCCGCGCGACGGCGCGGCACAGCATTCCATCACCCGCCGAAAGGCGCGGTCGATGGTGATCTGAAACACCCCTTTGCGAACGACGCGAATCAGACTCTCCGGCGCGCGGAACCGATCCAGCTCGAAAACGGCCCGCGGATCCGGCGACCACCAGGTGACGGGGTGGTCGGTCCACGGAAAAATTCCACTGCGATAAGCAAGCAGAAGCCGGGACGCGGAAAGATCTCCGCCGATGGCCACCAGACCGTCGTAAGCGCCTCCGCGGGCAGCCTGCCGCGGATCGGGAAACCACAACTCATCGGTGAGATGAACAGGCCGCAAGTTCACGCCGGAGGATCGAATGCACTGAGTAACGTTGCCTGAAACAGGAGGCTGCATTCCATCGAAAAATGGTAGTAAGCATTTTTCTCGTTCAACTTGAGTTGCTTTCCCGGCTTCAAGTCCGGGGAACCGAGCTTGAGCCAGCTGCCAACGCTGATATCGTTGAGAATCTGAAGCAGCCAGTCCGTCTGGTGCGTGCTGAGCGTGAGGCGATACCCGTCCCCGGCGGCGACGAACCGGTTCTCCTCGGTGAGCATCGCCATGAGCTGTTTCCGGTTCTGTTTCTTCTGTTCGGCGAGGGCTTCTTCGAGGAGCCGCTGATCGGCTTCGATGGCTTTCGCGTCGGCCGTCCGGCTCAGGCGATGGTAGGCAGCTGGGATCACAGGATAGAGTTTCAGGATTTCGAACAGCAGCTGCTTCTCGCGCTTGCTGATCCGAAAAACGAACTGCTTCTCCGTTTGTTTGATCAGCTTCACGAATCGCGCTCCATGGTCGCGTGCAGGCTGTACTTTTGTAGTTGATGCACGTAATGCTCGGCCCTCTCCATGCTCTCGCGGGTCAGAAGGCTCTTGCCCTGGTTGTGAACCTGCAACATGTGAAACTCGGCCTTTGCCTTCGGCCAGCCGAAGACCGTCTGAAAGACGTGCGTCACGTAGCCCATGAGATTGACCGGGTCGTTCCAGCAGATCACCAGGTAACCCGGCTCCAGGTCACTCTTCGGATCGCTCTTCTCTTCCTTGCCGACATCCGGCAGGACGAGTGGTTCCGCAATCTCAGCCATACCTAAAGGATATTCGAGGCCGCAAGGGTTTTCAATTCAGCGGTGCGATTCGTCCCTGCACGAGCTCTGCTAAAGGCCGCGCTTGAGAGTCCGAATCGCGTAAATTCGGCTGTCGTAATCGGAGATCCGCCCGACCGTCCTCCCATCGCCGAGTGGATCGCGCATGAGGTATTCGTTCCCGTCCTTGCCCACAATCAACACCCAGTGCGGGATGACTCCGTTGATGTAAACCTTGGCAATGACGGGATGGTTGTTTTTCAACGCGCCATCGATCCTGCCAAAGCCGGGGCGTCCGATGTAATCCATTTCCACCTTTCCGCCAGTGAAACCGGAAACGGATTCCCATTTGAGCCAGCCGCGAATCGTGTATCCATTGTTCCGCTTCAGAAAGTCATTAAGTTCTTTCGGTGTCGTTTCCGCTCCGTAATGGTGCAACGCCATCGCGAGGCTGCACAACGTGCAACCGACCCGGGCCAGCCGCTCGGCGCTTCCGCCGATGGTTTCGTTCCCCCAGCGCGGGTCTCTCTGCAGATAATGCGGCGTGGCGATGGCAGGCACAGTCAGTAGCTGGCCGCCTCGGGCAGGGATGGCGTTGAACCGCTCGCCGAGACTGCGCTTGACCCAGATGGACAGCGGCGCTGCCAGCACGACAAGGAAGCACAGCAGAACTCGTTTTCGAATGATCTTCACAACGTCACGAACGCGATCATGAAACTTGTGGCGAGGGTGTTCTGGGAAATCAAGCGTGAACAAAGTCCCTGAATTCTCCCCGAAGCGACCTGCGTCGTTCGGTTAAGCAACGGAGCGCGCGACGTCCCGGCGCGCAGCGAGTTCCGACCTCAGACAACGACCTCGAGGAATTCCACAGCTTCACGCCATCGAAGCCGCCGCGACCGGGGGACCGGTCGCGCTCCTGTGGCCGGGAATGTTTGACGGCTGTGCGAGTTTTTGCGGAGCGCGGCCTTCCAGGCCGCAGCGCGTCCGCAGCCGGATGGGCTTGAGAAAGCTTTCCTGGGATTTTCTTCGGCTTGAAATTTTGCCTGTTCGCACGGCTCCGTTTTGTGATTCGATAGTCGTTGCAGACGACGTATGCAACAGACGCAAAATCTACACGTTCGCGAAACCGTCCGGCTTCTGATGCCGCGCGCTCTGAAGGCCGAGTTTCCGATGACCGAACGCTCGAACCAGGCGGTGGTCGAAGGCCGTGCGGCAGTGAAGCGCATCCTGCGGAGGGAAGATCCGCGGCTGCTGGTGATCGTCGGCCCCTGCTCGATCCACGATGTCGATGGCGCGCTGGAATATGCAAAGAGGCTGAACCGGCTGCGCGAGGAATTGTCCGACCAGCTCTGTGTCGTTATGCGCGTCTATTTCGAAAAGCCGCGCACGACCATCGGATGGAAGGGATTGATCAACGATCCGCATCTGGACGGGTCGTATGACATTGAGACCGGACTGAAGAAGGCGCGGCGACTGCTGTTGCAGATCACCGACCTGGGGCTTCCGGCAGCCACCGAGTTTCTCGATCCGATCGTGCCGCAGTACACGGCCGACCTCGTGAGCTGGGCGGCGGTTGGCGCGCGCACCACCGAGTCGCAAACGCACCGCGAGATGGCGAGCGGCTTGTCGATGCCGGTTGGTTTCAAAAACGCGACGGATGGCAGTCTGCAGATCGCCATCGACGCCATGACTTCGGCCCGCGCGCCACACAATTTTCTGGGCATCGACCAGGAAGGCGTCACCAGCATCATCCGCACGACCGGCAACCCGGACGGCCACGTCGTCTTGCGCGGCGGCCGCTTGCAGGCGAACTACGATCCCGAAAGCATCGGCCAGGCGACGGCGACGCTGGAGAAAGTGGGATTGCCGGCCGTGTTGATGGTGGACTGCAGCCACGCGAACTCCGGCAAACAACACGCGCGGCAGGAGGAAGTCTGGCGCAGCGTGATTGCGCAGCGGGCCGGGGGAAACGCAGCGTTAATCGGATTGATGGTCGAGAGCTACCTGGACGAAGGCAACCAGCCGATTCCGAAAACCGTGGCCGAACTGCGCTATGGAGTTTCCATCACCGACGCCTGCATCGGATGGGAAATGACTGACCGAATGCTGACGCACGGGCATAAAGTTTTGAGCAAAGCCCAGGAGCCTGTCGCAGAGATTCCTTCCTAATCAGATCCGGGATCGGCCGGCTTGCTATGGGCGATTACTACCGAAAGTCGGCAAATTCCAACCGGAGGTCTTGTCGATCTGAATCTCCGCGAGAGCCTTTCGAAGCTTCATACTTCAACTCGTCAGGCCGGCATTGGATTCGCACGTCACCAAATAGCCGCGTCCGGAATCCAGCTAAATCAGACATCCTCCAACTTCCCCGTGCTGTCACCAACGCGTTCCGCCGACACACCCATCCGGTCGAGCATCGCCAGGTAGAGGTTGGTCATCGGCGTTTCTTTGGTGAGCTTGACATGTCGGCCCTGTGTCAATGTGCCGCCGCCGCGACCGGCCAGTAGAATCGGGAGATTATCATGATTGTGGCGGTTGCCGTCGCCAATCGCGCCGCCATAAACGATCATGCAGTTGTCCAAGAGCGTGCCTTCGCCTTCTTTCACCGATTTCAGTTTGTTGAGGAAGTAGGCGAATTGTTCCGTGTGGAAGCGGTTGATCTTCGCAATTTTTTGCTTCTTTTCCTCGTTGCCGCCGTGATGTGAGAGGTCGTGATGCCCCTCCGACACGCCGATGGACGGATAGGGGCGGTTGCTGCCGTCGTGTGCCACGATGAAAGTCGATATGCGTGTGGTATCGGTCTGGAACGCGAGTGCGAGCAAATCGTACATCAATTGGAGATGCTGTGCGTATTCGCCCGGGATGCCGGTCGGCTTGGCAAAATCGGGCCGGGTTGCGGCAAACTTCTCGGCTTGTTCAATACGGGTCTCCAGTTCGCGCACGGCGGTGAGATACTCGTCAAGTTTTCGGCGGTCCGTATAGCCCAGCTTCGACTTCAAACCGTTGGCATCTTCGAGGACGAAATCGAGGATGCTCTTCTTGTAGGCCTGGCGTCGGGCGCGGTTTTCGTCGATCTCGCCGTTGGCGCCGCCGGAGAAAAGGCGCTCGAAGACGAGCCGGGGATCGACTTCCGGGGGCATGGGGGTCGATTCGGTTTTCCAGGCAAGATTGAACTGATAGGCGCAACTGTAACCGGAATCACACTCACCAGCCTGGCGCCCCTTGTCGCAGCTCAGTTCCAGCGAAGGCAACCGGGTATGCTTGCCGATCTTTTCCGCGGCAATCTGGTCAACGGAAACGCCGATCTTAATGTCCGCGCCGGCGGTCTTACGCGCCTGGCAGCCGGTGAGAAATGTGGCTGACGCACGGGCGTGGTCGCCGGCACCGTCGCCATTCGGGCGCGCTTTGTCGTGGGCGAGACCGCTGATGACCTGCAAATCTTTTTTGAACGGTGCGAGCGGTTCAAGGATGCTGGGCAAATCGAAGTCCGTGCCGACCGTCTTGGGTGTCCAATCGGCCATGTTCGCACCGTTCGGAATATAGACAAAGGCGATCCGTTTCGGGAACGCCTTGGCGGTTTTGCCTGCGGCGAACACCTTGGCTGGAGCCATGGCTTCGAGCATCGGCAGGGCCATCACGGTTCCCAATCCCCTCAAAAAGGTCCGGCGCGGTACGCGCCACGTCTTATTCATGATTCTTTGTCGGCCAGCATGGTCCGATAGTAGGCATGCGT
>Ga0075421_100008565_pt1 | contig 12576 bp, 18 predicted proteins | sample SoiMetdeltSBSDD5_FD_75292 | JGI IMG/M metagenome (GOLD analysis project Ga0075421, IMG submission 75292) | Bulk soil microbial communities from a Populus tree surrounding site in Tennessee, USA - Soil MetaG P. deltoides SBSDD5 | ecosystem: Environmental > Terrestrial > Soil > Tree plantation... | reverse complement strand
AAATGAATGAGGTCTTCGTCGCGAATCCCAGCCGCCCGCACCAGCTCTTCGAGCCGATCGCGTTGGATGCCGGACACGTGATACCACGCAGGGCTTTTTTCGCGAGCCCACGCTAACAAGTCCGACCAGCTAGCTGCGGTCGATGAGTGGGCTTCCCCGGGTGTAATTATGCTGATCTTGGCTTCACCGCGATGCAGCGCAGGTGTCGACTCCTGCCGCTTCTGGACGGCAAGCGCGCCCGCTCGAGCACTAAAGGCGACAGCCCTCCCGACTCGGAGAAACCGAAACATGAGGGCCCCTCGGACAGCATCTGATACCTGTGGTAGGAGGGATAGCAACGGGCCGCCGATGCAGATGGCATCCACGAGTCTCCAAGGACTACGCATCCATGCCGACCGGTCCCTGGCAACGGTGAATTGAACTGCGAATTCTGCGATGAACAGCCCGAGAACTACCCACTCCACGGAATCGAGCAGCCGATCCATTGCCGGGGAGACGTCGAAGACTAAGGGCCCAATGGCGGTTGCGAGCGCAACCAGAGCCAGAAATCCCATGACCGCTTCGCTCAGCACGCGTGATGCCCACATCAACGGCGCCGGGACTGTATCCGGTGTGATCATGATTTTCTCTCCAGGCCTGGGTCATCCGGGGCCGTGATCAGCAGAGAAGGACTGGACGCGATCATGTCGTGCGCCATGCCGCCTCAGAAACTCGAACAACTCACTCCTGAAGACCGACAAGCGTTTGTGTGTATCCTACTTTAGGTGTGGTCGAGTACAAGCTGACTGTCTCGATCTGGCCAGTTGAACAACCGGCGGAACGCATCGATCGACGCCGACACAGCCGCGCTGCGCAAGACGGTGGATGAAGCACTCAAATAGGTCGAGTTACATGGATCGCATCGTCGAGGGTGGCTGCGACCTGTTCCGCATCGCGTGTGAACGGGACCTCGAGGTCATCGGAAAGTGGGCGCTGGTATGTACCATCGTGATCACACCCGGATGCGGGTCGCAGGTGCCGCGGAGCGCCCCCTCGAAACCACGGAATTGCTGTCGGCTGTCGGGCTGGCGGCGGATGAGATGAGAGGCTGGCGTGAGATCTCCAAGCCTTCGGTGACGTTCGCCGGACCGGGCCAGTGGTCCTTCTTGTGCCACGGTTAGCCCCTGCGGCGTGTTTGTTCGATTCTCTTGGTGGCTCTGGGAGGCGCATCACCCGGAACGGGTGGGAACACAGACAGCAGTGCATCTCTCATGCGCTTTCGTGAGCCTTGCTGACCGCCGTGTCCAGCACCAGTCCGAGCATCTCTAGGTCGCCACTCCCAAGGAAATATGGGTCGCGTCCCGTGTCTTTGTTGACCTGGACTCCATCGCTATACATCGTGAATCCGATGAGCTTTTTGTAGGGAATGTTCTGGTTTTTTGCCGTTCCGTCGAACACGAGCCGTTTGTTGGTGATGTAGAGCGTGCCAGCATCGATCTGCCGAAGCTCTTCAGATGTGACCCGCTGAACGCTCATCGATCCATACCGGTAGCGAAGGCCCTTCATGATGCGGATGCTGCCAGTGGGACCGCTGTAGTTGACCCGTTTGGTGACGGTGCGCTTCTCGAGCAGCCGACAAGAGAACTCGGCGTGACAGACCTCGCCTCGCTGGAGACGAATGACGGTGGATAGCACCGGCAACTGGCCGGCTTCGATCCGCGCTAGCTGGCGGAATCGTTCGAGCTTCTGTCGGTCCTCAGCCGAGTAGTTGATGGTGATGCCGAAATTTTTCGCCATCGAGCTCAACCGCTGCTCCTCATCCTCCGTGTAACGGCGGTCGTTCATGGCGGCGTCGAAGGCCCGCTGCAACACCTTCATGACTTCCTCCTTGTAGATGCTGGTGGTGAGCGACTGGGGAAGTTCAAAGCTGGTTGTGATGCGGTTCAGACGAGCCTTTTCGTCGTCGGAAAGGTGCCCATCCGCTAGGGCGCCAAGCAGTCGGGCCCGGTAAACCTCGCCGAGAATGCGGCGCTCCGCTTCTGTCGCTTCCGCGTCTGTCAGGCCCAGCAAGTAGTGAAGATGTTTCAGATCGGCTCGATCAGACTCCGACAGTTCGTTGTCGTGGGAGAGATGACGCAACGCGGTACCGTAGAAATCCATCAGGCGAGGCGAAGCGTCTGGGCGTGGCATTTCGTAGTCGGACAGGACGTTCTCCACGTCAGCTGCCGTCAGCTGATTCAATTCTCGGCTTGCAAGGAGATTCTGGATCTCCAGAAAGCAGTGCTCCTTGGGTTTCCGGCTCAGCAGGCGCGAGACGAAGCCTGGGCGTGGGATCTCCACCTTCGAGAAGCAGCCGAGAGGCGCCATACGGATCCGATTTATACGCGGGAGGCTGTGGTCGTCAAGAGGATCGTATCCAGGAACCCACGAAGAGTGCGTCAGAATCCGACTCAACGGAGTGGTCGCCCTCGGCGTCGATGGTCGCTGTCAGCGGCCCATGTGTCCCATGTGCCCCCTTGTTTTCTACTGCTTCTCAGATCCGTTTCCCTCAATGTTGTGTGGAGTGAGAATACATGGTCCACATGGGACAGGTGTGACAGGAGGCATTGACGGATGGTGATGCACATCTCGGGGACCTTCGACTACACCTTCATCGTTGCCGATGGATCCGGTAGCGAGTCGCGTCGGATGGAAGGCATGTTGCGGGAACCTCCGCAAGGGGAGTGGAAGCGGTTGATTGGCCACGCGCCGCTCCTGGTGACCGAGGAATACCATAAGGAGGCGTGGCAGCTATACAGTCGGCTGACGCTCACCCCCGCAAGATCGGGAGGCGACGGTGCGGTCGTTCTCGTTTTCGGTCGATCGGGAGTTGACTGCCATGCTTCGGGCTGGAGATGCCCTCCATATCAGCCGCACGCCGTGTGCCGGACTCGGGCTGTCGATTCTGCGAGGAGGGCAGCTGGTGGCGGCGGCCGGGGCGGTGAGCGCAGTTCCTTTGGGGCCAAAAATCGGTGTGAGGCACCCCGCGGAGTTGGTGCGGCAGGCCGAAGCGATCTTTCGACAGCGCGACCCGGAATATCACATGCGCGACTTCCCGGCGGAAATCCGAGTGGGCTCGGTCACCCGTATTGGCCACGCGGGTCGGCCGACAATCGAAGAATACGAAATCCTGGTGCGCCACGGATTTCTGTGGAGCATGCCGGGAACGGACGAATCCATTTCAATCGAACGGCGGCGTGTCTGCCCCGACACAGCCGCTCACAACACGGCGCAGTTGTTGGCGACGGAGTCGCGTGAGCCGCGGTTGGCTGACGGGAGGTGGGTGAGAGGTTAGTGGAAGGATAGGAAATCGCCGCTGGCTGAAACGCCCGTCGCGCTGGCTCATCTGCTGCGGTGCCCAGCGGCACTCGCGTGTCCGTGAATATCCTACACCGACGAAACATGTTGACGGTCCACCCCTGCCATCACGAGAATGTGCGCGTTCCACATTCCAACGAGGTGTGAAAGTGCGAGCAGCGCAGCGCCGGCTCCAATTCGCCGGAGTTCTATTTGCGGCACTGACGATCACCCTGTCGGGAGCGCCGTCAACGCCGGACCGTGACGAGGGCCAACAGGTGCCCGCTGAGTGCATCCCGCCTGCGTTCGGCGGCGAGGACGACGCGATCGTCAGGCCCATCGATCGTGCCACGACCGGCTGTGGCCTGGAGGGTGACGGCACGGACAAGCAAGCGGCGCAGAACGTGGTGAAGAACAATTTCTGCGCTTGGCAAAACACCGAACCGGCCCTCGTGACGCGGAAGTCCTTTGACCAGCTGATGAAACAGCTCCCCTCCGGAGTGCCGTTCGGAGACCGGGACACAATCCCCACCGCAGAACAGCGCAAGCTCCTCCAGAACTTCTACACCACCACCGAGGGCGACACCATTGGCGAGGGCTCGTTTGTAGTCTTCGTCGCCTTTCTCCTCGAGGGTCATTTCGGTGGTGGTGAAAGCGTCAACTGCGGGAGGACTAAACGTGCGGACGTGGACATTCACCTCGCGCTGGTGACGCAGAAGCCGTCAACACTCGACCTGAAGAATCGGGGACCCGTTGAGTGTTCGAGCATGACGGCCGAGATCAGCCCCCATCACCGTCCGATCGAGTGGGACATCCTTGGCAGAATCACCGGCACACCCGCCGCCCAAAAGCTAGTGAAGGCCCTGGATCGACTCGAAGGGGAGGATCTCCTTCGTCCGCTCCGCATCAAGGGGCAGTTGATGTTTGACGCTTCGCACGTCACCTGCAATGGCAACACGCCCATCAAGGGCCAGCCACCCCGCAGATCAGGCTGGGAGATCCATCCCGTTTACTCCATCGATGTGTGCAAGTTCACCACTTTGCAATCATGCAAATTCGACCAAGAGACCGGCGACCTCTGGACGCCGCTGAGTACGCACCTTAGTGGGGAGGAAGGTTAGGTATCCACTGCGCCACGACCGTTGTGCGCTTTCTACGCGCTGCGGCTGGGCGCATCAGGCGCCTGGATTGACCGAACCGTCAATGGACTCCTCGGCTTGAAACAGGGCCGAAACATCAGCCTGCGACAATGATCTGGCAGGGAGGTCCCATGATGCTGTTCGCGCTTGTCGTGATGGCGGGGGTTCTTCTTGTGACGATGGTCTTCAACAACCGGAGGCGACCCTCGCCGTGGGACGACCGCAGCGCGGGATGGGACGGCGGCACGACTGGCGATAGCTCCGCCTGGGCATTCGGCGGCGATTCGGGTGGTGACACTGGCTCGGACTGTAGCGGGGATGCGGGTGGCGACGGTTGCGACGGGGGCGATGCCGGTGGAGGCGGAGACTAGGGGAAACTGAACGCTGCGTAGAGGGTGATGCAGTATGGCCTGTTATCATCTTCGCGGGAGAGCGACATGGCCCCACAGACCTTCGGTGCTCGTTTCCTCACGGAGTTCAGTCGCCTCGATGGTTCGACAAAGGGCTGGCCACCTCAGGTGGTCGCCGCGTTCGCGGCCGCCGACCGTCGCAAGTTCATACACCTGTTGGCCAGTCGCAGATCGAAGGTCAGCTCTGCGCTGACCATCGCCGCCCATACCGCTGAACCAGGGGCGTAGCGAAGCAAGCAGCGGCGGAGGTGGCCTAAGGTGCGCGACCTGGTGATGGGTCTGAGCTGTGGTCTTTAAATAGCCATCGCGCAAAGCCTTACTGACTGCACCTGATGGCGCATTTCCGCACCTGGGATGAACGAGGGTAAGCCGCAACTTGTTGTGTTGAAGGGACGTATTATCGCCCCTGCATGGTGCGAACGGCGCACCTCGAGTCACCCGGTCTCAACTGGAGCGGAAGGCACCCTCGAGATTCGCCAAACGCAAGTGATCCGTGTGTGACGGTTAATCGTCTAAGCACTTCGAGGTCGGTGCTCATCAGGCACAGTCAAGTCAAAGAGGCCCTCCATGCGATCCGTCATCGTTCTTGTGATCGCTGGCTCCATGTCCCTTGTGGCCCAGCAGCGTCCAGTACCCGGTCCGGTCGACGCCTATGCGGGTGAGGCCATGCCGGACGGACGGGGCTCATGGCAGTCTCGTTTTCCGTCGGACAATGCAGACGCCACTGAATCACTTGGTCGTTACAGCGGAACATTCAGAGGCGATCAAAACTGGAAGATTCACTTCGATGTCCGGATAGACCCAACCTTCGCGCCAAACCAGAAGGTCATACTGCGCGCTGCGATGGATGTGCTCGCGCAGGAACTGTTTGCAGGGCGCGTATGGAACTGTGCGGAACGGGAAGGACTAACGCTACCGCGTCCGACTGTTGGAGATTTCCAAGACCGGCTGTATCAGATGCTCCGAGTGGAGAACGCTCCTGTAAGGACTCTCTACGTAACACGTTTCTGGTATGACGCCACAGGGATCGCGGGGCTGGCGCGACTCAATTACGTTGATCAGGCAGGAAACTTCTGGATCACGCTTAACTCCCAAAAGATCGGGGATGGTGTGATCGGTGCCTTCAACAGCTCTCGGGCCTGGGCGGGAATTGTGGCTCACGAGATGTTGCACAATCTTGGATTGGTTCACCCGATCTACGATCGACAAGGTACACGGAACGAATTCATTTATGCCTTCGGTGACTGCATGTAAGCCGACTCTGCTCTGAGGAAATCCGCACAGCAGTCGGTCCAGGATGTCAGCTGCCTGGCTGTGTGCCAGTCTTCATCACCCGATCCAGCTCCTTGATCGGCCGTTCGACACCCGCTCGCCAGAATTCGGGTGCGAGCTTCATTCCGTTGTAGAAGGCGAGATCGCGGATGTCTTCGGGCAGTTCGGCTGCACGGGGCATCGAGGCGTTCTGCACCAGGATCGGGATTACGGGCACCCCCTGCGTCAGCGCGGTCGCCACTTCAACTCGCACATGATCTGCCGGGTCATCCAGGCGACGATTGCCTTGAGGATCAGTCATCGTGGTCCAGCCGCGCCCGATCATCACGAGCACAGCCGCGCAGCTCTGGACCTGCTGGTTGATGTGCGTGACGAAGTTCACGCCGAGTGGCACGCTGTCGATGTCCATGAAAACTCGCTGTGGGCCGTAGGCATCCACCAGCTTGTCCCGGAGACGGCCAGCCGCGTCTTGTGTGTCATCGCGACGGTAGCAGATAAACACCTTCTGTGTGGCTTGGTCGGCCGCCTCCTTCGTGCGGATGGGGGCCATCACAGAAATTGCCTGGATGAGTTGGCGAAACCCCGGCGCATCTGTGTCGCCGTTCCATCCAAGGAGGTCACAGTTAGGAAATCCCTCCTCCCACATTGGAGGCGTCACGGGTTCGATTCGGACGCCAAGCAAAATGCCGCGCCCAGCCGCAATTTCAGCCTGCTGCTGCACCAGCCTCGACTTGATCGAACGACTTGTCCAGAGCACGACAATACATCTCGCTTCAGGCGCTTCCCTGTAAAGAAGGTCCCTGCATCACGTTTCTGTTCCACAGCACACTCCAACCTAACGGTGTGAGCATCGCGGCAAGATTGCCGGCTGTTGGCCGGTCCCCAGGGTGATAGATGAAAACGATGTCGGCCACGGAAATATGTGCTCCCTTCAAACGCCGGCAACTCCGCGTGGCATCCCCGTCGCCGAGCACCCGAGTGTAACAGGGAAGCGAACACCAACAGGTGAATTGCGTCAGCGCCCCTTCTTTGGGGCAGCGCCTGTCGATTCAAGCAATTTTTTCCCGCCCATTGATCCCAGAGAGAGGGGTGCGCCTGCGCGGGGGGGGGGGGTCGGCGGAACGAGTAGCTACCGCAAAGTAGCCTCGGCGCCCCCTCTTCCGCTTCGGTAACCATCGGTCGGGACCGGCGGGACGCGGACTTGAGGTGAACGCCTCAAGGACAGATTGGAGGCAGCTCCGACGCTTGCAGCTCCCCTTGCCGCAGGACTTCACGGCGCTTCAGATCATACTCGTAAAGAAGTAGTTGTGCTCGCCCGACAGCGCGAATGCCACTGGCGCGGACATACAGAATGCCTGCTGAAGCGTCGAGTCGGAGGTCCTCGGGATACACATAATCTGGAGGCCGGACAGCGACGATGCTGTTCTGTGAGTCGTTGAATGAAAGCTCGACTCGACCTCCTGGCGCCTGCAATGCGTAGACGGTGACGGCCTGTCCCGTCGATAGTCGCGTGGTATGGTTCCAGCGGCGAGTATTGTTCGACTCGACCTGCTCAGTGGCCCGTGGCAGGCACGTCGCTTTCGTATAGTCATGGATCAAGGGGTCCGGTTGACTGAGCGTTCGACACCCGAGCGTAAGGGGCAACAAACAACAAGCGGCAGTTCCTACCGCCGGTGCGGCCAACCACTGTGGAAATCTGGCCATCGCTAGCGTGTGATTTTACTGTATCGGCGGTCCAGCACGGTCTGGGCGCCGCCCCTCCTGCGCTGCAGGCGGCTGGATATTGCTCTCGCGATCTAAGGCAAGGCGCGCTATTTTTTACCCGCCCATCGATCAATGGGAGAGGGGTGCGCTCTCGCGGGGGTGGTGGGTAGGCACGGCACGGCGCACAGTCACGCAGCGCCGACCAGCCCTTGGATAACTCATCCCGACCCACCACCCCCTTCACAGCTCATGGTGTGACGTTGGCCTGTAGTTGCTGCATCAGGCCAGCCAGGTCAGCTTGTTCCCAAACCTCCGAAATCCTGCCATCCACAATCCGATAGATCGCAATCTGACCGAACTCGATGCGCCGCCCGGTCGCAGCATTCCCTTGAAAGTTGCCGGTGTGGGTGGCGCGATTGGTCGTCCTGAGCACGACCTTGTCACCGACTGCGAGCATCTCCTCAAGTGTATGGGTGTAATCGGGGAACGCTGCGTAGAACGTTCGGATCACCTCTTTTGTCTGGGCCAGGTCAAGCTGGGCCGATCCAAGTTGAAGACGAAGGTCTGTCGCCAGGACTTCATCGAGCACATCGAGATCACTCGGTCTGCCATCCATCAAGCTCATAAATCTCCGAACCACTTCCTTGTTACGGTTCAGGTCCACACTTTCGCGATGCTCTATGGTCATTTCAGTCTTGTCTCATGAAGTCGGTGGAATCATGGGACGAGCGGGCCTGCGCACATGGAGCGGCCGCTCCCGTGAGATGGCGTTCGCTCATCCAATCAGTCTGACGATTCTTAGGTGGGTTGTCGCTAGGCTCTCCGACTGCTCGTCGCGTCACGCTGGAAGGACCCCTGCGATGTCGGCAGTTTACCAAGTAGACCTCCCTCTTGCCACCGATGCGTTTTTTACCCGGCCGTTGATCTCAGGGAGAGGGGTCCGCGCTCGCCGGGGGTGGTGGGTGCCGCCCCCCAATAGCTACCCGTCGCAAGTAGCTACCCTCGCCCCTTCGGGGCGCTCCTCCGTTGGCACGACTCTGGCCAACGGGTCCCCGCACCATCGCCGGTCATCCTGATGTTCAAGTCACCGAGGCGCTCTTCGCTTCTGACCGTGTGCTGACGTTTTGGAGCCGTTCTCGGTGAGCGGGTCGACCGGGACGGACTGCTCGCCTGATGTGCTTGACCATTTTTTCGGACCCAGCGGTTACTAGTCGCTGATATCTGCCTGGAGGTCCAGTCTCGCGCTGACAGCAACGGCGTCGAGCGTGTCATCGAGTTCGCGCCGGATGCGTCCGACGCCCCACAATACAAACCCAGCTTGGTTGACGCCGTCTTCCTTGATCGTTGCCGCATCGGTTGCAACGATCGCGAAGTCATTGGCATCCAGAACGGCGAAGAGTCTTTGCGCCGCGGCTGACAGCTCTGAGGGTGTCGCCCTGCTGTAAACCTGTAGCGCCACTAGAGACTCACGCACCAGAGCAAGCTCGCGAAACCAGCCCTCAAGGCTTGTCATCGAAGTGCCGATTGGGATGACGGTCGCACGCGCCAATGACCTGAGTGCGTCTGTGTACAGTTGCCGCTTCTGTTCACGCAGCCATCTTCTGTTGACTGCCCGCTCTTGCCACTTGGCAGTCAACCAGGATCCCAGGAGTGCGGCGGTCGCCCCGATTATCGTGGCGAGTAAGCTCGGAAGGATCTGAAGCATCGATGCACCCCACACGCCCGTGAGCCAATGATGATCTGCATCACAGACAAACAGGCCAGCGAACCAGCGTTATCTCCAGATGCGGGCGGCTCACGGTTGTTCCGGCTTCGATAGGTGCAGCGTGGCGACCTCCAAAGCGGCTAACGAATCTAAGACGACCCTGGGCTGATGTGCGGCTGTGGGGCCGCACACAGGTCTTCACCAACATGGCTAGGGCAGCGGAATGGGCTTCGCTACACCTCCCTATTGCTAGCCCGCAGCGCCCTTCTGCTTGGCCCAGCGGGCCTTTTGTGCATCGGAGATCCTCTTCCTAGCCGCGGCGGACATCTTGCGGGCGCCACGTTTCCCAGGGGCCTTGGTGCGTTTTGCCGTCCGGCCTCTTTTCGACGCGGCCTTGGGAGCGTCAGAGGAGGGTGATTTCTTGCCAGTCGCCGCACCGGTCGCTGCGGCCCGCTTCGCCGCCCAATACTTCTTCATCCGCGCGCCAACGGCTTTACGTTGGGCCGCGGACATTCGGCCGCGTCGACGCTTCGCAGCAGGTGCGCCCAACTCGCCTGACGTGGTCTTGGCCGCGGCGCCATTCCTCCCTCGCAGCTGGGGGAATGTCCGGTAGATGTTGGCGGTCTCTTCTGCGAGCTGCTGCAGCCGGGCTTGGGCACCTAAAAGGGCGTAACGTTGGAGTTCAGTAAGTTGTTTAGCCATCCAGTCAATATATACCAATTGTCTTATCTGTCCTATGAGTCCTGTCTCAGTATACGCACGGGAAACTTGCCACTGCGAAGAGGCGGGTGGACGCCGCTCGACTTATAAGACACATCGGGCAGAAACGACCCAGCAATGGGAAATCTGGCACAAGTTGTTCGGCGTTAACGAATTTCCCCGGGGGTGGGAGTGCAAAAGGGGAGGTGGGGGTGGGACTTCAGTTCCCGCGGGGGAACCCTCGCCGGATGTCGTCCTGGAGACGTGCGCCGGATCGGCAATAGAGGTCGCGATCACAGTCCCGTAAGGACAGCCGGTGTGGGCTTTTCCACCGCACGGCTTTCAGAGCCTCGCCAAGTAGCCCTCCCACAGCCGGTGAGGCCGGGTAGCGTGCTCCGCTGCGCACTGCGTCTCGCCGGCGCTCACTCGGCGCTCGTGCGCTCGAAATGAACGCCGTGAGCCGCCTGCCGTTCCGCTGGCGGGATAGCCATCAGGATCGGCTGGGCGACGATGTGGCCTCGAACGATGGCCTCTGCCTTCGCGATCGCCTCCGGGTCGCCGCAGCGGTACACACTGTTGGCTTCAATCAAGTCCTTCTGGTGTGAAGGCGTCGCCTCAGCGGTGTCATAGATTGCGGCTACTGGACATGCGGGAACACACGCGCCGCAATCGATGCACTCTTCCGGATGGATGTAGAGCATCGACGTCTGCTCAAACTCCGGCTCGTCCCTGCGCGGGTGTATGCAGTCGACGGGGCAGACATCGACGCAAGAGTGGTCTTTAGTGCCGATGCACGGGTCAGTGATGATGTAGGCCATGCGAGACGCTCAATCAAGTAACGGTTTGGCGAACGTGCCGACGGTCGGCTTCACAAGATCCGCAAAGTCGTTGTAGTGCATGCAAAGGGCCGCGATATGGGTGCCAGCATTGAAACCATCTCGAGATCTCCGACCATGCTGCGGTCCACGAAGACCCGTTGCTCTAGAGCGGCCCGAACGGGGGCATGGCGCCGAGCTCGCAGTCTTCGCGACGCAGGCGCTGCCGCTCCGCTTCCGACCGCTGCAGATCCTCACGCAGTCGTTCGATCTCGCGCGCTTGGTCCTCGACGATCTGCTGCGGATCTCGAGGCGGCGTTTCGGCTCGTCGCGGTGTCACGCGATAGTTATCGCAAAGGCTCGATCAAAGTACAAGTACGAAATTGTGGATTCTGTCGCGCGACCCGCTAACCAAATACTGACAACAGCCAAGCCAGCGCTTCTCCGTCGGTGCCGAATACGTTGGCTCGCAAACCCCGATTCCTGGCCACCATCACTCCAATGTGTTGTTGATCGATCATATCGGGGTTGGCGACGACAGCGAGTGCAAAACCTGGCGTGGCTGCGGAGGCACATTGTTTCGCCAGCCAAAAACGATCCAGTGTGCTTATCGGCCCAAGTCCCGTCAGTCCTGTCAAATTGATCAAGAGCCGCGTGATCCCTTGTTCCCCTGCCACCCGGATGGCTTCAACACATGCAGCCGCGCCTTCTTCGAGTGACACTTTCCCAACAGGTCGAAAACTGTCATACCCTTCGTCGATTTGGAAGTAATCTGCAACGTTCATAATCGCCTCAACCGACATTTCCCATTTGCCGCCCGAACTCGGCGGATCCTACTCCCTACCACGAGCCTTTGAGCGCGAATTTCTTGCCACTGGAGCCACAGACCGTGCGCCCTGTCATCTGCCCTCAAACCGCCCAGCGGACCTTGCCGATTCCTTGATATTTTTCCGACAGCCGACTGTCCTTGCCCCTTTCTTCGCCTTGGACGCTCGGAGCGCTCCGCTCGGCGGTCAGCTCGACGGCACGCCCAGATCCGCTGGAGCATCGACCCGAACAGGCGGCGGGTCATGTGACTTTCGGCCAGTAGGAGCCAGTAGGAGCGGGCGTGTTTCACCAAGCGCCCACCCGTCTTGACGAGGCGCTGCTGGAGACTGGTGAGCGACCGGGTTCATCCAGACCATCGTCGCCAGTCGCCGGATAGCCGTACAATTTGTCGCAATGCTTGAACCCTACGAACAGCGTCGAGCGAGGATCATTGAGAACGGCTTTGAAGGTGGCAGTCTGAAGCCGGTTGTTGTGAGTGGTGCCGACTTGTTGGCACAGGAAGACCAGCCAACGTCGGAGGACTTGCTCAACGAACTCTCGACCAACGACTGGTCGCCCGCTGAATTCGCTGAATCTGCGCGAGAGCTGTTGCGAGAGCATGGGCTTAGCGGTCGGGTGTACGTCGGAGGAGAGCAGCCGCCCGCGTTACTTCCACGCTGAAAGAGCGTCACCGTGACACGATCACGTAT
>Ga0075421_100008564_pt1 | contig 12578 bp, 10 predicted proteins | sample SoiMetdeltSBSDD5_FD_75292 | JGI IMG/M metagenome (GOLD analysis project Ga0075421, IMG submission 75292) | Bulk soil microbial communities from a Populus tree surrounding site in Tennessee, USA - Soil MetaG P. deltoides SBSDD5 | ecosystem: Environmental > Terrestrial > Soil > Tree plantation... | reverse complement strand
TCTTGGAGTGGTGCAGCTGGCGCAGGATCCACCGAGCTTCGATCCCGACGCCGATGACTTCAGCGTCACGCGTCTGGCGAACCTGGCGCTGAACCCGCCTTTCTATCTCGAGCTCGATCGGCCCTCGGATCTCGACGGGGATATCTCCATCCGCATCGCGCGCAACGAGTTCGCCATCGATTTCGAAGACGCCTCGGCGCTGCTGCCGCAGAAGCCGTTCGAGGTCGGTGGTGTGTGGTCGATGCCGATGTTCGGCACCGCCCTCGGCCCGACGCGCACCTACCTTGCGCCGCTCACGTATCTGGAGGGCGAGCTGGCGTTCGATGACGCGTTCTACGCCGTGCTGGCGCAAGGCCAGCCGCTCGAGCCCAACTCGACCTATCGCCTCAACGCGCGCGGCGAGAGCCTCGGCGGCTTCTCGTTGCACAGCGGTTGGAGCGCCCCTCTCGTCACCGACGTGCGCGGCAACGGGCTCTACGCCGGGGTTTTCGCCAAGTACATCCTGGGGATCGGTATGTCGCACGCGACCTCCGAATTCGCCATGTCGACGGCGGACACGATCTTCGGGGAGAGCAATTCGCTCGCCGTCGACTACGCCGCGGAGCTGCGATACGGCGAATTCGGTCACATCGGCAACGGCTATGGCGTCGATGCGGGACTCGGGGTGCGCGTCGGCGCCTTCGACATCGGCCTCGGCGTGCGCGATGTCGGCGCGCGCATTCACTGGAGCCGCACCCGTCTCTATCACACGGTCTGGGACGAAACCAACCGCGATCTGCAGACGACATTGGTCGCGCGCGACCAGCCGTTCGTCCAGAACCTGCCGACGCAGGGCACCTTCAACATCGGCTGGATGAGCCGGAAGACCGCGCTCGCCGCCGATGTCTCCACGAGCCGACTCGGAACCCTGGTGCATCTCGGCGCCGAGCGCCGCACCGGACCGCTGGCACTGCGCGCCGGCATGCTGACCGACTACGACACGAGAGTTCAATGGGCCGCTGGCTTCGGCATCGGGGGACAGAGCTTGTCGTTCGATGTCGCGCTGCAGACACACAATCGCAGTTTCACCGGCGAACGCGGCCTGATGCTGGCCACGTCCTTCGCCTTGCGTTGAGCCGGAATCGCCACGCGCGAACGGAGACCGCCATGACTCGCCAACAGCTCTTCACTCGCTTCGCCTGGGGAGCCTTCGTCGTCGTCACCCTCGTCGGGTCGATGCTCCTGCTGGGTTGCTACCCCAACCGGATCACGATCGATGTCGACATCGCCAGCTTCCTCGACCCCAACGACCGCATCGCGCATTACGAAGCGCCACCCGGCACCGCCGAAGTGGATACCGATCTGGCTCCCATCGAGATGACCATCGTGGGCCGCGACGAGCTGCGGCAAGCCGAGCAGGTGGATCTCGAATTCGAAGTCAGTCTCGATAATCTCTCCGGCACCGGCGATGGCCGTTTCCTCGTCTTTCTCTCCGACAACGCGGAATCCGTCTTCACCACACCGCTCGTCGCCCAAATCGACTTCGCGCTCGCACCGGGCGTCACGAGCGTCGGCACGGCGCACGTGCGCGGCGATGCACGCGTGCTGGCTCTGTTCCAACAGCGTCAGATGTGGATCGGCATCCGCCTGCACTGGGCACCGCAGGATGGCGCGGCGCTGGACGGGACTTACACCATCACCCGGCTCAATGCCCGAGTGATTTCCAACTTGGATCTCCTGTAGGGTCGATCAAGGCTTGCTGACATCGAGAAGCGAGGGGCTCGGGTCTCGCTGGCCTTGCCCATCCACGGCGCGCGCTTCCACCTTCTGCAGGTCGTGTCCTTCGGGCAGCGGGATTTCTCCCACGAGCTCGGCGCCCTCGCGTATGCATCCGTCGAGGATTCTCCACTCGCTCGTCACCCCCGCGCGCGTTTCACGCACCTCGATGGCGTCGATGAATCCGTCGCCGGGGCTGGTATCGATGCTGAGGAGATCGCGCGCATGGGTCATGGACGTCATGCTGCGGTAGGCCATGTGCGTTTCGGGTGGCCGGGGAGTGCTTCCCGTCGATACGGCAATACTCTCCACGAAGGTCGAATCGCTCCCCCGTACCTCGAGGCGCTGCGAGCCGGCCGGCAACCGCACCCAGATCTTTTCGTCGAGTGGGATCAACATCTGGATCACTTGCCGTGCGTTGCCGCGCCGAACCCGGGGGACGATGCAGAGGCCGGTCGCGTCGTGTTCGACATCGATCCCGGCCAAGGACCAGTTGCCATCAGGCCCGATGGTGCCCAGCAAGCGCACGGCCAGCGACTCGCCGGGTGAGATCGCGCGCGCGTGCAGGACCAGATCCACGTCGGCCAGCAATTCGGACTTGGGCGCAGCGGTGCTCGGCGCTGCCTTCGACGTGCCCGCTTGCGTCGAGCCTGCCGGCGGCGCGCACCCGGTCGCGAGGGCGAGCACCGTGCAAGCGAGGGCTGTACCGAGCGCGATACCGTGCATGGCCTCGCCTGTTCTCACTCAATTCGACCGCGAGATGATCACGTCGATGCGGCGGTTGAACACGCGGCCGTCTTCGCTGTCGTTCGACGCCACCGGTTGTGTGGAGCCTCGTCCGGCAGCGCTGACGCGGTCGGGAGCGAGCTTGCCCTGTTGCACCAGGTAGTCGCGCACCGCGTTGGCGCGCTCAGTCGACAGACGCATGTTGGTGTTGGCGTTGCCCTTCGAATCAGTGTGGCCTTCGACGACCACGCGCGCGCCCGGAAACGCGCGCACGGCCTCGATGATCTTGTCGAGCAACGGCACGCTCTCGGGCGGCAGCTTGGATTCGCCGGAAGCAAAATGCAGCCCATGCAGGCGCAGCACGACGTCGCGGTCGTCCACCAGCACCTTGCCCTCGCTCTGGGTGATGAGGCCGCGCACCGCCGTCACCGTGTTGGCTTCCTCGCGGAAGGGTTTGAGCTCCGCCACCATGCCCTCGAAGTTGCGCACGTTGTCCCGAAGCTCGCTGATCACGCGCTGGAGAGAATCGACCTGATCGGTGCGTCGCGCGAGGTCGATGCGCAGTCGATTGCGCTCGCGCACGACACGATCGCCCTCGACCTGGACCTGCTGCAACACCGGGCCGGGCCCGCGGGTGAAGTCGCCCTGGGTGCCGAAGTGATCGAGCACGCGCTGCAGGTGTGTCTCCCACTCGAGGATGATGGACTCGAGGCGCGCTTTGTTCTCGCCCTCGCAGCCCTCACGAATGGTCTCGAGCAGGAACAGGGCGTGCTCGGCTTCGGCCCGGGCGCGTGCGGCCTCGGCGGCCGCCGTCTCCCCGATGTCGCCGCCGGCGATGAGCTTCTCGGTACGCTCCACGGCGTCGAGAGCGCGCACGTAGCTGCGCGGCGTGTATTCCCTTGCGTTCCCCTTCTCGGCTTCGATCAGCATCTGTCGCGTCCGGCCCACCAGGTTCTGGTGCACCGCTTCCTTGTGTGCTTGGTCGTAGAGCGCGACGAGCGCGGTGGCTTGGCGTTCGGCTGCCTCCCGTCGCCCCGCCTCCAGCTTGCGCGCCGCGCCGTCGAACTCGTTCTCTGCCTTACGCCACGATGCCGCAGCCGAAGTGTCGGCGCCGGCTGCGCGCGCCTGCTCGCGCCGCTCCAGCTGGGTCGTCCACAGACGGCGTGCGCGCTTGATGGCCTCCTCCAACTCGTCGAGACTCTTCTCGGCCGCATCGAGGCGCGCCGCATTGGCACCGCCCGATCCGACGATGGCCACCGCCTGCGATGCTTTCTTGTGCGTTTCCGGTGCCAGGCGCGCGGCCTCCTTCGCTTCCAGTTCCTGCAGACGACTGCGCAGGGATGCAGCGTCGGCGGCAACCCCTGTTCCCGCTCCTGCGAGTACCAAGACCGTGAAACATCCCCAAAGAAGCGCCGCGGACCGGCGTCGGAACCCTTGCGCCACCCGCATTCCAGCCTTCCTCTCCGGCCCTGCCCTTCGCATCTTGCCACCCTCCCCTGCACCCCTGTCACCTTGGCGCCACGATGCGGAGTGTGCCCGCGACATCTTGATGGCGTCAATTCGTTCCTGGACGCCGGGTGCGCCCAGTTCTACGATGTGCGCGAATCCAAGATCCGGAGGTGCGCCGGTGCAGGTGGATCTCTTCGATCAGGACCTGAACGCCATCCTGGGCGCCAAGGACTACGAACAGTTCGCCACACTCCTGCGCGCCTACGATTGCCGACGCTGCACCTTGTGCAAGAGTCGTACGCAACTTGTCGTCGATCGCGGCAATCCAGCTGCCTCGGTGCTCGTCGTGAGCGAGCGTCCGGGCGACAACGAGGACCGCGAGGGCCGCGCCTTCGTCGGCCGATCTGGGGCGTTGCTCGACAAAATCTTGCATTCGATCGGCCTCGACCCCGACCGCGACACGCTCATCACCAACATCGTCAAGTGCAAGCCGGAGATCGATCGCGCGCCGACGAGCGACGAGGCCAGCACATGCCTGCCCTTCCTCGAAAAACAGATCGCGCTGGTGCGGCCGCGCGTGGTGCTGCTCCTCGGACACGTGGCGCTCAAGTGGATCGACCCGTCGCACAAGGACTTCAAGATGGAGGATGAGGCCGGGCGGTTGTTCGAGCTCGCGCGTTACCCCGGCATCCACTTCATGGTGCTCTATCATCCGGCCTTCCTGCTGCGCGACCCGAGCAAGAAAGTGCCCACGTGGGAGCACGTGCAGCGACTCAAAGCATTCTTGGAGATCGAAGTCCGGCGTTGACGGGCCGTGCCCCTCGCCGACCCTCCGCTCAGCGCGGGTGCATCGCCTGCTCACAATCGACATACGAGCTCACCCGCGTATACACATCGGTGACTCCGTATGTCCCCGGCCGGTGGGGTTCCAACCACGAGGTCGTGAATGCCCTCAGGGTCGGGCTCGTATGCCGCGCCCGGGAGGAATTTCGTGACCTGCTGCACGCAATCGCAACGTCTGGGTCATGAATGGTCGCTCCGGGCTTGCTTCACCCACAAAGTACGCGCCACGCTCTTCGGACTGCACCGGTCCGACGTTCGGAACGTAGAATACACGACCCAGCGAGTATGCTCGGAAGTAGCCGAGGGTCTCGCCCCCACTGGTCACGGCCTCGCTGATTCCGTAGTCGACGATATAGATGACCTCCAGCGCAAATTGGGAATCATCGGAGCCGACCGAGATACGCGGTGTCCCAACCACTTTTGCGTGCAGGAAGACGTCGGTCGCTATGGTCTTCACCAGCTGGAATGTGAATTGGTACCCTCCCCCCAGATTCGCCTCCAAGTACTTCCACGCCAAGTCGACATCGAGACTCCCGTAGGTCCCGATCCAATCCTCCGTCCTCTCCCAGGCGCCGCCATGCAGGAGAAGCGGCGCCTCGAGCTGTTCTTCGAGTTCGATCCGGCTTTTCAACTCGATGAGGCATAGTTCCGGCCGGGCTACTGCCAGCCGCGTGAGCATCGGATTCGCCGGCATCGGTTCCGTCGACGTGATCGCCGGAATGGTGAAGCTCGGCACCAGATTCTGCGCGATGGCGTCCGGGCGCGTAAAGGCGAGGCCGCGGAACTGGAGGCCGTATCCGAGCGTCGTCGACGCCAAGGGTTCGCCGGGGACCTCGTCGCGCAGCATTCGTGTCGCCATCTCGAAGCTTGGGACGGGAGGAACCTGACCCCGTGTCGGATAGACGCGATCCGGTTGCCAATCACGGGTGTACGGGCGGGGTTCCCAATTCTGCTGCAGACCGTCGTAGCTCCAGAACGTCCCATCGTCGTTGGGCCACACGCTCTCGAGCGTGAACGCCGAAGGTCCTCCGCCGATGTCGTCATCGCAGCTCGCGGTGAACAGAAGCACGAGGATCCGAGCCACCAGTGCACTGCGGTGGTTGCGGAGGCTCCGCATGAGAACACCTCCCTGCGCTTCACGGGAGACTCAAGGATACTCCCACAGAGTCACTCTGACGGGCAAATGAGTCTCGGCGGGACCGAGGCCGCGGCGCAGCATGGCTAGCGCCAGGCGCGGAGCGCGCTCAGCAGACGCAACGTGCGGTTGCTCTCTGGGCCGGTGACGACGACCTGGACATCCGCGTGCGCTTGCAGCGCGGCGACGAAGCCCGTGCTGCTGGCGCGCGGCTTCTCTGAGGCGCGTTGCTCGAACCAGAGCCAGGGTCGACCCCCTCGCGGCGGGGTGGCGGACCAAGCGGCCGATTGCGCGTCGACGTCGGGACAATCGAGCGCGATGGCACCCGCAAACAGGTCGGCGCGCTGCCAGGCGCCATAGAGCGCGAACAACGCGCTGCCTCCGAGCCCGAGCAGGAGCCTGCTCTCGCGCTCGGCGAGAACGCGGTACGTGGACTCGATGAAGGGCCGGACCTCGTCGGTCAAGAGCGCGAGCAGCGCATCCCCGCGCGCCTCGGCTTCGGATCCCGGCGGCGCGTGCTCGTGCACGGCGTCGGGCCCAGCAGCAATTCCCACCACGAGCATTTCCCGCAGGCCTTCCGGCCGGCGCGCCAAGATCTCGTCCAACGTCCATTCCTCACCGCCGGAAGCCAGTGCGCCATCGAAGAGATCCTGTGCGTCGAGGGCGTAGAGCACGGGATAGCGCCTTTCCGGCTGCGCGGCGTACGTTGGCGGGAGCAAGACGAACAAGCGCCGTGCTTTCGCCTTCCCCGCAGCGAATCCCTCGTGAACGACGAGAGTACCGTCCACGCTTCCCGTGTAGGCTTTCGTACTGACGTCCCCAGGGGCTGCCGGCTTCGCGGCCGTGTGCGTCGATGCGAACGCGATGACGACAATCGAGACGATCGAACACCATCTGGTGCGCATCGAGCCCCCTGCACTGACATCCGGATTCTGGATCGACTCCCGTGTGCAATTCTGCTTCAAAGATGCACGGAGCGGCGAGTCGGCGCCATTCCGCAATGCTCCCGCGCCGACCTCGCGTCGCCTCGGCATGCCATGGCACAGGGGTTGCCCTCGTTCCAGGCGTCGGCAGTCGAGAACAGCCGGCACGGCGAGTCTTCGCGAGCCAAGGAGGAGGCCATGAGCTTCGAGATCGAGTTCGAGGAGATTCCGGCGCGACGCCGCTCCCTCGGTCTCATCGTGGCCTGCGCTTTGGCACTCGTCGGTGGCGTGGCACTCTGGCGGACTCTAACGTAAACCCTGCGTGATTCGCGATCCATGCGTGCGGCGGCCGACGAAGAGCGGTCGCCGCTTCGCTTTCGATGCGCTTGTCGGCCCCCCGGTCCGATGCTACCGTGCGGCATGTCCGCACCCCACACCAACCGGCTCGCCGAGGCCACCAGCCCCTACCTGTTGCAGCATGCGCGCAATCCGGTGGACTGGTATCCCTGGGGCGCCGAGGCCCTCGGACGCGCGCAGCAGGAAGACAGACCGATTTTCCTGAGCGTCGGCTACTCCTCCTGTCACTGGTGCCACGTGATGGAGCACGAGTCCTTCGAGGACGAAGACACCGCGCTTCTCATGAATTCGCTGTTCATCAACATCAAGGTGGACCGCGAGGAACGCCCGGACCTGGACGAGATCTACATGCAGGCCGTGCAGCTATTCAGCGGCGGGCACGGCGGCTGGCCGATGAGCGTGTTCCTCACCCCGCGTCTCGAGCCCTATTTCGCCGGCACGTATTTCCCTCCCGCACCGCGTCACGGCATGCCGGGGTTCAAGACCATCTTGCAGCTCACGTCCGATGCCTATCGCGAGCGCCGGAGCGATGTCGATCGCACCACCCAACAGGTGGTCGCGGCGTTGCAGCAGTTGACCGTCGTCCATGGCGAGGACGAAGTGCCCGGCCCGCCGATCCTGCGTCACGCGTATGAAACGCTCGAGAACAGCTTCGATTCCACGCACGGCGGCTTCGGCGGCGCGCCGAAGTTCCCGCATTCGATGGATGTGGCATTTCTCCTGCGCTACGGACGGCGCGCCGAAAGCACCAACGCCACGTCGATGGCGCTGCGCACCCTGCGCAAGATCGCGCGTGGCGGCATCTGCGACCAGCTGGGCGGCGGGTTCCATCGCTATGCGACCGACGCACGCTGGCTCGTGCCGCATTTCGAGAAGATGCTGTACGACAACGCACTGCTGGCGCGCACGTACCTCGAAGCATTTCAAACGAGCGGCGACGTCTTCTTCCGCACCGTGACCGAGCAGACGCTCGACTGGGTCGGTCGTGAGATGACCAGCCCCGAGGGCGGTTTCTACAGCGCACAGGACGCCGACAGTGAAGGAGTGGAAGGCAAGTTCTTCGCCTGGACCGCGGACGAGATCGACGCCGTGTGCGGCGCCGCGGACGGCCGGATCGTGCGCGAGTACTTCGGCGTCACCGCCTCCGGCAATTTCGAGGATGGCACCAACGTGCTCTCGGTGCCGCGGGATCTCGACGTGGTGGCGGTCGCGCTCGGCGTTCCCGAACCGGAGCTCGCCGCGATCGTCGAGCGCGCCCGGGTTCGGCTCCTCGAGGTACGCAACACGCGTATCCGGCCAGGACTGGACGACAAGGTGCTCGCCGCCTGGAACGGTCTCATGATCCGCGCCTTCGCCCAGGCCTATCAGGTCTTGCGTCGCGCCGAAGATCTCGCCAGAGCCCGTGCCGCGGCAGAGTGCGTCCTCCGGCACTCGAGCGCCGGCGTCTTTCGCACCTTGCGTGATGGTCGCACCTCCGGACCTGGCTTCCTCGACGATTGGACCTGCATGATCGCGGCGTTCCTCGATCTCTACGAAGCGACCTTCGAGCCGCGCTGGCTGGAGATCGCCGAGCAATGGAACGCACGGGTCATCGAGGAGTTCTGGGACGCGGGCGAAGGAGGTTTCTTCTTCACCGGGCGACAGCACGAGACACTCTTGGCGCGTTCGCGCAACTCCCTCGATCAGGCCACCCCGTCGGGGAGCTCGGTGCACACGGGCAACCTGCTGCGACTCGGTCACTTGCTGGGCGAGGATCGCTGGCTTGAGCTGGCCGTACGCAACATGCAATCCGTGGGTCAGGCCTTGCGGCAGCACCCGAGCGCGATGGGCGAGATGCTCTGTGCGCTCGACTTCTACCTCGGGCCGAGCTGCGAGGTCGCGGTGGTGGGCGCGGACGCTGGCGCCGAAGCGCTGGCGCAGGCGGTGTTCACGCCTTTCTTCCCCAACAAGGTGGTGGCCGGCTGGCCTCGTGGCGCGCCCCCACCAGATCTGGCCTTGCTGCGGGATCGCCCGCTCGTGGACGGCCACGCCGCCGCCTACGTATGTCGCAACCAGACCTGCCTCGCACCGGTCACGAGCCCCGGGCAGGTGCAGCAGACTCTTGCCGATGCGGCTTCCCTCCACACGCCAGGTCGGCAATGAGACGATCGGCGATGAGCGCTCCGGAGGCCGCGTCTCCGAGCGGTGCGATCGTCCCGTCAGGTCCTGGCGCGGAATGGACTTGCGCCAGGCGACGACATACGCTTCCTTGCACCGGATTGGCCTCGACCGGGCCTCGAAGCCCTGTGCTGTCCCGAGCCGGGATCGTGTACCATGGCGCCCACGATCCTCATGCCCAGCTCGCGCCTGCAAGATGGCGTTCGAGGGGCGGGTCGCGCTGGGCACCGGCCGAAGCGCGTGCGCGTCACCAAGCTTCCTCTTGTCGATGGAGGTCGGTCCTCGATGCGCGAACACCGCGCGGTCCAAGGTAGGATGCGGGCTTCATACCGGACGCGGGCGGTGGTCGGTCCCTGGCTCGCCCTGCTCGTGGTCGCTGTGTCGGCCCCCGCCCAGCAACCACTTCCCGATGAGATCCAGCGCCAGCGCGAAGACATGGAACGGCGCAAGCTCGAGTACAAGGAAGAGAAGGCGGTGGTCGACGACCTGAATGCGCGAGTCGAGCGCTACAAGCAACTGCGCGAGTCGATCCCCTTCAGCGGCGTTCCCGGCACATCCAATTTGCTCCAGGTGCATGTCAACCGGCACGACGTGCGCGACGTCGCGCGCCAGCTCTACTTCTTGACCACGGACTCCACCCCCGAGGGATTCGAGCGCGACTACTGGCGCACCTTTCTCATCATCAACCAGGGCGACAAGTACCCCGGCGGCGTGCCGCAGTACGGCACGTTCGACGTGTCGCATCCCGAAGAGAACGTCGCCGTGTTCCCGAACATTCGCAAGCGGGACCTGAGCGCGGTCGTCGCCGAGCTCGTCACAGTGGACACGGCTTATGCCATGCAATACACGGCCCCAGTCGTCGCCGCATACGAACGACGTTTGCGCGAACGCGTCGTCAAGGAGAGCTCAGAGGTGGGGGACCCGCCAGCTCCCACGGGACCGACGAGCATGCCTGGAGTCAGCACGGCCGCGTTGCTCACGGCCGGTCCCAAGGAACCGAGCCCCACTTATCCGCCGCGTCGCATCACGGACGAAACCTCGCTTGCAGCATCCGGGAGGGTCGAACGCCAACCCGTCGCGGTGGAGCGCTCGATCGCACTGGATCCTGCTCCCCCCGCCTGGGCACTGGGACAGGAAGTGACCATGCTGGGTGCGGGTTACCAGGGCTACGAGGCGCAGTATGAGCCGGGGAACTTCGAGCTCCTGCCCGAGGGCGGCGTCATGGCCTTTTTCGGCGGCATCGATTCCCAAGGCAATGCGGCGAACCAGGCTGGTCTCTACTTCTCCTTCAATCAAAAGCTCTGGCATTTGTTGGTCTTGAACGAGATGGCTTTCGCCGCCTTCAGTTCGGGCGGCGCACCCGCGGTCAACGGCGGCTCGCTCGGCGCCGGGGTCGACTTCGAGACTGGTCCGGTCGGGGTGACTGGACTCGTGGGGTTCTCGGCTTTCAATACGATCGGGGAAACGGATTCGGGTGTCTCGTTCACGGGCAAGGTGCGCTACGCCGTCGCGCCGCGAGTCTCGATCGGGGGCATCTACATGATCTCCGACGTCGAGATCTTCCAGGCGGAGTCCAACGGCCAGAAGCTCACCGGGATCACCCAGCCCAGCTTCATCGGCGTCAACCTCACCGTCCGCTGACTCCCCGGGCACGGAAGTGCCCCTTGCCGCTCCGTGGCGACTTCGCTACCCTATTGCCCTGCTTCGATCACGACCCGAGTCGGGAAATGGAGCAAAGCGATGAACATTCGAGTCCGCGTTCGCCCGGGCGCCTTGGTCGTGCATGCCGACGGCCACATGACCGACAACGCCGCCGCAGAATTGCTCGGACAAGTGCAGAACGAGTTGCGCGCGCGACCGCGCAACGTCGTCCTCGACCTGAGCGCGGTCGAATCCATCAGCGCGGGTGCTTTGCCCTACGTCTTCCGCATTCAGCGCGAGACGCGAGCCGGTGCCACACGCTTCGTCCTGGCCGGACGCTCTGCGCCCGTGCAGCGACTGCTCGAGAAGACGAACGTCGTCGGCGCGCTCGAGCATGCGGCCGACACCGAAGAAGCTTGCCGCAGCGTGGCGCTCCAGGTCTGACTTTTCGGTTGCCCTGTCCGATTCATCCTCAATGAGCAGGCGCAGCCGGCGCCGGCGCGAGCAGGCTCGCGAACGGTGGATGATGATCCTGGGCCCAAGCGAGTGGCGCCGACTGCAGCGTGCCCACGGCGGCCACGCGCGTCGGTCGAAGCTCGGCCAGGAGGCGAAGGCGCTCCGATTCCTCCCATCCGTCGAGCGCGACGCCCAACCCCTGCAGTTTGGCCAGTCGCACGCCGAGCGCATCGGCGATCTCACCGCTCTCGGCAAACGGAACGACGACGACGTGCCGGTCGAGCGGCGTGTCATGGAACCCGCAGCGCGCGAGTCGAATCACACCCCAGCGCGTCGCCTCTTCCCAAATGGCTTCGACCTCGCCGAGCGCGAGCTCGACGCGCACGTCTTCGTGCCAGTGCCGCAGCGCCGCGCGCGCCACCGGATCGATCGCGCCGCGGGGCATGCGCGCTTCGCAGGCGGCCAGCGCGCCGGCCAGTTCGGCGCACCACTCGCCGAGTCGCGCGCCGTGCTCGGCGAATACAATGGTCGGCGACAAGCAGCCTTGCTGGTCGAAGAGCGCCACGTCCTGTGCGAGCGCGGCGGCGGTGGCCGGCGTCTGGGCCGCGCGCGAGACCACGGCACCCGACCAGCGCGCGCCGTAGCCGACGAAGCGCGGTGGGTGTGGCAGCGCGGCGACGTGGGCCCGCAAGGACTCGACGGACGCGTCGTCGCCTTGCACCGTGACGACATCGGCCGATCCGAACACCGACATTGCCGCGGGGTCCTCGTGCGGCCACCACAAGAGCGCGGTGCAGGCTGCGACATTGGGCACTCGCTCTGCGAGCTCCGCGAGCAAGCATGCAGCGAACAACGGCTCCCGCGCTGCGGGCCGCAGCCACTGCGCCGCACCGAGCAACCACCCGCGCAGCAACGTGACGAGAACGGGCGGCAAGACGTTGCCTGCGACCACGTGCACGATCCGGTGCGGCAGGCGCCCCGCGTCTTCGAGTCCTGCCAGGCACGCCGCATCCAGGCCTTCGCGCGCGAGGGCGGTCCGCACGGCCTCGATGCCGTGTGGCGCAAACGTCACATCCCACGCGGCGTCGATCCCCGCGGCGGATAGTCCAGCCGATCGCGACAGCGCTTCGCGCCAG
>Ga0075421_100008562_pt1 | contig 12578 bp, 14 predicted proteins | sample SoiMetdeltSBSDD5_FD_75292 | JGI IMG/M metagenome (GOLD analysis project Ga0075421, IMG submission 75292) | Bulk soil microbial communities from a Populus tree surrounding site in Tennessee, USA - Soil MetaG P. deltoides SBSDD5 | ecosystem: Environmental > Terrestrial > Soil > Tree plantation... | reverse complement strand
AATAGTCTAGTGGGTTGCAGGCAGCTCCTTGATTGTATGGATTCAAACAAGCCTCGCCACACATCGTCGATAAATCAAAGTCGGCTCCTAAATAATAGATGCGGTTGTTTGCTCGAAGGGTATCGACATGCTTAAAGGAACCGAATCCAATATCGGGGCCAGCAAGTGTCGCCACAATGACGGCTGCCACAACAGTAAAGGTCACGATCAAAATGCCAAAACCAAGCTGCTTCTTTCTGGCAAATAGAAATAGTACAATCGCAAGCACCATAAGCGTTATTGGGTAATACATTATTGGTAAGGTAAACAGCGATATTTTGTCTACTTCAAGCCAGTAAATGCCCGCTTTGTCTCCACCCAGGAATCCCCGTCCCGTGAATTCAAAGGTCGCGACCAGCAATGAGAGAACCGCACCAACGATCAGCAGTCCTCGCGTGTGTCGCTTAACAAAGGATACGAGTCTTATCTCTTCGCTCATCCAAGCACCACGTTATCGATCAGCCGCACATCTGCGAAGAACACCGCCAGACTCAGCAGTGCCCGATCCGCCTGACCGTGCAGTTCTTCCAGCGTGACCGGATCGGCGGCACTGACGTAATCGATCACGGCAATCGGCTCGGCGTTGATGGTTTCTGCGACGAGCATCCGCAGCGCGTCCGCATCATGATTGCCACTTTCCCATGCCTGCTGCGCGTTCCACAGCGCCTTGTACAGCACCGGAGCCGCCGCCCGTGATGCCACACCGAGGCGCACGTTGCGGCTGGACATCGCTAGTCCGTCCGGTTCGCGCACAATTGGCCCCACGACGATCTCAAGGTTGAAGGCGAGATCGCGCATCATCTGCTTGATCACCACCACCTGCTGCGCGTCCTTCTGCCCGAAGTAGGCACGGTTCGGCTGGAAGACGTTGAACAACTTGGCGACCACCGTTGCAACCCCGGCGAAGTGCCCCGGTCGGGATGCGCCTTCGAGCGGCTTGGTGACTTCCTCAACGGTGATAGTTGTCTGGAATCCCGGCGGGTAGACTTCCTCGACCGGGGGCGTCCATACTAAATCGACGCCAGCCTCACGCAGCATCTCCAGATCGGTTTCCACTGTGCGCGGGTACTTGGCTAGATCGGCAGGGTTGTTGAACTGCTTGGGATTCACAAAGATGCTGACTCCAACCTGATCATTCTGCTGGCGGGCCAGCCGCACCAGTGAGAGGTGGCCTTCGTGCAGGGCGCCCATCGTCGGCACAAGCCCCCACGAGATTTTAGGCTCGGCCCAGCGCGCCGCACGCACATCGGCAATCATGGATGTTACTTGCATTGTCATAAGCACTTGATGAAAGTTAGCCGAAGCGAGTACAAACTAACGCATCTTTAATCTGAGAAGGGTACACTGTAGGCAACTCGCGGTGCGCGCAGCTTTGATCTTATAGCCTATCGTTGATACGAGTCAGGAGAGAGTTGCTATGCACCAAAGACAGTATAGCTCAGATTTATTCATGGCATTTTCCGGGACTAGTGCTGACCTGGACGCGAATCGTAGGGGTTATCTCACTACCAAACAGATGGATAATCTTCCGTTCACCGATTCAGAAGCGCACAAGAGTGCAGACTTCGGATCGGCGGTGAAGACAGCCATCACTGCGATTGCAGGTGGGGTACTCGCGTTCGCGTTTTTCGCGTTCCTGTTGGGAAATGCTGACAAACTGATCGAGATGGTTCCAAAGGAACTCCGCCCGATGGCCTTCGGGCTGCTCGCCGTCGCGGTGATCAGTGCAATGGTCTGGTTGGCCTATGCTGCTGTCACGCAGAACAAGGCAGCCCGCAACTGGGAATCGTCCAAGCTCGCCATCATGCACGTCGATACCATGACCGCTCGCGTTCAACCCATCATCGACCGCATAGACGGCGAAGAGGAAGTTTATCTGGATGCAAACGGCTACCATGTACTGACCAACAAACGCACACTCAAAGCCTTTCGAGCAGGGCGGCAGTATCATTTGTACTATGTCAACAGCCCATCGGGGATGTGGCTGGTCAATGCCGAGGAAGTGCCAAAATCTGAGCAGGCAAGCAGTACAGCCTGAGCCGTGTTACCTGCGGCTCGCCTCAGCGAGGGAGGTTGTCCATTCCTCCCTCGCTTCTTTTATGCGAATGAGCGACAATTTGCCCTGATACCGATGATGAGTGGAGGCTTTATGCCGGGAATACTAGACGGGATTCGGCGGCTATTGTTCGGGCAGGCCCCGCCGCCTGACCCATCCTACGACGATGAGGTCATCGCCCGTCTTGGCGAAAGCGTGATGCTGGAGTTGAAGGATGGGATGCTGCTGGGCGGCGAACTGCTGGAGGCTACCGATACTCACGTTGTCATTCGCGAGGCACGTTCGCGGCAGACCATGCGGATTCCGCTCAACAGCGTCGAGAATTATCACACCCAGAATAACGGCTAAGCACTCACCAGCACCACGCCGATCAGCACCATCACCGCACCGAGAATCAGGGGCAGGGTGATGATCTCTCCGAGAACGAGCGCCCCCAGCAGCGTCGCCGCGATGGGCATCAGGTAGCCGGGAAGCGCGCCGATGGTTGCGCCGTAGCGCTTGATCAGCATGAAAAGGATCATGTAACCGATAAACGATCCCATCACGCCAGTGTAAACCACCGCAAACCACGCCTGCCCTGTCACTTGTGTTAAATGAACTGCTGGGCCAAGCACAATGAATGGGATTAATAAGGGCACGCTGAATGCAACCTGCCCACCAGTGATCACGGCAGCATCCTCGTTGGTCAGGTGACGCCGCATGTAGATCGCCCCAACCGCGCTCAGAGTCACGCCAAGCAGTGCCAGCAGATGGCCGCGCAGATCACCCGCATGGCCGAGTCCGGTCGTCCCGGTCAGAATAATGATGAGACTCCCGGCGAAGGCCAGCGCCAGCCCTGCGATGCGCTTGGTAGTCAGCTTTTCATGTTCCAGGAACTGGTGAGCCAGTATCGCAGTGAGCAAAGGGTAGAGCGCAATCATCACGGCAAGCACGCCGCTTGAGATGTATTGGAGCGCAAATGTGAAGCAGATCACCGGAAGGCCGGTGTTCATAATCCCCGTGATCGCCGTATCGATCCAGACCCGCCGCCGTGTAGGGAGTGGGATTCGCATCGCGGCGATGGTGATGCCGAAGGCGATCAGAGTCGTCACGAAACGCAGCAGCGTAAAGGTCATCGGCGGAATCTGGCCGATGCCCAGCCGCACAACGACGATGTTGCTGCCGAGCGCAATCCCCGCCAGTGCAATCAGGCCGATTTGTCGGTAATCCAAGAATGGCGCTCCGGGGTAGGTGCGATTAGGATTAGAGGGATATTACGATTGCAGAGTGTACCTCATGATCGGGCGCGAGGGAGAGCGGCGAGCGACCTCAACAAAGCCCAGCCGCTCAAACATCGATGGGATTCCGGTGAACAGGTAGAAATCGGGCGCATCGGCTGTGCGCGGCTCGATGGGATACGCCTCGATGATCCTCGCGCCATGTGACAGTGCATGATCGACGGCAGCCTGTGCGAGTTGGCTGGTCAGTCCTTCACGCCGATGTGAAGATGCTATAAAGAAACAGGTGATTGCCCAAGCGGGTTGATCGTCAACGGGCTTGAGAACAGTGGAACGTGCTAATACTGGGTATGCCTCGCGGGGTTCGATGGCGACCCATCCGACCGCCTTACCCCCATTGTAGGCCAACAGCCCCGGCACAGCCCCTGATTCGACAATTTGCCGGAATGCCTCGCGGTTGCCCTCGCCCTTTTGTGCCTCCCACGTCGAGCGCTTGATTCGATACCACATATCCCAACAGCCCGCGCACGCGCCGCGCGGCCCGAAGAGTTGTTCGAGGTCGGGCCAGCGATCAGGGGTGACGGATTGAATTGAGAACATAGATGTAGTTCTACAACGGTTACGGTATGACAAATGCGCCATTTAGTAGATCTGACAAGAAGACCGAAATTCCTGTTGCGACGAGGATCACGCTGGCAAGTGCAAATGCCCAGATCATTCGTTTTTGAATTTTGTTCCAGTACTCCTTGCTGCCTAAGTCAGGAGTAAATCCTCTGTGGTGATGGCTTATGAGTACATCAACAATTTCTTGGGCCATCGAGATAGTTTTTAGAGGACTTATGCCGCTCGCCATCACTTTAACCTCATGATGCTCATGTCCATCCAGCGTTCCAATAATTCGAATAGCTGGCAGCGCCAACCAACGGTGTATGGAGGCAGCAAATAGAAAATCAAGGCCGACAAAAAATATCGTAACAATAATCTCCCAATCACGACCTGTAATCCATTGGGTTATTGAATACGGTATGCCGAGAAAGATCACGAAGGCAATCAAGCGGATAGCAAAATCCCCTACATGCACAACCTCAACTCGTTGAATATCGGCAGCTTCAAAAGTCACGGGTAGATTAGCAATAGGGAATCGATAAGGCGCAGTCAAAGTTATCTTTCCAGAGGCTTGATCAATAGATAACGCAGCATGCGGCCAATCAGTGCTGTAGGAAAGCGCGCTTTGGCTATGTCGTTCAATAAGTACGTCATGTACTGAGGGCATCATTTAATCCTATTTCGGTTGGCGAGAATCCAGTATAGTTAAAACTCGAATTCTGCCTACCAAACAAAACAGGCGGATCGTTGCAAGTAGATCCGCCCTTCGACTTGCATAAGTATGAGGTTTACTGGTTATCGTTTTTCTTGCTGCGCGGCGTCTCGATGCGATACACCATTGTGAGTTCATCCCCGCTAACACTCACCGATTCAAGCGTCCGGTTGGGGTGCTTCTCTGCATTCGCTTGCAGGCGATTTGCAATCTTCTCGTTCCATTGCGTGATCCGATCATCGCTGGCGACCACGCCGTTGATCTTGAAATCCGAGATTGTGGCGGTTAGCTGTCCGTCATTCACGCCGAGGTCAAGGCGGAAGCTGAATTGATCGGTCTGTCCGCCGTTCGTACGTTCGCGCTCCCCACTCACATTGATGTATCCGTTCTGCATATCGGCGCTGATGTTCTTCATGTTGGGGCGGCCATCCAGGGCCAGCGCCAATTCTTCATTCATCTGCTGCTCGGACATGCTGACGGTGGCATTCAGCGATCCATCGGCGTTGCGGTCGAGGTTGATGCTGCATGCGCTCAACGCGCCGAGTACCACGATCAATAAGGTTGCGATCAAAAGTCGCTGCGATTTCATTCCAATGATCTCCTTACAAGGTATCTATAAGAGTGCTCAATGACTATTACGATAGCAGCGATTTGCAAAGGATCGGTGAAGGTTTGTAAGGAGTGTGTAAAATCTCCGCGAGGCACAAAATGAAAAGTCCCGGTGTTAGGCCGGGACTTATGACGCGTTTACTAACGGGTTCGTCTACTTCCCTTGATCCACATTCAGCGCAGGCTCAACGGATCGCAGCGATTTGCGCTCAGTCTGCCGCCGGAGTGCCGCTTCGACCAGATGCGTGTGACTTGCGAGAATGCCCATCCAGAAGAAGAAAATCCAGTGGCCGGAGAGTACCCGCGTGATGTACGCCTGATGAATCATATATTCGGCGGGGGTGAGTTCCTCGATGACTTTGCCGAAGTTGTAGGTGTGCAGCACCATCTGACCATTCACGATGGCCGGGAAGCCGCCTTGATTAAGCACGACCATCGTGAACAGGAAGTTGAACATCGCGTACGCCAGCAGGACAACCGCGATCTTCTTTGCCCACTCTGGGGAGTGCTTGGGGATCATCGTCCACTTCTGGCCTACCGTCGTCAGATCGAAGATTTTGTGCGTGCCCAGCACCAGCAGGGGACTCCACACCGCGCACAACACACCATTGATCAGCCATGCCTGATCGAAGCTGACCTGGGTTGGGAAGAACGTCACCACATGGATTCCCACGCTGGCAACGAAGCCGAGGATCGATAGGATGAACAGTAACACCATCATAAAACTACCCTCAAGCCGAACGAAGTATTCTACCTATAGACTAGCGGCAATTAGGTAGTTACGTCAAGTTTGGTTGGGTGAATCTAATCAAGATCAAGTTGAGGATATTGGGAGTGCCGCACCCAACAGCTTATGATTTGTAGCCGCGATGCTAGAACTCTATCGCGGCTACAAGTACAACGAACGTGTGCTTGGTTGTTATTCTGTAATGGGGTCTTCCTGATCGCTGTGGGGTGCGTGCTCGCATACATTCGCGGGCACACCATACAGCTTGCCGGTTTCTTCCGACTGTACGATCAAGTACGCCTGATCTGCATAGATTACTTTAGTTACTATCCCGATTACACTTCCCCAATGGGGGCTTGCTACGAATACCCTATCACCCACCTTAAACGTTGACACTAACTCGGACTACTGCCTCCTGCGGGCATCCCATTACACCGACGATAAAAAATTCCCCTTACGAGGAACTTATTGAGTTTAGCGAGTGATGACGAGAATTTCAAAGATATTTATCATGTTTATTAGAAAATAGTCTATACAGATTAGAACAGGCGAATCCAGGTTGCGGGATGCACCTGCCATGTACGATACTGGTACTGCATCGATCCTGTTACCAAATAGGTGCGGCATGATCTCACTCCTGTCCTCTCGCTGGCGTATCCCCATCCTTGTTCTCATCTTGATTGCATTTGTAGCTGCGTATACCATGCTGCTGCATGATCGCTTCACGGCACTGTATCCGGGGGCCAACGATTTCTTTTCAATCTATGCGGGTGCGTACGGGTATTTCATGAGGGGGTGGAATCCCTACGGGCCAGAGACAGATGCGTTCATCCATCAGGTGATTGGGGGAGGATCAGAGAATGGGCTTGGGCTGTTTGCGTATCCTCTGTATGCCATCTGGATCGCAGCACCTTTACTAGTTCTTCCCAATTATCCCTGGGCAGAGGCGCTGTGGCTGGTGTTGTGTCAGGGAATGATTTTCGTCTCGCTGCTGGTCATCTTACGATACTTCCGTTGGCAGCCACCTGTTGCTTTGTTTGGCGTCCTGGTTATCTGGTCGATCTTTTTCTACCCGAACGCCCGCGCACTGTTGCTGGGGCAAGTGGCGCTGCTCGTTTTCCTACTGACCGTGCTGGTTTTCTGGCTGCTGTTCCGAATTGAGCCAAATCCACGTACGGACATTCTGGCCGGAATCCTGCTAGCTGTGACGACTATCAAGCCGCAGATGCAGTTCCTGATCATTCCGTTCCTGCTCCTGTGGGGACTCAGAATGCGGCGCTGGGTTTTTCTGGCTTCGGCGGCAGTTTCGATGCTGGCACTGATAGGGATTTCATTCCTCATGCTGCCGTCATGGTTGACGGATTGGTTGGCAGAACTCCGGCTGTATCCCTCGTATACGCCCCCAGCCGTCATGAATATCTTAGCCCATGACATTCTGCACCTGCCGGGTTCGGCAGCACAGATTGTCGAGCGTGTGATCGAGGCTGGGATGGCGATCTATCTCTTATGGGAATGGTGGCGCGTCCTGTGGAAGGGCGACGCGGAGCGGCTCGATTGGACTCTGGCTCTGACCATCGTAATCTCGCATCTGGTGGCGCTGCGGACTGCCACTCCGCATTATGTCGTGTTCCTATTTGTGTTGATACCGCTCCTGAAGCGATGGTCAGAGCGCGGCGTGTGGCTGCCCATCGCCGTGCTGCTGGCTCTCTTTGTTGGATATTGGGGACTGTTCGCCCTGACGCAGGATAGTCAGGCTGAATCGAATCTTATGTTTGTGCCCCCACCACTGATCATGCTTGGGCTGCTGTTCATTTTCCAGCCGCCAGAGAGGTTCCCTGTGGTTGGGCGGACTCTTCAACCTGCGAGACCCGTTGGAGCCTCCACGCAAAGGTGAATATCCACGCCATGAACGGAACAAGCAGCGCTCGTTGAATGAGGCCGCTCCACGCATTGAACGCATTTGGCGCTGCTGGCGGCTGCACTGGCCCAACCCGCAGCAGAACAACTGCTGTAACTGTGATAATTCCGACCGCAAGAGTCCACCATTGAAGCGGCTGCCACTTGGGGTCGGCGCGAAATCGCCTCAGGAACACGAACGTACTAATGGGTGCTAGTGTGAATACAACCGCTCCCAGGAGTTGATGGACGATGCCGTGTCCGCTCCACTCGCTTCGAGGCGTGGAGGCAGGGTCCATCACGAAGGGGCCGGAAAAGAACAGGCAGATTCCGATGATCGCTAGGATGATCGGCCCTGCTTTTGATGCCTTGCCCTGATGAAATTCGGCGGCAACACCCCACGCAAACAAGAGAAATAGCACACCCGTAACGAGAAAATTGATAATCTGAATCCAGCCGCGCGGCCCAAGCGATAGTTCGCTCACAAACATGCTGCGTGCATCATAGCCGGGGCGCAGTATTCCTTCGATTGTAAATACCAGTACGAACAGTGCCGATCCAATCATACCTGCCCATGCACCAATCTCACGTCTGTTCATCATTTCCTCGCTTATTCCACAGTCAATAACGATTTACCAAATGCCAGGGATCAGGCGATAGCGCACCTTCTGAGCGTAATCGGTATAGCCATTCAAACTCTCTTGCAGCATCTTATCTTCGATCATGGTGCGCCGGATCACGGCAAGGGCAGGCAGAAGCGGCGGCAGGACAGCCAGCCACGATCCGAGAGCCATACCACTAAAGGCGAAGAACAGCAGCCAGCCGATATACCCCGGATGGCGCACGATGCCATATGGCCCTGCGGTGATGACCTGCTGCCCGCGTTCCTCCTGAACCCGCACCGATGGGGAATAGAACTGGTTCACAATGGTTGACCATGCCACCAGACTGAACCCGATGCTAAACCCGATCAGGCCGATGATCTGTAGGATTGCTGGCACAGTATCCGACCAATGAAATCGCCCTACGTCAAGGCCCGCGATAATCCAGTGAGAGAGAAAAGCCACAAGAAAAAGCGGTATTGTGAGCTTATCCTGCGTGTTGTTACTCGCATTGCGTTTTGTTTGCTCCCTCAGTTCGTCGGGGTTGTGGCGGTACACCACGATGGTCGCGATCAGAGTTGGGATCGCATTCAGGACGAGATAGGCCCAGAAGAACGGGAGATCCGTGCGGCCTGCCGAGACGAACAGAATCGCGCCGATGAAAGCAATGTAGAGCAGAACGTAGAGAATATAAGCTATAAGCATCATGGAAGTTCTCTCCCTCACCACACGTACGGAATAAGGCGATATTTCACCTCATGCATGTAAGCATCATAGCCCTGAAGCTCATCGCGCAGAGTGCGCTCTTCCTGAGTCGCCCGCCATCCCGCCGCGATGATGACAAGAATCCCGAACAGTGCCCCGAATCCTGATCCAAGCAGCAGGGCTGTCCCCGGTATAAACAGGAGCAGCGCCGCGTACATCGGGTGACGAACATAGTGGTACGGCCCGGTTGTGATCACGGTTTGCCCCCGATCTTCCTGAACTCGGATAGCAGGTGAGAGGAATGAGTTCTCGCGGAAGGTCACGAAGAAGACGTAGAACGACCCGATCAGCATCAGCGCACCAATGGCCTGAATCCACAAGGGGATGTGTGACCACTTGAAGCGGACAGCATCGAATCCCATAAAGGCCAGCCAGCCAACAAACACGATGAAGGTGATCACATACCAGACTTTATCCCACGACTTCTGATCGCCTTTGCCAATCCCGGTCATGCGCTCACTGAGCAGCCCCGGATTGTTCTTCGCCAGCCACAGGCTCAACGTGACGGTGAAGATCATGAACAGCCCAAGATAGACCCATCCAGCGATCCATGTAAGCGTCCCTGCGGCAAGGAACAAGGGAACGCCGAATATCACCAGGATTTGTGCGAACCCTCCCAAGAGCATCAAATAGTTAACTTTCATTGCAAACCTCTTTTAGTATGTTGTTGGTAGCACTAAGCGATCTTTCTAAACTTCGAGCCATTCTTTGATCGCTTCGGGGTGCATCATATTGATCGAACCCGGCGGCGCACCGAGCACGCGCTCGATTGCATCATTAAAACTTTGCGCCAACTCCACCGCGTGCTCGATTTCCTCGGACGAAGGGTGATGGGCAAGGAGGATTTCGGCAAGCGGCATTTCGCTGCCTGCTACGATAGCTAAAAGGATCATTGCGGTATGGTCAGGAGACGACGTTTGCAGCACACCCTCTCGTATCCCCTGCTCGATGATCGCACTGAGAATGAGTACGAAGCGTTTTGCCCCGATGGTACGTACCTTCTCGCGCATAAGGACATTTTGATCGGTGTACCAGACGCGAAGCAGGGCCAGCAGGAAAGTCTTTTGACCGATCTTCCACCGGCTCAACCGCGATGAAAACTCTTGCAGCTTCTCAAGGGCGGTTAGCTCTGGGTCATCCACAAGTGGATTGACCAGCTCAACTGCCCGGTCTAGCATACGATTTACGATGGCTTCCAGCAGCTCCTGCTTGGAATCGAAGTAGTGGTAGAACGTGCCTTTGGCGATCTGAAGCTCGTCCAGAATATTCTGGACGGACATCTGCTCATAGCCATGCGAGTAGGTGAAACGTTCCCCTGCATCGAGGATTTCATCGCGGCGCACAGCATATTCTTTGACGACCCTAGCCATAATCACCTTTTGTCACCGACCGACGGTCGGTCGGTGATAATAATAAGTCTAATCCTGCGTCGAATTTCTGTCAATAGGCATGAATCAAAACTGCCCTTGATCGGGCACTTCGTTACGGCTAGAGGATGAAAATTGTCACATTACGCGACGGGCTGGCCTGCCAGATACCGATCCATGTCGATGAAGTCCTTGATCAGAATGTTGCGGTAGCGAGATCGGTAGAGTGCTGCCGCCGGATGATACATCGGGAAAACGATGCGCCCATCGACGCTCAACGGCTGCCCATGATCCGAGGATAACTTGTGGCCGGGTGCGATCCGGTTCAGAGCATGTGCGCCGAGTGTCACGATGACCTTTGGCTCGATCAGCGCAATCTGCCGATCAAGGTAATCCGAGCACGCTTTGATCTCATACGACTCTGGATCGCGATTCTTGTTTGGGCGGCACTTCACGATGTTAGTCATAAAAACGCTATTATGAGGAATGCTGATCAGCCCTAATAACTCATCAAGGAACTGACCCGCCGCAGAAACAAATGGCATGCCGGTTTTGTCATCTTCAGGGCCGGGCGCTTCGCCGATCAACATCACCTGCGCGCCCGTTGCGCCTGCACCGGGCACGGCGATGGTGCGCTCATTGGAGAGCGGGCACAGCTTGCAGATCGAAGTCTCCGCGCCGACCTCATCTAACCCCTGCTGGATGGCAGAAGCCTGATCATCAGTCAACATACGTGGCTCCCACCAACGGCGGGCACTCGGCGGTGCTTCGCTCGGCGCAATCGACGCGATCAACCGCTTGACGATGGAGGTGCTGTCGCCACCGTAGGAAATCCACTGATAGCTGCCAAGCAGAAGCGGGGGTTTGCAATCGCGGTACAGGATCGGGGAGATCAGAAGTTGGCCTTCGCGCTCAAGGCGGATGGCCGTATTCATCTCCAATTTGACCCAGGGCGACTCAAACGCATCGGGACTCATCACCAGCACAAAGTGAGTCGTCGTGCTCAGGCCGCGCTGGATCGCATCGACAAACTCCTCCCCGGGGTGGATGCTGTCCGGGGCGATCCATACTTCGACACCCGAACTGGCTAATCCCGATGCGATCTGCTGCGCGAATTCAGAATCCTCTGTGCAGTGGCTGATGAATGCCTGCGGCATATAGCGATACTCCTTTGACAAAATCCACGACTAGAATACTGGGGAGATGCTGGCGAGGCAAACTCTCATCTTATAGGGGCAGACCCAACACTTTCCTCATTAACAGCCGGAGTCTTTGATATTAACCTCCACCCGGCAGTGCAGGGTTGTTAATAGCCTCGATAGTCGCGTTTGCCTGATCGATCAGCGGCTGCGCTAATGCTGGGTCAAGCCTCCTCGAACGCACCAGCGCTTGCAGCTTATTCACGAACGCCCCCAGCTTCCCTGCGGCAGCATCTCCGTTGCCCTGCTCGAGCTTCTTGACAGCGGAATTGAGCAGGGTGATCAGCGGCTTGGCTTGCTTCTGGCTCAACTGGCCCGATTCCACCATCGATTTCACGCTTCCTATCAGGCCCTGAAGTTGTGGAACGAACTGCACAAACGAGGACTCCACTTTGCGGCACGCTGAAAACTCCGACGTGTTGATCGTCAGCGCATCCGCCCAGGTGGCGGTCGCCGTCACTTGATAGCCAATCGGTATGGAGGACGCGAAGCTCTCAGTAAACATCAGCGTCCCACCTGAGCCGGACAACGTGTAGCCCGCCTGCCCCAAAAATATCTGCCCCTCACCGTAGCCGGAAGGATCGCACTTGGGGTTGGCGAAGAACTGGATGATCGCCGTGTCGCCGCTGCTCAGGCCATCAAGAAACTGAACAGTGATCAAGACCTGGGAGCCATTTGTTGTAGCGAGGAGCACTTCTGGGTAGTTCGCCAGATTGTTCGGGCCGATGTCGGCGTCGTTTGGATCGTTCAGGGTCACGCCAGCTCCCCCTAGGTCAATCCCTA
>Ga0075421_100008561_pt1 | contig 12579 bp, 8 predicted proteins | sample SoiMetdeltSBSDD5_FD_75292 | JGI IMG/M metagenome (GOLD analysis project Ga0075421, IMG submission 75292) | Bulk soil microbial communities from a Populus tree surrounding site in Tennessee, USA - Soil MetaG P. deltoides SBSDD5 | ecosystem: Environmental > Terrestrial > Soil > Tree plantation... | reverse complement strand
GCGGTGCAATAGCCGCTGACCCGTCGACCAGGTCGTCAGCACGGTGAAGACCGCGCCGCCGATGAGCAGCGGCAGCCAGCCGCCGTCGACGAACTTGACGACGTTGGCGGCGACGAACGCGAGGTCGATGACGAGGAAAGACCCACACACGATCGCCACCCGCGTCCGCGACCACCGCCACCGCCCCCGCGCGACGGCGCCGAAGAGCACGGTGGTGATCGCCATCGTCGTCGACACCGCCAGGCCGAAGGCCGCCGCCAGGCGGTCCGAAGAGCGGAACATGAACACCACGGCGATGGTGGCGCCCATCAGCAGCCAGTTGAGCGCCGGCAGGTAGATCTGCCCCGCCACCGCGCCCGAGGTGTGGACGATGTTGACGCGCGGCGAGAAGCCGAGCTGCGAGGCCTGCCGGGTGAGGGAGAAGACCGCTGCGATCAACGCTTGCGAGGCGACGATCGTCGCCAGCGTCGCCAGCACCACCATCGGATAGAGCAGCGGCGCCGGCACCGTCGCGTAGAACGGGCGGCTCGCCGCCTCCGGATGATGGAGGAGGTGCGCTCCCTGGCCGAGGTAGCTGAGGGTGAGCGCGGGCAGCGCCAGCCCGTACCAGGCGACGCGGATGGGTCGCCTGCCGAAATGCCCCATGTCCGCGTAGAGAGCCTCGCCACCCGTGAGGCAGAGGATCACGGCGCCGAGGGCGAGAAAACCATGGGCTCCGTTGCGCGCGAAGAACGCGGCGGCGTGCAAAGGATTGAAGGCCGCCAGGACGCCGAGGTTGCTCGACAGCGAGCGCGCGCCGAGGATGGCGATGACGACGAACCAGGTACCGAGGATGGGACCGAAGAGGACGCCGACCCGCCCCGACCCGAACGGCTGCAGGGCGAAGAGCAGCACGAGGACGCCGACAGTGGCGGGAACCACGGCGGATGCGAGCTGCGGCGAAGCGATCGTCAGGCCCTCCATCGCGCTCAGCACCGAGATCGCCGGCGTGATGATGCCGTCGCCGTACAACATGGCGGCGCCGAAGAGCGCACAGCCGACGAGCAATCCCGTCCGGTGCTGCTTGTTGCGCCGCAGCAGCAATGCCAGCAGCGCCAGGATCCCGCCTTCGCCGCGGTTGCCCGCGCGCATCAACAGCGCCACGTATTTGACGCTCACCATCAGGATCAGCGCCCAGAGAAAGAGCGAGACCATACCGATGACGTTGGCCGGCGTCGCCGCCACGCCACGGGTGCCGTGAAACGCCTCCTGCAGCGCGTACAGAGGGCTGGTGCCGAGGTCGCCGAAGACGACGCCGAGCGCGGCGAGGCTCAGCAGCAGCAACGAGCCGTGGCGCGAGTCGCCGGCCGCGCTCGACCCCGCAGCAGGCGGCCTCTCGGCCGTCACCACCAGTCGCCGCGGCTGAAGATGGCGGGCGCGGCGAGCCAGGAGAGCATGAGAACGTTGCGCATCCAGTGGACGCCGGGATCACCGAGGAGCTGCGACCAGCCGGCGTGGCCGAGCACCGACACAGTCATCCCGAAACCCGCCGCGGTCTCGTTGAGGGGACCCTGCCGGCCGCCGGCGGTGAGGATGGTGATGGCGACGACGGCGAGCACCAGCTTGGAGACGACGTCGGTGCGCATAGACCGTCAACCCTATTGCAACTGCCCCACCAATCCCCAGCCTCGTGTGTCTCGGCAGAGCCAGCCGAAACGTCGCAAGGTCGCCTAGAGCCGAACCTGCCGGCCGAGCTCCACCACCTGGTTGGCGGGCAGGCCGAAGTAGAACGCCGGCCGTAGCGAGTTCTTGAACATGTTGATGAACAGCCGCTCGCGCGACGGCAGACCGAGCGGCTTGCTGGGCAGCGCCGTGACACGGCTCAGGAAGAAGCTCGTGCCCTGCATCCGCAGGTCGAGCGCTCGCGCGGCCGGCGACTCCAAGATGTCCGGCACTTGCGGCTCCTCCATGAAGCCGACCCGAGCCACCAGCCGGTAGAAGCCCTCCCCGAGGTCGGCCGCCGTCACCCGGTCCTCGCCGCGCACGTACGGCACGTCCTGCGGAGCGACGGTGAGCACCACCACGCGTTGGTGGAGTACCCGGTTGTGCTTGAGGTTGTGCAGCAACGCCGCAGGAGTGTCCACCGGGTGGCGCGCCATGAACACGGCCGTCCCCTCGACCCTTGGGATCCCGGCGCTCATGGCCACGAAGCTCTCCAGCGGCACGCCCCCGCCGTGGAGCCGCGTCTCGAGCCGGAGCCGCCCGTTGCGCCACGTTGCCATGACGAAGAACACCGCGCCGCCCACGACCAGCGGGAACCAGCCACCGTCCAGGATCTTCGCCAGGTTGGCGGCGAGGAAGGCGAGATCGGCGACCAGGAACGACCCGGTGACGAGAATCGACGCCCACGTCGGCCAATGCCAGACGTGCCGCGTGACCTGGTAGGCCAGCAGCGTCGTGATCACCATCGTCATCGTCACCGCCACCCCGTAGGCGCCGGCGAGGCGCGTCGAGGCGCGGAAGGTGACGACGAGGCCGATCGTCGCGACCATCAACATCCAGTTCACCGCCGGCATGTAGACCTGTCCGATCTCGCGTGCCGAGGTGTGAATGATCCGCATCCGCGGCAGGTAGCCGAGCTGGATGGCCTGACGGGTGAGCGAGAACGCGCCGGAGATGATCGCCTGCGAGGCGATCACCGTCGCCAGCGTGGCCAGCACGACGAGCGGGTACAGCGCCCAGGTGGGCGCCATCAGGTAGAAGGGGTTCTCCACCGCGCGCGGATTCAGCAGGAGCAGAGCGCCCTGGCCGAAGTAGTTGATGAGCAGCGAGGGCCCGACGAGACTGAACCAGTCGATCTGGATCGGCAGCTCGCCGAAGTGACCCATGTCCGCGTAGAGCGCCTCGCCGCCGGTCGCCACCAGAAAGACGGCGCCGAGGATCAGGAAGCCGTGAAACCCGTTGTGGAGGAAGAAGCGAACGGCATGGCGCGGGTCGACGGCCAACAGCACGCGCGGTGCCTTCGCGATCCAGTATGCCCCCATCACGACGAGCGTCGTGAACCAGACGACCATGATCGGCCCGAAGACGCCGCCGACGCGGCCGGTGCCGTGCTTCTGGACGAGGAAGAGCCCGATCAGGATCGCCACGGTCAGAGGCACCACGAATCGCGCCAGGACCGGAGTCGCCACCTGCATGCCCTCGACGGCGCTGAGCACCGAGATCGCCGGCGTGATCATGCCGTCGCCGTAGAGGAGCGCCGCGCCGAACAGCCCGAGGGCGACGAGGACCCCTCGACCGCGCTGTCGGACCTGCGCGGGAATGAGCGCCAGCATGGCCAGGATGCCGCCCTCGCCCTGGTTGTCGGCGCGCAGCACGTAGACGTGGTATTTGACCGTGACGACGACGACGAGGGTCCAGACGATGAGAGAGAGGACGCCTAGGACGTTCTCGGGGTCGGCTCCGACGCGGTGGGTGTTCAGGAAGCACTCCCGCAGCGCGTACAGCGGGCTGGTACCGATGTCGCCGTAGACGATGCCGAGCGCGGTGAGGCTCAAGGCGGCGACGCGGCGGCGGTCGAGAGTGCCGTGGTGTCGCTCTCCCGAGGCGGTCAGCGTCAAGGTACCTTCCCCGTTCATGGTCGCGAAGGCGGCGCGCCCCGACGAGCTCGGCTCGGTGCCACCGCCGACTCCATCTCGCCAGGGGAAGGCGTAAAGTCGCAATGGCGTTCGCATTGCGATCGCGTAAAGGAATCGCAAAGCCGCCGCCCGCCGGCACGTCCGGCACGCTGCTAACAGTCGCCTGGTGCGCGTGCGGCTTAGGCTCCTCGCCGCCCTTGCGCTACTGACGCTGCCATTGGGCCCGGCTCGGGCGGCCGGCGAGGCCGAGCGCGTGGCGTGGCTGCGCGCCAACGCCATCCCCATCGCCACGATCGACCCGGCGAGCCCCGACCTCGCACGCGCGCCAAGCTCGACGAGATGTCGACGATCGGCGAGGAGGTGGGCAAAGCCCTCGGGAAGGCCTTCGGGAAGAACGCCGGCAAGGACGTCTTCACCATCGCCTTCACCGCCTTCGAAGGCTCGCAGGCCACGCCGACACGGCAGCCCTTCCCGCTCCTCGTCCCGACGCGCGGCTCTTTCGAGGACCTCATGGGGCGCACCGGGCTCGAGGCGGCCCTCGTCGACCTGCGGCACCTCGCGCCGGGTGGAAGCTGGCTCGAGCGGAGCCTCGTCGCCCGGCCGATCTCGCACAAGGAGCTGCTCGGCATCTGGCCGCGCCACGTCGACGCGTTCCTTTTCGTGCGCCGGCTCGAGCCCTCGCGGCCGACCGGCTAGCGTCGGCTCGACAGCTCCGCGGCGAGCCGCGCGATCCCTTCCGCGATCTCGTGCTCGCCGAGGCAGGCGTAGCCGAGCACCAGCGCGGCGGGGCCGGTACCGATGCGGTAGTCGGCACCGGGATAGACGCCCACGGAGCGCCGCTCTGCCGCGCGAACGACGGTCGCCTCGTCGACCTCTGGCGGCAGGAGCACCATCACGTGCAGCCCCGCGGCCGCCCCGCGTGGCTCCCAGCGCGGGAAGTGACGGGCGAGCGCCCGCAGCAGCGCATCGCGACGCCGGCGGTAGAGGACGCGCATCCGCCGCAGGTGGCGATCGACCGCGCCACGACGCAGCATCTCGGCGTAGACGAGCTGCTCGAGGAACGGCGTGCCGAGGTCGGCGTACTTCTTGACCTCCGAGGCCTCGGCCAGCAGCTCGTCGGGGACGGCGAGCCATCCGAGGCGCAGCGCCGGCGCGAGGATCTTGCTCGCCGAGCCGGCGTACACCACGCGCTCGGGGGCGAGCCCCTGCAACGATCCCACCGGGCTGCGGTCGTAGCGATATTCGGCGTCGTAGTCGTCCTCGACGAGGAAGGCGAGGCGGCGCTGGGCCCAGGCGAGGAGCTGGCGCCGGCGCTCGGGGTCGAGGACGCACCCGGTAGGGAACTGGTGGGCGGGGGTGACGAGCGCCGCCTGCACCTTCGCGCGCTCGAGCCGGTCGACGCGGATGCCGCGCTCGTCGACGGGGACGCCGACAGGAACGAGGCCCGCGTCCGCCACCAGTCGGCGCGGGTCGGAGTGGCCGGGGTCCTCCACCGCGATGCGCCGCACGCCTCGTCGCGCCAGCGCTCGCGCCGCGACGCCGAGCGCCTGCGCGAACCCGCTGCAGACGATCACCTGGCGGGCCCGTGTCTGCACGCCTCGCACGCGTGCGAGGTATTCGGCGAGCGCCTCGCGCAGCTCGACGGCCCCCGCGGGCTCGCCGTAAGCGAGCTGCTGCGGGCGCAGGTTGCGCCACGCGCTCCGCGCCGCGCGCGCCCACTCCTCGCGCGGGAACTGCCGCAGCTCGGGCAGACCGGGGCGGAAGTCGAACCGCGGCGGCACGGGCAGGGTCGCCGCGCGCTCGCGCCGCGATGGCTGGCCGCCGGTGGCAACCACGGTCCGCGCACCCTGGCGCGTGGCGAGGAACCCCTCGGCGACGAGCTGCGCGTACGCCTCGACGACGACGCCTCGCGACACGCCAAGGTCGTGGGCGAGCGCCCGCGTCGACGGCAGCGCCGCGCCGGCGGCGAGGCGGCCCGAGCGCACCGCCTCGCGCAGGCCGCGCTCGATCTGCAGGTGCAACGCAGCGCCGCCCTCGCCACGGGCGAGAGGGAGCAGGACCTCCGGCTGGTGACTGGTCCTCTTTCGTGGCACTGAACTGGAGCTTACATGGGGACCAGCGCGGCGCTAGGTTCACCGGCAGAGGAGGCTCGCCGTGCAACAACCGACGCCGCTTGGGGACATGGACAACGAGTCGTTCCGTCGCTCCGCCCACCGCCTCGTCGACTGGATCGCGCGCTACCTCGACGGTGGTGCCGATTCGTACCCGGTGCTCTCGCGCGTCCGCCCCGGCGAGATCCAGGCGTCGCTGCCGGCAGCTGCGCCCGCCCATGGGCGGCCGATGCCGGAGATCCTCGACGACTTCGAGCGCCTCCTCATGCCCGGCCTCACGCACTGGAACCACCCCGGATTCATGGCCTACTTCAACAGCAGCGCGAGCGGCCCCGGCGTGCTGGCGGAGCTCCTCACCGCCGCACTGAACCAGCAGGCGATGCTCTGGCGGACCTCGCCCGCCGCCACCGAGCTCGAGGCGGTGGCGCTGGGATGGCTGCGCGATCTCCTCGGGCTGCCGCCCGCGTTCGACGGGGTCATCTTCGACGGCGGGTCGTCGTCGAACCTGCACGCGCTGCTCGCCGCGCGGCAGGCGGCGGTCGCCGAGGTGCGCACCCGCGGGCTCCTCGCACGCGGCGACCTGCCGCCGGTGCGCGTCTACTGCTCCGAGCACGCGCACTCCTCGGTCGACAAGGCCGCGATCGTCCTCGGGCTCGGCCAGGAGGCGCTGCGGAAGATCCCCGCCGACGACCGCTACCGGATGCGCACCGACGCCCTCGCGGAGGCGATCGGCGACGACGAGGCCGCCGGCGTGCTGCCGATCGCCGTCGTGGCCACGGTGGGCACCACCTCGAGCGGCAGCATCGACCCGGTGCCCGCGGTGGCGGACCTCTGCGGCGCGCGGCGCATCTGGCTCCACGTCGACGCCTCCTGGGCCGGGCCGGCGGCAATGCTGCCCGAGGAGGCCGCCATCTTCGACGGCGTCGAGCGCGCCGACTCGGTAGTGGTCAACCCGCACAAGTGGCTCTTCACGCCGCTCGACCTGAGCGCCTTCTACTGTCGCCGCATGGAGGTCCTCGAGGCGGCGCTCGCGCTCACTCCCGAATACCTCGCGACGAAAGAAGCCGGAGCCGCGCGCAACCTCATGGACACCGGCATCGCCCTCGGCCGCCGCTTCCGCGCCCTCAAGCTCTGGATGGTGATGAGCTCCTTCGGCGCCGATGGCCTCCGCGCGCGGATCCGCGAGCACATCCGGCTCACAGACGGCTTCGCTTCCCAGCTTCGCGCGGACCCCGACTTCGAGCTGCTGGCCCCCGTGTCGCTGGCCCTCGTCTGTTTCCGCGCTGTACCGTCCGGATGCCCGGCCGGCATGCCGGCCGCCGAGCTCGACGAGCTCAACGCGGCGCTGCTCGAGCGCGTCAACGCCGGCGGCGAGGTCTACCTCTCGCACACCCGGCTCGGCGGCCGCTACACATTGCGGCTGGTCGTCGGCCACCTGCGGACGAGCGAGATGCACGTCAGGAGCGCCCACGAGCTGCTGCGCCGCGGGCTGGACGAGTTGCTCGAGGTCAGGTCGGGGACGTGGCGGGCTCCTGCTCGCCCTTCCGACTAACGGGCAAGGAGGATTGCAACCATGAGACGGATTTCACCTCTTGCCGGGATTCTCGCCTTCGCCGTGGCGCTGCTTGCCACGCCGCCACCAGCCCATGCGACGGTGCCGCTCGAGACGATCGAAATCGTGCACCAGGGCATGAAGGCAGCAGGCCCCGCCCGCGTTCTCGCCCCTGCCAACTTCTTCGCGCAGGCACAGGCCGACACTCTGCGGGGCTGCGAGCTCGCGGTCCCTTCGGGCGCCCTGCGGGAAGTGCTGGAGCGCGCGCGTCAGAGCGCCGCGCCGTTCGAGCTCGTCATACGGCAGACGTCGAGCCAGCCCCTGAGCTACAAGCTGGAGAACGTGAAGATCACCAACTACCAGTTGGGCGCGACGGGTGGCGACGCGCACGTGGTCTTGCAGATTCAACGGGTCCGCTTCCAGCCCCAGGGCGAGCCGGTGCGCGGCGGCGCCGGCGGCATCACCACCACCACCCCGGGCGTCCCCGACCGGCCGGATCCCGGCGACCCGATCCCGCCAGCGATGGCGCTGTCGCTGCGACCCGACCTGCAGATCCGCGCGGCGCGCCAAAAGGCCGGCGACCCCAACACCCTCGAGGTCGCGGTCTACAACAACGGCCCGGGGCCGGCCGGCGCCACGGCGGTCAAGGTCTTCTTCCACAACGGTGGCGCGGTGCAGACGTCGAGCGGTGCGGTGCCGGCGCTGGCCGCCGGACAGACCGTGTGGGTGCCGGTGGCCCTGCCGTTGCCGTTCCCGGCAGCGAAGAAGCTGGACGCGCGCATCGACGATCCTGACAAGGTGTCGGAGACGAACGAGGGCAACAACGGCTTCGGCGTCGTCCCGTAGCCGACCCTAGGAGCCTGCGCCGGGCCGGGACGTCGTCTCGGCCTCGGCGCGGCGGCCCAGCGCGAGCAGCACCCGGCGCAGGACGGCGGCGGCCTCGGCCGTCCGCCGATCCCCGGCGCCGAACCCCGCGCTGCGGATCGCCAGCGCCTCGCGCAGCAGCGGCTCCGCCTCAGCCGCCCGCCCGCGCTCGACGAGCAGCTGCCCCAGTGGCACCAGCGCCTCGGCGAGGCGCGTGTGGTTCTCGGGCAGCGCCTTGCGGAACACCTCGAGCGCCTCACGCAGCGATGCCTCGGCGCCGGCGAAGTCGCCCTGGCGGTGCAGCACGATGCCGAGGCGGTCGAGCTCGACTCCCACGCGCTCGTGGTCGTTGCCGTACCGCGCGCGTTGGTCCGCCAGCGCCTCGCAGTAGGCACGCTCGGCGCCGCGGTAGTCGTGGCGGGCCTCGAGCACGCGACCGAGGTTGGACAACGTCGTCGACCGCCAGGCGTGGTCCGGCGCGTAGATGGCGAGCGCCTCGCGGTAGCTCGCCTCCGCGCCGGCGAGGTCGCCGCGGTCGTCGAGGAGCCGGCCCAGGTCGTTGAGGTTCATCGCCACCTGCGGGTGACGTGGTCCCAGGGCCGTTCGGCGGATCGCCAGCGCGCGCCGCAGCAGCGTCTCGGCGTCGCCGAGCGCGCCGCGGGTGCGCAGCAGGCGAGCGAGGTTGTTCATCGTCACCGCGACGTAGGGATGGCTCTCACCTCGGACAGCGATGACCTCCTGCAGCGCCTCGCGGTAGAGCGGCTCCGCCTCCTCGAGCCGCTCCAGGTTCTGGAGCACGAGCGCCAGGTTGGAGAGGCTGGTGGCGATCTGCGGATGGTGGGGCGGCAGCAGCAGCCGTCGCTGCTCCAGCGCCTCGCGGAGCATCGGCTCCGCCTCGGCGTAGCGCCCCTGCCGACGGAGCGACGAACCGAGCTCGCTCAGGCTCTCGGCGACCTCGACGTGTTCGGCGCCGAAGAGACCGCGCCGGATCGTCAGCGCCTGGCGGAAGAGCGCCTCTCCCGCGCGCAGGTCCCCCTGCTGCTGGCGCGTGTGGGCCAGCTCGGAAAGCGTCTCCGCCACCTCGGGGTGGATGGCGCCGAAGCGCGCGCGCTGCAGCTTCAAGGCCTCGCGCAGCTCCTCGCGAGCGCCGTCGAGCTCGCCAAGATCGCGGCGGAGCTGCCCGTGGCTGCGGAGGACCGTCGCAAGCAAGGGAGAGTCGCCGCGGAGGCCGCGGGCCAGCGCCAGCGCGCGGTCGAGGCGCGGACGCGCGCGGTCGTAGAGGCCGAGCTCGCGATAGACGCGGCCGACCGTCTCGAGCAGCTCCACCTGGACCTCGGGTTGGCCGGCGAGCTCCTCCTCCACCTCGGCCCAGCCACGGTCGAGCAGCTCCCGCGCCGTCACCTCCTCCCCGCGGGCCTCCTCGGGGTTCGACCTGGCGAAGAGCCGGAGGACCAGGCCCTTGACCTGGCGCGCCTTAGTGGCCTCCGCTCGCGCCCGGTCACGCTCGCGGCCGAGCGCCACCCCCTGGCGGGTGGCGGTGATCGCCCAGCCCGCGAGCAACACGAAGACGGCAGCGGCGGCGCCGAGCGCGAGGCGATGGCGGACGGCGAAACGCGCCGCGCGGTAGCCGATGGAGTCGCCGCGGGCCGTGATCGGCCGCGAGCCGAGATACCGCTCGACGTCGTCGACGAGCCGCGCCACCGACGGGTACCGTCGTTCCGGCTCCTTGCGCAGGGCCTCCAGGACGATGGTGTCGAGGTCGCCCCGGAGCTGGCGGGCGAGCGCACGCGGGCTGGTGCGCCGGCGCGCGGCGATCTCCTCGGCGCCGATCGCGTCGTCCACCGATTCCTCCGCGGGCGCATGCAGCGCGGCGCTCGGCCGCCGCGGCTCGACGTGACACACGACGCGCTCGATCTCGAGCGCCGAGGAAGTGGGCACGCGGTACGCGCGGCGTCCCACCAGCAGCTCGTAGAGCAGCAGCCCGAGCTGGTAGACGTCCGCGCCGACGGTGATCGGCCGTCCGAGCACCTGTTCGGGGCTGGCGTATTCGGGCGTGAGCGGCCGCGACAGCGTGCGGGTGAGCTGCTCGCGGGTGAGCTGCTCGTCTTGGCCGTCCGGCTGCAGCAGCTTGGCGATGCCGAAGTCGAGCAGCTTCACGTCGCCGCCGTCGGTGACCACGATGTTCGAGGGCTTGAGATCGCGGTGTACGACCAGCGCGCGGTGCGCGTGCTCGACCGCGCCGCCGACCTCCAGGAACAGCCGCAGCCGCTCGCGCACGGTGAGCCGCTCCTCGTCGCAGTAGCGGTCGATCGGCCGTCCGTCGACGAGCTCCATGACGAAGAAGGGGCGGCCGTCGTCGGCGCGGCCACCGTCGAGCAGGCGGGCGATGCGCGGGTGGTCGAGGTTGGCGAGGATCTGCCGCTCCTGCTCGAAGCGGCGCATCGCCTCCGGCGAGGCGAAGCCACCGTGGAGCAGCTTGAGGGCGGCGCGCTGTCGGAGTTCACCGTCGGCACGCTCGGCGAGGTGGACGACGCCCATGCCGCCCCGTCCGAGCTCGCCGAGCAGGCACCAGCGCCCGACGGTGGTGGCCGGTGCCGGCGTCTCGTCGGTGCCGAGCGCGGCCAGCACTTCCTGCCACAACGGGCCGCTCGCCAGCGCCCGGGGATCGAGCTGTCCGGCGGGAGCCGCCGCCAGCCGCAGCAGCTCCTCGACCTCCTGGCGCAGGGCAGGCTCGTCGCCGCACGCCGCGGCAAGCAGCGCGGCGCGTTGCTCGGCGGGCACGTCGAGCGCGCGATCGAACAGCGCGTCGACCCGAGCGCGGCGATCTTCGGGCTCCGTCACAAGGGGTTCCCGCTTCGTGGCAAGGAGCCCGAGGCCACGCGACCTCGGGCTCGTTCCTGGTCACCGCGAGGGAAGGTTACCCGACCGGCGGGATGGGGAACGACTTGTCCTCGCAGGTCAGCGTCAGCGCCACCGGCCAGGTCCGCTTGGCCTTGTTGGCCCAGCCGCTGCACTGCCCCCACACGTCGATCGACTTGTGGACGCCGGTGCGCACCGTGCTCGAGCGGTTGGGATCGCCGTTGCCCGTTGGCCAGTCGCCACCCATCGCCGTGCGGCAGGCGGCCTCGAGCTCACCCGCCGTGAACGGCTGGGCGGCGATGGTCTTCGAGACGAGGCTCGCGCCGCTGTTGGCGCCCACCACCACAGTGGTGCCGTGGCCGTCCGGCTGGTAGGAGATGTGGGTGACCGTCGTCCCGGCGGGGCAACCCATCTCGACCTTGAAGCTCACGTCGAGGTTGCCCGTCTGGCTGAAGAGCCGATGGGTGCTGCAGTCGATGCCGCAGGAGCCGTGTTTCATCGGCACCTGGGCGGTGGTGCTGCCGAGTTGCTGCATCACCGGTGTGTGCGCCGGCGGCGGCGGCGCCGCCAGCGTGCCGGAAGCCTGGTATGGGGCCGTCGGCGCCGGCGCCGCCAGCACGGCAGTGGCCACGGGCGCCGTGGCACAGCTCGCGTAACACGTCTGGCGCGTGGCGGCGACAGACGAGGTGGCGTCGCAGCGGCGCACACAGTCGGGCTGCGCGATCTTGAAGATGGTGGCGCCGCCGGTCCTGGAACTGCTCCCCGAGGGCTCCGGCGCCTTCCAGACCTCGCAGCAGTTCTGCCAGCGGCTACAGCCGCCGCTGGCGTTGTTCTGCGTGCAGCACATGGCCAGCAGGTCATAAGGGCAGGCGCGTGCCGGTGCCGGCGCGAGAGCGCAGAGGGCGGCACCACAGAAGAGCCCGAGGGTGATGGTGAGGGAATGGGTTCGCATCGTGAAGTCTCCTTTCTGACTACTAGTCGCAAACCGGCCCGAGTCCCCGCCAGGTCGTCGGCTGGGGAGACTCGGTGGCGGGATGCTCCCGACCTCCGAAGATCGACGGGGCGCCAGACGCGACCGCTCACGCCCGGCTCGTCGTCGGGTTTCGCTGTGGCGGGGAGGAGCGGCTGGAGCTACAGCGGGCGGCGCCGCACCAGCACCACGGTCTGGTCGTCGGCTTGCGGCATCCCGTCGCTGAAGGCGTCGAGCGTGGCGAAGACGCGCTCGACGAGACCCGCCACGGGCTCCTCCGGGCGCTCGCGCAGCGCCGCGACCAGGCGCTCCTGACCGAACTCGTGGTCGTTGCGGTCGAGGGTCTCGGTGATGCCGTCGGTGAAGAAGACCGCGAGATCGCCCGGCGCGAGGGCCTCGAAGGCGGGCTCGTAGGCGGCCGGCGGCAACGCCAGCCCCATCACCGGGCCGCCCGACGTGAGCGCCGTTTCGCCGCCACCGGCGCGGAGCAAGAGCGGCGGCGGGTGCCCGGCGTTGACGTAGATCAGGTTGCCGTTGCGGTGGATCTCGGCGTAGACGAGCGAGATGAACCGTCCGTCGGGCGAGTTGCGGCGCACGACGGCGGCG
>Ga0075421_100008558_pt1 | contig 12581 bp, 12 predicted proteins | sample SoiMetdeltSBSDD5_FD_75292 | JGI IMG/M metagenome (GOLD analysis project Ga0075421, IMG submission 75292) | Bulk soil microbial communities from a Populus tree surrounding site in Tennessee, USA - Soil MetaG P. deltoides SBSDD5 | ecosystem: Environmental > Terrestrial > Soil > Tree plantation... | reverse complement strand
GTGGGCAAGGACATCACCGAGCGGCGGGCGCAGCAAAAGCGCATCGAGCGTCTCGGTCGAGTCTATGCCGTGCTCAGCGGCATCAACGCCGCGATCGTGCGGATCCGCGATCGCAGGGAGCTTTACCGGGAAGCGTGTCGCGTCGTGGTCGAAGACGGTGGATTCAAGATGGCCTGGGTCGGTACCGTCAACCGCGCCGCGGGACGCATCGAGCCGATCGCCTGGCAGGGTACCGACGAGGGCTATGTCCGAGCGATGCCGCTCGCGTTGGACGGCGGCGGATCGGCAGTGGGGCTGGCGGCGCGCACGGTGCGCGAGCGCAAGCCGGTCGTAAGCGACGACATGGCAAGCGATTCACCAGTCGCTCTGCGCGAGCAGGCGGCGCAACGCCGCTTTCATTCGCTGGCGATCCTGCCGCTGCTCGAGGCAGGCGAGGTCGTTGGCGTATTCGCCCTGTACGCGACCGAGGCTGGCTTTTTCGACGCCCACGAAATGAAGCTCTTGAACGAGCTTGCCGGCGACGTCTCGTTTGCGCTGGAGGTGATCGCCAAGGAGGAGAAGCTCAACTACCTGGCGCTGCACGACCCCCTCACGGGGCTGGCGAATCGTGCGCTGCTGGTCGACCGGCTGGGTCAGTTGATCCAGAGCGCCGGCCAGGCGGGCGACAAGTTCGCGGTCGCCTCGATCGATCTCGAGCGCCTGACGACGATCAACGAGTCGCTCGGCCGCCATGCGGGCGATGCGCTGATCCGGCAGGTGGCCGAGCGGCTCGCGCGCGCCGCAGGCACGGCCTCGCTGAGCCGCGTCGTGGGCGACCACTTCGTCGTCCTGCTGCCCGCGGTCAAGGGCAGGTCCGAGGCGGGGCGCGTGTACGCCAATCTTTCGCGCACCTGCTTTGGCGAGGCCTACCTGCTCGAAGGTACCGAGATCAGGGTAGCGGCGAAGGCCGGGCTGGCGCTCTTTCCGAACCACGGCACCGACGCCGAGACGCTGCTCGGCAACGCGGAGGCGGCGCTGCGCAAGGCAAAGGAGACAGGCGAGCGCCACGTGTTCTACACGCCGGACCTGACCGAGCGGACCGGCGTGACGCTGACGCTCGAGAACAGGCTGCGCAATGCGCTGGAGAAGCAGGAGTTCGTGCTGCACTACCAGCCCAAGGTCCACAGCGAGTCGCGGCGGATCGTCGGCATTGAGGCGCTGATCCGGTGGCAGAGCCCTGAGCTCGGCCTCGTGCCGCCGGGCAAGTTCATCCCGCTGATGGAGGAGACCGGGATGATCCTGGACGCCGGCACGTGGGCGCTCAAGCGCGCCGCGCTCGATCACCGCCGCTGGAGCGAGATGGGCCTCAAGCCGCCGCGCGTGGCCGTCAATGTCTCGGCGATCCAGCTGCGCCAGAAGGATTTCGTCGAAGCGGTTGAGCAGGCGATCCTGGAAGGCCTCGCGCCTACCGGCATCGACCTCGAGATCACCGAGAGCCTGATCATGGAAAACATCGACAGCAATATCGGCAAGCTGCGCGAGGCCCGCGCCCTCGGTGTCGGCGTCGCCATCGACGATTTCGGCACCGGCTACTCCTCGCTCAGCTACCTCGCCAAGCTCCCCGTGCAGACGCTGAAGATCGACCGCTCGTTCGTGATTTCGATGCTGGACGAGCATGCGACGATGACGCTCGTGCAGACCATCATCTCGCTCGCCCACTCGTTGCGGCTGAAGGTGGTCGCCGAGGGCGTGGATGCCGAGGAGCAGGCGAAGATCCTGACGCTGCTGCGCTGCGACGAGATGCAGGGGTACCTGTTCAGCAAGCCGGTGCCGTTTGATGAACTGACGATGCTGCTGCAGAAAAGCAGTCTCTAGGAGGGAGGACAGGATGCGTGCGAGACCCACACTGATCCGGGGCGCACCCGACGACGCCGAGGCGCGGGCGCGCCAGCTCGAGCAGGTCATCGAGCAGTCCGGCGAGTCGATCGTGGTGAAGGATCTGAACGCAGTCGTCATGCTGTGGAATCGCGAGGCCACGGCGCTCTATGGATTCACTGCCGCAGAGGCGATGGGGCGGACGCTGCGTGAGCTGCATGCGGCGGATCTCTCGGAAGCCGAGTACGCCAAAGTGCTCGCGCGCATCCGCGCGGGGAAGCCCGCTAGCAAGGTCGTCGACCGGCGCAAGAAGAACGGCGAGATGGTGCGCGTGAGCAACCGCACGACACCGCTCACCGATGCCGAAGGACGACTGATCGGCGAGATCACCATCGCCCGCGACGTGACCGCGCTGCACCGCACCGAGGAGGCGCTGCGCGCGGCGCAGGCCACGCTCGAGGCCAAGATCAAGTCGCTGCGCGAGGCGAATCGCAGCCTGGCGCGTGAGATCGCCGGGCGCCGCGACACCGAAGACGCGCTGCGCGACGCCAACCGCAGCCTCGAGGGCACGGTGCGCCAGCTCGAGCAGTTCCGGTGCGACGAAGAGGTGCTCGTCAGAATGGCCGAACTGTTGCAGTCGTGCACCGAGCGGAGCGAGGCGTATACCGTCGTGCGCGAGACCGCGGCCCGTTTCTTTTCCGGCGTCCAGGGCTCGCTGCACATCTACCGCGAGTCGCGCGACGTGCTCGAGCACGCCGCGAGCTGGGGCGACGAGGGCGAGGCGCCGCCGCCGTTTGCGCCGGGCGACTGCTGGGCGCTGCGGCTCGGCCGCCCGCACCTGGTCGACGCAAAGAGCGCCGTGCGCTGCCGCCATGTGTCCGAGACCGTGCAGAGCTACAAGTGCATGCCGGTCCAGGGCGAGGGACAGGTGCTGGGACTGCTGAATGTCGTGCTCGAGCCCGGATCTGAACCGCAAGGCGAATCCGGCAGCGAGCGGCGTCTTCGCTCGCTCGTCGATCGCATTGGCCCCGCGCTCGCCAACCTGAAGCTGCGCGAATCGCTTCGGGCACTCGCGCTGCACGATGCGCTCACCGGTCTGTATAACCGGCGATTTCTCGAGGACGCGCTCAAGCGCGAGATCCAGCGCTTCGAGCGCACCAGCAAGCCGGTGTCGCTCCTCATGATCGACGTCGATCACTTCAAGCGCTTCAATGACACCTTCGGGCACGACGCGGGCGACTTCGTGCTGAACCGGATCGCCTAAGTGCTCGTCAAGGGAGTGCGCAGCACGGACATCGCTTGCCGCTACGGCGGCGAGGAGTTCGCCGTGCTGCTGCCGGAGACTGACCTGCAGCGCGCGCTCGAGCGAGCGGAACGCCTGCGCACGCAGATCCGCGAGACGAGCCTCAGCCACCGCGGCCTCAGCCTGCCGCCGCCGACGGCGTCGTTCGGGGTGTCCGAATACCCGCGCAGCGGCGAGACCGTGGATGATTTCCTGAAGGCCGCGGATCTCGCGCTGTACCAGGCCAAGCAGACCGGGCGCGACCGCGTGTGTGCCGCCGAGCCGGCGCGAGAGGCCTGAACGGAAACGGCCGCTCGCGCGGCCGTTTTAGAGGTGCAGCGGAGTGTGGGCGCTTACCGCGGCGCCGACAGCGCCTTCTGCGGCGCGCCCTGCTCGAGCATCGCCTTCTTCATTTTCTCCATCGCCTTCGCTTCGATCTGGCGGATCCGCTCGGCTGAAACCTTGAACTCGGCCGCGAGGTCATGCAGCGTCGCGGTGTCCTTTTCCCTCAGCCAGCGCGACTCGACGATCCTGCGGCTGCGCGGATCGAGCTCGGCGAGCGCCTTCTTCAGCGAAGCGCTCTGCGCGTCCTCTTCCTGCGCCGCTTCGAGCGCGCGAGACGGTTCGGCGGCTTCGTCCGCAGCGAGATAGTGGACTGGCGCGTACGCCTCCTCGGCGTCGTCGGCTTCGAATGCGACATCGTGCCCGCCGAGGCGCGTTTCCATCTCGACGACTTCTTCCGGCTTCACGTTGAGGTCGGCCGCAATGCGCTTCACGTCCTTCGCGCCGAGGGGCCCGAGTCCCTGCTTCATCGAGCGCAGGTTGAAGAAGAGCTTGCGTTGCGCCTTGGTCGTGGCCACTTTCATGAGGCGCCAGTTGCGCAGGATGTATTCATGCATCTCGGCCTTGATCCAGTGGATCGCGAACGAGACCAGCCGCACGCCGCGCTGCGGGTCGAATCGCTTGACGGCCTTCATCAGGCCGATATTGCCTTCCTGGATCAGGTCGGCGTGCGGAAGTCCGTACCCGAGGTAACCCCGGGCGACCGCAACCACCAGTCTCAAATGAGAGAGCACGAGCTGCCGTGCGGCTTCGACGTCTTCGGTCTCCCGGAAACGGCGCGCAAGGTTGATCTCTTCCTCGGCGCTCAGCACCGGGAAACGGTTTACCGTTTGGATGTATGCCTCAAGGCTCCCGGTAGCGAGGGGAGCAGTGATCGGCAGCGTCATCGTGTTTGTCATGCCAAAACCTCCAGGGAAAATTCTAGCACTCGGGAGATTAGAGTGCTAACTGCTCCAGGGAGTTCCGTCCAAGTCCTAGAATAACCCCTTAAAACACGTCAATCTCACGTAAGTATTTGCTTACAGACATATAAGCGCCGAGCCAGCCGATCAGCCCCGCAAAGGCCGCCACCGTAAACGCGTCGGCCGGCGCCAGGAACTGGAATTGGAAAACGGTTCCATAGGTCTTCGATAGGTCCGCGACCGCGTTGTTCAACATTGCGAGGCACGCAAAAAGAAGCGCCAGCGCGACGGCACCTCCGCCCAAACCCTGTAACAGGCCGAGGTAGTAGAACGGCCTGCGAATGAACGCGTCCGTGGCGCCGATCAGCCGCGAGACTTCGATCTCGGTCCGCTGGGTAAGAATCTGCAGGCGGATCGTGTTGAAGGTGACTGCAACCACGCCGAGCGCCAGCAGCGCGGTCAGCAGGCCCGTGCCGGTGCGCGCAACTCCGGCAAGGGCTGCCAGCCTCCTCGCCCAGTCGGAATCGACTTGCACCTGGGCGACCGGCGCAAGCCCGCGAAGCTCCCGCGCCATGGCTTCGAGAACTGCGGGCGTGGACTCGTTCAGCTGGATCACGATTGCGTCCGGCAGCGGGTTCTCGCCGAGCGATGCGGCGACTTCGGCGAGCGAGTCCGTCCCCCGCAGCCGGGCGAGCGCATCCTCGCGCGGCAGGAATTTCGAGTGGCGCACCCTGGAATCGCGCGCCAGCCGGGTGCCGAGCCCCTCGGCCTCGGACCGTGGTGTCTCCCGGCGCAGGAACACGGAAATCTGCGGTGCCTGCGCAATCCGCTGCGTCAACGCCTGCAGATCGGCGAGCAGCGCGTAGCCGCCCGCGGGCAGCGCGAGCGCAACGCCGATCGCGAGCGAGCTGAATACGGCCGCGGACCCTTGCGCGCGAAGCTTTCGCAGCGCACTCGCGAACGCCTGGCGGTGCTGGCGCAGCCACGCCCTCATTGCGCTGCGACCCGGCCTTGCGCGAGCCGCACGAGGCGTCCGGCGTGACGGCTGAGGATTGCTTCGTCATGCGTCGCGATGAGCACGGTGACGCCGACCTGGTTGAACGACGCAAAGATGCCGAGGATGTCCGCTGCCGAGGCCGCATCGAGGTTCGCGGTCGGCTCGTCGGCGATCAGAATCGCCGGCCGGTTGACGACCGCGCGCGCGATCGCCAGCCGCTGCTGCTCGCCACCCGAGAGCTGGATCGGATTCGCCCGCTCACGCGCGAGCAGCCCGACCTTGTCCAGCGCGGCGCGCGCGCGGCGCACCGCCTCCTTCGGCGAATGGTCGCTGAACGAAAGTGGCAGCATGACGTTGTCGTACACGCTGCGGTCGTACAGCAGCTTCTGGTCCTGAAAGACGAGGCCGAGGTTGCGCCGCACGTACGGGAGCGCGGAGCGCCGTAGCGCGGCGAGGTTCTGGCCGTTCAGCACGACGGTGCCGGAGGTCGGGCGCTCGATCGTCGCGATCAGCTTCAGCAGCGTCGACTTGCCCGCACCCGAAGGTCCTGCGAGCAGCGTGAACGCGCCGTCCTCGATCGTCAGTGACACGCCGAGCAGCGCGTCCTTGCCGCCGGGGTAGCGTTTGCAGACCTCCGAGAGGCTAATCAACCAGCGCCTCGGCGTACTCGGCCGAGACGAAGGGCCGCAGATCGTCGATCCCCTCGCCGACGCCGATGAAAAGCAACGGCACCGGTCGACTCGCCGGATCGCTCGAGCACGCGATGGCGCAAACAACGCCGCCTTTGGCGGTGCCATCGAGCTTGGTCAGCACGAGTCCGGTGAGTCCCAGCGCCGCATCGAATGCCTTCACCTGCGCAAGCGCGTTCTGGCCGTTGTTCGCGTCCAGGACGAGCAGCACCTCGTGCGGCGAGCCCGGAAGTGCCTTCGCCGCGACGCGACGCACCTTGCTGATCTCCTCCATCAGATGGAGTTGCGTCGGCAAACGGCCGGCGGTGTCGGCAATGACGACATCGATGCCGCGGGCGCCCGCCGCCGCGATCGCGTCGAACACGACCGATCCAGGGTCGCCGCCCTGCTGGCCGATCACGGCAACGTTATTGCGCTCTCCCCACGCGGCCAGCTGCTCGCGCGCAGCGGCGCGAAACGTGTCGCCGGCAGCGAGCAGCACGCTCTTGCCCTGCGACTGCAGCCATTTCGCAAGCTTGCCGATCGACGTCGTCTTGCCCGAGCCGTTGACACCGGCAACGAGGATGACGAAGGGCCGCGCGCGGTTGGGATCCAGCGTCCGCTCGAGCGGGGCTACGAGCGCGCGCAGCTCCTCTTTCAGCGCGCGCTTGAGCGCTTGGCCGCTCGTGATTCGGTCTTTGCGCGCGCGTGCACGCAAGCGCTCGAGCAGCTCGTGCGTCGCATCGAGACCGCAATCTGCGGTGATCAGCGCGGTCTCGAGCTCTTCGAACAGCGTCTCATCGATTGCCGGACGCGAGAAGAGCTCGCCGATGTCCGTGCCGAGAACTTCGCGCGTGCGGGAGAGGCCTGCCTTGAGCCGCGCCGCCCAGGAAGTCGCTGCTACCATGGATGAATGCATTCTAGCAAAGGGCGCATCCGCATCATCGGCGGCCAATACCGCAGCCGGCTGCTGCGCGTGGCGGCGCGCCCCGGGCTGCGCCCGACTCCGGACCGCGTGCGCGAAACCTTGTTCAACTGGCTCGGCCAGGACCTGAGCGGTGCTGCGTGCCTGGACCTGTTCGCGGGGAGCGGTGCGCTCGGATTCGAAGCGGCCTCGCGCGGTGCGGCGCGGGTCGTAATGGTCGAATCCGACCGGGGGGCGCTGAGCGAGCTCGAGGCGAGCCGCGCGGCGCTCGGTGCAACGCAGGTCGAGGTCCTGCGCGGCAGCGCCGAGGCCTATCTCGATACTGCGCGCGAGCGCTTCGACGTGGTTTTCCTCGACCCACCGTTCAGGCAGAATGCGGTGCCCAAGCTGCTTGCGCGGCTGCCGCGAGTCCTGAATGCGCGAGCGCGCGTGTACGCTGAAAGCGCGCGGCCGGTCGATGCGCCGGAAGGCTGGCACGAGCTGAAGGGCGCGCGCGCGGGCGGAGTGAGCTACCAATTATTCGAATGGGGGGGAAATGATTCGAGCGATCTACCCCGGAACGTTTGACCCGCTGACGCGCGGCCACGAGGATCTCGTGCGGCGCGCAAGCACGCTGTTCGACACGGTGATCCTCGGCGTGGCCGACAGCCGGGTGAAGAAGCCGTTCTTCTCGCTCGAGGAGCGGCTCGGGATCGCGCGCGAGGTGCTCGCCGATCTGCGCAACGTCGAGGTGGTCGGGTTTACCGGATTGCTGATCGACTTTGCGCGCCAGCAAAACGCACGCGTCGTCGTGCGCGGCCTGCGCGCGGTGTCGGACTTCGAGTACGAGTTCCAGCTGGCCGGCATGAACCGCAACCTGAACCCGGACATGGAGACGGTGTTCCTGACGCCCTCCGAGCAGCACATGTTCATCTCGGCGACGCTGGTGCGCGAGATTGCGATCTTCGGCGGGGACGTCTCGAAGTTCGTCCATCCGATCGTTCGCGCGAAGCTCGCCGCGCGCGTCAAGACACTCTAGGTTTTCCGAACGTTCGCATTCAGGTTTGACACTTCGCGCAGTAGAAGCTCGCGCGCTGGCCCTGGACGATGCGCCGGATGAGCGTGCGGCACCGCCGGCACGGCAGTTGTGCGCGGTCATACACGTGATACCGGGTCTGAAAGCTGCCCAGCTCGCCGTCGCTGCCGACAAAATCCCGCAACGAAGAGCCCCCGGCGCGGATCGCCGAGCGCAGCGTGCGCTTGACGGCGGCGACCAGCCGGGCACAGTGCTCGAGCGACAATCGCCGCGCCGCCGTTCCCGGCCGGATGCCGGCCAGGAACAAGGCTTCCGAAGCGTAGATGTTGCCAACGCCGACGATGCTGTGCCCATCCATCAGCAGCTGCTTGATCGCCGTGCTGCGTCCCCGGGTCAGGGCGTGCAGGCGGCGCGCGTCGAATGCGCGCGAAAGGGGCTCGACGCCCAGGTGAGCGAGTAACGGGTGCGATTCCGGGGCGGCGTCGGTCCAGAGCAACGCACCGAATCGCCGTGGATCGCGCAGCCGTAGCACATCGCCTTCGAACACGAGGTCGATGTGGTCATGCTTTTGCGGCAGCGTATCCGGAAGCACGAACCGCAGGCTGCCGGACATTCCCAGGTGAAGGATCAGGTGGCCGCTACCGCAGTCGATGAGCAGGTACTTACCGCGCCGGGATATCGCCCGCACGGTGCTGCCCGCGAGAAGGCCCACCGTGTCGGGCACGCGCCAGCGCAACCGCGGCTCGCGTACCGAAACCGCGGTGATTCTGCGACCGACGAGATGCGCGATGCCGCGACGCGTAACCTCGACTTCGGGAAGTTCGGGCATGCGACTTTGTTGCTTGTGCGGAGCATCAAATATACCTAGACTTCTAGGGTTCATGCGCGGCGCAATACACCTTCTGCTCGCGTTGCTTCTCGCGGCGCTCTTCCCGGCTCTTGCGCTCGCGCAAGCGCCAGCCTCGGATCCAGACGACGATGACGACGATGACGATGCGCCGCCATTGGTGGAGCAGGTCGCGCCCCAGTCGCTGGCGAAACTGCCGCAGCAGGACCTGAACGAGCAGCTCCTGTACTCGCTGCTGCTGGGCGAGATCGCTGCGCAACGCGGCAATCCGGCAGTCGCGGCGCAGACGTACCTCGAAGTCGCGCGTCAGACCCGGGATCCGCGCATCGCGCGGCGCGCCGTCGAGCTTGCGCAATTCGCGCGAGCGCCCGAAATCGCGCTGGATGCAGCAAAGGTCTGGCACGAGGCCGACCCGGAGTCGCCCCAGGGCTTGCGCGCCGTCACGGTGTTGCTCGTCGGCACCAAGAGGGTCGACGATGCCGCTCCCTACATTGCCAAGCTCCTGCAGGGCAAGGACCAGGCGCCCGGCGGTCTCATGCAACTCGGCCAGTTGCTGGCCCAGAACAGCGACAAAGCCGCCAACCTGCGCGTCGTGCGCAAGCTGGCGGAACCGTACCCCGAGCTTCCCGAGGCGCACTTTGCGATTGCGCAGGCCGCTTTTGCCGCCACGGACGAAGCGCTCGCGCTCGCTGAGCTGACGCGTGCCTCGTCGATCCGGCCGGGCTGGGACCTGCCGGTCATCTTCGAGGCGCAGATTCTGCGGCGCCGCTCGCCCGCCGAGGCGATCCAGCGGCTCGGCGGATTCCTCGACAAGTACCCGACGGCGCGCGACGTGCGGCTGAACTATGCCCGGATCCTGGTCGCAGAGAAGCGCTTTCCCGAGGCGCGCACCCAGTTCGAAAAGCTGCTCTCGCTGCACAAGGAGGACACCGAGGCGATCTACGGTGTCGGCATCCTCGCGATGCAGGCGAAGGACTACTCGACGGCCGAGGCGAACCTGACGCGCCTGCTCGAGCTCGGGTACCGCGATCCGAACGGGCTGCGTTTCACGCTTGCGCAGCTCGCCGAGGAACAGAAGGATTGGCCGCGGGCGATCGGCTGGTACGACTCGATCAAGCGCGGCGAGCACGCAATGCCCGCGCGGTTGCGCACCGCGAATGCGCTTGCCAAGCAGGGGAAGCTTCCCGAGGCGCGCAAGTACCTGCAATCGGTGAACGCCGGCGAGGGCGATCGCGTCCAGTTGCAGATCGCCGAGGCGCAGCTGCTCCGTGACGCGCAACTGCACAAGGACGCGTTCGAGCTCCTCGGCCAGGCGCTGGCAGCGAATCCGAAGCAGCCGGACTTGATGTACGACTTCGCGCTTACCGCGGAAAAACTCAACCGCCTGGACCTGCTCGAGGCGAACCTGCGCGAGCTGATCCAGCTCAAGCCGGACCATGCGCACGCGTACAACGCGCTCGGCTACTCGCTCGCCGATCGCAACGAGCGTCTGCCCGAAGCCAGGAAGCTGATCGAGAAAGCGCTCGAGCTCGCCCCCGAGGATTACTACATCATGGACTCGCTGGGCTGGGTGCTCTACCGCATGGGCGACCTGAAAGGCGCGGCGCAGACGCTGCGCCGCGCGTGGAAAGGCCGTCCCGACGGCGAGATCGGCGCGCACCTCGGCGAAGTGCTCTGGGTTCTCGGCGAGCACGCCGAAGCCGAGGGCGTCTGGCGCGAGGCGCTCGAAGCGAGTCCCGACAGCGACACGCTGCAAAAAACCATCCAGCGCCTGAAGAAGAAGTAAAGGATCCGGCTGTGCCACGCGTGCTCGCTCTCGCTGCGGCGCTCCTTGTTGCCGCTTGCGCCGAGATGCAGTTCCAGCGTCCCGACGCCGAATCCGAATTCGAGCTCTCGGGCCGGATTGCCGTGCGATTCCGCGACGAATCGTCGACCGGCAACTTCGCATGGCGCCACGGCGCACGCAACGATGAAGTGATGATCACGAGCCCGCTCGGGCAGGGCGTCGCGCGCATCGTGCGCGACGGCGAAGCCGTCACGCTGACCGACGCGCAAGGGCGCGAGCACCGCGCCGCGGACGCCGAAGCGCTCACCGAACAGACGCTCGGCTTTCGACTGCCGCTCGCGGGCCTGTCGGATTGGGTCCGCGCTCGTCCCGGGCCCGGCCCCTCGCAAGTCCGCAAGGACGGCGACGGCCGAATCGCCGAGCTCGAGCAATCCGGCTGGAAGATCGAGTACCTCGAGTGGGGCGCGGACGGGCGCTTGCCGGCGCGCATGAAGCTCACCTATCCGGGAATCGAGTTGCGGCTTGCGATCGCGCAATGGAAGTAGCGCACGGCCTGGAGTGGTTCGCGGCTCCGGGTAAGCTGAACCTGTTCCTGCATGTGCTGGGGCAGCGCGCCGACGGCATGCACGAACTGCAGACGGTGTTCCAGCTCATCGAGCAGGCGGACCAGGTCGGAATCCGGGTGCGCGAAGACGGCATCGTGCGGCGAAAGGCGCCGGTCGCGGGAATCGCGGAAGAAGACGACCTGTGCGTCCGCGCCGCCCACAAGCTGAAAGCGGCGAGCGGCTCGCGCCTCGGCGCCGATCTCGCGCTGCGCAAGGTCTTGCCGATCGGCGGAGGACTCGGCGGCGGCTCGTCCGACGCGGCGACGGTGCTGCTCGTGCTCAATCGGCTATGGCGCGCCGGCTTTCCGCGCGCTGAATTGATGGCGCTTGCAGGTACGCTCGGTGCGGACGTGCCGTTCTTCGTCTATGGGCGAAACGCGCTGGGCGAAGGCACAGGCGAGCGCCTGACTGCGCTCGCGTTGCCGTCCCGGTGGTACGTCGTGCTGGTACCGGACGCGAGCGTCAGCACGGCATCCGTATTCGCAGATAAATCGTTGACACGAAATACGAAAGCACTCAAAATACCGCCCTTTTTCTTTGGGCTCGGCAAGAACGATCTTGAGCCATTGGTGGCGCGGCGCCACCCCGAGATCGCAGCGCACCTGGAGTGGCTCCGGGCGCGACAGGCCGAAGCCCGGATGACAGGCTCAGGAGCGTGCGTGTTCGCCGAATTTGCCGAGGAAGGCGAGGCGCGCCGATTGCTGGCGGGGCTTCCAGAGGGGATGCGCGGCTTCGTGACGCGCGGGCTGGATCGGCACCCGCTGCACGACTGGGCAAATTGAACGGTGAACCGTGAACCGATTTTCCACTGGGGAGTCGCCAAGTTGGTCTAAGGCACCGGATTTTGATTCCGGCATTCGTAGGTTCGAATCCTACCTCCCCAGCCAGACATAGAACGCACACGTGAACCAGGCGAAAATGGTCTCCTTGCCGCTCGAACGCATGATGGTGTTTACCGGGAACGCCAACCCGCGGCTCGCCCAGGATGTGGTGAAGCACCTGAATATTTCGCTCGGCCGGGCGATCGTCGGCCGCTTCTCCGACGGAGAAGTGATGATCGAGATCCTGGAGAACGTCCGCGGCCGCGACGTGTTCGTGCTGCAATCGACCTGCACGCCGACGAACGAGAACCTGCTCGAGCTGATGGTCATGATCGATGCGCTCAAGCGCTCGTCGGCAGCGCGCGTCTCGGCGGCGATCCCGTACTTCGGCTACGCGCGCCAGGACCGCCGTCCGCGCTCGGCGCGCGTCGCGATCAGCGCGAAGGTGGTGGCCAACATGCTCGCGTCGGTCGGGGTCGCGCGCGTGCTGACGATGGACCTGCACGCCGACCAGATCCAGGGATTCTTCGACATCCC
>Ga0075421_100008555_pt1 | contig 12583 bp, 12 predicted proteins | sample SoiMetdeltSBSDD5_FD_75292 | JGI IMG/M metagenome (GOLD analysis project Ga0075421, IMG submission 75292) | Bulk soil microbial communities from a Populus tree surrounding site in Tennessee, USA - Soil MetaG P. deltoides SBSDD5 | ecosystem: Environmental > Terrestrial > Soil > Tree plantation... | reverse complement strand
ATCACAGCGTGCCGTAACCAGGCCCACATGCGTCCCCACCGATCCTTCAGATCTTTCCACCCGACATGCGACTGGACAATAGACGGCTATATCGCAAACGTCACGGGCCGAAAGTCCCCGGATTGGCGAATGTTAGCGTTTGCCGCCCGAGGGTCATGGTCTCGCGTTTGACGCGACACCAGTCTTCGGCCTCCGATCGGCGCACCTCCTAGATGATCAGGCCGTGCCGACGCTTGGCCCGCTCTACTCCGGTCTACGATCCGGCAGCTGGCAGGTGGTGGCTGGGTCGGCCTGAGATGTCGGCCTCGCCAGGATGTCAATCCACCGCAGCGGTTCGTGCCCCCGCAGTGATCATCCGGGTGTGTTGGTCAGGCCAACGATCTCGAGTGAGTTCGAATTCGGATCGTCGGGCAGAGAGACGTAGAGCTTCCATCCACCGGCGATCGCAGACAGGCCGCATGCCAAGGCCTCGCGTGCCCGCTCGGGCGACACGGTGGTCCACTGCCAATCCAGGCCATCCGGCCGAATATCCAACTGGGCGCCGCCGTTGGGCATGCTCAACGCACGGCGAATGGATGCACCCCCTTCATACCTCGCCATCACATCTTTCCTTTCGATTCGAAGCGGTTAAGAGAACGCACTGGAGACCGAGTGGACGGCGACGGCTCCTGGTTAGGGCGGCGACCCATCGAGAAGCAGAGACGACACTGCGGTCATCGCGGCCGTCGAATCGGCGGGAGCGCGCTCTCGGTCGTCGTCGAGCAGCAAGGTCGACACTGCAGTCGCCGTGCTGGCCGATAGCCCGGGCGCGCGGTCCTCGCGCAGGAAGTTCACGATCTCGGAAGCGAAGTACTGTGGCCGCTCGGTGTGGATCGAATGACCAGTCTCGCGGAGCAGCAAGAGCCGTCCAGGCGTCTGTGTCATCAACTCGCCCAGCTTCTTGGTCCCGTCGTAGATGCGGACGTGCTCATGGTCGTCTTCTTCGCCCGCGACAAGAAGCGTGCGCACCGTATTCAGGGTGTAGCGCGCCGGCGTCGAGGTGTCGCCGAACACCTCGTTCTCGGCGTGACTGTAGATGAGCTGTTCGCAGGCCACCCGCCAGTGCCACTGTCGGAAGAACGGGTTGTAGATCTCTCGACGCGCCACGCGGGAGAACTGGATGTACTGATCCGCGTAGGGGAAGCTTGTCCCGTACCAAAACGTCGGTTGTGGTCCCGCAATCTTGATTGGACCCAGCCAGTGGGTGTCTTCGTAGGCGCTGTAGAAGTAGTCCCGCCTCGAGCTGTCGACCTCGGGTTCTTGGAACGCGACCCACGCGTGTCTGGAGCCCTCGCGGCCGGGATCGTGCCTCACCTTCGCCTTCCAGACCGACGCCGGGCTCCACGACACGACAGAACGAAGCCAGGATGGCGTCGGCTTCCGCCTGCCCAAACGCAAGCCGAGGTTGCCTCCCAGACTGCCGCCGATGACGGCTGCGACGCGATGCTTGATCCGCGGCAGGCCGTTCTCGATCATCGTGTCCTCCACCGCATCGACGAACGCGACGACGAGATCCTCGATGAAGTCAAGAACCGGCGTGGTAAGGGGAGCGTTGAGGTGGGTTAGGGTCGGGAAGCTGGTCGCGTCCGCCGCCGCGACGCGGGTGTGGTCAAACGTCTCGGAGTAGCCGTTGTTCGGTAGATCGAACGAGATGACGGCGTACTTCGTGCCTTGTCTGAGGCCCTCCTGGAGGAGGTGCGGTATCAGGTCAACCGCCTCTTCGGCTCCCGAGCTGTGGCCGTGCAAAAACAGCAGCACTCGATGATCGCCTGGGATGATAGGAACCGGGTCGTCCGGTGCCTCTCGCGCACTAAACGGCTTGGTCGGGCTTGGCGTGTCATCCACACAGGCGACGATGAACCGTGTCCCCAGAGCGATCTCGCCGCCTGCGGCTGGGGTCTTCACCTGGACCTCGTACTGCTCGAACCGCGGCGCCGGAACGTTGACCGGTCGGTGCGGCATGTCGTCTTCTGCTGAGACCGCGATCCACCAAAGCCCTGGGCGTAGCTCGGCCCGCTGCGCCGCGGACCCGCGCAGCGCCCACGCCACGTTGTAGGCACGGTCTAATGCCAGGTCCATGGCGGAACCGATCTCGGCATCGCTTGGACGAACGGGGAGTTGCCGTGCATCCAGCCGCTCTCGGAGCTTGCCTTCGAGCGCCCACATCTTGATCCCGGTCTTGAACTTGCTGTAGGTCTGGCGCCCGGTCACGGCCAAGTCAGCGATCGCGGTTCCCAGGTCTGTCGCTGCCTGCCTCTCCTCCGGTGTTGTTGCGCGCTGCGCTCTGAAGAACTCCGCGGCCGAATGCGCCAAGATGAGGGTGGGATCCCGGAAGCCCGCCCTTCCACGCAGATCCCGAATCAACCGGTGCTCGTTCCCGACATCAACGAACTCCTGCGGCGCCCCATAGATCGGAAAGTGGGGCTCCTCCCGGTCTTCGGCCCAAGGAGTGACAGGCGGGTTGACCTGCATAGCCGCCTCCCTGACGACCTCCCGCCGCGCGACCGCAGCAGCGGGAACCGATGCCCCTTCTCACACAATGTCGTCGACCGCTCTCAGTGTGTAGGGTCAAACGACCCCAAGCCCAGCAGAACGGCACCCGTCGCTTGTACTGTGCCTGACCTTGTTGCCAAGCCGCACTGAAACATGCGACCTCGAGTTATCAGTTGGCTTCGTCCAAGCTGCATGTGGGCGAAGGGCCGGACGCCGAATTGGCCTCGGCGTTGACCCGGGTGGATCCGTCCGGCGACAACTGCGGCAACGCCACCAGACCGTGCCCGGGTTTAGATGGCATGGCCGGTCTCGCCTAAACCAACTGCCCTGAGCAGATTTGATCACCGTGGCTCAGCCCGCCGACCTGATGATCTCCACCGCTTGCGGGCACGGTGACGGTATGACCGAACAGAAGGACTCGTGGTTCGACGGTTTCACTCTCGCTCATGTCGGCGTCGGCAAGGTGAGCCTGCGGGTACGGCATGGCGGAACCGGACCGGGCCTCCTGCTGCTGCACGGCCATCCCCGCACACACACCACATGGCACCGGGTTGCACCACAGCTTGCCGAGTCGTGGTCTGTGGTGTGCCCGGATCTGCGTGGCTACGGCAAGTCCTCCAAGCCGGCAACCGACGCCGCGCATGAACCGTACTCCAAGCGCGCGATGGCGAGGGACTGTCTCACCCTCATGCGCACGCTCGGTCATCATCGGTTCGTCGTCGCTGGACACGATCGAGGTAGTTATGTCGCTCTCCGCCTTGCACTAGACCACCCGGCCGCGATCGACGGCCTCGTCGTCATGGACAGTGTGCCCATCGGAGAGGCTCTGGCTCGCTGCGACGCCTCGTTTGCGCAGGCCTGGTGGCACTGGTTCTTCTTCGGCCAACCCGACACCCCCGAACGTGTCATCAACGCCGATCCCGACACCTGGTACCGCATCGGGGTCAAGAACACGCCGGAGCGTCTCGGCGCCGAGAACTTCGCGGATTTTCGAGCCGCCGTTCATGACCCTGCCACCGTTCATGCCATGGTCGAGGACTACCGCGCCGGGCTCGGCATCGACCGCGCGCATGACGACGCCGATCGCGCCGCCAACAAACGTGTGGCATGCCCGACGCTTGTCCTCTGGTCCATCCACGACGACCTGGAAGACCTCTACGGCGATCCGCTCACCGTATGGGACGCCTGGACAACTGACCTCTCAGGTGGCCGCATCAAATCTGGCCACCACATGGCCGAAGACGCCCCGAACGACCTTGCCGAAGCGATCCACCAATTCCTGCGCCAACTCTCGCCTGGTGACGATCCCGGAGATCCGTCGAGTATCGCGTCCTGATTTCTTCGACCAGAAAGGCGCATCTAGCGGCGGGCCGCTCGCGCCTCCACGTCGAGAAGGCCAGCAGTTGCGGCACCACCGCCTGGCCGCTGATGTTGCACGGCCATCGTCAGCTGGGGAACTGCGGGCGATAGTCGCGGCTTACCTCGCGGACCTTCCGGTAGCCCATGGCGCCGAGTAAGACCGCGGCAGTGAGAGCGGTGAGGATTCCGGCGATGGTGCGCAGCACTTCTCCTGCGCCTGCTGCCTGGAAAACGACCGCAGTCAGCACACCGGCGACCATGGCGTCGATGACGCCGACGATGACCGGCGATCCCGACAGCCAGTGGGTCAGGCCGACCCGACCGCGGTAGCTATAGGTCTGCAGCATGCCCGGTGTGTCGTCATGGTGGCTTGCGACAAAGTACGCCTCCAACTCCGGCGCAAGCTCGAGGTAAGCGTGCCGCAGCCGGTTCATGCCGATCACCAGCCACGCGTCCTCAATGTCCGCTTCCAGCAGACGAAAGTACGTCCCCACGCCGAGTAGTAGGACAACCGGGAGGACCAGCAGCGCGAACGTCCGGAAGTCCGGCCCAAAGCCGGTCGCGTTCGCCACCAGCGACAGCGCTATGACGGTTGCGGAAAGAACCGTCAGATACGTACTTGTCCGGCTGAAGATCTCGTTCCAGGTCATGCTGCGGGTGGCAAGGAGGCTCCAATGCTCGGTCGCCAGGAACTGCACATGCGGCGGATTCTCACGGGCCTCAAGCCCGGCAAGAGATGGCGGCGTTCTCGTCGGCGGCTGCTGCCTCATCCGATCTCCCATGCTCGTATTTCCCTCCGCGACAGCCATCGACATGCCCCGACCTCACACCACGTCAGACAATACTGTCGGGGTCGTCCGCGCCCCGGTCGTCGGTCTAGGGTTCTGCATGACCTTCGCCCGCAGCTTCCACGATGTCGCCCAGGCAACACCGTGATCTGCGTGCGCCGCAGTCAGCCCCGCACCCGGGAACTGTCGGCCTGGTGGAGTCGACTCACGAGATGGATTCCGCCGTCGGAGCGGTCTCCGCTCCCGGTGCTCCTCAGGCACGGTGGGTGCTCCGATCGGGTGACACGGGCCGCCGCCTCCGCTCGCATCCGGGTACAGAACAGGGGTCCCTCCCGGGTCTCGGCCGGTGTACTCGAGCGAGCGCGCATCGAGTCAACCGTCGAATCACCGCTAGGGGGTCGCTAGTGTCCGCGAGACCGCCTCTGGCGGCTGCTGGATGTCGATGCTTTGCTGAAGTGAACCATCGCCGCTCCTTCCGTCGAACCGCTCCGACGCTCCTCGCCAGCGGACGCCGATGGGCGATCATCGGACGATCAGAAACGATCTGCCCGAGCCGGGATCATTCGCCGGCGCCATCGGCCCAGCCGGGGGTCCGGCGAACGGGTCGTTCACGAGTGGGAACGCCGCTCCGGATGTATCGCCTGTGGCGACCAGGCCGAGCGGCGGCGACAGTTCTGGTGGCGCCCGAACTCACTTGAACTGGCCTCGCGACCGAACATCACCATGCGAGATGCAGGTTGCCGTCCGCTGCTGGGACGATCCGGGTGTCGAAGCGGTTGCTGATCCGGGTGAGCGTGGCCTGCAGCCAGGCGGTGTCCTCGCTGGACGCGCGGTGCAGCCGTAGCTGCCGGGCTTGTAGAGGCACCATCCGCAGACTCAGCATGGCACCGGTGTCCGGCTCTACCGAGACGAAGTACATCAGCCGCAGATCGTCGCGGAACTCCTCGTATCCGGTGATGCCTTCGTAGTCGTCGATGAAGTCGCCGCAGCCGTACAGGATCAGCTTGCCCCGGTAGACCTCGATCGGTCGCGGGTGGTGCGACGAGTGTCCGTGGACCACATCGACGCCGCCGTCCACGAGTCGGCGGGCGAACTGGACGTCGCGTCGGGAGACGCGGTAACCCCAGTTGGATCCCCAGTGGACGGACACGACGATTCGGTCGCCCGGTCGGGTCGACGCGCGTACATGTGTCAGGATCCGATCCGCCTCCGCCGGCGACGGTCCGCGGACGAGCGCGATCCCGGGCTGTTCCGGGGTCGCGGCCCACGGGAGCGGGGCTCCACTGGAGGGCATCGCATACGAGAAGACCAGTACCCGCCCGTCGATGCCGTCTGGCACCACTGCCGGTCGCTCGGCGGCGACCGCGTCCGGACCGGCGCCGGCCGACCGCAGTCCCGCCTTGGACAGCGCCTCGAGCGTCTCCGCCAGGCCATGGCGGCCGAAGTCCAGGAGGTGGTTGTTGGCCAGCACGCAGACATCCGGCCGGACCGCCGCGAGACACGCCATGTTGTCGGGACTCATCCGGTAGTGCACCGCCTTGCCGGGGGTGAACACGCCGCCACGCGTGATGCTCGTTTCGAGGTTGACGACGCGGACGTCTGGCGCCTGCTCCGCGAGCACCTCCAGCGCATCACCCCAAGGCCAGGAGTAGTCGACCGGACGCGGTATCGCACCGTTCACCTGCTCGGCGAGTTCCACGTAGTGCCTGGCATCTCGGACGTACGTCTCCTGCAACCGTGGATCGCCCGGGTTCGGAAGGATCTGGTCGATGCCGCGGCCGAGCATCACGTCGCCGCAGAAGAACATCGTCACAGGACGCCGGCGCATCGGTCCTCGCTCGTGATCGGCATAGCTGCCGCCTCAGGTCAGCTTCCCACGTGTGCAAGGACACCAGTCTCGCGCGTGTGTTGCGACCAACTCGAGCCCCGGGCTCCTCGAACAGGTGGGTCGCGTCCGGAACGATCCGAAGGTCATTCTCACTGAGCATCACGGCCGTCGCCTGCCGTGAGGTCCAGACACGGATCAGGGCGACCACCCCCAGATGCGGATCAAGTCCGGCAAGGGTTCCCAGTCGCCTCCGGCGCGGCGGGGTCGTGCGGCTTCGGTGTCCGGGCTGTCCTCCTGCTGGTTGAGTGGTTGAGCAACTCCTTCCGGTGTGGGCTTCACTTCGAGCGGGATCGGGTGCAGGCTGTGGTAGTGCTGGATCGCCTCTACGGAGAAGGTGAGTCTATGACGACCACCAGCACCCGCTTCGAGCAGCAGCTTGCGCCCTGCGGGCGCAAGGTGGATGGGGAGCGCATTCAAACCGAGGATCTCCAAGGCCTGGTCACCCAGGAGTTCCGGTACGACTGCGGCTGCCGCAGCGCACGGGAGGAGTACCACGACGGCAGCGTCCACCACATGATCGCGAACCACAAGGGCAAGGTCTTGCTGGACGAGGTCTGGGGCGAGTGACCAAACAATGACAGCGGGGTCACATGACGTCCTGATCGTCGGAGGCGGTGGCGCGGGTCTGCGTGCAGCTATCGCGGTCGCCGAGACGAACCCTGATCTCAAGGTGGCTGTCGTCTCGAAGGTCTACCCGATGCGCAGCCACACCGTCTCGGCCGAGGGTGGCGCGGCTGGTGTTGTGGGCTCCGACGACAGCCTCGACGAGCACGCCTACGACACTGTCTCGGGAAGTGACTGGCTGTGCGACCAGGACGCCGTCGAGGCGTTCGTCGCAGAGGCGCCGCGAGAGCTGCTGCAGCTCGAGCATTGGGGCTGTCCGTGGAGTCGGGAGCCCGACGGCCGGATCGCCGTTCGGCCGTTCGGTGGGATGAAGAAGCTGCGCACCTGGTTCGCCGCGGACAAGACCGGCTTCCACATGCTGCACACCCTGTTTCAGACATCTCTCAAGTACCAGGACGTGAAGCGATACGACGAATGGTTCGTCACGAAGCTGCTGGTCGACGACGGGCGCGTACAAGGCGTCGTCGCGCTGGAGTTGATGTCGGGTCGGATCGAGGCCATCACGGCGAAGGCGGTCATCCTCTGCACCGGTGGCGGTGGGCGGGTCTTCCCGTTCACAACCAACGCCGTCATCAAGACCGGCGACGGGATGAGCCTGGCCTACAACGCCGGAGCCGCGCTGAAGGACATGGAGTTCGTGCAGTACCACCCGACCGGGCTGCCGTTCACCGGCATCCTGATCACCGAGGCGGCCCGGGCCGAAGGCGGATGGCTGCTCAACAAGGACGGCTACCGCTACCTCCAGGACTACGACCTCGGCATCCCCGAGCCGAAGCCGGTGCTGCGCAGCATGGAGCTGGGGCCGCGGGACCGGTTGTCCCAGGCGTTCGTCCACGAACAGGAGAAGGGCAACACGATCGAGACGTCTTACGGGCAAGTCGTTCATCTCGACGTGCGGCATCTCGGCGCGGAGCTGATCGATCGCAAGCTCCCGTTCGTGCGGGAGCTCTGTCTGAGCTACGAACGCATCGACCCGGTCCACGAGCTGATCCCGGTCCGGCCGGTCGTGCACTACATGATGGGTGGGGTCCACACCGACATCGACGGCGCAACCCCGCTCGACGGTCTGTACGCCGCCGGCGAGGTCGCATGCGTCAGCATCAACGGCGCCAACCGGCTCGGCTCCAACTCACTGCCCGAGCTCCTGGTGTTCGGGGCCCGCGCGGGTCGGGCGGCCGCCGAGTACGCCTCGACGGCGCCCGATCCGGCGCCCGCAGTGCTTGGCCAGGCGCGCGACGAACGCCGTCGACTCGAGCAGGAGCTTCTGCACGCGACCGACGGCAGCGAGTCAATCTCGGGCCTCCGCACCGAGCTGCAGGCCACGATGGAGGCCAGCGCCGGTATCTACCGTTCGGGCGACTCGTTGGTCAAGGGAGCCGACACGGTCCGGGAGCTGCGGGAGCGGTTCCGCTCGGTCGCCTTGCAGGATCACAGCCGAACGTTCAACACCGAACTCGTCGCCGCCTTGGAACTGGGCAATCTGCTGGATGTCGCGGAGGCGATCCTGCAGAGTGCCGAGCAGCGTCAGGAGTCACGCGGTGCCCATCAACGCACCGACTTCCCTGCTCGCGATGACGAGAACTTCCTCGCGCATTCGCTGGCATGCCGCGAGCCCGACGGCTCGTGCCGCGTCGACTACTTGCCGGTGACGATCACCCGGTGGCCGCCCGGCGAGCGGGTATACGGGAGGTAGCCCATGGCCAACACGATCGTCTTGCAGGTCGCTAGGTACCGGCCAGAGGTCGAGACCGAGCCAGTCATGCAGGACTACGACGTGCCGCTTCGCGACGACTGGTCGATCCTCGACGGCCTCAACCACGTCAAGGACCAGCTGGACGGGACGCTCTCCTACCGATGGTCGTGCCGGATGGGAATCTGCGGAAGCTGCGGCATGACCGTCAACGGCGAGCCGAAACTGACCTGCGCCACGTTCCTGACCGACTATGCCCCAGGACCCGTGCGGGTCGAGCCGTTGCAGAACTTTCCGGTGATCCGCGACCTGGTGGTGGAATTGGGCGACTTCATGCGCAAGCTGCCGCAGGTCAATCCGTGGCTCGTTCGCGAGGAGGAGCTGCCCGTGTCCCACGGGGAGTACCTGCAAACGCCGGACGAGGTGGACGAATACAAGCAGTTCAGCATGTGCATCAACTGCATGCTGTGCTATGCCGCCTGTCCGGTGTACGGGCTCGATCCGGAGTTCATGGGGCCGGCGGCGATCGCTCTGGCCCAGCGGTACAACCTGGACTCGCGAGACCAAGGCAGCCCGGAGCGGCTCGAGGTCATGATCGAGCCGGAAGGTCTGTGGGGTTGCACGTTCGTCGGCGAGTGCACCCGTGTGTGCCCTAAGGACGTCGATCCGGCGGGCGCCATCCAGCGCTACAAGCTCACCGCCGCCACGACCACGCTGAAGCGGCTCGTCTTTCCGCGAGGTGCTCGGTGAGCAATCGGGCGTCGTACACGGAGTTCCACCCGCGTTGGTATCGGCGGCCGATCTCCACCTGGTGGTGGCTCGGGAAGTGGACGTACCTCGCCTTCATCCTGCGCGAGCTGAGCAGCATCTTCGTGGCGTGGTTCGTGATCTTCATGCTGTTGCTGGTGCGCGCGATCGGTCAAGGCGACGCGGAGTATCAGCGATTCCTGGACCGGGTCGACCATCCCCTTGTGGTGCTGCTGAATCTTGTCGCGCTGGCGTTCGTCATCTTCCACATGGTCACCTGGTTCCACCTCACTCCGCAGGCGATGGTGGTTCGAGTCGGTGGTCGACGGGTCCGGCCGCGCTTGATCGCGGCGTCGCAGTACATCGCCTGGCTCGTCGTGTCGGTCTTCGTGCTCTGGCTCTTGGTGGGTGGGTAGATGTCCGCGCAGACCGAACCGCGAAAGTCACGCCCACCGGTTGAGCCGTTTCTGTGGCTGGGATTCACCTCGGGTGGCGCACTGGCGGCATTGTTCGCGCCGATCTTGTTGTTCCTTTTCGGGGTAGCGTTCCCGCTCGGTTGGATCGACCCACCCGACCATGATCACCTCGTCGCCGTGGTGAGTAACCCGGTGACGATTGTCGTCGTGTTCGTCGTCTTCTCGCTGTGCTTGGTCCATGCGGCCCACCGGTTCCGCTACACGTTGTACGACGGGCTACGGATGCAGCACCTGAACGAGCTGATCGCCGTGCTCTGCTATGGCGGCGCAGTCCTCGGATCGGTCGCGTCGGCGTACGTCCTGTTGACCGTGGCTTAGCCAGACTGTGCTGCTCGTCGGTCGCGGTGGAGGCGTCGAGCGGTCGCCGCGCGGCGAGGTGGTCCAGCGATCGACCGTCTCCACGCGCTCGAATCGGGCATTGCAGCCTTCGAGTCGCGGCCGGCCGGATTTCGCCGACAATCCGTGTTTGACTGAGGCTCTGCGATCCGGCGCCAGCGCCTGGGCACCTGACGGAGGTGACCAACATTGGCTGACGTAGAAAGTGTGTTGGACGCGGCGGGGCTGCAGAATCCGCATGTGCGCCACTATGTGCGCCACTGGGCTGAGCTCACGGGCGCCGACCGCGTCGAGGTGGTCAGTGCGGCCGATGACGCCCGGCTGATCCGAGAATCGCTCGACGCGGGCGAGATCCAACGCGCTGGTGTCGGCGCCTACTATTCGCGCAGCTACTACAAGGACACCGCCCGCTCCGAGGAGCGGACCGTCGTGGCCACCGGCAACCGTGCCGACGAGGGGGTCTACAACAACTGGCGACCGGCGCGGGAGATGAAGCCTCTCCTCGAGAAGCGCATGCGAGGAGCCTCGGCGGGCAAGACGATGTACGTCATCCCCTACCTGATGGCCCCGCCCGGTTCACCGCTCGAGCGGTCCGCCGCCGGTGTCGAGCTCACCGACAGCCGCACCGTCGTACTGCATATGAACCGAATGACTCGTGTCGGCATGGAATACGTCGACAACCTGGCCGATCCGAACAGCTTCGTACGCGCTGTGCATGTCACCGGTGACCTGGAGAACCTCGGCCAGGGCACGGAGAACGACCAGCGCTACTTCGTGACGGTCGCCGATGAGCGGACGATCCTGCACTTCGGCTCGTCATACGGCGGCAACGCCCTGCTCGGCAAGATCGCGCACGGTCTCCGCCAGGCGGCCTACGACGGCTGGACCTCGGGCAAGTTCCTCGCCGAGCAGTTCATGCTGCTCGGCATCACCGACAAGGCGACCGGCAAGCGGTACCACATTTGCGGCGGCTTCCCGAGTGCGTCGGGTAAGACCAACCTGGCGATGACCCTGGCGCCGGATGCGCTCGGCGAGCGATACCACGTCTCCTTCTACGGCGACGACATCACCTGGCTGTGGGTGAGCCCGGAGGACGGTCGGCTGCATGGCATGAACCCGGAGTTCGGAGCCTTCGGCGTCGCGCAGGACACCAACGAGCAGACCAACCCCACCGCCCTGGAGGCGGTCGGGCCCGGCACCCAGGCACTGTTCACCAACGTCGCCTACAACACGAAGACCCACGAGGTCTGGTGGGAGGGCAGGACCGAGAAGCCGCCGGAAGATCTCGACGGCTGGCTGGACTGGATGGGCAACCCTGTCGCCGACCGGAATCCGGAGGATGCACACGAGGCGTGGGCACACCCGAACAGCCGGTTCACCACCACGCTGGCCAACGTCCCCAACATCGCCGACGACTTCGAGGACCCGAACGGCGTCCCGGTCGACGCGATCATCTTCGGCGGCCGAACGCGTGACCGCGAACCGCTGATCAGGGCCATGACCGACGTCACGGAAGGCGTCTACGACGGGCTGACCCTGGGCGCCGAGGCCACATTCGCGGCCGAAGGCGTCGAGGGGGAGCTGCGCTATGACCCGATGTCCATGCGGCCATTCATGTCCTACCCCGAAGGGGCGTACGCCGCACACTGGCTGAAGATCATGGGCGACACCGAGGACAAGCCGATCTTCGCGCACGTGAACTGGTTCCAGAAAGACCCGGACGACGGCCACTTCCTGTGGCCAGGCTTCCGAGAGAACCTCCGCGCGCTGCTCTGGCTTATGCGCCTCAAGGAGGGCGAAGTTACGGGTGTGCAGACGCCGGTGGGCATCATCCCCACAAGAGAGGAGCTGCACCTCGACGGGGTCGACATCCAGCCCGAAGACCTCGAGACGCTCCTGTCCATCGACGCGAAGCGGTGGCGCCAGGAGATGAAGCACCGGGAGAAGCACCTGACCAAGTTCAAGGACCTGCCAGATGAGATCTGGCAGGCCCACCGGCGTGTTGCCGCGGCCATGGACGCGCAAGTCGGCTGACCGCCGAGAGGGGTCTTGCAGCACATCTCGGCTTGTCAGCACCTTCTCTCTCCTCGGTGCCGATGCAGGTGTCGCCGCCATCGAACTGGATAGCGAGAGCCGCGGCGGG
>Ga0075421_100008554_pt1 | contig 12584 bp, 9 predicted proteins | sample SoiMetdeltSBSDD5_FD_75292 | JGI IMG/M metagenome (GOLD analysis project Ga0075421, IMG submission 75292) | Bulk soil microbial communities from a Populus tree surrounding site in Tennessee, USA - Soil MetaG P. deltoides SBSDD5 | ecosystem: Environmental > Terrestrial > Soil > Tree plantation... | reverse complement strand
CGCTAGCAATACTAAATTGCATTGGCACTCCATAAAGAATTGCGAATTCAGTTGTCTTGGCTATCATCTTTCCATTAAGCCTGACCGTCCAGAAATTAAGCGTATCAGATGTGCAAGTGTTATTGGCCGAAAATAGGAAGACAACTACGAAGACCATCGCCAATTTCATTGCATTGAGGATTTTGTTCAAGGCATAAAATCATATTGTAATAAAAAAAGCCTGCCATCGGCAGACTTTACGATTGTCAGTTTGGAGTTCGGTTTATTTAACGGGTGGCTGGAAATTAGAGATAACAACGGGGAAATGTCTTGATGATGCATTGTTCTTTTTTAATTGTTCATCGAGACTTTCTGCAATTGCCCGCAAATTTCTTCCATCGCTTTCATCATAATCATTCATTGCCAAAGCATCCGCTTCACGCATGGCAGCTGCAGGATTATCGAGGTATAAATAAATCTTGGCAAGATTGTAATAACTTGCATAACGAAGCTTTCTTGCTTCCTTATCAGAACTGGTGTAGATCGTTTTTACTTTTTCGTAATAAGCAATTACAGGTTTCATTTTCTCTTTTACTTTCTCAAGGGATTCGTCAGGGCTCATCAGTATAATGGCATTTTTAAAATTGTTCCAGGCTTTCTGATGCTCACTGTATTCAGGGTGCTTTTTATTATTCAATACCCAGAAAATGTCATTTACTTTTTGAACAGCAAATCCATAATTTGTATTTAAATAACCATTCAGGCTGCTGATGGCGCTATTCACTAATTGTTTTGAAAGGTTTGATTTTGTTTCAAGGATCTTATTATTGAAATTATTTGCTGCATCAGCAGGATTTGAATATTCAGGCGTCTTGTATGTTCTTTTATTTTCCCGGTCATAAAGAATATAGTTGCTTGTTACCGTGCTGCCTTTATAATCATATACGGTCGCCCTTGCACTGAATGAATAGGTCATTTCGGTAGCAAAAAAAGATTTACGAACTTCAATGCCTTGTTTGTCCTTAGAAACCTGGACTCTTTCTTTCGTTTCAGTTTTTTCAATCACGATATCATCAAGCATGGCAATAATTGTAATATGACCGGTGCCCGCCACTTTTTTTAGCCCTTCAATGGTGATCATATTTTCAAGATTTGTAACAGAGTATCCCAATCCTAAGGAAGGTGTTGCTTCAATGCGCACATTGTACGTTTTATATTCAGAAGGTAACGGCTCATTGGGAAAATCACGATACGACGCAGTAAAATTGAAACGATCAAGGTCGACACGCTGAGCAAAAACGGATACTAATAGTAAACTGTTGAAGAAAATAAGTACAAGTTTTTTCATGAGAACTGGATTTTGGCTTACAAATTGTTGTAACAATAAATTAACGTTTTTAAGTGCTGAAAATTGCCTTTTCAGTGAACTTCTTAAAGACATCGATCACCCCGTGAAAGAGTTTATAGGTATTTTAAAGTAAGTTGATTTTAATTGAGTTGTAGTAGTTCGCTCAATAAAAAACGTAGCCTGGTAGACAAATCTATCCGTCCTCCATTAACCTTATCTCATTCTTTATATCCATTGAAGAACCGTAAATATTCAAATTAAAAAATTTACGGTATGTCAAAAACTCTCCTTAATCCGAAGCTCGCCATCATTTTATTTTTCATTATCGCACAGCTCCAGGTATCAGCTATCGTTTACCCCATCAATGTAACCTTTAGTGGTTCACAGGAGACGCCTGCGAATAATTCAACGGCCACCGGTACATTTGTAGGAACCTACAATGACGCTACTGATAGTTTAATTTATACGATTACTTTCAGTGGCCTTGGATCAAATGTAACGGCCGCTCATTTTCACGGCTATGTCCCACCGGGTATTGCAGGTCCCGTCATCTTTTTCCCGGTTAATCCTGCGTTTCCCACAGGTGTAATGGCTGGAACTTTCGTCGATTCAGTGAAATTGACGCAAGGACAGGAGGATAGCTTGAAAATGGGTCTTATATATTTCAACATTCACACAACTAACTTTCCAGGTGGAGAAATTAGAGCCCAACTTTTTTTGCAAGACACGACTTTTGTTGTCCCTGATATAAGCTGCCCTGCCGATATAACTGCAAATACGGATCCGGGCGTTTGTACCGCGAACGTAACCTTTGCGGCAACTACAACTGTTGCCGGAGTACCGGCATCCGTCATTTATTACCGGATCGGCAATACGGCCATAACATCTCCCCGTGTATTTCCGCTTGGTACGACAACAGTTATTGCCACGGCGCTTAACGCAAGAGGTTATGATTCCTGCTCGTTTAGAGTCACGGTAAGAGACGTTCAACCGCCAACAATCACCTGCCCGGCAAATATTACGCGACCAAATGATCCGGGACAATGCGGTGCTGTCGTTAATTACACTGCGACTGCAACCGATAATTGCACAGCAAGCGTAACAGTTACCATTCAGCCTGCATCCGGTAGCTTTTTCGCCGTAGGCACAACCACGGTTACCGCAAGAGCGACAGATGGCGCAGGTAATACAGCTACTTGTTCATTTACTGTAACAGTAAATGATGTAGAACCTCCTGTGATAGAGGATCTGGCCGTGTTGCCTCCAGTGCTTTGGCCTCCAAATCATAAAATGAAAAATGTAAATGTTGACTATACAAGTACAGATAACTGTCCTGGCCCTATAGCATGTGCGATCACCGTTGTAAGTGATGAACCCGTAAGTGGTACGGGCAATGGTGACCAGTCGCCTGACTGGGACATCATGAACGATCATCATATTAAGTTGCGGGCCGAACGGGATGGTAACGGCGATGGCAGGGTGTATACAGTTAAAGTGACCTGTACTGACGCGCATGGAAACACTGCAAGCGGAACCCGGACTGTACTCGTGCCACATGACATGCGTTCAAAAGATATACGCAATCTTGTGTTCCAGTACTGGTCACAAGGCAACGGTCACGGACATGGACATAAAACTGACGAGGGAACATCTGCCCATGCAGTATTGCTGAATGAAGAAGATCCTGAAATGAGTACATTGGTTCGTGCTTATCCAAATCCAAGTAATGATCAGTTTACGCTGAATATCCAGACGCTAAATACAAAAGATAAAATATCGGTAAGGATCATTGACATTGCAGGCAGGGTAGTAGAGACAAGAAAGAATATTTCCGGCAGCCAGGTAATAAAGATCGGCGGCAATCTGAAGGCAGGACTTTATATAGCAGAAATAAGACAAGGAAATGTATCCGAGCAAATCAAGCTTCTTAAGCAATAGTTATAATTGATGGTGGTTAAAAGGGTGGCGAAGTGTAATCGCTGCCCTTTTTTATTATCTGGCAGATCATCGATACCTCTGATTGCTTACATGGCAATTTCTTTTTATGTAGTACGACGACGAGAGACTAAACTATTAGATTGCGCAAGTATGACCTGAATATCAATTTGGAAAATAAAGTATTTATGACTGAGATAATGAGAAAATATTTTGATGACCCTGCTGAAAATAAATTACATAACGGTGCCGATGTCTATAAAATAATGGAAGTCGAACAAGCACTATCGATTAAATTTCCACAAGACTATGTTGAGTTCTTGCTCTTCACTAACGGATATGAAGGAAAACTTGGTCAATCTTACTCCGTGTTTACTCCGGTTGAACAAATTATTAGCAATACGAAAAACTATAGAGAACATTTTCCATGGATCGTTTTCATTGGAACCGATGGTGGTGGTGAAATGTATGTTATAGACAAAAGGGAGGAGCCATTAAAGTTTGGTATCCTTCCATATATCGGAAGCGAAAGCGATTTTATATTTCTTGGGCACACGTTTGAACATTTCATTGAACAATTATACACTAATGATTTTTGGGACAATCGTAAAAATTCGTAATAAAAAAAACAGGGTCTTCACCCCCGCGAAGACCCCGTAACAGATTAGGACATGAAAATCTTTATTGTTGTACTACCAGCTTATTGGTGACAGATACATTGCTTGCAGCATTAGTTATTTTAAGTAAATAACTTCCTGCGCTTAATGTTCTTGGAATTCTTACTTCTTCAACTTGCATGTTGCCATTAATATTTACTTCCCTGGATTGGACTAGTTTTCCGGCAATGTCGATCAGGTCAACATGGTATCTGCCTGCAGGTTGATTTGCAAAAGAAACTTTTACAAAACCATTTGTTACCGGGTTGGGATAAACAGCAATACCATTAGCCATCACTGTTTCCTGCGGTGTTCTTCTTGTTACTTCTTCGGTAACTTGTTGTTTCGGTTGTTCTACCAACTCCTCTTGCTCTTTTTTCTCTTTTTTCTTCTTACCAAAAGCAAGCCTGTCGTTTGCAAGATCAGAAGCATTGAACACTGCTGCGCTGGTTGATACTTTTTCTGATTCCATTGTATTAAGATCAAACCTGTAATAACCTACTGCAGACTCAGAACTTGCCACAATTACTTTGCTGCCTTCTTCTACCATTGCTGCATTGGTTGTAAAGCCTTCAGGCAGTCCCTTAATAGTTCCCTTGTATGTAGCAACCTTCGAATCAATAGCTATTTTAAACACATTGCGGTTTGCCATGAACAGGTACAGGTTTCCTGACGCATCGGCTATCATATCACCACCATAGCCTTTGCGGCTATGCACTGAGTAATTTCCATTACTTGCATCATCTGTTAATGGGCCAAGATCAGTGATCACGGGATTTTTTCCTGTAGTAAATCGAATCAAATGATTTGCATCATTGGTTAATGCATATCCATTGCCATCAGACGCGATCACCATTCTTGTAATCTGATTAGGTGCATCGCCAGGTCCGGTTACGACTCCAAATGACTCGTTTTCGAAATAGTATATTTTATTTGATTTCAGATCTATGTAACGAAGCTGGTTGATGCCCATTGGTGTATAATAAAGCCTTTCATGTTTTTTGTCGTAAGCCATCGCTGCAGAGTTTGTCGCAAATGGTTTATCGTACTGGATGGCTGAATGATTTATTACAATAGTTTTTACCCTTACATTTCCATTTGCAGCTGCAAGCTCCTGGTCCAGGTTTACTACTTTCTTTGTGGGCGCTGCTTTTGTCGCAGTCACATCTTTTTTCACCACAGGGTTACCTGTCCTCGCATTGAACGCCTCAATTTCCTGTTTACTTTGATAAATAGATTTTACTTCTTCGCCGGTTGTAATGTTTACAAGACGAACTTCTTTCCAGCTTCTACCGCCTTTCTCAACAGCAGTGATAGCATAGCCGGTTAAAGGTTGATCAGTTTTTTTTCTTTTCTGGGAGAACGCCACTGTAATGCAAGAGGTCATTACAAGCAGGAGTAGAGTTTTTTTCATAATCGTAGGTTTTGATTGCATCAATCTACGATATTTTTCGTTGAACAAAAAAAAATCTTGATGAGCAGTAAATTTTTTACATGAGCGGAAAGAGCGTCTACCAACAGCTGCCATGATAATAATTGTACTTTCATGTCATGCGAGCACTCACGTTTGGCGGAATAGAAACGATAATTTATCAGCCGGTCCCCGACCCTGGGATATTACAGCCCACCGATGCCGTGGTAGAAATTAGCCTGGCCGGTATATGTGGTTCCGATCTTCATGTTTATCACGGGAGAGAAACCGGTTTGGATCACGGCACCGTAATGGGTCATGAGTTTGTTGGCCGGGTCATTGAAACGGGAACCGAAGTGAAACGGTTTCACAAAGGTGCAAGAGTGTTAAGCCCATTTACTACGTCTTGCGGACAATGCTTCTATTGTCGTCTTGGTCTCACCTGTCGCTGCGAAAAAGGAAACTTGTTCGGTTGGGTTCATTCGGGTCACGGGCTTCATGGTGCACAAGCTGACTATATCCGTGTGCCAATGGCGGATAGCACACTTATTTCACTTAGTGATGACATTAGTGAGGAAAAGGGTTTGTTACTTGGAGATATATTTTCTACCGGTTATTTCTGTGCGGATAATGCCGATATTACTGAGAACGGAACCTATGTTGTTATTGGTTGTGGACCGGTTGGCTTAATGACGATTATTGCGGCAAAGCATCTTGGAGCTGAAAATTTATTTGCGATCGATCTTTCAGAAAACCGGTTGCAAATGGCAAAACAATTCGGCGCAACAACCTTGAATCCATCGGTAACAGATATAAAGGAAATTATACTAAACCACACCAATGGCCGCGGGGCCGACGCTGTAATGGAGGCAGTGGGAAGCCGGGAGGCACTTCGCCTCGCCATAGATCTTTTGAGGCCTGGGGGTATTATCTCTTCTGTGGGCGTTCATACAGAAAAGCATTTTGCTTTTTCGCCGGGCGAGGCTTATGATAAGAATCTTATCTATAAGATCGGTCGTTGCCCTGCGCATTATTATGCCGAAAAATTATTGAAGGAAGAAGTTATACAGCGCTATCCTGCAGAAAATATCATCACCCATCATTTTGGTTTGTCTGACGGTGCCAGGGCTTATGATATATTTGATAGAAAACTCGACAATTGTATTAAAGCTGTCCTGCATCCGTCGCAATAATTTTGTTTTCCACTCAGCTATAACGGGTGAATTTCTTTTGATAAATACACCTAATTTCGCCGTTTCAAATTTATAGTTGCCCTGTTTTGAAACAAATTGTACTGCTCATAAGTTTATTAACGATCTCATTTGCTGGATTTAGCCAGCAAAAGCTCAACGGTCTTGTGGAAGATGATGAAACGGGTGATCCGGTTTCTTTCGCATCAATTACCCATGAGAAAGGAGACGGCCAAATAACTGATTCTACTGGTAAATTCTCTTTACTTATTCGCAAACAGGCTAAGCTAAAGGACTCAATAATGATCAGTGCGATTGGTTATTCTTCAAAAAAAATTGCCTTAAAGGATCTTCTGTCAAATAATACGGTAAAACTTTCACAAGCTGGTAAAATGCTTGAACAGGTGAAAGTGTATGCATCATTAAAAGGGGATTACAGGAAATTTGGATACTACCGGGAATGGCGGGTAAAAAACGAGGGAGGTGAGATCGGCTATATTTTTGATCTCCCAAGAAAAAAGGTACAAATCGGGCAAGTGCAGGTAAAGATCAATCATAATTATGACACCTGCTGGCTGAAATTGCATTTGCGTGATGCTGCAATTAGTGGTTTAAGTCTTCCGGAAAATGAGGTCTTAAAAAGGGAAGTAATTCTTCCTGCAACAATAAAATACGGTCTGGTTGAATTTGATCTGGACTGGGAACAATTCAGTCTTCCCACTAACAGGCTGTACGTGGGATTTGAACTTTTGCGTTGCGGTTGTTCGCAATCAACGGCGCCGTCATTTTTCTTTATGGGCAATGAGGAAGGATTGAATTTTTACAGGGAGTCCGAGCAATCGATCTGGAAAAAGGGTGGCGAGCATACCATTTATATCCGCATGATGACAAAATAGCGAAGGATATCCTCAACATTCTCGTCAATTAGGAGAATTCGAAATCACTTAACTTTCATTTTCAAAAAAACAAAGCACATGAGAAAATCATTTCTGTTCATCCTGTTTGTTTTTTCCACGGCCCGGTTTGTACACGCACAGGAGGAAAAAGTGGATATGGATATCGTGAACAAGATCCGGAAAGAAGGCCTTGAAAATTCCAAAGTAATGGAAATCGCGATGCACCTTACCGACATCAGCGGCCCAAGACTTACTGCGTCTCCAGGTTATATGCGGGCTGCCACATGGGCAAAAAATAAATTGAGCGAATGGGGATTATCAAATGCTAACCTGGAACCATGGGGAGAATTCGGCAAAGGGTGGGAGCAAACAAAATGTTATGTAGCGATGACTGCACCATATTATATGCCATTGATCGCAATGCCCCGTGCGTGGACCGGCAGCACACCCGGGAATGGATCAATGAAAGGTGAAGTGGTGCTGATTAAGGCCAATGATTCTGTTGAGCTGATGAAATATGCTGGGAAACTAAAAGATAAAATAGTGATGACATGGTCGTCCGCAAAACTTGCTCCCTCATTTGAAGCGGATGGACGACGTTTTGCAGATTCAAGTTTGGATAATATGGCAAAAGCAGAGCTGCGGCCGCAGGGACCGCGAGGTGGCGGACGCAACCAGGGCGGTAACCAGGCGAATCAATTCCAGGTGCAAAGAAGAATGAATGAAATGATGAATAAAGAAAAGCCCGCATTGGTCCTTACAATGACGGCAAGAGGAAATGATGGAACGATATTCGTTGGCAGTGGTGGTCAATATCAAAAAGATGCTGAAATAGCACCGGCCAGTGTTGTTCTTTCTTCCGATGATTATTTAAGAATTCAGCGTTTGATTGAAGCCGGTATCCCGGTAAGTCTCGAGGCGGAAGTAAAAACTAAATTTTTTACTGATGATCTGAAAGGGTATAATGTGATTGCTGAAATACCGGGTGCTGATAAATCATTAAAAGAAGAATTAGTGATGCTTGGTGGTCACCTTGATAGCTGGCATGCGGCAACCGGGGCTACTGATAACGCAGCAGGTTGCGCGGTAATGATGGAAGCGGTAAGAATTCTAAAAGCCATCGGTTTCAAACCGCGTCGTACAATTCGCATTGCACTTTGGAGTGGCGAAGAACAAGGTTTACACGGCAGCCGTAACTATGTAAAAAATCATTTCAACGATACAACGAAAAGAGCAACCCTGGCGGATAAGTCTAAAGTTTCTGCTTATTACAATTTAGATAATGGAACAGGTAAGATCCGTGGTATTTATTTACAGGGAAACAAAGATGTTGGCGCCATCTTTTCAAAGTGGCTGGAACCTTTCGCAGATCTTGGCGCAAACACGGTAACAATTAATAATACCGGCGGCACCGATCACCTTGCGTTTGACGGCGTTGGTATTCCTGGCTTTCAATTTATCCAGGACCAGATAGAATACGATACAAGGACACACCATACTAATATGGACACTTATGATCATCTTATTGCAGATGATCTGAAACAGGCAGCAACCATCGTTGCATCGTTTGTGTATCACACGGCCCAGAGAGATCAGAAGTTGCCAAGAAAGGCAATGCCGGAAGCACAGGCACAAACAAGGCCGTTCTAAGATTTTACAAGTAATCGATCTAAATAATCAATAATTATCAATTCATAATTATTGATCATTTTTTTGGGTGCTCTCATATATAAACCGCACCTGCGCATTCTTTTTTTCTGTTGATGTAAGATAAAGCTGGTATCGTTTATTACCTGCAGTGATAATTAGAAGAGCAGTGTTTGGAGGGATATCGCCAAGGTTTTCCGCCACCATGGTCACTTCCTGTTCACGATTATTAAGATCAACTTTTATTTGAAGAGTGATGGGCTTGGCAGTAAGTTTTTGATTTGACGCTAATGGCTGATTATTTAATAAAACTGAAATGATATCGCCATCAATTTGTGCATTATCATAAAAGTCCAGGCGTATCATTCCTGTGTCAACTTTTATTTCCTTGATATGATCAAAATCAGATTCTGCAACTCTCGATAACGTGATCTTTCCGGGAGGGCAGCTTGCATAATTATTCATGGTAACACCACCCCAGTCACCTGTCAATACTTCCTTATTATCTTTTTTTTCATAGGTAAGATTATATTGCTTGATGCAGGGGATACAATCCGGTGGCACATGAAAGGTGAGTACTTTCAGTTCATTAATGCTTAGTATTTTATTAGCGGGATTATAAGTGCCGCCAAAATCTTCTTTTACGTAATTGGTAACATCAGAATAGTGATACGAAGCGCCACTGATCTGTGTGCCCGTGTTTTTTATATTCAATTCAATATTATAAACACGAAAGCAACCACCGGGTCCCTGTGTGAGTGTGCCTCTCCACACACCATTGAGGTTTTGGGAGAATAAAATCAGGGAAAACGATAAGGCAAAAGCGGATAAAGCAGCGGCTCTCATCGAGGTAAACATAGGAGAAATTATCTATTTGCCGGGAATGTTTTACGGGAGCGGTATCGGGTTGACACGTTTTACATATTTGAACCGTACCATAGCATTCTTTTGCTCTGTGGAAGTAATCCTTACCTCGTGGCGTTGATCGCCTGCCGTTACTACCATTAAGGAAGTATTAGGTGGAATCTCACCAAGATTTTCTGCAACCATCACTAACTCATGTTCAGAGTTTTCTTCGTCCATTTTTAAATTAATGCTCAGCGCAGTGGCTGTTAGTCTTCTCTTGGAAAGTACTAATTTATTATCGAGATAAACAGAGATCGTATCATTGTCTATCTGGCCATTGTCAAAGAGTTTTACATTCACACTTTCAGAATTAACGATAAGTGTTTTTACAAGATTATTCTCCCTCGTCTTTAGGATCTCAGGAACTTTTGCATTCGGTTTTACCGTAAGGCCTTTATCTTTTTCAGACGGCTGGATGTCAGCTTTCCTTGCCGTATCAGTTTTTGGTTTTACCAGAACAGTCTTGTTGTTAGAGGTTGATGGTGTTTTTTTAGGGATTGAGGTGTTTGATTGTTTTGGAGTGTTTTTGGCGACTGTATTATTCGTGGGGTTATTTTTTGCTAAAGGAGGCGCCTGGTTTGGCGTTGGAATCTTTTTTCTTAAGAATGACTCGACATAGAAATCCGACGTTGCCACCTTTCTTAAATACATTTTACCACCGCCACAATCCTCTCCTTTAATTCTTCCGTTCAGCGTATCAGTTTTTTCAAATACACTGCTGAATGTCCCTTCCAGAAATTCTTCTTTACCTGACTTTGCATAACTAAGAAAACATTTTTGAATACATGCCACACTTGATAAAGACATCCTGACTTCTATTGTCTTAATTTCCTGTATCAATGCGTTTCCCGACGACGAACTGTAATTCCCTGTCATAGTGCATTTCCCGTAGAATCTTTTATCAAGGTATGAATAGGTAACTCCGGACAATGTTTTGTTGCTATGCTCCAGTTGTACTTCGAACCGATACTGATCGCCATCATCGGTGATAAAATATCCCCTCCATATGCCGGTAATGTCCTGGGCGGATGCTATAAATGAAAAAGCCGGTAAAAAAGTGAGAAAAGTGAGTAGTATTCTTTTCATATTCCTGGCTAACACAATGTAAAACTAATAAATAAGTTCATTCATGTAAACCTGCTACACGAATGGAATGTTAATATTATCGAAACGTCACCCGGTATTACAAAAGGTAAATCTATTAATCTTATTTGCCAACATTAATGTGATGCCTCGCAGCTTCAGGAAAGTAGGAAACGGATACGGCTTTTTTATTTGACCATATAATCAATTACAATATAAGACGCAGGCTATAAGCAGATGATAAATAAAAAACTGTGGGCGGACTTTGTTAGATTTGCACCCCGTAAAAGCAAAGTTTAATGATCAATATTACATTTCCGGATGGCGCGGTAAGACAGTATGAAAAAGGCACCACTGCAATGGATATAGCAAAGTCAATTTCCGAAGGATTGGCAAGAAAGGTGATTGCTGCAGGTGTGAACGGACAAGTATGGGATGCTTCAAGACCGATCAATGACGATGCCTCGATAAAACTTTATACTTGGAACGACCCGGAAGGGAAAAGCACTTTCTGGCATTCGTCTGCCCACCTGATGGCTGAAGCGGTGGAAAGTATGTTCCCCGGAGTAAAATTTTGGGTAGGTCCTGCAACCGAAAACCCAAAGGGTTTTTATTACGACATGGATCTTGGTGATAAAAAAATAACTGAAGATGATCTTACGGCAATTGAAAAGAAGATGAATGAGCTGGCCAAACGGAACAGCCAATATACCAGGAAGGAAATGCCCAAAACGGAAGCAATAAATTATTTTGCTGAGAAGGGAGACGAATACAAACTTGATCTGTTGCAAAACCTTGACGATGGACAAATAACTTTCTATACCCAGGGAAATTTCACCGATCTATGCCGCGGTCCCCATATTCCGAATACTGGATTGATCAAGGCTGTAAAGCTCACCAACATTGCCGGCGCTTATTGGAAAGGAGACGAAAAAAATAAACAGCTGACAAGATTGTATGGCGTCACATTTCCATCACAAAAAGAGTTGGATGAGCATCTTGCTTTATTAGAAGAAGCGAGAAAAAGAGATCATAGAAAACTGGGAAGAGAATTGAGCATTTATACAATGGATGACGATGTTGGGCCCGGGTTGATCATGTGGATGCCAAATGGTACTATCGTGATTGAAGAGCTGGAAAAACTTGCAAAAGAAACAGAACAGGATGCCGGATACAAACGGGTGGTGACACCGCATATTGCAAAAGAAAGCATGTACATCACAAGCGGGCACCTACCTTACTATGCTGATAGTATGTACCCCCCAATGGAGTTGGAAGGAGAGAAGTATTACCTGAAATCCATGAACTGTCCGCATCATCATAAGATTTTTGCAGCGGAACCAAAAAGCTACCGCGATCTTCCTTATCGTATAGCTGAATATGGTACAGTGTACAGGTATGAACAAAGTGGTGAGTTATTCGGCTTGATGAGAGTAAGGTGTCTTCATATGAACGATGCTCACATTTATTGCACGAAGGAACAGTTCAATGATGAATTCAGAAGAGTGAATGATATGTACCTGAAATATTTTA
>Ga0075421_100008553_pt1 | contig 12585 bp, 13 predicted proteins | sample SoiMetdeltSBSDD5_FD_75292 | JGI IMG/M metagenome (GOLD analysis project Ga0075421, IMG submission 75292) | Bulk soil microbial communities from a Populus tree surrounding site in Tennessee, USA - Soil MetaG P. deltoides SBSDD5 | ecosystem: Environmental > Terrestrial > Soil > Tree plantation... | reverse complement strand
CCGCGCGTTATTCGATCCCCAGCCGCTGCTTGTAGTCGGCGTCCCAGTACGCGAGGCGCCCGATCTTCACGCGCTCATCCATGGGCATCTCCACGACCGGGCGCGCTTTCACGGGCTTGTCAGCGACGACCCCGGCGCTTTCGAGCGCCTGCACGCGCGCGTCGTCGTAGCCGAGCACGTCGCGAAGAACTTCACGGTTGTGCTCGCCGAATGTCGGCGAAGGCCCGCGCACGTACGGCGACAGCTTGCCGAAGCGCCATGGACGGCCGACGATCAATCTCCTGGGGCCCATGCCGCGCACGGGCGCGTAGTCGACCTTCTCGATCAAACCACGCTCTTTCAGTTGCGGATCGAAGTGCATGTCACGGCCGTCCAGCACCGCGCCTGCGGGCACGCCTGCCGCCTGCAATCGCTCCATCGCTTCGATTTTGGTGACACCGCGCGTCCAGGCCGAAATGATTTCGTCGATCGTGTCGTGATTCGTGCGCCGCGCTTCCTCGGTGGCGAAGTGCGGGTCTTTCGCGAGCTCCGGCCGACCGATGACGCCGCACAGCGCCGCCCAGTCTTCGTCATCGCGTACGCTCAAAACGCACCACGTATCGGCGCCAGCGCAGCGGTAGCAGCCTTGCGGCGCGAACTGCCGATGGCGGTTGCCGATTCTTTCTCCCGGCACGCGATTCGCGGTCCAGTCGAGCACGTACTCGGACACGTTGAAGCAGCCGAGCTGATACATCCCGACGTCCGACCACAGGCCATGCCCGAAGCGGCGGCGATAGCGCAGGCCGAGCAGCGCCGAGGATATGCACGCCCACGCGGCGAGAAAGTCCACGTAGGACTGCCCTGCTTTCGACGGCTCGCCGTCCCGATAGCCCGTGACCGCGGCAAGGCCATGCGTCGCTTCCTGCGTCGTTGCCTGGGCGGGATAGCTCGAGTACGGTCCGCCGTGTCCGTAGCCCGTGTTCGACACCATGATGATGCCGGGATTGATTTTCTTCAGATTGGGATAGTCGAGGCCCCACCCGCGCATCACACGCGGCGTGAAATTCTCGATGAGCACGTCGGTGACCTTGAGCAGGTCGACGAAGACTTCGCGGCCTTCCTTCTTCGAAAGATCCAGCACGAGCGACTTCTTGCCGCGGTTCACGAGATTGAACGTGCTCGTGCGGTTCCACGGGTCTTTGCCGCCGTCGTTGTCGGGCAGCATGCCGGAGAAGGCACCTCCGCGCGTGAAGTCGGGCCGCGATGGCCCTTCGATCTTGATCACCTCCGCGCCCAGGTCGCAGAGAATGCCGCAGGCGTACGGTCCCGCGAACACGTAACTGGTGTCGATGACGCGGACACCTTCGAGGGGTAGTTTCTTCATGCGTATCATTTGTCGAGCCACACGTCTTCCATTCTGAGGTTGCTGTACTGACTGTTCATGCTCGGCACGTACCCTTTCACGTACGGCCGGCGGCAATATGGCAGAGCGGCGAACGTGATCGTCGGCCGCACCGTATCCATCTGCAGTTTCCTGTCGATCTCCTTCACGAGCTTCTTGCGCGCGGCCGGGTCGATCGTCGCCGATTGCTGCTCGAACAGCGCTTCCATCTCCTTGTTGCAGTAGCCGTCCACGTTGTTGCGCGAGTTGCAGGAGAAGCTTTCGTAAAAGGCGACGTCGGGATCGTCCATCGCCTGTCCACGCGAGCGCACGGCCACTATGTAGTTCCGTTTCGCGAGCGTGTTGGACCAGATCGCCGTGTCGATCGTTTTCATCTCGCCTTTTACATAGATTTTCGAGAGATCGTCCAGGATCAGTATCGAGACGTCGCGATAGCGCGCAACGTCCCGCGTGCTGAGCACGATGTTGAGCGGCTTGTTAGGTCCGTAACCCGCCTCCTGCATGAGTTTCCGCGCCTCTTCGCGCCTTTTCTCGAGGTCGGGGCCGTAGCCGGGGATCGTCGCGAGATCCGCTTTGTCGAGTCCCCACGCGCCTTCGGGGGGCGGCATCAATTCACCGCCCAATCGATCGAGCCCCGCGCCTTTGATGCGCGCGACGGCGTCCCGGTCGATCGCAAGGGCCATGGCTCGACGAACGCGCGAATCGTTGAACGGCGCGACGGAGCGATTGATGAGGAGCTGCGTGTACGCGTAGCTCAGGCCCACGTCGCAGGTCGCGTCCGGCACCTTCGCCTTCACTTCGGCGAGCAGCGTCGCGCTCGGCGTGTAGATGTCCGTTTCACCGGCGATGAACGTGAGGACACGCGTGCTGGGCGACGGAATGACGGGCATGTCGATCCCGTCGAGATACGGGCGGCCCGGCTTGAAGTAATTCGGGTTCTTGACGAGGCGAATCATCTTGCCCGGCTCGATCGACCTCACCATGAACGGGCCGGTGCCGATCGGCTTCTGGCGCATCGTCCGCCCGTCGACGTGGCAGGGATACACGGGCGACCAGCCGCCTGCGAAGAACAAGAGAAACGACGGCTGCGGGCGCGCCAGGCGGAAGCTCACCTGGTCTTCGGCGTCGACGACGATCTCCTGCAGATTCGAGAACCACGCTTTACGCGGGCTCCTGCGCCAGCCGGCGTCGCGCTTTTCGGTTACCGCGTCCCAGGTGCATTTCACATCCGCGGCCGTAAACGGTTTCCCGTCGTGCCATTTCACCCCACGCCGCAGCTTGAACGTGAGTGTCTTGTAGTCGGCGCTCCAGGACCAGCCTGTCGCGAGCTCCGGCACGATCGAATCCGGGCGGCTCAGGCTTTTCGAGGGATCGAAGTCGACGAGATTGTTGAACACCGGCACGAACGGCGTCGTCACGATGTTGGAGCCTTCTTCGTGTATCGATGCGCTCGGCGGGTTTTCATCGTTCGCCCGCTTCAATATCCCGCCCGCTTTCTGCGCGAAGGCAGGCGCGGTCATCGCAATGAGCGCGATCGCAACCAGTATCCTCCTCGACACGAATTGCCCTCCTCCAGCGTGAGCCCGTCTCCGGCAGGCAGAGGGTAGCATGCCGGATTCCCTTCCGGCGCCTGTGGTTACGCTGTCGGCAGATCCGGGCCGCGGACGACTGTTTTGCGCGCGAAGGCCTCGATTTCCTCGGGTCTGTAGCCCAGTTCCAGTAGTACTTCGCGCGTGTGCTCGCCCGGCTTTCCGGGTGCCTGGTGCCGTACCGAAAAGCCGTAGGCGTTGCTCTCGTACGGCAGCGGCGGCAAGCGTCCCGCCACCTCCCCGATCTGCGCCGGCAGCAACCGGCCTTCGGCCGCAACGTGGGGATCGTCCAGGACGCTGAGAGGCGTGTGGACTGGCGCGACCGTGACATCGGCCCGCACCAGCGTGTCCACAACTTCGGTGCTATCGCGCTGTGCGACCGCCTCGCCGATGCGTCTCATGAGCATCTCGCGCTCCGCGCCGCGGCCCGTATCGTGTTTGAGGCGCGGGTCGGCCGCGAGGTCCTCCATGCCGAAGGCCGAGCACAGCCGATGCCATTGCGCATCACTCACGATGCCGATGAAGACCTGCTTGCCGTCTCTGCATTTGAAAAGATCGTATATCGCCCGGCCTCGCCGGTTCGGACCGCTGCGCGAAGCGAGCATCGGGGCCGGTTCCACGCCGGTCATCTGTGCAGTCGCCATGTGCTGGCCGACATAGAACAGTGCGGTTTCGAAAAGCCCACCCGTGACGTGCTGGCCTTCGCCCGTCGTTTGCCGCTCGAGCAACGCGGCGAGCACGCCCATCACCGCGTATGTCGCAGCCCCGATATCGACCACAGAGGACCCGACCCGCATGGGCTGTCCGGGCGGACCCGTCATATAGGCAAGGCCCGAAGCCATCTGGCTCGGCTCATCCATGAGCGGCCGGGATTGATACGGCCCTTTCAGATAGCCTTTGAGGCTGCAGTACACGAGTCGAGGGTTTTCCTGGTGAACTTTCGCGTAGCCGAAACCCAGACGATCCATCGTCCCCGGCGCCATGTTCTCGATGAGTACGTCGGAGCGCCGGACGAGTCGCGTCAGGATGTCGCGGCCGTCCGGCGAAGCGAGATCGACGACGATCCCGCGTTTGTTGCGATTGAGGTAGAAAAAGGCGCCGTTACGCTGGTTGCCTGGACGGCTGGGCGTGCCCGCATCCGGCGGCTCGATCTTGATCACGTCGGCGCCCATGTCGCCGAGGATCAGTCCCGCTGCGGGCCCGGCGACGATCTGGCCGATTTCGATAACGCGCATTCCCTCCAGTGGCAGCCTGCTCATGGCGATTCGCTTGAAAAATGTATTATCGTGAACCCTCCGATGTTACCTCGACTGCCGAAGGCACATTCATGGAACCCGTGACCCCGTTTCGCTACCGATCGTATCGATTGAACATTCACGCCGGCAAAGGCGCTTTGAAAGAACTGCGCGGGGAAGTCGATCGAGCCCGCGCAAAGCGCGTTTTCGTTGTCTGCGGCCAATCGATCGCACGCAAAACCGATCTCGTCGATCGTATCAAGGCGAGTCTCGAAGACAAGTTCGCAGGCGTCTTCGATCGGGTCGAATCAAAGTCGCCGTTGCCGTCGGTGCTCGAAGGCGCTGCTCGCGCACGCGACGCGCGGGCGGACCTGATCGTCGCGGTCGGCGGCGGCAGCGCGATGGTGACGGCGCGCGCGATCATCATCCTGCTCGCGGAAAAAGGCGACATCCACGAGATCTGCACGCAATACCCGCCGGGGCAGGCGCCCGTGAGTCCGCGGCTCGCAGCGCCCAAGATTCCGAACATCCTCGTGCTTACGACGCCGAGCACCGCGATGACACGCGCAGGAACAGCCGTCATGGATACCGAGACGCGTCACCGCCTCGAGCTGTACGACCCGAAGACCCGCCCCGCCGCGATGATCTGGGACGACGACGCACTTCTCACGTCGCCGGCTGATCTTTACCTGAGCACGGCAGCCTCGGCATCGAGCGGGATACTCACCGGTGCGGCGGCGCCGCGGGTGAATCCCGTTTCGCACGGCGACATGCTGCAAGCCCTGCGGCTTTCGATCGAGAGCCTGCCGCTCCTGCGGAGCGAGCCCGACAACGCAGCCGCACGCATGAATCTCGTCGCGGCTTCCTTCCTGAGTAACCGCGCGCTGGACGCCATGAGTGGGCGGGCGTTCGGAATCGTCTCGTCGCTGGGGCATGTGATCGACACGCTTTATCCCAACATCAGCCATGGCGATTCGCATTCGCTGACGACGGCGTGGGGCATGCGATTCAACGAGGAACAAACCTCGGCCGGGCTCGCGCGCCTCGCGAAAGCGCTCGGTGTGGCCGACGGGCTACCGGAGCGTGAGGCCGCGAAACGCGCGCCCGATTTCATCGATGATTTCTACCGGCGTCTCGGGATGCCAGTCCGCCTGAGGGACGCGCAGATTCCGCGGGAGGACATCGAGCGCATCGCGCACGACGCGATGGGCGACTTCTACCTGCACCAGAACGCGCGCAAAGTGAAGCACGAGTCGGAACTCGTGGAGCTGCTTGGGCAGATGTGGTGAGGCTGGCCGCGGCGCAAATCGATTAAAATCCAGCACTGGCTCCGACGTAACAGGACACCCATATGGCTCAGACACAGACCGAAGACAAACGCAAATTGCTCGATTGGGACAAGCTCGAGATCGGCGAGAAACTGCCGTCGTTCTCCTACGTCCTTACACAGGAAATGATCGACGAATACCGCAAGGGCGTGATGGATCCCGAAGCGGGGTTCCCGACGATCTCGCACAAGGTGGATGTGCGGCCGTATCAGTCGGTATATCGCGACAACGGCTCGGTCAATGCACGCTGCGCTTTCCATTGCTACAACTCGCCTATCGCGGGCAAGCGCATCACGGTGCAGGCGTGGATCGCGGACAAGTACGCGCGCCGCGGCAAGAACTACATCGTGACCGAAGCCGTCTCGGTCGATGAGGACGGACGACTCCTCGATCGCGTCATCACGCACGAGCTCAAGCAACCGAACGAGGTAGGCAAGAAATGGCAATGACGCGCACCTTCAAGGTCGGCGACGAGATACCGTCGCTCACGAAGACGATGACGCAGGAAGCGATCAATCTCTTCGAGAAAAGCGGCGGCGCAACAGGCCCCAGTCAGTTCACGGACACCGAGACCGCGCGCCACACGCTCGGTACCCACAGCACCGTTGCGTCCGGCCGCATGTCGCTCACGTTCGCCATCGAGCTTCTGCGGCGATACTTCGGCGCGGACATCTACAACCGCGGAGGCATCGTGGACCTGCGCTTCCTGCGGCCCGTGCGTCCCGGCGACTCCATCACATTCACCGGTAAGGTCACGGGCATCACCAAGGAAGCGAATGGCCAACGCGTCAGTGTGGAAGTGAGTGCGAAGAATCAGAAAGGCGACACGACGGCTGCGGGCGGCGGGTCGTGCCTGGTGCCGAGCGGCTACTTCCCGCCGGAGGAGTAGGCGCCCTCATCCCAACCCTTCTCCCGGAGGGAGAAGGACTTGTCCCTCTTCCTACGGGAGAGGGATGCAGGGTGAGGGAAGGTTTTGGCCTACTGCTCTGCCTTAATTCCCGCGTCCTTGATGATCTTCGCGTACTTCGCGACGTCCGCCTTGACCATCGCGGTGACCTGTTCCGGGGTCGAGATGAACGCTTCGGATCCCTGCTTCACAAGATAGTCCTGCGCATCGGGCGTCGCGAGTATCGATGCCATTTCGCGCGAGATCTTGTCGACGGCGTATTTCGGCGTCCCGCTCGGCGCCACGATGCCGAACCAGCCCCCGACCACGAATTTCGGCATGCCGGCCTCGGAGAACGTCGGCACCTGCGGCAGCGCCGCTGCACGGGTTTCGCCGGATATGGCGATCGGCTTCATCTTTCCTGCGTTGATGTGCGAGATGACCGAAATCGGGACCTGGAACGAGAGGTCCACGCGCCCGGCCATGAGATCGGCTGCCAGCGTGCCCGAACCCTTGTAGGGGATGTGGTTCATGTTCGTGCCGAGCATCAGGTTGAAAAGCGCCGCTGAAAGGTGCGTATTGGCGCCGACGCCTGATGAGGCGTAGTTGATCTGCCCGGGCCTCGACTTGATGTAGGCGATGAGCTCCTGCAGATTCTTCGAGGGATTCGACGGTGGGATGACGAGAACGAAGCGCGACTTCGCGATCGTCGCCACGCCCGTGAAATCGCGGACGATATCGTACGGCAGATGCGAGATCAGGCTCGGGGTCGTGAGCAAAGCGGTGGACGCGAGCAGGATGGTGTAGCCGTCTTTCGGCGCTTTGGCGACCGCTTCGGTGCCGATGATCGTGTTGCCGCCGGGCCGGTTATCCACGACGATCGACTGGCCCCACCGCTCGGAAAGCCGCGTCGCGGCAAAGCGCGCCATCGGATCGGTGCTGCCGCCCGGCGGGTACGGAACGATGAAGCGGATCGGTTTCGTCGGATACGCCGGTTGTGCAAATACCGCGTCGGCGAACGCCAGCAGAGCGAAAAAGAACGTGCGCGCGAGCGCGCCGGAAAACCTCAGCATGTGTCTCCTCAGTTGTAGTCGTCTAAAACGAAAAGACGCTGACGATCAGTCGGCGGACGCCTGAAGAATGCCGTGCGGCGACCCCATACGACGGAGTCGCTCGTGGGGCTCGATCGTCGACTCGTAGGCACGCCGCAGATCGAAGAGACCCGGCTGCAGGAAGACGCGCTTGCGCAAGCGTGCAACCTCCTCCAGGCATACGTCGAACGGACGCGCCGTCGTTTCAGCGAGATAGCTCGCGACGACGAGCGCAGACCGGCTGACTCCTTCCATGCAGTGGACGAGCACCGCACCGTCCGCGATGAGCTCGTGCAGGTGCCAGATCGCGTCTCTCAGCCGGCTCACGTCATTACCGTCGCCGTCGATCAGCTCGACGCAACGCCACGCGAGGCCGTGCGAATTCGTCGCGTTGTTGGGCCAGCCATTCAGCGAAAGAATGCTTTTGATGCCCGCGCCGTGCAGTCGATCGATCCTTATGGCGTCATCGATGTTGCCGATGGCGATATCGCGTGTGATCCAGTCCAAACTTCAGCCCATTCCAAATAGTGAACATCAAACCTGCCGTACCTCGCGAGTATTTCGACTCCAAACCGTGTAGTCAACCCGGGCGGCCGACACAGCGTGCATGCTTACGCGTTTTTGCGCGAGCGCTCGTGCTTGGCAAGCTCTGCATGAATATGTAGTCTCCACGGAAAAAGAAGAGTTCCAGGATTGTCGGCACTGGGCAGTGCAGCCGACGACTGCCATTCGCCTGAGGAGGTGCGGAATGAAATTTTCCATCGCGATCGCGCGCGGCGCGTCGCTCGTCCTGCTGTTTTGCGCCACCGGGCTCGTCTTCGCGCAACAGCCTTATCCCAACCGCCCGATCCGTTACATCATCCCTTACCCGCCCGGGGGCAGCACCGATCCAATGGGCCGCTTCATCGCGGCGAGACTTACGGAACGACTCGGGCAGCAGGTGATCGTCGACAATCGGCCCGGCGGCAACACGGTGATCGGGACCGACGCGCTCGCGCGGGCCACACCCGACGGACACACGATCGGCTGGATGGGCGCGGCGTTTTTCAGCACGCCGAGTCTCATTCCGAACCTGCCCTACAACACGCTCAGGGATTTTGTGGGCGTGGCGACCATCGGCAAGGCGCGAATCGTCCTCGTGGTGCATCCGTCGGTTCCCGCGAACAATGTACAGGACGTGATCGCGCTCGCGAAAGCGAAACCGGGCCAGCTCAACTTTGCCTCGTCGGGCGTGGGCACGAACACGCATCTCTCCGGAGAGCTTTTCAAGCTCGTCACCGGCGCGAATATCGTCCATATCCCTTACAAAGGATCGGGCCCTGCGACCACAGACCTGCTCGGCGGCCGCGTGCAGATGTCGTTCCAGGTGCCGATCACCGTGATCCCGATGATCAACACGGGCAAGGTAAGGCCCATCGCCGTCACCGGAGAGACGCGGCTCGCGGCGCTGTCGCAAGTACCGACGTTTGCGGAAGCCGGGCTGCCCGGCTACGGATTGACCGGAGTGACGGGGATTGCCGCACCCGCGAAGACACCGCGCGATCGCATCGCCAGGATCAACCGCGAAGTCGCCGCAATACTCGCGACGCCGAGCACCGAAGAATTTCTCGCGAAGCAGGGCGCGGAGCCTTTCATCTCCACGCCCGAGCAGGCGACCGCGGTACTAAAGGAAGAGATGGCCCGCTACGCGAAAATCATCAAGGACGCGGGCATCAAGTTCGAGCACTAGGTGGCAAGGCGCTATCCGTCTCCTCAAGCCTCGCAGGCTCGGACGTGAGTGCTAATACGCCTGCGAGCGTGACGTTCGCGGGTCCCCCCGTCTCCGACGCCCCCGCTCACCAGCATACCGGTCGTGCTAACACACTAGCCCCTGCACCTCCTCAGCTTCTCGCGCGCTTGGGCTTGTGCGGATTCGGCGGGCCCATGCCCAGCCGCGGCATGTCGATCGCGGGGCACCGATCCATCACGACTTTCAGGCCCGCGGCTTCGCATCGCGTTGCCGCTTCTTCGTTGATCACGCGCAATTGCAGCCAGACCGATTTCGCACCGATGGCAATCGCTTCGTCGCACACGGGACCCGCGGCTTCGGAGTTGCGGAAAATGTCGACCATGTCGACCGGCTCCGGGATGTCCTTGATCGATGAATACACTTTCATCCCGAGGATTTCCTTCTCGTTCGGATTCACCGGAAACACGCGATACCCGCGATCGATCATGTAACGCATCACCGCGTGGCTCGCGCGCTCGGGGTCGGGGCTCGCGCCCACGAGAGCGATCGTTTTCGTGCTGTTCAGGAGGTCGCGAATACCTTCGTCGGAGTTGATTGGCACAAGAATGTCCATAATGCGAACAGGCGGACATTCACTGTACTGCAGGCGCGCGAGTGAGTGCAACCCGCGCCCGATGTAACATCGAAGGTTCAACTCTCGAGGATTTCCATCCATGGCTGACGCTCCGCTGCTTCCCCATACCGTCGAAGACGGCATCGCCGTCGTGACGCTCAATCGCCCCGAGGCGCTCAATTCGATCAATCGCGCGCTGCGCATGGAGATCATGGAGCTCTTCCCTGCGCTCGACATGCGCAAGGACGTGAAGGTGATCGTCATTACCGGTGCAGGTGACAAGGCGTTCTGCACGGGCGCGGATCTGAAGGAGCGTTCCACGCGATCGACGGAAGAGATGGTGTACGACCGCCATTACCTGACGTCGAAATCCACCAGCATCATTTCGAGCGTGACCAAGCCCGTGATCGCGGCGATCAAAGGCTATTGCATGGCGGGCGGCTACGAAATGGTGCTCCAGTGCGATATCTCGATCTGTTCGGACAACGCGATCTTCGCGCTGCCTGAAGTGACCCACGGATTTTTCCCCGGCGGCGGCGCGTGCCAGCGCCTGCCGCGTCTGGTCGGTTATCAGATGGCCAGAGAGCTCATCTTCACCGGCCGGCGTTGGGACGCGAAAGAAGCGAAAGAGCTCGGGCTCGTCAACAAGGTCGTGCCGCTCGACAAAGTCATGGACGAAGCGATGGCGATGGCCAGGAAGATCGCCTCGTACCCGTCGGTCGGCGTGATTCAGGCGAAGCGCGCCCTCAACCAGTCGATGGAAGTGGGACTCACCGCCGGACTGCGCTTCGACGTCGAGGCATGGGTGGGCTGCATGCATTCGGACGAATGGAAAGAGAAGCTGGGCGGCTTCGTGCGGAAGGAACGGAAATCCTAAGACCGGAGCGGAGGCTGCGCACCCTACACAGGAAAGAGGATCGAGGATGACGCAAAGGCAAGGAGAAGACACGCGCAAGTGGCTGGACTGGGACGCGCTGGAAATCCCCGAGCAGTTCGAGACGTACTCGTACGTGCTCACGCAGGAGATGATCGACGATTTCCGCAAAGGAGTGATGGACCCGGAAGCGGCGTTCCCCACGATCTCCGGAAAAGTCGATACGCATCAGTATCACGAGACCTATCGCGACAACGGCTCCGTAAATGCACGTTGCGCGTTTCACTTCTATAACCCGCCCATTGCCGGCAAGCGCATCACCGTGCAGTCGTGGATCGCGGACAAGTACGCACGACGCGCCAAGAACTACATCGTGACGGAAGCCGTGTCGGTCGACGAGGACGGACGACTGCTCGACCGCGTCATCACGCACGAGCTCAAACAGCCGAGAGAGGTCGGCAAGAAATGGGACTGACCCGCACTTACAAGACCGGCGACGAGGTGCCCCCGCTCAGCAAGACGATGACGCAGGAGGCGATCAATCTGTTCGAGAAAAGCGGCGGTAAGACCGGCCCGAGCCAGTTCACGGACGAAGCCACCGCGCGTGAAACGCTGGGCACGCGCGGGACCGTCGCATCCGGGCGGATGTCGCTCACGTTCGCGTCGGAAATGTTGCGCCGCTACTTCAGCGCTGACGTCTACAACCGCAGGGGCACGGTGGACCTGCGGTTCCTGAGGCCGGTGCGTCCGGGCGACACCATCACGTTCACGGGCAAGGTAACCGCGATTGCGAGAGAGCCCAACGGCGGACGCGTGACCGTGGAAGTCACTGCGACGAACCAGAAAGGCGACGTGACCGCAGCGGGTTCAGGCGCGTGTCTCGTGCCGAGCGGCTCGATACCGGCGGAGGAATAGGCGTGCCCGGAGCGATTGCGCGTTGCGTCACTGCCGCGATGCTGGTGTTCCTGGCCGCGTCGGCTTTCGCTCAGCAGGTCTATCCCGCGAAGCCCGTTCGCGTAATCAGCCCGTATCCTGCCGGAGGCACGACCGATATTCTCGCTCGCATGGTCGGCGCGAAGCTCACCGAAAGCTGGGGGCAGCAGGTCATCGTCGACAATCGGCCTGGCGGGAACACGATCATCGGCTCGGAGGCGATGGTGAGATCGCCGCCCGATGGCTACACGTTACTGTCGATCCTCACGAGCCACGTGATCGTTCCGAATCTCGCGCCGACGCCTTACGACCCCGTCAAGGATTTCGCGGCCGTTGCGACGATCGCCGGTACGCAGCTCGTCCTCGTGGTGCATCCGTCAGTGCCCGTGAGGAATCTGCAGGAGCTGATTGCGTTCGCGAAGAGCCGCCCCGGACAACTCAATTACGGCTCCGGCGGCAGCGGCACGGTGACGCATCTCGCCGGCGAGTACTTCAACATGCTTGCGGGCGTCCGGACGCAGCACATTCCGTACAAGGGATCGTCGCAGGCCCTTGTGGATGTCATGGGTGGCCAGGTCCACATGTACTACAGCCCGCCGATCGTAGCGCTCCCGCATATCAAGAGCGGGCGGCTGCGACCCATCGCCGCGACGGGCGATGCACGCGTATCGGCCCTGCCGAACGTGCCCACCGCCGGCGAGGCCGGGCTGAAAGGGTTCGAACTCAGCATCTGGTATGGCTTGCTCGCACCGGCTGCGACACCGAGAGCGGTGATCGACAAGCTTGCGGCGGACATCGCGAGGGTACTCGCGATGCCTGCGATCAAAGAGCAGCTGATGAGTCAGGGCATGACGCCGTTCGTGTCCACGCCGGAGCAGTTCGCGGCGCTGATCAAGGCGGATCTCGCGAAGTACACGAAGATCATC